>Ga0208851_1000605_pt1 | contig 14752 bp, 14 predicted proteins | sample NGESurshal092012_FD_184481 | JGI IMG/M metagenome (GOLD analysis project Ga0208851, IMG submission 184481) | Arctic peat soil microbial communities from Barrow, Alaska - NGEE Surface sample 415-2 shallow-092012 (SPAdes) | ecosystem: Environmental > Terrestrial > Soil > Wetlands > Peat ... | reverse complement strand
GATCAGAAAGGTGCGCCGAATCGCGCTGCGGATGGCAGCCTGATGGTGTGAGCCGGGTGCCATCCGGGTACCAGCGAGTCGGGAATGCCCGCGCGCCCCATCCGGTGATGCTGCACGGCGTGGTTCGGGGCCGGGAAGTGAGGAGCGTCAGGTGATCAGATGGCCGAGATGAGCGCAACAGGGACCGGGTCGCGATGAGGGCAGTGGTCTACCGGCGGACCGGCGGACCGGAGGTGCTCGAGGTGACCGAGCGGCCGGTGCCGGTTCCCGGACGAGGCGAGGTCAGGGTGCGGGTGGCGGTCTCCGGGATCAACCCCACGGACTGGAAGGCCAGGCAGGGGGCGTCTCCGGGCGCACCCACAGCCTTCCCGGAGATGGTGCCGCACCAGGACGGCGCCGGAACAGTCGACGCCGTCGGCGACGGTGTTCAGCGGCTCCGGACCGGTGATCGGGTGTGGCTCTGGGAAGCGGCCTGGCGACGCGCGGATGGCACCGCCCAGCAGTTCGTCGTGCTGCCCGAGCGGCAGGTCCAGCCGCTGCCCGACGGCGCTTCTTTCGATCTCGGCGCCAGCCTGGGAATTCCGGCGTTGACGGCTCATCGTTGTCTGACGGTGGCCGACGGCGGACCGGATCGGCTTCACCCGGGCGCCTTGACGGGGTGGACGGTGCTGGTGGCCGGCGGCGCAGGGGCGGTCGGCCACGCCGCGATCCAGTTGGTCCGGTGGGCGGGTGGCACCGCGGTCACCACGGTGAGCAGCGCGGACAAGGCCGAGCTCGCCCGGTTGGCTGGCGCGCATCATGTGGTGAACTACCGGGACCAGGACGCCTCGGCAGCCATCCGAGAAATCGCGCCCGACGGTGTCGACATCGTTGTCGAGGTTGCGCCGGGCACCAACGCGGCGCTCGATGCGGCGGTCGCCGCGCCGAACGCGGTGGTCGCCATCTACGCCAACAACGGCGGCGACGAGGTGACCCTGCGGGTCAGGGAGAACATGACGCCCAACGTCCGGTACCAGTTCGTGCTCGTCTACACCGTCCCTCCGGCCGCGAAAGATGCTGCGGTAGAGGATGTCTCCGCCGCAGCCGCGGACGGCGCGCTGTCCGCGGGAGCCGACGCGGGGCTGCCGATCCACCGGTTCCCGCTGGAACGGACGGCGGATGGCCAGGCCGCCGTCGAGGCCGGCGTGATCGGGAAGGTGCTGATCGACGTCACCTGATCGAGGTCCAGAGAGTCCGATCGGTCAGCCGGCGATGTAGCCCACCACGTCCGCCAGCAGATCCACCGGCGCAGTGGAGCCGTTGAACAGCATGAGCTTCCCATCGGCACCCACCGGCACGATGGCCAGATTCGCCACGTCCCGCGAGCGCACGAAATTGAGGTTCGACGCGGTGGGCAGGTTGGTCCCTGACGGCCAGGCAGTGACGAAGCCGTCGGCCATGGGGCTGACGGCGGTCACATTGACCATGACCGCCGATACCCCGGATGCTGGGACGCCGCCCCTGCCGGTGACCTTCAGGGCCAGCGCGGTCCCTCCGCCCAGGGCGCCGCCGCCGCGGGTGTCCAGGATCCGCGCCGGGGTGAGTGGGCCGAGAGTGCCTGCCGCGGTGGGGTTTCCGTCGAGGTAGTAGCCGGCGACGTCGACGAGCAGGTCCACGGCGCCGGACGACCCGTTGAAGATCTTGATCTTGCCGTCGGTTCCGACGGGGACGACGACCAGGTTGGGTACGGTCTGACCGGCGGCGAAGTTGAGGTTGGAGGCGTAGGGCTGGTCTCGGCTGGATGGCCAGACGGTGAGGTAGCCGCCGGCGGTGGGATTGACCGCGGTGACGTTGATGGCCACGGCCGAGACTCCGGTCGTGGGCACCCCGCCGGCGCCGAGGATCTGTACCGAGGTGGTGCCGATGGCGCCAAGGGCGCCGCCGCCGCGGGTGTCCAGGATCCGCGCCGGGGTGAGCGGGCCGAGGGCCCCCGCGGTCGCGGGCCCGGTCAGGCCGCGCGGGAATCCGGCACCGACGAGCCCGGCGCCGAGGTTGTCCGAGCCGGACGTATCGATGTCGATCGTGGTTCCGCAGGCGGCCGCGGAGATGTTGGGCTACCGAAGGACGTAGCCGCGCGCCGACTGCGGGGCGCTGCCGGACGCCGACCGCCAGAACACGCTCACCTTGGTCAGTGCGGAGGTCAGGTCGTCGGCGCTGAGGATCTGCGGGTTGCCCACGTAGACCCCAGGGGTGTACCCCGCAGCCGTCACGACCGCGGCCCAGTTCTGGACCCACTGGATGATCCCGGCCCTGGTGGTGGGGGAGGCACCGTCGGAGAGGTTGTTCTCGAGGTTGAGGAACACCTGGGCGCCACTCGGGTATCCGACGAGCTGGGCATTGCTGACCATCAGCTGGCCGCGCGACGTGCCCTTGGTCGGGTCGGTCCAGTACGGCTTGTAGAACCCCTGGAACAGCACCACGCTGATCCCCAGCGCCGCGGCCGAACGGTATTCGGAATCCCAGCCGGCGCCGAGCGCGTCGATGACGTCGAAGGAGTACCCGGAGTCGCTCAGGCAGCTGAGCTGCGCCGGAGTGTCGGCGCCGATGTTGTCGAATCCGCTGAGCCCGGGAGCCAGCGTGACCGGGATCGCGGCTGGGGCCGCTGTTTGGGTCGCGACTGCGGTGGCTGCGGCGGGCTCAGCAGCGGCGGCCGCCGCAGGCGCCCGGTTTCGGGCTCGGCCGGAACGGCTGCGGACACCGGGCCTGCGCCGGCGACCATCACGGCGCATGCCAGCGCGGCGCCTACCAGGGTCGAACGCAGCTTGCCGGGCTTTGCCGGGGTGGCTGTACCCAGGACGAACTGAAGGAACCGCATGACGCCATCCATTCCGGTCACCTTTCGTTCATTCGGATTCGAATGACGACTGGCCAGGAAAGCACTTCCGGTCCGGAGATCGCAATCGGCGGTGACCTCCGGCGTGAAGTAGGGGTGAAGCCTTAGCCGGATGTGAGGTGTGTCGTCGAAGGGGCGGCCGGCGGATGCGCAGATCAGGCGCGGTCCCGGGGCCGGGCCCGGCGCTGGAGCGCTGGGCCGGAGTCACCAACCTCACTCTGGCCCGTTCCACCGTCCGGGCTCGAGCGGGGGGCGTGGCGGGGCTCAGCGCTGCGCCGAGTCGGCAACGTGACGCATCCGGACCATCAGCGCGGCCGACGGCATCACCTGCCCGGACACGTAGGTCGACAGCCGCGAGGGCGAGGTGCCGATCCTGCCGGCGAACTCCGCCTTCGACAGCCGACTGCGCGGCACCAGTTCGCCGACTTCCCTGGCCACCTCGGCCTTTTCGGCGGCGATGGCGGTGTGCCGGGCGTCGGCGATCGCCTTCTCGAACAGCTCCGCCGTCCCGTACGGACGGGAGATCGACAGGGACTCCTGCACCCGTTGGCTCGTTGCGCCCCACGGTGCTCGTTGGATCTCCTTGATCAACAGCCGCCAATCTGATAGACCGCCGCGCTCGATGAGCGTCTGAACGACCTCGAAAGGCCACGCCGCAACAGGGGTGTTGGGGTCAAGATCGACGTTCCGCAGTGGCACCGAGGTCATGGTGCGTCCGCGCTGTTGACCATTGCTTGAGCCAGAGTTCGGCAGGCGTCGACGACGGTGGCCCAGCGTTGCCAGGGCTTGGCCAGACCCTTGTACTGCGTCAGCTCAAGAGTGGTGGAGGCGTCCTTCGGCCGTGGATCGGCCAGCTGCCGCGCGAGTTGAGTGGCAATGCCGTCACCGACGCCTCGCTGATCGGCGTAGTAAGTGTCGATGGCCGCCAGCACGCGACCGGAATGTTCGACTCCATACCGATCTGCCAGTGCCACGACGTCCAGAAGGTCCCGCGTTTGGTTGCGGCGAACAATGAGGAACCCTTTGACCCTGAGGGTTTCGTCCGGGGTCGGCGCCCTGAGGACGCGCCCCGATGGCAGCACGACCTCGGCCAGCTCTAGCGGCGTGCTTCGGATCATCTGCCTGACCCCGGCTTCGATGTCGCCGAGGCGGCGCAGAATGACCTTGCCTGGCGTCACCCGGTTGGTGACCCACCCGTTTTCATTCTCGATGGCTTCCATTACGGCATCAAAGCGCTCGCGAAGATCCGGCAGAACGTGATCGTGGTCGTGGGATCGTCGGTGGCCGGCGCACATCGCCGCGGCTGAACCACCAACAAGGACCGCGTCGGGTACCACTTGCTGAAGCCTCGCCGCAGATTCCAGGACGCGGACCAACTCGGGATCTCGCTGAGCCCCGGTCTCGTCCACCACGAAAGGCAGCTTCTCACTTCCGATAAGCGCATCTGGACGTTGCTCTCGGCGCCCGCGCCGACCCTTCGCTGCAGACGGGGGTCGGCTCGGGTTGGGTGAGCATCGTTCCGGCAGCGTGAGCATCGTGGCCCCGCGACGCGAGCATCGTGGCCCCGCGACGCGAGGGCGCGCCGAGGGCGGCGCGGGTGCCTCGGGTCGTCGCCGGTCGGGCGACCGGCGCGATCAGTCCTTGCCGCGGCGGAAGAGCTTGTTGCCCAACCACACCAGCGGGTCGTACTTGCGGTCGACCACCCGTTCCTTCATCGGGATGATGGCGTTGTCAGTGATGTGGATGTGCTCGGGGCAGACCTCGGTGCAGCACTTGGTGATGTTGCACATCCCGATGCCCTGCTCGGCCTGGGCGAACTCGCGGCGATCGGTGCGGGCGTCCAGCGGGTGCATGTCGAGCTCTGCCGCACGGATGAAGAAGCGCGGACCGGCGAACGACTTCTTGTTCTCCTCGTGATCACGCACCACGTGACACACGTCCTGGCACAGGAAGCACTCGATGCACTTGCGGAATTCCTGGGACCGCTCGACGTCGACCTGCTGCATCCGGTACTCCCCGGGCGCGAGGTCCGGCGGCGGCGCGAAAGCCGGGATCTGCCGGGCCTTCTGGTAGTTGAACGAGACGTCGGTGACCAGGTCGCGGATCACCGGGAACGCCCGCAGCGGCGTCACGGTGATCACCTCCTCATCGGTGAACGTGGACATGCGCGTCATGCACAGCAACCGGGGCCGGCCGTTGATCTCGGCGCTGCACGAGCCGCACTTGCCGGCCTTGCAGTTCCAGCGCACCGCCAGGTCGCCGGCCTGGGTCGCCTGCAAGCGGTGGATGATGTCCAGCACGACCTCACCCTCGTTGACCTCAACGGTGTAATCCTGCAGGCCGCCGGCCATCGCGTCGCCGCGCCACACCCGGAACTGTGCATTGCGGCTCATGTCGCGCCTCCCGTGGCGGTGGTGTCGGCGGGCAGCTCGTCCGCGGTCAGGTATTTCTCCAACTCGCTGCGCTCGAAGAGGGCGAGGAGGTCCTCGCGGATCACCGGCGACGGCTCCTCGGTGAGGGTGATGCCGGCCGGTCCGCCGGCCTCGCCCTCGTGCATCGAGCAGACCAGCAGCTTGCGCCGCCATTCCGCGTTCATGCCCGGATAATCGTCGCGGGTGTGGCCACCCCGACTTTCCTGACGTGCCAACGCGGCTCGGGCCACACACTCGCTGACCAGCAGCATGTTCCGCAGGTCAAGAGCCAGGTGCCAGCCCGGGTTGAACTGCCGGTGACCCTCGACGCTGACGGCCGGGACCCGAGCCTTCAGCGCGTCGATGGCGTCCAGCGCCTGCTGCACCTCGTCCTCCTTGCGGATGATCCCGACGAGGTCGTTCATCACCTGCTGCAGTTCGCGGTGAATGGTGTACGGGTTCTCCCCGATGCCACCGTCGGCGGGTGGCTGGAACGGGGCCAGCGCCTCGGAGGCGGCGACATCCAGTGCCCCGTCCTGAATCTCGGGCACCGCGTCGCCCAGGCCGCGGACGTACTCGGCGGCGCCGACGCCGGCCCGGCGGCCGAAGACCAGCAGGTCGGACAGCGAGTTGCCGCCCAGCCGGTTGGAGCCGTGCATGCCGCCGGATACCTCGCCGGCCGCGAAAAGGCCCGGAACGTTCCGCGCCGCGGCAGTGTCGGGATCGACCTCCACCCCGCCCATCACGTAGTGGCAGGTCGGCCCGACCTCCATCGGCTGCTTGGTGATGTCGACGTCGGCGAGCTCGCGGAACTGATGGTGCATGGACGGCAACTTCTTGATGATCACGTCGGCGGGCAGCCGGGACGACACGTCCAGGAACACCCCACCGTGCTCGGTTCCGCGGCCGGCCTTGACCTCGGAGTTGATGGCCCTGGCCACCTCGTCGCGGGGGAGCAGTTCCGGCGGCCGGAGATTGTGTTCGGGATCGGAATACCAGCGGTCGCCTTCCTCCTCGGAGTCGGCGTACTTGGCCCGGAAGATCTCCGGTACGTAATTGAACATGAACCGTTTGCCCTCGGAATTGCGCAGCACGCCGCCGTCACCGCGCACCGATTCGGTGACCAGAATGCCTTTCACCGAGGGTGGCCAGACCATGCCAGTCGGGTGGAACTGGACGAACTCCATGTTGATCAGGGTGGAACCGGCACGCAGGGCCAACGCGTGACCGTCACCGGTGTACTCCCAGGAATTGCTCGTCACCTTGAACGATTTCCCGATACCGCCGGTGGCCAGGATCACCGCGGGCGCCCGGAAGACGATGAAGGTGCCGGTCTCCCGGCGGTAGCCGAAGGCGCCGGCGATGGCACCTGAGGCGTCGGCGAGCAGTTCGGTGATGGTGACCTCGGCGAAGACCCGTAGCCCGGCGTCCTCATCTGCCAGCGCCTCTTGCCCGACGTCGGCGGCCGAGTCGGCATCGACCGCGGCCTGTTCCTCGTCCTGGCGCAGCGAGACGATTTTCTGCTGCAGGGTGCGGATCAGCTCGAGGCCGGTGCGGTCTCCCACATGCGCGAGCCGCGGGTACTCGTGACCGCCGAAGTTCCGCTGGCTGATCCGGCCGTCGGGCGTGCGGTCGAACAACGCGCCGTAGGTCTCCAGCTCCCAGACCCGTTGCGGGGCCTCCTGGGCGTGCAGTTCGGCCATCCGGGGAATGTTGAGAAACTTGCCGCCGCGCATGGTGTCGCGGAAGTGCACCTGCCAGCTGTCGTTCGAGTTGACATTGCCCATCGACGCGGCAATGCCGCCCTCGGCCATCACGGTGTGGGCCTTGCCGAACAGCGACTTGCAGATGATCGCGACGCGCAGCCCCTCCTCGCGAGCGGCGATGGCTGCGCGCAGGCCGGCCCCACCGGCCCCGACGATCAGGACGTCGTACCGGTGTTCCTCGTGGTCGGACATGCGGTGAGGGCCTCCAGGGCTGTCAGAAGAAACGGCGACTTAGAAGAAGCGAACATCGGTGATGGTGCCGTGCGCCAGCAGGGTGACGTACAGGTCGGAGACGAGCAGCCAGCCCAACGACACCCACGCCAGCAACATGTGCCGGCCGTTCAGCTTCGAGATCTGTTGCCACATCCAGTAACGGGCGGGGTGGCGGGAGAAATGCTTGAGCTTGCCGCCCATGATGTGCCGGCAGGAATGGCAGGAAAGGGTATACAGCCAGATCAACGCGGCGTTGATCACCAGAATGACGGTGCCCAGGCCCATGTGGAACCACTGACCCTGCGGGTTCCGGAATCCCAGGATCGCGTCGTAGGTCAGGATGACCCCGAAGATCATCGCGAAGAACCAGAAGTAGCGGTGGATGTTCTGCAGGATCAACGGAAAGCGGGTCTCACCGGTGTAGGCCTTGTGCGGCTCGGCGACGGCGCAGGCCGGCGGGGAGAACCAGAACGCCCGGTAGTAGGCCTTCCGGTAGTAGTAGCAGGTCATTCGGAAGCCCAGCGGGAAGATCAGGATGATCAGGGCCGGGGACAGCGGCCACCAGCTGATCGGCTGCCCGAAGTCACTCGACCCGGGCACGCAATCGGTGGTCAGGCACGGCGAGTAGAACGGCGAGAGATAGGGCTCGAAGTAGTAGTACGCGCCCTGGAACGCCCGGAACGTCGCGTAGACCACGAACAGGAACAACCCGAGGAAGGTCGCCAGCGGGGCCAGCCACCACCTGTCCTTGCGGAGAGTGCGAACCCCGACTCGCGCCCGCCCCGGGGCGTTGACGCCGGTCAACTTCTTTTGCCCGTGCGGCCGATGCCGTGATAGCCGCCGACGCCCTCGTCGTCGGCGTCGTCACGCCAGAGCGATGGATCGTACGGTTCGTCGCTGACCTGGTAGACGGTGGGCGGCGCGACGGGCTTGCCGCCTGCCGGGATCGCCGGTGCTCCCCATGTCGCCGGCGAGAGCGCCTCGACGTCGGCGACGTCCAGGATCAGCCGCTCGAGGTCATTGCGGAGCCTGGCCACCACCGGGAGGTCCCCGTGGTTGCGAGCCAACGAATTGACTCCGGATCGCAGGTCGGCAATCGCGCGCTGCAATGCTTGCAGTTCGGCAGATATTGGCATGAAACCCCTCAGGTCCGGCGGTCTGCGCCTCAGGCTCGGTCCGAGCGTGCCTAGACATTAGCCCGGCGCGTGGCGTGGGGGCACCATCGAGGCGAGTGATTTGTCCCGGTTGCACCGCTGGCGGCGGCGTACCGGTGCGTTTTCCGAGCGTGTGATGGTGAGCAGGGGCGCCGCATAGGCTTCCACGTGACGAACGACACCCTCACCATGACGGACAACGTCAGGGATCGTTCAGCACGCGTGCGGCTGGCGGAGCGCGCGGCGCCCGCGCCCCACGGATTCACCGCGGCGGTGGTCCTGGCCAGCGCCGCCCCGTCCAGGTCCGGGTGACGTGCAGGTGCCGCTCGCGGACAGCGGGCACCAACGATTTGGCGACGAGCCATCCGGCTCGTCCCTGCCGTGAAAGCTCTCGCGCGATCAATCAGCAGGGACAGTCAGGGGGCGGTCGAGGGATGTGCCGCGCCGGCCGCGCTGCGAGCACCGATTTGGACTTTCCCGCGCCTCCCACCGATGCTCTGCTGGTGATGTTCAGCTCGCCGGGCGTCTCCGGCCCCGTCAGGTGGATGCCACCGGGGCGGGGCGAGCGCGCGGTGGTCGGCGTTCGCCTGGTTGGTGGCTCAGCGGGCAGATGACGGACACCCGGAACGCCGCGGCCGATGCCGCCCGCGGTGACGACAGTGCCCATTCGGCGCTGAAGGGTGCGACGGTGACGACTGGGCCTTCGGCACACCCGTCGGTCGCGGGCCGGCGTGCGTCACCGACCCTGGAGGACGTCGCAGCGGCCGCGGGCGTGTCGCGATCCACGGCCTCCAGGGCGATCAACGGCGGGCGCCGGGTCAGCGCGGATGCGCTGGCCGCGGTGGAGGCGGCGGTGCTCCGGCTGGGATTCAGTCCGAACCGCGCGGCGCGGACCCTGGTCACCCATCGCGCCGACTCGGTGGCGTTGGTGGTGCCCGAACCGGACGAGCGCGTCACCGGAGACCCCTTCTTCGCGGCGGCCATCCAGGGTCTGTCGCAGGCACTGGGGGACACCGACCTCCAGCTGGTGCTGCTGATGGCCAGGGTCGGGGACAGCGCAGATCGCACGATCCGCTATCTCCGGCTGGGGTACGTGGACGGTGTGGTCGTGGTGTCTCACCATCGCTCGGACGAGATCGAGCGAGCCCTGGTAGCGGCCTCGTTGCCCAGCGTGTTCGTCGGTCGACCGTGGAACATGCCCGATCGGTTCAGTTACGTCGACACCGACAACGAACGCGGTGGCGAAATCGCCACCGAGCACCTGCTGGCCAGGGGGCGCCGCAGGGTGGGCACCGTCGCCGGGCCGCCCGACATGACGTCCGCGCAGGACCGCCTCGCGGGATGGCGCTCGGCCCTGACCAAGCGCGGACTGCCGGTCGATGCTTGCGAGCACGGGGACTTCACCACTCCTGGCGGTCTGGCGGCGACCGAGCGGCTGCTGGACAGACACCCCTATCTCGACGCCATTTTCGTGGCGTCGGACCTGATGGCGGTCGGCGCGCTCGCGGTGCTGAAGACTCGCGGCCTGGCGGTTCCGTCGGATATGGCGGTCGTCGGCTATGACGACGCCGCGGTCGCGGCCGCGACCGACCCACCGTTGACGACGGTGGTCAACCCGATTGTCGAGATGGCACGGACGGCTGGTGTGATCCTGCTGGAGCGAATGTCCGGCGACCGCGCCCCGGTCCCGCCGACGATGTTCGCCCCGGAGCTGATCGTCCGTCTGTCGAGCTGAGGAGGCGCCGGGTGCGCGGCGACGGCAACGGCTGGACCTGGTGCGCTCTCGGTCACCGACATTGGGGCCGGTACGGCGCTGCAGGGCTGCTGCTTCGGCGGGACGACCCCGCTAGATCGGTGATAGGGGGTGACTCCGCAGCATCATCTGTGCTGCTGCAGCATCGCGCCGCCTGGACCAGTGACGGGGGTACATGGTCGCTGCCGGGCGGCGCGCGCGACAGCCACGAGTCGGTGATCCAGGCGGCGCTGCGGGAGGCCCACGAGGAGGCCGGCATCGACCGGGCGGCGGTCGCGATCGTCGGCGAGTGGCAGGACGATCACGGCGGCTGGTCGTACACCACGGTGATCGCCGAGGTCGTCGGTCCGCTGCGATTGGTGCCGAACGCGGAGAGTACGGAGCTGCGCTGGGTCGCGGAACCCGACGTCGCCGCCTTCGCGTTGCACCCGGGGTTCGCCGGCAGTTGGCCGTCACTCCGTCGGGATTGACCCGGCCGGTCCGGACCCGCACGACCGATGCTGCGGTCGACAAGTGGGACGATCAGCTCGTGGGGGTTCGGCATTTCACCGAACAGAGTGGGGTGGGTCGCATGAGTGCGCCGACGCAGCAGGCCGCGGAGAAGCCGCCGTCGTCCGTCCGTAGGTACTGGGAGGGCGCGATCTCGTTCGCCGGCGGCCAGTTGCGGCAGGCCGGCCGCGCGCCGGTCACGCTCACCATCGTGATCATCTTGTGGGTCGCGGGAGCGGTGACCGGGAGCCTCGCCGAAGGGCCGAACGACGCCCTGCTGTTCCAGGTCGGCGCCGGCGTCCAGCCACTGCTGGACGGATATCTGTGGACCCCGCTGACCGCCGCATTCTTCGCCACCGACCTGATCACCTATCTGCTGGTCAGCGTGTTGATGCTGATCGTCGGCAGCATGGTGGAGCGGCGGTGGGGAAGCGTCCGGATGCTGTGGCTGACCCTGGCGATCCAGACTCTCGGCGTCGCGGCCGGTATCGGCCTGGTGGCCCTGTCGGACTACCTCTTCGACGGCGAGTGGTCCAACTACCTGGCAGACGACGTCGCGGTCGGCGCGACGCCGCTCGTCGCCGGCCTGCTGATGGCGTTCAGCGGAGGTCTGTCGGCGTTGTGGCGCCGTCGCATCCGGCTCACCGTGCTGACCCTGTGCCTCGTCGCGCTGCTGTACGGCGGCCAATTGCAGGACGTGCTCCGGCTGAGCACGGCAATCGTGGGACTGGTCGTCGGCGCGCTGTTCCTGCACACCGGCGAGCGTCATCTGGTGATCCGGTCCAGCCGGAGGGAAACCCGGGTGCTGGTCGCGATGGTCGTCGCCGCGACGGCGTTGGGTCCGATCCTGATCGCGATCACCGGTGAGGTCGAGGGACCGTTCTCGGCGCTGGCCGACCTCTACATCGGCCAGGCGGTGCTGGGCGACACCAGCAGGGAGGCTGCCGACGTGATCATCGGGCTGGTGCCGGCACTGCTGGTCCTGGTGCTGGCCGCCGGCCTGCGCAGGGGACGCCGGTTCGCCTGGTGGGCGACCTTCGTGCTGCAGGTCGTGCTGCTCGTCGTCGGGGCCGCCTACGCGGCGTCCTATTACGACTGGGCCGCCGACAACAACCAGCTGAACGAGGGATTCAACTACGTCACCTGGTTGCTGCCGCTCGTCCTGCTGCCGGTGGTGATCATCGCCATGCTGCTGGCGACCCGTCGGTCGTTCCCCGTGCGGGCGCCGATCGGGGTGTATCGCCGGCTGGCAGCCACTGTGCTCGGGGTGATCGCCGGCATCTGGCTGCTGTACGTGGTGATCGGGCTGGTGATCTCCGACCAGTTCACCCCCACCGCGACGGTCGGTGAGCTGATCGTCGACTTCCCCACGCGGTTGCTGCCGAACGGCTACCTGTACATCGTCCAGCCGCCGCTCGACGCACAATCGTGGCTCGCCAACTTCCTCACCGACTGGACGCCGGTCGTGGTGTGGGCGGTGGTCCTGGTCGGGTTGCTCCGCAGCTTCGTGGCGGCGCGGGTGGACGCGGCCGCTGAGGATCGGGTCAGGGCGCGCGCCATCCTGGAGACCAACGGCGTCACCGCGCTGTCCTACCTCACCACCTGGGAGGGCAACAGCTATTGGTTCTCCTCCGACGGCGGGTCGTTCGTGGCCTACCGGGTCGAGGGCGGGGTGGCCATCACCACGGGTGACCCGATCGGGCCGCCGCAGGATCTGGACCGGGTCGTCGCGGAGTTCGTGGCCTACTGCAACGCCGAGGGCTGGACACCGTGCCTGTACAGCACGACGAACGCGGTCCGCGAGGTGACCGAAGCCATCGGCTGGCCCAGCCTGCAGGTGGCCGAGGAAACCGTGCTGCCGCTCGGCGCGCTGGCGTTCACCGGCAAGAAGTTCCAGGACATTCGCACCTCCATCAGCCGAGCGGGCAAGGGCGGCGTCACCGCAGAGTGGATCAGCTATCCGAGCGCGCCGCTGTCCATCAGGGACCAGATCCAGGCGCTCTCCGAGGAGTGGGTCTCGGACAAGGCGTTGCCGGAGATGGGCTTCACCCTGGGCGGCCTCGAGGAGCTCGACGACCCCGCCGTGCGGTGCCTGATCGCGATCGACACCGAGCGGACCGTTCATGGGATCACCAGCTGGATGCCGTGTTATCGCGGCGGGGTGCCGGTGGGGTGGACCCTGGACTTCATGCGCCGCCGCGGCGAGGGTTTCAAGGGCGTCATGGAATTCCTGATCGGCACCGCGGCCCTGGAACTGCAGAAGGAGGGCGCCGAGTTCGTCAGCCTCTCCGGCGCGCCGCTGGCCCAGGCCAATCCCGGTGAGGATCAGGTCGGGGTCCAGAAGCTGTTGGAGGTGGTCGGCAGGACCATGGAGCCGGTGTACGGGTTCCGGTCGCTGCTGAAGTTCAAGGCCAAGTTCCAGCCGGTCTACCAGCCGATGTTCCTGTGCTATCCGGAGGCGGCCGTGCTGCCCCGGATCGGGCTCGGCATCTCCCATGCGTACCTGCCCGACATGACCTTCGGGCAGGCGGTCCGGATGATGGGTCAGCTCACCTGACCCCGGCATGTTTGAGAGGCCCTGCCAGGCGGGCACTATCGTGGCAGAGGTTCACCCGACCGAGCAGGCCGCGGGTCGAACCCGACGTCATCCAGGCACCCTCGACACCGAACGAGGGCGCACCCATGGAAAAGGAGATCGCATGCCGTCACGTATCGCACGGACGCAGTGGAGCGGTGGGCTCAACGACGGGAAGGGCCAGGTCGAGCTGGTCAGCTCCGGTATCGGGACGTTCGATGTGTCGTTCCCCCGCCGCACGGCCGATTCGGCGGGCGGGGTCACCAGTCCGGAGGAGCTGATCGCAGCGGCCCACACGTCCTGCTATTGCATGGAGCTGTCCGGGGTCATAGGGAAGGCCGGCGGCACGGTGCACAGCCTGGTCGCGGAGGCGTCGGTCAGCCTCGGCCCCGACCCGGCCGGTGGCCTCCGGCTCACCGGGATCGCGCTCACCGTCCGCGGACAGGTCGAGGGACTCGATGCCGAGGGATTCGCCGCGGCCGCGCTGGACGCCAAGGTGACCTGTCCGGTGTCCAAGGCGCTGACCGGGGTGGAGATCTCCTTGGATGCAGCTCTGGCCTGAGCTGCCGCGTCGAACCTCCGAGCCGGCGCCGACGAGAAGAATCGGTCGGCGCCGGTACCGGTGCGCGCTTCCGACGTGCTCGGCGTGCGGTCGTAACATTGGGGTGTCCAGCTCAGTCCTGGGCGTGAGAAGGAATCGTGCCGCTCTCCTGGGACGAACAGCGCAAGCTCGACGAAATCGAGCGTTCGCTGAGCAGCGACGACCCGACATTCGCGGCAAAGGTCACCATCGACCGCGTGCGCCGCTCCCGGGTGCGAATTGCCGGCGGAATGCTGGTCCTTGGTGCGGTAGTGGTCGTCGTAGGTTTGATCGTCACACTGGGGGTTGTCGCCGTCGGGGTGGTCATTGTCGTGGCCGGCCTGCTGACGGTTGCGGGGGGAGGAGTGCTACTGATGCGGGCGCTACAGGGTGTGACGAGTGGGTGATCCTGGCCACGGTCGAGCTCCGCTGCACGCCGTCAGGATGACGATGAGAGACCTGCTCCGGCAGTGGTTTTCGAGCCCGAGTGGTTCGCGGTCGCACAGCGTTATCGACGATCTGCCTGTTGCTCCACGCGAAAGCAGGAGAATCGCCGCCTGTTGCCCCGCTATAGTCGGTGAAAGTCCGGTTGATCGACCCGCGGATATCTTGTCGGTCGCGGTCGTGGTGCACTGGGCCGAACGTGGGGGAAGTACCCGGACGCGCCAGAGTGGCGAGTCTGCGGAGTGGTGAACCAGACCTCAGCAGGTGATCTTCACCGGCCGTGATGCGTCATCCATGAAAGCGGCGACCACCGACGTTCGCAGTGCCTATTCACAGGGCTCCATCCCAACAGGGCCGAGCCCGCGAACGAAACGGACTCACCATGACGACTGACATCACCGCCCTTGAGCCCACCGCCCTTGAGCCCACCGCCCTTGAGCCCACCGCCCTTGAGCCCACCGCCCTTGAGCCCACCGCCCCGGCAACGGTCGACGC
>Ga0208851_1000603_pt1 | contig 14814 bp, 12 predicted proteins | sample NGESurshal092012_FD_184481 | JGI IMG/M metagenome (GOLD analysis project Ga0208851, IMG submission 184481) | Arctic peat soil microbial communities from Barrow, Alaska - NGEE Surface sample 415-2 shallow-092012 (SPAdes) | ecosystem: Environmental > Terrestrial > Soil > Wetlands > Peat ... | reverse complement strand
AGAAGGTGGTGTCGGTGCCCGCGTTCAGGAGGCACACGAGGTACCCGATGAAGGAGTCGGGGCCGTGCGTCTTCATCGCCTCGCTCATCACCCCAAGGGCCCCGGTGCCGGACAGAGGCTTGATCAGCGCCATGGGGAGCGCCTCGACCGGGAACCCCACCCGGGAGGTGAGCGGCGCCAGCACCTGGGCCACCGCGTCCATCGCCCCCGAGGCGCGGAACATCGCGATGCCCACCAGGATGGCGATGAGGAACGGAATGATGGTGACGGCGATCTGGAAGCCTTCCTTGGCCGCCACGACGAAGACCTCGTACACCTTCACCTTCCGGGCGACGCCGAACAGGACGATGGCCAGCATCAGGAAGGGCAGGAGCCATTCGCTCATGAACGAGCGAAAGACCTCGAACCCGGTGTGGTTGGCCGCGAGACCGTGGGCTGCCCGCACCACCGCAACCACGAAGGCCACCACCACCACGAGCGCGAACAGCCGCCGGGCCGGCGTGGCCGGGGCATGGGCCTGGGCGAGCTTCTCTGCCGCGGCCAGCGCCGCTGCGTCCGGCTCCTTCCGTGGGGCCGCGTCCGACCCGGCCGCCGGCACGGCGTAGCGTTCGGGAGCGAAGCGGGGGCGCTTCTCGAGCAGCTTCGCGACGATGACCGCCGTGGTCGCCGCCGAGAACGTGGACAGGAAGGACGGCAGCACGATTCCAGCCGGGTCCTTCGAGCCCAGCGCGGCACGCACCGCCACCGCGCCGAGCGGGAGGATGGCCACCCCGGCGGCGTTGAGGGCGAGAAACAGCGCCATGGGGTTGGTGGCCACTCCGGGGAAGCGGTTCAGCGTGTTCAGCTCGGCCATCGCCTTGAGCCCGAACGGGGTGGCGGCGTTCCCCAGGCCGAGCATGTTCGCCGCGAGGTTGAGGATCATCGGCCCCATGGCCGGGTGGTCCTCCGGGACGTCGGGGAACAGCCGCCGCATCAGCGGACGGAGGCTGCGCGCAATGGAGCGCATCAGTCCGCCCTCGCGGACGATGCCGAAGAAGCCGAGCCAGAGGGCCATCTGACCGATGAGGCCGAGCGCCAGCTCGACAGCGCCGCGCGCTGCGGCGAGCGACGCCTCGGTGACCCGGGGCATGGTGCCAGTGAAGGCGGCGGTGAGGACTGACCCTGCGATGAGGACGAAGAAGATGCCGTTGAGCACGGGTCCGCAGCACCCTAGCAGCGCCCCTGACGTGGTGCCCCCCGCGCCGCGGTGCAGGAAACGCAGCCGACGGTGTGTTCGCTGTCGTCGAGCGGTCGAGGGGCGGTTTGCCGCTCTTTGACCACGCGGGTTACAGTTTTCTTCCCCAGGGAGACCGCGATGGGTCGTGAGGCCTCGCCATGCGACGTGTCACCCCCGGCGTCCGTCGGCGGACGCACGGCCAGCGCCACGCCTGACGATGGGGTCGGCGGCCCGGTTCCCAGGCTTCTGCGGGGTGCGACCCTCGGCCGCTACGTCGTTCTGGACTGCCTTGGAAGCGGCGGCATGGGGGTGGTGTACCGGGCCCACGACTTCGCCCTGGACCGGCGCGTCTCGCTGAAGCTGCTCCGGACCGGGGGCGGTCGGGACCAGGAGTCGCGTCGGGAGCGGCTGGTCACCGAGGCGCAGGCGCTCGCCCGGGTGTCGCATCCCAACGTGCTCGTGGTGCACGACGTGGGCACGTGGGAGGACGAGGTCTATCTCGCGCTCGAGCATGTCGAGGGGGAGACGCTCCTCAGCTGGCTGGATCGCGCCGTGCGCACCCCGGCGGAGATCCGGGGAATGTTCCTCCAGGCGGCCCGGGGGCTCCAGGCGATCCACGCCGCCGGGCTCGTGCACCGGGACGTCAAGCCCGAGAACCTCCTGGTCGGCAGGGACGGTCGGCTCCGCGTCGCCGACCTCGGGCTCGCCATCACCACCGGGAGCCCCGCGCCCGAGCAGGCGCGGGAGACGCTCCGGCCTGGGACCCCGGGCTACATGCCGCTGGAGCAGCACCGAGGTGAGCCGCTGGACCCCCGGGCGGACCAGTTCAGCCTCGCCGTCGCCCTCTACGAGGCGCTCCTCGGCCGGCGGCCTTACGGAACCCGCGGCGCCTCGCGCGAGGCCCTCGAGGCCCGGCTGGCGAGGGGACCGGGAGTCACTGTGCCCCGGTGTGCCGCCATTCCCCCCCGCCTGCGACGGGTGCTCGAGCATTCCCTGAGCCCGGACCGTGCGCGTCGGCCGCCCTCCCTCGCCTTGCTCATCGATGCCCTCGCCTCACCCGGGGTTCCGGCCACGCGCACGGCCGGCGGAGCCCTCGGGCTCGTCGTGTCGGTGGGGCTGGTGCTCCTCGGCGTGCGGGCGGCTGCCGGACCTGAGGGAGACCCCGGAGCGGGCTCCTGGATCCCCCCCGCGTACGAGTTCCAGGCAGAGGCCGTGGAGCCCGGTACCCCCCTGGTCGTCGAGCCCGTGTCGGCTGCCCGACTCGCCGGCGGAGCCCCGCTGCGCCCCGTCGTGGCACGGGAGCCCATGACCGCGACGCAGACGCGGCCCGGCGTGGCGACCCCCCAGGCTCCGTCCACGCCCGCAGCCGCAGCGCAGGTGCTGACCATCGGTCGACGGGCCGCCGGCCCCGAGGCCCCCGGGGCAGGGGCGCGAGCCCCGGGCATCGACCTCGGGCGGCTCGCCGAGCTCGAAAACCTCGTGACTGCGCTCTACCGCGCCCTGTCCGAACCGCGTGGCCCCGACGGGCGCGGCCCCCTTCTCGCGCTCTCGCCGGTTCCGAGCACCGGGGCCGCTCCGATGGTCCCTCCCCCCGCTGCAAGCGTGAGCGCCCAGGCACCCACCGCGGAGCAGTGGGCCGCCTCCGGGCTCGCCGGCCCCTCCGGGCCCGACTGGGTGGACCCCTCGGCCGCGACCCTCGCCGCCATCCAGCGTCGGCTGGACCAGCAGATCCGCCTGAACCGGAGCCCGCCCGAGATCGCCCAGACGCGGTTCGCGCTCGCCCAGGCCCTCTGGAACTCGACCGATTCGGAGGACCTGCAGGTCCGAGCGCTTTCGCTCGCGCGCGACAGCAGGGCGGCGCTGGACGCGGTCACCACCGAGGACCGGACGCTGGTTCAGCTGCGGAAAGAGGTCGACGACTGGATCAGCGTTCGTGAGGACCCCGGACCGTTCAACAAGCCGCGGGGGCATGTCTCCCCCCGAGCGCCACTCAAGACGGAGTCACCGACCGCCGGCTTCTGACGTGTCTCGCTCCGATGCCACCAGGTCCGAGACCGACGGGCGCCCGTCGTCCGGGCCAGCCCGGGTCAGCCGGCTCGTCGTCGCGCTCTCGGGCGATCGGCCGCTGGAGGCGCCGCGCGCGGTCGGGCTGACCGGAGCCGCGGAGGCCTGGCTCGGCCGGGCCCCCCCGGAGGCCCCTCCGGGAGTGGTCCGGCTGAGCGTGCCCGACGAGCGAATGTCCGCGCTGCACGCGCGACTCCGTCGGGTGCTGGGGCGCTGGGTGGTGGAGGACGCCGGGAGCAAGAACGGCGTCCGGGTCCAGGGACGGCCGCAGCGCCGGGCTGTCCTCAACTCCGGTGACGTCATCGAGTGCGGTCAGACCTTCCTCGTCTTCGACGAGCACCCCGTTCCTTCCGAGATCACCGCACTGCCGGCCGATGCCGCCGAGCTCGGCTGCCAGAGCTTTCATCCCGACCTGCTCGCCGCCTGGTCCGCGCTGGCGCGGGTGGCGCCCACCCGTGTTCCGGTGATGCTGCAGGGCGAGACCGGTACCGGCAAGGAGCTCGCCGCCCGGGCGCTCCACGTCTGGTCGGGTCGCGGCGGCCCCTTCGTCGCGGTGAACTGCGGTGCCCTCCCGGAGCAGCTGGCCGAGAGCGAGCTCTTCGGCGTGCGACGCGGGGCCTTCACTGGCGCCGTGGAGGACCGGCCGGGGCTGCTGCGCTCCTCGAGCGGCGGCACGCTGCTCCTCGATGAGGTGGGAGAGCTGCCGACCGGCCTTCAAGTCAAGCTCCTCCGTGTTCTCCAGGAGAACGAGGTGCAGCCGGTGGGCGCAGCGCAGCCGGTGCGGGTCGATCTCCGGGTGGTCACCGCCACGCATCGGGATCTCGCGGCGCTGGTGGAGGCGGGCGCGTTCCGGGCCGACCTCTTCGCCCGTCTCACCGGCCTGGAGGTCGAGCTGCCCCCGTTGCGAGATCGCCGCGCGGACCTCGGTCTGCTCATCCCGGTGCTCCTGCGGCGGGCGGGCGGGGGCGTCGGGCTCCGCATCTCGCGGGATGCCGCACGGGCGCTCTTCCGTTGGAGCTGGCCTCACAACGTGCGCGAGCTGGAGAAGGCGCTGGCGCTCGGCGTGGCGCTCGCGGGGGAGGGCCGCGTCGAGCTGGCTCACCTCCCCGAGGGCGTCCGCACCGCACCCGAGCCGCAGGCCGACCCACTCGCTGGTGTGGCCGCGCGTCCGCTGAGCGAGGCGGACGTCACGCGCCGGGCGGAGCTCATCGAGTTCCTGCGTGCACACCGCGGAAACGTGAGCGCAGTCGCGCGCCAGATGGGCGTGGCGCGGATGCAGATCCAGCGGTGGTGTCGCCGCTTCCACCTGGATCCGGCCAGCTTCCGCGCCGCGTAGCCCCGCCCGGCGCAACACCGCGGGTGCAACACCTCCGGGGGGTGCAACGTGTTGCACCCGGCCTCGCTGGTGCCGTTGTCCCAGGCAATGTGGCGCGCGGGACCCGGCACGACGACTGCAAGGTCACTCCAGTGAGGTCGAGGCGGCCCGCCGTTCTGGGGCCACGGGGCGCCGTGGGTTCACTCTCCCCTCCCCACGGCGCCTCGTCTTTTTTTAATAGCTGTCGCTCGAGCCGCCGCCGCCGCCCTCGCCGCCGCCCCCACCGCCGAAGCCGCTGCCGCCGCCGCCGCCGCCGCCGTCACCCCCGCCCCAGCCGCCGCGGTCTCCTCCACCACCACCCCAGCCTCCACCGCCGATGAAGGGCGGCCCGCCCCAGTACGTGCGGCGCCGCGGGTGACGACTCGCGCGGAGCAGGAGCATCACCACGACGAACAGGATGAAGCCCCAGAAGCAGAGATCGAAGAACCGGGGCAGGACGATCGGAGGCTGCTGCCAGTCCGCCGGACGCGGGGCGCCGGAAGGACGGCGGGCGGTGCCGGCGCCCGAGAGCGCCTCGGTGATGCCGTCGATCCCGGCGAGGACGGCGTCGTGCACCCGGTTCTCGCGCATCAGCGGGGCGATGCGCCGGCGGATGATGTCGTTGGACTGGAGGTCGGTCAGCTCTCCCCCCACGCCCTTGCCGGTCTCGATCCGGATGCGGCGCTCGCCGGTGGCGATGACCAGCACCACCCCGTTGTCTTTGCCCTTCTGCCCTGGATGCCAGGTCTGGATGAGCTGGTAGCCCACGTCCTCGATCGCCTCGCCCTCGAGCGAGGGCGTCACCAGGACGAAGATCTGGTTGCCGGTCTTGCGCTCGTAGTCCCCCAGACGGTTGTCCAGGTCGGTCCGCTCCGCCGGCGAGAGAAGCCCGGCGGTGTCGGTGACGTAGTCCGTCTGCTTCGGGACGGTGAAGGCCGAAGCGGGCGCGGCGACGAGGAGGAGGAGGGTCGCGCAGAGCGGGCCCCAGGCCCGCGCTTTCATCAGAAGGTCACCTTGGGCGCCTGCGTGGCGTCGGCAGAAGCCTGGAAGTACACCCGCGGCTTGAAGGTGCCGCCGGTGGCGCGCTTCACCACCGCGCCACGGATCTTCCCGAGCTCCGTGTTGTAGTCCCGCACGGCGTCGTTGTACTGCTCGCGCGCCCGCAGGATGCGGTTCTCGGTGCCCTCGAGCTGCACCTGTAGGTCGTGGAACTGTGCGTTGGCCTTCAGGTCAGGGTAGGCCTCGTTCGAGACGAGCAGGCGGGAGAGCGCTCCCCTGAGCTGATCCTGGGCCTTCTGGAACGCGGCCACCTTCTCCGGATCCTGGAGGTCCTCGGCACTGAGCGTGATCCCCGTCGCGCGGGCGCGGGCCTCGGTGACCTCGGCGAGCGTCTTCTCCTCGTGCTGGGCCGAGGCCTTCACCGTGGCGACGAGGTTGGGGACCAGGTCGGAGCGACGCTGGAGCTGGGCCTGATAGTCCGCCCACTTGGCGTCAGCCATCTGGTCCTTGGCGATGAGCTGGTCGTACTGGTTGCAGCCGGGGAGGGCGAGAACTCCCACGGCAGCCATGAGGGTGATGGAGGCGCGGGTCGTCATGGCGGCACCCTAACGCCCACCGTGTGTGCAGGCACGAGCGAACTTTCGAACGGCGGCTCCCCTCTGGGGCGTCCGGCCAGCAAGACGCAAGTCGCGTCGGCACGTTAGGATTTCGGGCGTACCCACCTGCCGATGCGACCTGCTCCTTCCACGCCGACGAGCTCAGCGTGGACGCGCACACCCGTGCCGCGTCCGCCTCGCGCCCGGCGCAGGCGCCGCCGGAGGTGGGTCCAGCGGGCGCTGGTGGTGGCGCTCGTGGTCGCGACGGCCGTGACGGCGCTGCACCAGATCCTCAACTCGACGATGGTCACCACGCGGCTGCGCGAACGGGTGGAGGCCGCACTGGCGGCACGACTCGGCGGGGTGGAGCTCGGCAGCCACAGCGAGGTGGACTGGAGCATGCGGCTCAGCTTCGGCCCGGTGCGCATCTCCCCCGAGCCGGGCTCGCCCGTGGTGATGGAGATGGAGCGGGTGCGCGTGCGGCCGCGGTGGACAGCGCTCCTCGCCGGAAGGCTCGAGCCCGGACTCGTGCAGCTCCGGACGGTGGTGCTCCGGCCGGGCACCCACCTCGACGGACTGAAGGCGCTCGCCAGACGACTCGAATCGAAGACGGCGGCACCGGCGAAGGAGGCACCCTCGACCCCGTCGAGCGGTACGCGGCTTCCGAGACTCGAGATCCAGGACCTCCGGATCGAGCTCGTGTCCAGCCAGGACGGGCACCCGCTCGACCTCGGGGCGTGGGACGCGCAGGTGGAGGTCTCGGGCGGCACGACCGCGCGGGCGCTCGAGCTCGCGGTGCAGCGCGACGGAGGGGGCGAAGCCCGCTCCACCGTGCGCTGGGCGAGGGATCAGCCGTTCCAGGTGGAGGCCGGCGTCGAGAACATGCCCCTCCGCCCGTTGATCGAGCTCCTCGGCCAGCGCGTGGGGCTGCGGGCCACCGCCGGCTCGGTCACCGGGCGCATCAATGGCCTGCTGCCCGCCGATCTTCGCCGGGGTGAGCTCGAGGTCACCGGGCGGATCGACGGCCTGTTCCTGGAGGGGAGCCGGCTGGCGACGGAGCCGGTCGGTCCGTGGCGACTGTCCGGCGCCGGCACGGTGGACTGGGATCGGGGCAGCCGCGAGATCCGGCTGCGTGACGGGCACATCGGGTTTGGGGAGAACGACTCGCTCCGCGTGAACCTGGAAGGGGTCTACGAGGGCACCCGGGCGCCGCGCTTCCGGGCCGAGGCACGCGTCGACCAGCTTCGCTACCAGGACGCCATCGACGCGCTCCCCCCGCAGTTCAGCCTGGGCAACGAGGCCCCGCGCATCCCGGGTCTGCTCGATGCGCGGGTCCGTGTTTCGGGGCCGGTGCGAGATCCGGAGCAGTGGCTGCTCGACGTCAAGCTGGACCTGACCGGGCTCCGGGCGGCGAGCAAGTCCACCCCGTTCTTCCTCCGCGGGCCGTTCATCTACCGCCCGGTGGACGGCGCGGGGCACACCCGCGAGGTGTCGGTCGGCCCGCAGAACCCGAACTTCGTCCCCATCCCGGACCTCCCGAGGTACGTCTCGCGCGCGGTCACCACGAGCGAGGACGCCGGGTTCTGGTTCCACCCGGGCTTCGACTTCGACGAGATGAAGGAGAGCATCATCGACGCCGCCGAGGGGAGCCGGGTGCGTGGCGCGTCCACCCTGACCCAGCAGCTGGCGAAGAACCTGTTCCTCTCGCGCGAGCGGACCTTCGCCCGGAAGGTGCGTGAGGCGCTGTTCACGGTTGCGCTCGAGGCGTCACTCCCGAAGCCGAGGCTGATGGAGATTTATCTCAACATCATCGAGTGGGGACCGGGCATCTACGGGCTCGGCGAGGCGTCGCGGCACTACTTCGGGGTGAACCCGCGCAACCTGAGCGTCCAGCAGGCCGCGTACCTCGCCACGATCATCCCCAATCCGGTGCGGTACCACGCGATGTTCGAGAAGGGCCGGCTGCCGGTCGCCTGGCAGCACAAGGTGAGGAACCTGGTCCGGAAGCTCGAGTCGAACGGCATCATCGACGGGTCGCAGGCGTTCCAGGCCGAGTTCACGCCGCTGAGGTTCAGGCGCGAGTGAGACCCTCAGCCGGGTCGGGCCGGCGCGGGACGGTGGCAGCCGAGCGCGCCGGAGCCGAGGACTCGAGAGCCGTGGCGGCTCGGAGGCGCGCCTCTCGCTGTGTGCGATTGCCGCCCGAGTCCTTTCAGCAGCTTGCGTAGCCCTGCGGCTGCGTTACGTCATGCCCCATGTTGAACGGCACCTTCGATCACCAGGGGGAGACCGCGGACTTCACCCTTCCCACCGGCTGTCCGCTGTGCGGTGGGGAGTTGGCCGTGCGGATGACCCCTGGCACCAGCTACAGCTACTGCGCGCACTGCCACTGGCTTTCGCGCTCGCACGTGGCGGTCGAGCGGAACAGCGTGCGCGTCGGGCATCCGCCCGGCGGGCTCGTCTGACGCCCGAGCACCTTGCGGCGCCCCGCTCACCGGGGCTGTCCGTTCGCCTGTCACGCCCCGAGCAGGGATGGAAGCAACGTCCCGCTCGGGCCTTCCAGCACATGCTCGAACCGTCCGGCGTTGTCGGCCCGCTCCGCGTTGACCAGCCAGGTCTCCGCGCCTCGGGCCCGGGCGAGGTCCACGAACCCCGCGGCCGGCCACACCGCGCCTGACGTCCCCGCGGCCAGGAACACCAGCCGCGCGCCACTCCAGCGCTCGAGGAATGCGTCCACCGCCTCGAGGTGCCCCGGGTCGAGCATCTCCCCGAACCACACCACCGCGGGGCGGAGGGCCGCCTCGCAGCGCTCGCACCGAGGCACGGTGCCGTCCGGATAGGCGGCGTCGTCGGCCGTCTCGGGCCGGTCACAGCGAGAGCAGCGCGTTCCGAGGAGCCGGCCGTGGATCTCGATCAGTCGCTCGCTCCCTGCGCGCCGGTGCAGGCCGTCCACGTTTTGCGTCACGAGCAGGAAGCGCTCGCCGAGACGCCGCTCGACGTCCACCAGCGCACGGTGACCGGCGTTGGGCTGCGCTGCCAGTGCCGCCTCGCGCCGCTCCGAGTAAAAGCTCCACACCACCGCCGGATCGGCGAAGAACCCTCCGGCGGAGGCGAGCCGCTCGAAGGCGTGGGATCGCCAGAGGCCGCCGGACCCCCGATAGGTGGGCAAGCCGCTCTCGGCCGAGACGCCCGCCCCGGTGAGGACGAGGAGCGCCGAGTCGGGCCCGATCGCGAGGTCAGTGGATGAAGTAGCCCGCGCCACGAAAGCGTTCGCCGGAGTCGAGCGCGACGGTCACGGTCTCTCGAGCCTGCGCCTTGTGCTCGAACTGCGTGTCGTACAGGACGATGACGTACGTCCCGTCAGGAGCTCCCGGCAACGCGTGCGCGAGCTGACTCGACGCGAGCTTGCGTGAGAGCACCTTCCCGAGCGGCGCACGCGCCGAGGCAGCCTTCTTCTCCCAGTCGGCGCGGCTGATCGCCGCCTTGAAGAGCGCAGCGGCCCGGTCCCACGACGCACCGTACTGCCCGTCGTCCAGCAGCTTGACCCACGCCTGCGCAGCTTGGACCCCATCGCCCTCTGTCGGTCCGCCCGCGACCGCCGCCGCGAGCGGAGCGGAGAGGAGCAGCGCCAGAGAGCCGAGCCCCACCGTCCGTGTCATGACGTCCTCCTGCCCGGTCGGGCATGCGCGCCGTCCGGCCGCCTCACGTTAGAGCGGCGCACCGGGCGGTGCCAGACGGGAGCTGAAGCCTCCTCCTCACACCCTCGCCGCGCCACGGCGGACGAGGTGCGTCACCGCCTCGCCGAGGCCACCGAGCGTGAGCGTGAACATCGGGAACACCTTCCGGACGGTGCGAACCGTCTGCGCCCACCAGGCGCTCTGCGGCTCGGGGTTGAGCCAGACGTGACGCTGGAAGTGCTCGGCCAGCTGCATCAGCCAGACGATCCCCTCGGGCCCCTGCTCGTCGAACAGGTCGGTCCCGCTCGAGCGAAGCATCAGCTCGTACGGAGCCATCAGCGCATCCCCCACCACCACCAGCTTCCAGTGAGGTCCGCAGTCGGCCAGGAGCGAAGGGACCGGGATGGGATCCGAGAAGCGCTCGGTCCGGTACACCCGCCCGTAGACGCAATTGTGGAAGTAGTAGGTGCGCAGCTCCCGGAAGTGGGTGGCCTGCTTCGCCGCGCTGAACAGCCGGTCCACCACGTGGGCGTGGGGGCTCATCGAGCCGCCCACGTCGAGCAGGAGCAGCACCCGGGTGTCGGGCCGGCGCGGAGGGCGGAGCACCACCTCCAGCTCTCCCGCGTTCCGGGCCGTCTGGTCGATGGTCTCCTCCAGATCCAGCTCGTCCGGCGCACCCTCGCGGGTGAAGGCCCGCAGCTTCCGGAGCGCCATCCCCAGCGCGCGCGTGTCCAGCACCTGGTCGTCCCGGTAACCGCGATAGAGCCGCGCGTCCGCCGTCTTCAGCGCGCTCCGCCCGCCGCCCTCGCCCTCGATGCGGAAGCCCTCCGGCGCCGCTGCCTTGCCCGCGTTGCCGAACGGGGAGGTGCCCCGGGTGCCGATCCAGCGGTTGCCCTCGTCGTGCCGTTCGCGCTGCTCGCGCATCCGCTGCTCGAAGAGCGCCTGCAGCGCGGCGGCGTCGAGCGCGTCCAGCGCCGCCGATTCCTCGGTCGATCGCTCCTGGGGCGCCTTCTCCGCCGCCTGCCGCAGCCACGCGAGGAGCTCCTGGGCCAGCGCCTGCCCCCTGTCCTCGATGCCCTTGAAGTGGGCCAGGAACGCCTGGTCGAACGCGTCCAGGTGCGTCTCGGTGTGCACGCAGAGCGCGCGCGCGACGTCGTAGAAGCCCTCGAGCGAGCTGTCGTGCAGGCCCGTCTCCAGCGCCCGCGCGAGCGCCAGCGCCTCCTGCGCTCCGACCGGGACCTTGCGTCGCCTCAGCTCGTAGAGGAACCCGACGAACATCTCACCCCCGGGCGCGGCGTGCGCCGGCTGCCTCGGCCAGCGCCTCGAGGTCCTGCTCCTTCTTGAGCAGCGCGCCGACGAAGGGCAGCTGGGCGTCGAGCTTCACGTGGTGGATGCCCGCGGAGCTCAGCACCGCCAGCCAGTCCACCAGCTCGCTCGTGCTCGGGCGCTTGCGGAGACGGGTCAGGGCGCGGAGCTGGAAGAAGACCTCCAGCGCCTGATCCACCAGCGCCTCCTCCAGCGCCGGGTGGTGCACCCGGACGATGCGCTTCATCAGCTCGGCGTCCGGAAAGTCGATGAAGTGGAACACGCAGCGGCGAAGGAAGGCGTCCGGGAGCTCCTTCTCGTTGTTGCTGGTGATGACCACCACCGGGCGCTCGGCGGCGACGACCTCCGCGTCGGTCTCCATCACCCGGAACCGCATCCGGTCGAGCTCGTGCAGCAGGTCGTTCGGGAACTCGAGATCCGCCTTGTCGACCTCGTCGATGAGCAGCACCACCCGGCCGGTGCTGCGGAACGCCTGTCCGAGGGGGCCCCAGCGGATGTAGTGGCCCACGTCCTTCACGTCACCGTCCCCGAACCGGCTGTCGTGGAGCCGCTGCACCGTGTCGTAGACGTAGAGGCCATCCTGGGCGCGGGTCGTGCTCTTCACGTGCCAGGTGAGCAGCGGGAGTGCGAGCGCGGTGGCGATGGCCTCGGCGAGCAGCGTCTTGCCCGTGCCGGGCTCGCCCTTCACCAGCAGCGGCCGCTCCAAAGCGAGCGCACAGTTCACCGCGGCTTGCAGCGCGGGGTTGGTGAGATAGCGCTCGGTGCCAGTGAAGCGTCGGAAGGGGGTGGGCATGGGCCTCAGGCGGGGAGCAGGGAGTCGAGCAGCCGGGCCATCCGGTCCAGCGCGTCGGCGTGGACCGTGTGGGGGCCGTCGAAGGGGACGAACTCGACGGACAGCCCTGCGGTCGTCAGGAGGTCCCGGAGCGCCTCGCCCTCGGAGTAGGGAAGCACCGGATCCTGCCGGCCGTGGGAGAGCAGGACCGGGAGCCCGGCACGGCGCGGCGCGAGCTTCCTCCACGCGTCGGCGGTGATCGGGACCGAGCTCAGGGCGATGAGAGCCGCTGGCCGCTGCTCCCAGTGGAGCGCGAGATCCGTGGCCAGCATGGCCCCCTGGCTGAACCCGCCGAGCACCAGCCGCTCGGGTCCGAGCCCGGTGCCCGCGAGCAGCGCCTCGACGGACGCCTGCAGCTTCCGCCGGGCCGAGGCCAGGCCCTCGGGGACGTCGTTGCGGAGTCGCTCCCGACCCCCGGGCGTGCGCGAGAGGGTGGAGAGCTTCACCCAGTCCAGCGGCCACCAGGCCCGGGAGTCTCCCCACGCCGCCGCGCCCATGCTCAGCGGCCCGGCGGGGAACGCGTACCGCACCGGGGCCAGCCGCCGCTCCCGCTCGACCAGCTCGGAGACGAAGGGCACCAGGTCCTCCCCGGACGCTCCGTACCCGTGGCAGAACACCACCAGCAGCGGTGGCCGGGCGGCAGCCTCCGGCTGCACCACGTGCACCTCCAGCTCGCCCACTGTGCTGGTGACCCCGGCGTTCATGAAGTCCTCTCCACGCTAGCAGAGCATGGTAAGGCTTCCAGCGACGCCCATGGCTCGCTCGCACGTCCTGGTGACGGTTACCGGCGCGGATCAACCGGGCATCACCGCCCGGCTGACCGGGATCATCGCCACCAGCACCGCCTCCCTGCTCGACATCGAGCAGGTCGTCGTCCAGGGCCAGCTGACGCTCGCGCTCCTGCTCGCCCTCGACGACGACGACGGGCTGTTGAAGGACCTCCTCTTCGCCGCCAAATCGCTCGGCGTCGATCTGGACTTCGCGCCGGTGGACCCGGACGACCCCTCGGCGCCCCGGGACAGCCAGCGGTTCGTGGTCACCGCCATCGGCCGCTCGCTCGGCGCGCGCGAGCTCCACGCGGTGGCCAGCACCCTCGCCGATCACCAGGGGAACATCGAGCGCATCCACCGGCTGTCCAAGGGAGACCTGGGCTCGGTGGAGATCCACCTGGGTCTGCCGCCTGGCGCGGACCCGGAGCCGCTGAAGCGGTCCCTGCTCGAGCTGGGAATGCAGGAGAGCTTCGACGTGGCGTTGCAGCGCGAGGGGCTCTTCCGGCGCAGCAAGCGGCTGGTGGTGATGGACATGGACAGCACCCTCATCCGCATCGAGGTCATCGACGAGCTGGCGCGTGCGCACGGCGTCGCCGAGCGGGTGGCGGCCATCACCGAGCGGGCGATGCAGGGTGAGATGGACTACGACGAGTCGCTCCGGCAGCGGCTCGGGCTGCTCGAGGGACTCGACGTGTCGGTGCTCCGCCGGATCGCCGCCGAGCTGCCACTGACCGAAGGCGCCGAGAAGCTCATCGAGACGCTGAAGCGGCTGGGCTACCGGACCGCGGTCATCTCCGGCGGCTTCTCCATCGCCGCCGAGGCGCTCAAGGCGCGGCTGGGCATCGACTACGCCTATTCGAACACCCTCGAGGTCGTCGGCGGCAAGCTCACCGGGCGGGTCGTCGGCCCCATCGTGAACGGCAAGCGGAAGGCCGAGCTCCTGGAGCTCATCGCCCAGGCCGAGGGCGTCCTGCTCGACCAGACCATCGCGGTGGGCGATGGCGCCAACGACGTGCCGATGCTGGAGAAGGCAGGCCTCGGTATCGCCTTCCGCGCCAAGAAGTCGCTGCGCGAGCGCGCCGACACCTCGCTGTCCGCCACCGGACTGGACGCCATCCTGTACCTCCTGGGCATCAGCGCCGAGGAGCTGCAGGACGCCAACGCGCGATTCGGGTAGACCTCGGGGGACGATGGGCGTGGCAACGTGGGAACGCTGGTGGCGCGGCCGGCAGGACACCTTCGAGGAGGCGCTGCGCGGGCTGGTCGAGGTGAACTCGTTCACCGACAACCGCGAGGGCGGCCTGGAGGTCGGTCGCCGGCTGCGGAGCCTGATGGCGCTACCGGGCGTCGAGGCCACCTCCGTCGCGAGCAGCCGGTACGCGGACCACTGGCTGTTTCGCACCGCCGGGAACCCCCGGCTCCCTCCCATCGCGCTGCTCGGGCACCTGGACACGGTGTTCCCGCCGGGCACGTTCGAGGGCTACCGAGTGGATGGTGCGCTCCGGCGCGGCCCGGGTGTGCTCGACATGAAGGGCGGCCTGATCGTCGTCGCCTTCGCGCTCCGAGGGCTCGCCGAGAGCTTTCCGGGCGGTCTCGCAGCGCTCCCTCCGCTGCGCATCGTGGTGGTCTCGGACGAGGAGGTCGGCTCGCCCGAGGGTGCGGGCGTCATCCGCCAGGCCATCGGCGGAAGCGCCGCCGCGCTGGTCTTCGAGTCCGGACGCGCGCAGGACGCCATCATCACCCGGCGCAAGGGGACCGGTGCCGTCACCGCCATCGCGCACGGCAAGGCCGCGCACGCGGGCAACCACCACGCGGAGGGGAAGAACGCCATCTGGGCGCTCGCCCGGTGGATCGACGCTGCGCAGCGGCTCACCGACTACGACCGCGGCGTCACGGTGAACGTGGGCAAGATCTCCGGCGGCCAGGGCAAGAACACCGTGCCCGACCGTGCCGAGGCACAGGCCGACATCCGCTACATCACCC
>Ga0208851_1000600_pt1 | contig 14839 bp, 11 predicted proteins | sample NGESurshal092012_FD_184481 | JGI IMG/M metagenome (GOLD analysis project Ga0208851, IMG submission 184481) | Arctic peat soil microbial communities from Barrow, Alaska - NGEE Surface sample 415-2 shallow-092012 (SPAdes) | ecosystem: Environmental > Terrestrial > Soil > Wetlands > Peat ... | reverse complement strand
CAGCTCTACCCGCCGCCTGCCCGCGACCCCTTCCACGTCGCCCCGCACTCGTAGCACCGGATAACATCAAGCCGGCTAGGGACGAATCACCCCGGCTTGGCGCGCCGACTTGTGGATCGCCTTCCAGCGCGCCTTCTCGGCCAGCCGGATCCTGGCATCCGCGCGACCCGCCATCCAACGGGCCTCGCGCCCCAGCTTGCGCCAGGACTCCAGGCGTCGAACCGGTAGCTCGCCCTCGTCGACTGCCTGGAGCACCGCACAGCCGGGCTCCGTGGCGTGCGAGCAGTCGCTGAAGCGGCAGTGCGCGGCCAGCGCCTCGATGTCCTGGAAGACCTGCTCGAGCCCCTCCTCGACGTCCATGAGACCAACCCCACGGAGGCCGGGGGTGTCGATGAGCAGGCCAGCGCCCGGCAGGGCCACCAGCTCACGGCGGACCGTGGTGTGACGGCCCTTCCCGGCCTGCCCGATGTCGAACACGGCCTGCCGGTCCGTGCCAAGCAGCGCGTTCACCAGGGTCGACTTGCCGACCCCCGACTGCCCCAGCAGCGCCAGCGTCCGGTCGGGGTCAGCGAGGTCCGCGACCTCCGGCATCCCCTCCCCCGTGACCGCGCTCACGACCAGCACCGGCACGCCGGGGGCCGCGCCGGCCACCTCCGCTGCGATGTCGGCCGCGTCGGTCACCAGATCGGCCTTGGTCAGGACGACGGCCGGCTGGGCCCCGCTCTCCCAGGCCAGGGCCAGCAGCCGCTCGATGCGGCCGAGGTCCGGTTCGACCGACAGCGACGCCACCACGACCACCACGTCGACATTGGCGGCGAGGACCTGCCCGTACGACGTCCGCGACGCGGAGGCGCGCACCACCGCCGTCCGACGGGGCAGCAGCCACTCGGCCGTCTCCCGGCGGTCCGGCCAACGCCGGACCAGCGCCCAGTCCCCCGTGCAGGGCCCGGCGACGGGGTCCTCGGCGATCTCCTCGAGCAGGTCGCCGCCGAAGGTCACCCGCAGCACGCCGCCCTCGGCCAGCACGTCGCACGCCGCACGGTCCACCCCGACCACCCGGGCGGGGACCAGGTCCGCTGGGAACGCCGCGGCCGCCTCGGCCCACCGCTCGTCCCAACCGAGGGCCCGCAGCCCCCTCACGTCGTCCACCACGCCTTCGACGGTAGGGCGTCGAACCTTGCCGGTCCACGGGATATCGGCCCCGCCAAGTGGTGTGATCGAGGCATGGCAACGACACACGAGGTCTTCAACCAGGCACCTCCGCTGGAGGGCTATGACGTGTTCGGCGCTGACGCTGCACTGTGCGAGGCGGTGCAGCGCCACGGCAGCGCCGAGTCCGCCGAGCCGCTGGGCGAGCTGGGCCGGCTGGCCGGCTCGGCCCACGCGCAGCGGCTGGGCCGGCTGGCCAACGACAACCCACCGGTCCTGCGCAGCCACGACCGGTACGGCCACCGCATCGACGAGGTCGAGTTCCACCCCGCGTGGCACGAGCTGATGGCCACGGCCACGGCGCACGGGCTGCACGCCGCCCCGTGGGTGTCCGAGCAGAAGGGCGCCCACGTCACCCGGGCGGCCGGCTTCCTCGTCTGGAGCCAAGCCGAGGCCGGTCACGGCTGCCCGGTGTCGATGACCTACGCCGCGGTCCCGGCGCTTCGGGCCGACCCCCGGCTCACCGACGAGTGGGTCCCTCGGCTGGCCCGGCGGGGGTACGACGCCACGCTGGGCGACCCGGCGGCCAAACCAGGCTGCATCGCCGGCATGGCGATGACCGAGAAGCAGGGCGGGTCCGACGTCCGGGCGAACACCACCGTGGCCGAGCCCACCGGGACGGACGGCGAGTACCGGCTCACCGGCCACAAGTGGTTCTGCTCCGCCCCGATGAGCGACGTGTTCCTGACGCTGGCCCAGACCCCCGGCGGGCTGACCTGCTTCGTGCTGCCCCGCGTGCTGCCGGACGGCACCCGCAACACGTTCCGGCTTCAGCGGCTGAAGGACAAGCTGGGCAACCGGTCCAACGCCTCCGCCGAGATCGAGCTGGACGGCACCCTGGCCCGCCGGCTCGGCGACGAGGGCCGCGGGGTGCGGACCATCGTCGAGATGGTGGCCGCGACCCGGCTGGACTGCGTGCTGGGCAGCGCCGCGCTCATGCGGCAGGCGGTGGCGCAGGCCACCCACCACGCGGCCCACCGCCGTGCCTTCGGCCGCCGGCTGGCCGACCAGCCGCTGATGGCCAACGTGCTGGCTGACCTGGCCGTGGAGTCCGAGGCCGCCACCGCGCTGGGCATCCGGCTGGCCGCCGCGGTCGACGACGGCGAGGACGCGTTCCGGCGGCTCGCCGTCCCGGTGGCCAAGTACTGGGTGACCAAGCGGACGCCCGCGCTGGTCGGCGAGGCGCTGGAGTGCCTCGGCGGCAACGGCTACGTCGAGGAGTCCGGAATGCCCCGGCTGTACCGGGAGGCTCCGGTCAACGCGGTGTGGGAGGGGTCCGGCAACGTGGTCGCCCTCGACGTGCTGCGCGCGCTGCAGCGAGAGCCAGCGGCGCTGGACGCCTTCCTGGCCGAGATCGGCCTCGCTCGTGGTGCGGACCGACGGCTGGATCAGGCGGTCACCGACGTGCTGCAGTCTCTGGCCGACCTCGACGACCTCGAGCACCGGGCCCGGCGGCTGGTCGAGCGGATGGCACTGGTCCTCCAGGGCTCCCTGCTGGCCCGCTATGCCCCGCCCGCGGTGGCCGACGCGTTCTGCGCCAGCCGACTCGCCGGCGACGCCGGGATGGGTTTCGGCACGCTCCCGCGGGGTACCGACACGGAGTCGATCGTGGCCAGGGCCACACCGTCGCTCGAGTAGGGGCCAGGCACGAACCGTGCCAGGATCGCACCCGGACCCTTCCCGGAAGGCGGTTTCATGCAGGTGTGGCCCGGAACCCCGTACCCACTCGGCGCGACCTTCGACGGTGCCGGCACGAACTTCGCGCTGTTCTCCGAGGTGGCCACCAGCGTCGAGCTGTGCCTGTTCGACGAGCGCGGACGCGAGCGACGGGTGCCACTCACTGAGCTGGACGGCTTCATCTGGCACAGCTACCTGCCCACCGTGCACCCGGGCCAGCGCTACGGTTTCCGGGTCAGCGGGCCGTACGCGCCCGAGCACGGACACCGCTGCAATCCGGCCAAGTTGCTGCTGGACCCGTACGCCAAGGCCATCGAGGGCCAGCCGGACTGGGACGAGGCGCTGTTCGGCTACCGGTTCACCGACCCGGGCAAGCGCAACCTCAAGAACAGCGGCCGGCACGCCATGAAGTCGGTGGTCATCAACCCGTTCTTCGACTGGCAGGAGGACCGGCACCCGCGCCGGCCGTACCACGAGACGGTCATCTACGAGGCCCACGTCAAGGGGCTGACAATGACCCACCCTGAGCTGCCCCGCGAGATCCGCGGCACCTACTTGGCGCTGGGCCACCCGGTAATGATCGACCACTTCCGCTCCCTCGGGGTGACCGCGGTCGAGCTCATGCCGGTCCACCAGTTCGTCCAGGACCACCACCTGGTCGAACGTGGGCTGTCCAACTACTGGGGCTACAACACCATCGGGTTCTTTGCCCCGCACAACGGCTACGCCGCCTATGGCCAACGCGGCCAACAGGTGCAGGAGTTCAAGGCGATGGTCCGCTCGCTGCACGCGGCGGGCATCGAGGTGATCCTGGACGTCGTCTACAACCACACCGCCGAGGGCAGCGAGATGGGGCCGACGCTGTCCTTCCGCGGCATCGACAACGCGTCGTACTACCGGCTGGTGGACTCCGACCCGCGGTACTACATGGACACCACGGGCACCGGGAACAGCCTGCTCATGCGCAGCCCGCACGTGCTGCAGCTGATCATGGACTCGCTGCGGTACTGGGTCCAGGACATGCACGTCGACGGGTTCCGGTTCGACCTCGCTGCCACCCTGGCCCGCCAGTTCCACGAGGTGGACCGGCTCTCGGCGTTCTTCGACCTGGTCCAGCAGGATCCGGTCGTCTCGCAGGTCAAGCTGATCGCCGAGCCGTGGGACATCGGCGAGGGCGGCTACCAGGTGGGCAACTTCCCGCCGCTGTGGACCGAGTGGAACGGCAAGTTCCGCGACACCGTCCGCGACTTCTGGCGGGGCGAGGCGGCCACGCTGGCCGAGTTCGCCTCCCGGTTCACCGGCTCCAGCGACCTGTACCAGTCCTCCGGTCGCAACCCGTACGCGTCGATCAACTTCGTGAGCGCCCACGACGGGTTCACCCTGCACGACCTGGTGTCCTACAACGACAAGCACAACGACGCCAACGGCGAGGAGAACCGGGACGGCGAGAGCCACAACCGGTCCTGGAACTGCGGGGCGGAGGGCGCCACCGACGAGCTGGGCATCCTGGCGCTGCGCGAGAAGCAGAAGCGCAACCTGATGGCCACCCTGTTGCTGTCCCAGGGGATACCCATGCTGTTGCACGGTGACGAGCTGGGTCGCACCCAGGGCGGCAACAACAACGGCTACTGCCAGGACAACCCGGTCAGCTGGGTGGACTGGTCGGACGCCGGCGAGCACTGGGCCAGGCGCGACTTCACCCACCGGTTGGCCAAGCTTCGCCGCGAGCACCCGGTGTTCCGGCGGCGACGGTTCTTCGAGGGGGTCTCCCCGCGAGGCGGCGAGCTCGGCGACATCGCCTGGTTCCGCCCGAGCGGGGAGATCATGACTGATGAGGACTGGAACAACGGCTACGCGAAGTCGCTGGCGGTCTTCCTCAACGGCGACGCCATCTCCAGCCCGGATCTGAGCGGCCGCGCGGTCCGGGACGACTCGTTCCTGCTGCTGTTCAACGCCCACCACGAGGACCTCGAGTTCCAGCTGCCCGGGCCCCGCTACGCGACCTCGTGGCTGCGCGAGTTCGACACCGCGTCGCCGGACGAGGGCGACTCCCCACCCGTGCCCGCGAGCGGCCAGGTGCAGGTTGAGGCCCGCTCGATGCAGCTGTTCCGGCGGCAGCTGTGAGCGACGACGCCGCAGCGACGCCCCACCAGCCGACCCGGTGGCGGCTGCCCTCGCGCGGCCGGCCGCTGCCCACCGCCACCTACCGGCTGCAGCTGCGGTCCGGGTTCGGCTTCGTGCAGGTCGCCGAGCTGGCCGACTATCTGGCAGCGCTGGGCGTCTCGCACGCCTACCTGTCCCCCGTCCTCCAGGCGGTGCCCGGCTCGCCGCACGGCTACGACGTGGTCGACCACAGCCGCCTGTCCGAGGAGCTCGGCGGCGCCCAGGCGTACGACGGCATGGCCGGCCGGCTGGACTCGCTCGGCCTGGGCGTGGTCGCCGACGTCGTGCCCAATCACATGGCGGTGCCCACCCCCGCCTCGCTCAACGTGGTGCTCTGGTCGGTGCTTCGGGACGGTCCGGCGTCCCTCTACGCCGACTGGTTCGACGTCGACTGGGCGGCCCAGCAGAGCGCCCTGCTGCTGCCGGTGCTCGGCCAGCGCATCGGTGACTGCCTGGACGCCGTCGAGATCACCGTGGACCGCGACGGGCCGGAACCGGTCGTCCGGTACCACGAGCACGTGTTCCCCGTCCGGCCCGGTACCGCCGACCTACCACTGCCGCAGCTGCTGGACGAGCAGTTCTACCGGCTGGCGTACTGGCGGGTCGGCGACGAGGAGCTCAACTACCGCCGGTTCTTCGACGTTGACACGCTGGCCGCCGTCCGGGTGGAGAACCCCGCGGTGTTCGCCGAGAGCCACGCGCTGCTGCTGGCGCTGGTCAACGAGGGCAAGCTGGACGGGCTGCGCGTGGACCACCCGGACGGCCTGGCCGACCCCCGCACCTACCTGGAGCGGCTGGCCGGGGCCACTCGAGGCTCCTGGGTCGTGGTGGAGAAGATCCTGCAGGACGGCGAGGAGCTTCCCGAGGACTGGGACTGCGCCGGGACCACCGGGTACGACGCGCTGCGCCGGGTCGGCGGGCTGTTCGTGGACCCGGCAGGAGCCGCGCCGCTGCGGGCGCTGCACCAGCGGCTGACCGGGCTCCCCGACGACCTGGCCGCCGTCGAGGAGGACGCCAAGCGGCTGGTGGCCACCACCTCGCTGAGTGCCGAGGTCAGCCGTCTGGTCGAGCTGGCGGCCGCTGTCTGCGCCGATGACGTGCGGCTGCGCGACCACACCAGGGCCGGGGTCCGGACGGCGCTGGAGGAGCTCATCGTGGCGCTGCCGGTGTACCGCGCCTACGTCGTCCCCGGGGAGCAGCCGCCACCCGCCTCGGTCGAGCTGCTCGAGCGGGCCGCAACGGTGGCCCGGGAGCGGGCGCCCGAGCGGGCCGCGGAGGTCGACCTGGTGCTCGCGCTGGCCCTGGGCCGACTGGGCCGCGACCGCAGGCGCGACGAGTTCGTCGTCCGGTTCCAGCAGACCTGCGGGCCGGTCATGGCCAAGGGGGTCGAGGACACCGCCTTCTACCGCTGGGCCCCGCTCGCCGCACTCAACGAGGTCGGCGGCGACCCGGCCGGCTTCGGCGTCTCGCCAGCGGACTTCCACCGCGCCTGCGAGCGACAGGCGGCCGGCTGGCCGGGGACCATGACCACGCTGTCCACCCACGACACCAAGCGGTCGGAGGACGTGCGGGCGCGGCTCGCGGTGCTCTCCGAGGTGCCGGAGGCATGGGCTGAGACGGTCGGCACATGGCAGCAGCTGAGCGCGTCGCTGCGTCCCGGGACGGGCGTCCCGGACGGCGTCACCGAGAACCTGCTGTGGCAGACCCTGGTGGGCGCCTGGCCGGTCAGTGCCGAGCGGCTGGCCCCGTACCTGACCAAGGCCATGCGCGAGGCCCGGCTGGTCACCTCCTGGCAGCAGCCGGACGAGGACGTGGAGAAGGCGGTGGCCGGATTCGTCGCCGCGGTGCTCGAACACCCGGGTCTGGTCTCCAGCCTCGAGGAGCTGGTGGCCAGCATCGCGTTGCCGGCAGCGGTGAACACCCTGGGCCAGAAGCTGGTCCAGCTGGGCATGCCGGGGGTGCCCGACGTCTACCAGGGCAACGAGCTGCACGACCTGTCCTTGGTGGACCCGGACAACCGGCGTCCGGTCGACTACGGGCGCCGCCGCGAGCTGCTGTCGGCCCTCGACGACGGCGCCCCTGTCGGCGACTTGGAGACCACGGACGGCCTGGACCGGGCCAAGCTGCTGGTCACCTCCCGGCTGCTGCGGCTGCGCCGCGACCGGTCGCACTGGTTCGGCCCCGACTCCGGCTACCGCGCACTCACCCTGGACGGCGAGCGGGCCGGGCACGGCGTCGCGTTCGCCCGCGGCGAGGCCGTACTGCTCGCCACCCGGCTGCCGGTGGGGCTGGCCCGCGCCGGCGGCTGGGGAGACGCACGACTGCACCTGCCGGACGGCGACTGGACCGAGCTGATGGCCGACCGACCGGTGCCTGGCGGAACCGTCCGGGTCGCGGACCTGCTCGCGAGCCTGCCGGTCGCCGTGCTCGTCCCCCGCTCCCACGACCAGGAAGGCTGAGCGCATGGACATCAACGGCCTGTTCTCCGGCCTGTTCGCAGCGATCGTCGTCGGCGGGCTCGGCCGGCTGCTGGTCCGCGGCTACCGGCCGGTGGGCTGCCTGCTCACCCTGCTCATCGGGCTGGTCGGTGCCGGTGTGGGCCTGGCCGTCGGGTCGAAGCTCGGGTGGGGGTTCTGGCTGACCTTTGCCACTCAGGTGGTCGTGGCTGCCCTCCTCGTCCTCCCGTTCACCCTCGGCACCCGCGACCGTGACTGGTGAGGCTCGATCTCTGGGCCCCGCTCGCCTCGGCCGTCGACATGGACCTGGGCACCCGCTGCGAGCCGATGCGGCCCACGGCCGACGGCTGGTGGTCGGCCGAGCCCGATCTCAGACACGGCGATGCCTACGGGTTCCGGCTGGACGGCGGTGACCCGCTGCCGGACCCACGGGCGCTGTGGCTGCCGGACGGCGTGCACGGCCTGGCCCGCGCGTACGACCACGGCCGGTTCGCGTGGACCGACCAGAAGTGGCCCGGGCGCCCGCTGGCCGGGTCGGTGGTCTACGAGCTGCACGTGGGCACGTTCACCCCCGGGGGCACCCTGGACGCCGCGGTCGACCGGCTGGACCACCTCGTCGAGCTGGGGGTGGACCTCGTCGAGCTGATGCCGCTGGCCGCCTTCGAAGGCCGCCACGGCTGGGGCTACGACGGGGTCGCGCTGTGGGCGGTGCACGAGCCGTACGGCGGCCCGGACGCGCTCAAGCGGTTCGTCGATGCCTGCCACCGCCGGGGCCTGGGCGTCCTGCTGGACGTCGTCTACAACCACCTCGGCCCCAGCGGGAACTACCTGGCCCGGTTCGGCCCCTACTTCACCGACGCCCACCGCACGCCCTGGGGCGACGCGGTCAACCTCGACCAGCCCGGCTCGGACAGCACCCGGGCCTTCCTACTGGACAACGCCGAGTCGTGGCTGCGCGACTTCCACCTCGACGGTTTGCGGCTGGACGCCGTCCACGCGCTGTCCGACGAGCGGGCGCTGACCCTCCTGGAGGAGCTGGCCGCCCACGTCGACCAGCTGGCCGCGGTGCTCGGCCGGCCATTGTCCCTGGTCGCCGAGACCGACCGCAACGACCCGCGGGCGGTGCTGCCCCGCACCGAGCACGGACTCGGGCTGACCGCCCAGTGGGACGACGACGTGCACCACGCCGTGCACGCCGCCGTCACCGGCGAGCGGCAGGGCTACTACGCGGACTTCGGCTCGCTGGCCGCCGTGGCGAAGACGCTGGCCGGGGCGTACTTCCACGACGGCACCTGGTCGTCGTTCCGCGGCCGGCACCACGGAAGGCCGGTGGACCGCGCGGCGGTGCCCGGCCAGCGCTTCGTCGTCGCACTGCAGACGCACGACCAAGTGGGCAACCGGGCCGCCGGCGGCCGGATCTCGGCGGCGCTCTCCCCCGGGCTGCTGCGGGTGGCCTCAACGCTCGTGCTCACCAGCCCGTTCACCCCGATGCTGTTCATGGGAGAGGAGTGGGCGGCCGGCACCCCGTGGGCGTTCTTCAGCTCGTTCCCGGACCCCGCCCTCGGCCAGGCGGTCACTCAAGGCCGTCGACGGGAGTTCGCAGCGCACGGCTGGGGCGACGCCGTGCCCGACCCGCAGGACCCGGCCACGTTCGCGGCCTCGGTGCTGGACTGGGCCGAGCCGGCGCGCGAGCCGCACGCCTCGGTGCTGGGCTGGTACCGCGCCCTGCTCGCCCTGCGCCGGGCCGAGCCGGACCTGCGCGACGCTCGGCTGGACCGGGTGGCGGTGGCCCACTCCGAGGCGCACCAGTGGCTCGTGGTGACCCGCGGGAGTCTCCGCGTCGCGGCCAACTTGTCCGGGCAGGAACGGGTGGTGCCGCTGGACGCGGCCCCTGCTGAGGTCCTGCTGGCCAGCTCGGCGCCGCGGCTGGCGGCCGCCGCTGTCGGGCTGGCCCCGGAGTCCGTGGCCGTCGTCCGGGTCAGCGGCTGAGCTCGGGCGGGTCGATCCCCTCGCCCTCGCGGGCCAGGGCCACCAGCCGGGAGATGGCTCGGTGGTACTTCTTGCGATACCCCCCGGCCAGCATGTCGGCCGGGAACAGCTGGTCCAGCGACGTGCCCGCGGCCAGCACCGGCACGTCGCGGTCGTACAGCCGGTCGGCCAGCACCACCAGCCGCAGCGCCGCGTTCTGGTCCGGCACCGGGCGGAGGCCAGTGAGGCAGACCGCCCGAACCCCGTCCAGCAGGGCGCCGTAGCGGCTTGGGTGCACGGTGCTCAGGTGCCTCAGCACGCCGCCGAAATCGTCCAGCGTGGCGCCCGGCGTGCGCTCGGCGGCCGCGCGCACGTCGTCCTCGGTCAGCGGCGGAGGCGGCTGCGGCAGGCCCCGGTGCCGGAAGTCCTCGCCGTCGATGCGCAGCACGTCGAAGTGGGCGGCCAGCCCCTGGATCTCCCGGAGGAAGTCGTCCGCGGCGAAGCGGCCCTCCCCCAGCGCGCCGGGCAGCGTGTTGGAGGTGGCGGCCAGATGTACGCCGGCGCCGACCAGCCGGTCGAGCAGCGTGGACATGAGCACCGTGTCACCGGGGTCGTCCAGCTCGAACTCGTCGATGCAGACCAGCCGGTGCCCGGACAGCGCCGTCACCGCTGCCTGGAAGCCCAGCGCGCCCACCAGGTGGGTGTACTCCACGAACGTGCCGAACGCCTTGGGCTGCGGCGCCTCGTGCCAGACCGACGCGAGCAGGTGAGTCTTGCCCACCCCGAACCCGCCGTCGAGGTACACGCCGGCCCGCTGCTCGGGCGGTGCTGCCCGGCGCAGCCTCCGGCGCAGCCCGCCGGCACTCCGCGCCGGGACCGCGATCCGGGCACTGAACGCGGACAGCCCCGCGACCGCAGCGGCCTGGGTCTGCTCGCGCGGGTCCGGCAGGTAGGTCGCGAACCGCACCGCGTCGAAGCGCGGCGGCGGGACCAGGTCAGCGACGAGCCGCTGCGGCGCCACCGCGGGGAAGCGGTCCTGCAGCGAGGAGACGTCGGGCGGCACGAGCGGCAAGCCTACGGGGGGCATGCCAGGATCTCGGACGTGCGCCGCCTGCTGCCCGAGCCGTCCGAGGAGGTCGACCTGGCCGCCGCCTACGCCTACCCCGAGGGTCGGCCCTGGCTGCGGGCCAACATGGTCGCGTCGGTGGACGGCGCGATGACCGGTGCGGATGCGTTGTCCGGCAGCCTGTCCGGACCGGCCGACCGGGCCGTGTTCGGCGTGCTGCGGCGGGCCGCCCACGCCGTGCTCGTCGGCGCCGGAACGGTGCGCACCGAGGGATACCGTCCGGCCGCACTGCCGATCGCCGTCGTCTCCAACCGGCTCGACCTCGACTGGTCGCTGCCACTGTTCGACCACGCCCCGCAGCGCACCGTCCTGCTCACCAGCGCGACCGCCCCCGCCGACCGGCTGGCCGCCGCCCGGGTCGGCAACGACGTCGTGGTGTGCGGCGAGGAGCTGGTCGACCTGGCGCTCGCGGTGGCCGCACTGCACGAGCGCGGGCTCACCCGGCTGCTGTGCGAGGGGGGCCCCGCGCTGCTGGCCCAGCTGGGCTCCGCCGGGCTGCTCGACGAGCTGTGCCTGACCACCGCGCCCGTCCTGGTGGGCGGGACCGCCGGGCGGATCCTCGCCGGTCCGGAGCTCGACGAGCGGCCGTGGCACCTCGCGCACCTGCTCATGGACCACGACAGCCTGTTCGCTCGCTGGGTCCGCCGGGGCTGAACCCGGGCATGATGGCGCCGTGGACCTGCCCGTCATGCCGCCGGTCAAGCCGATGCTGGCCAAGTCGGTCTCCGGAGTGCCCGACCCGGCCGGAACCCCGGGCGGGCTGCTCTACGAGCCCAAGTGGGACGGCTTCCGCTGCGTGGTGTTCCGCGACAGCGACGAGGTGGAGCTCGGCTCCCGCAACGAACGGCCGCTCACCCGCTACTTCCCCGAGGTCGTCGACGCCGTCCGCGCCGAGCTGCCCACTCGCTGCGTGGCGGACGGCGAGATCGTGGTGGCCACCGCCGACGGGCTGGACTTCGACGCCCTGCAGCAGCGCATCCACCCAGCCGACTCGCGGGTGCGGATGCTGGCCAGCAGCACGCCGGCGGCCTTCGTCGCGTTCGACCTGCTGGCCCTGGACGACGAGGACCTCACCGGTGCGCCGTTCGAGCGGCGGCGGGCCCGGCTCGAGTCGGCCCTGGCGGCGGCCCGGCCGCCGGTGTTCCTCACGCCCGCGACCGCTGACCCGGCGCTGGCCCGGCAGTGGTTCGAGGTGTTCGAGGGTGCCGGGCTCGACGGCGTGGTCGCCAAGCCGCTGGCTCAGCCGTACCGCCAGGACCAGCGGGTCATGTTCAAGGTGAAGCACGAGCGGACCGCGGACTGCGTCGTCGCCGGGTTCCGCTGGCACAAGTCCGGCCCGGTGGTCGGCTCGCTGCTGCTCGGGCTGTACGACGCCGACGGCGTCTTGCAGCACGTGGGGGTGGTCGGCGCGTTCCCGATGCGGCGGCGGGCCGAGCTGGTCGAGGAGCTGGCCCCCTACCGGACGGACGACCTGAGCGGGCACCCGTGGGCGGAGTGGGCCCAGGCCGTGGGCGAGGAGGGCGGCAGCCGGATGCCGGGCGCAGTGAGCCGGTGGAACTCGGACAAGGACCTCACCTGGGTGCCGCTGCGGCCCGAGCTCCTCGTCGAGGTCGCCTACGACCACCTCCAGGGAACCCGGTTCCGACACACCGCGCAGTTCCGGCGCTGGCGGACCGACCGGGACCCGCGCTCGTGCACCTACGACCAGCTCGAGCGGCCGGCCCGGTTCGACCTGGCCACCCTGCTACCCGACTGACCGCCGACCCCTCGCGGGACCCGTACGCTCGATAGGCTCGGAGCGTGTTCACCTCAGTGCTGCTCACCGAGAACCCGCTCACCGACCACGACGTGGCCCGCCTCGTCGCGCTGCATGGCGACGAGCCGGTGCACTTCCACGTCGTCATGGCGGCGGACGCCGACGTCAGAGGGTTCGACGAGGCCGTCGACGACATCACCCGGACGCACTTCCGCGACGCACTTCATGAAGAGGACGCGGACAAGCCCGAGGCGCAGCTGCTGGCGGAGGCGCAGAAGCGGCTGTCCGGGTCCATCGCGGCGCTGCAGGCTGCCGGCGCCGCCGAGGTGGACGGTTCGGTCGTCCCCCACCGGCCGGTTGACGCCACCGTCGAGATCGCCGGACGGCTGGACGCCGACGAGATCGTCGTCCTCACCGAGCCGCACCTGGTGACCGACATGATGCGGCGGGACTGGGCCACCCGGCTGCGGCACAAGGTGCACCTGCCAGTGCTGCACGTAATCGCTGGCACCGACGAGGTCCACACCTGAGCGGTCAGGTGTGGAACCGGGCGATCGACTGCCCGAGGTCCGCGGCCAGCCCGCTGAGCTGGGCCGCCGACGACGCCGCCTGCTGAGAGCCCACGGCGGCTTGGCGGGACACCTCGCTCACCTGGCCCATGGCCACCACCACCTGCTCCGAGGCGGAGCGTTGCTGCTGGGTGGCGATCGAGATCTCCTCGGCCGCCATGGTGGTCTCCTCGACCAGCCTGGCGATGCGCTCCAGCGCGTCGACGGCACCGCGGGCCAGCAGCGCACCCTCGGCGGCCTGCGCCACCCCCGCGCGACTGGCGCTGATCGTGGCGTCGGTGTCCCACCGGATCTGGGTGACCAGTGCCTGGATCCCGCCGGCAGACTCCTGCGACCGCTCAGCCAGCCGGCGCACCTCGGCGGCCACCACGGCGAAGCCCCGGCCGTGCTCCCCCGCCCTGGCCGCCTCGATCGCAGCGTTCAGGGCCAGCAGGTTGGTCTGGTCGGCCAGCTCGTCGATGACCTGCAGAATCTGCCCGATCTGCCGGCCCTTCTCGCCCAGCTCGACGGCGGATCCCTCGACGGCAGCCACCCGCACGGCCAGCTGGTCGATCGCATCGACGCTGGCGTGCACCGCCTGGCGGCCGACCTCGGCCGACCGCAGCGTCTCGGCAGCCACCTGGGCCACACCTCGCGAGGTCTCGGCGATCTGGGCCGCGGTGGCCGCCAGCTCCTCGATCGTGGATGTCGTCTCGGTCACGGCCCCCGACTGCTCGCCCGAGCCGGCCGAAAGCGCCCGGGCCATGGCCAGCAGCTCACCGGCCGCGGACTCCATCTGCCGGCCACCGCCGTGGATCCGGCCGACCAGCTCGCGCAGGCCGGCGCTGGTGTTCTCCAGTGACGCGGCCAGGTCGGCGGTGTCGACGAAGCGGGTGGGGTCGGTCGAGGCGGCCAGGTCACCTCGCGCCAGCCGGGCCAGCGCCACTGACAGGTCGTCGACCTCCTGGGCCAGCCGGCGCTCCCGGCTGGCCGCCTGGTGCTGGACCCGGAACAGCCCGACGTCAATCGCGTCGACGAGCACGCCGACGACGAGCGTGCTGAGCACCGCTGCGACGCCGAACGGGACGCCGGTCCCGTGCCAGGTCGAGGTGAGCCAGCCCACGGCCGCCAACGACGCGGCCAGCGCCGGGGCGAGCAGCCGGGCCACCAGGTCCGAGTAGACCCCCGTGGCGTACGGCACGACGATGAGCGGCAGCATGACCGCTGGCCCGAGCATCCCTCCGGAGAAGGCCACCATCGCCAGCACCCCGCCCAGGAGCACGGCGGTCGAGGGGACGTCCCACCGGTCCGACTCGGCCAGCGAGTGCCCCTGCCGCAGCGAGTACCGGGCCAGCGCCACGGCCACCACCGCGTTGGCCAGGAGCAGCACCTCGACGCCGAGGACCCCCACCCACAGCACGTCGTGCGCCGAGACGTAGCGCGCGGTCAGCCAGGCCAGCAGCGGAGCCAGCAGCACGGTCGCCAGGTGCGTGATCGTCGTCTCGATCGCCGAGATGGCCGAGTAGGGCACCAGGCCGTAGTCGACGTCGTCGGCGAGCACGGACAGCACGCCGGCCGTGTCGCCGGCGCCGAACGAGGCGTAGAGGTGCTGCACGGAGGCGATCTTCGTGTCGGTGATGGTGGTCATCTCGAATCTCCTTGGTGACGTGGGCTGTCCCGGTCAGGACAGGTCTGGGGTGAGCGGGTGTTCCAGCTGCGCGGCGAGCGCGAGCAGGTCGAGTTCGCGGCCGGCACCGGTCGCGAGCTGGACGGACAGGGGCAGCCCGTCGCGCAGGCCGACCGGGGCGGACAGTGCAGGCAGACCCGCGAGGTTCCAGGCCTGGCAGTAGGGCCACGACTTGCCGGCGGCCAGGAACGTCGCCAGGTAGCCCTTGCCGTCGAAGGCACCTGCCGCCGGTGGCGTGGTCGCGGTGGT
>Ga0208851_1000596_pt1 | contig 14989 bp, 14 predicted proteins | sample NGESurshal092012_FD_184481 | JGI IMG/M metagenome (GOLD analysis project Ga0208851, IMG submission 184481) | Arctic peat soil microbial communities from Barrow, Alaska - NGEE Surface sample 415-2 shallow-092012 (SPAdes) | ecosystem: Environmental > Terrestrial > Soil > Wetlands > Peat ... | reverse complement strand
GGGTGCTCTTCGGCCTACCGTCACGGGCCTCCCCGGACGACTCGAACTCGCAGGGCACCGCGTCCTGGCTCGACCCAGGCAGGTCCCTCACAGACCGGGTGAATGCTCTGCTGGGTGCGATGACCCTGCCGGACAAGGTCGGTCAGATGGACCAGCAGCTGGTCACGACGTTGACCGATGCAGACGGAACCGCCTGCGGAAACAACGGTTTCGCCATGCCGAACCCGGCGTGCATGCAAGAGATCCTGATCGACCAGAACACCGGCTCGATCCTGGCCGGCGGAACCGAGAACCGCGTCGACACCACCGGTAACGGTGGTGTCGGAAATACCGGGTACGACTGGGCCAACGAATACAACATCATCCATCGGTACGCCATCGAGCATTCGCGGCTGCATATTCCGGTCATTTTCGGGGTCGATGCGGTTCACGGCTTCGGCCACCCGTGGCAGGCGCCGCTGTTCCCGCAGTCCATCGGGGTTGGGGCGAGCTGGGACCCGTCCGTCGCCAGGACGGGCGGAGCGGTGACCGCGGCGGCCGTGCGGGCCACCGGATGGAACTGGGTGTTCGCACCGGTTCAGGATCTGTCCAGGGACAATCGCCTGGGGGCGGACCTACGAGACCTGGTCCGAGCAACCGGTTCTGGCGTCCGTCCTGGGCGCAGCAAACGTCAAAGGGCTGCAGTCGGATGCCGGCCGCCGGGCATTGGGCGTCGCGGCCACCGTGAAGCATTTCGCCGGCTACTCCCAGTCGATCAACGGGCACGATCGGAACCAGGCGCTGTTGCCGCTGAGCTACCTGCAGAGCGTCATCTTGCCGTCCTATGCCGGTGGTATCGACGCCGGCGCCATGACGGTGATGGCCGATTCCGGCTCGATCAACGCGGTCCCGGCAACGGCCTCGCACTACCTGCTCACCGACATCCTGCGCGGCCAAATGGGTTTCCAGGGCGTGGTGATCAGCGACTACCAGGACGTCGGTGCGCTCCAGTCGGCCTACCACGTGGCGGCGGACCTGCCGGGGGCGATCGCGAAGGCGGTGAACGCCGGGGTCGACATGAGCATGCAGGTCTTCGGCGCCGATCTCTGGCAGGCGGCCGCGCTACAGGCCGTGCAGACCGGCGCCATCAGCCAGGCCCGGATCGACGAGGCGGTCGGGCGCATCCTGACCGTCAAGGTCAAGCTGGGGCTCTTCGATCAGCCCTGCATGCAGGATGTCAACAAGCCCTGCGTGAACGCCGACGCCGCCAACGCGGCGGTGACGGCCGGCCGGCCGGCCGCCCTGACGGCCGCCCGGGAATCGATCACCTTGCTGCGCAACAACAACAACGTGCTGCCACTGGCGCCGGGCAGCAAGGTGGTGGTCACCGGCCCGAGCGCCGACTCGATGACGAACCAGCTGGGCGGCTGGAGCGTCAGCTGGCAGGGCGTGTTCGGTGCCGGCCATGTCTGCTGCATGGGCCCGGCCAACCAGATCCCGCCCGGAACGACGGTGCTGCAAGGGATTCAGTCCGCCGACCTGGCCGCGGCCTCTGCACCGGATCAATCCAGCGCCCTTGCCCAGACCGACGCAAGCGCCTACGTCGTGGCGGTGGGCGAGAAGGCCTACGCCGAGGGGCTGGGGGACAACCCGGCCCCGGCGCTGCCCGCGGACCAGCAGGCGGCTGATCGCGGCGCTGCAGGCGACCGGCAAACCGGTCATCGTGGTGGTGATTGCCGGCCGGCCGGTCGGCCTCGGGCCGGCGAAGACCGCCGACGGTGTGCTGATGGCCTATCAGGGCGGCACCGAAACCGGCCAGGCCGTCGCCGAGGTGCTGTTCGGCACCGTCAACCCGAGCGGCAAGCTGCCAATCAGCTGGCCCTCCGACGCGCCCGCTGTGGGCGGGGATTTCGACGGGGCGGCGCCGTCGCCGCTCGGTGATCAGCCCAAGTTCTTCGACCAGCTGCCCGGCACCGGATCCGGCCCCGGTCACGCGTACAACCCGCTCTACCCGTTCGGTTTCGGCTTGACCTACACGACCTTCCAGCACACCGACCTCTCGGTCACCAGCGATGTGTCGGTGGGCGGTACGGCAACGGCCCGATTCCGGATCACGAACACCGGTGCCCGGGACGGGACGGACGTCGTTCCGGTGTACGTCAACCAACCGGTCAGCGACGTCATCACCCCGCCGCAACGGCTGGCCGGGTTCGCCCGGATCCCGGTCAAGGCAGGGCAGACCAAGATGGTCCGGGTCTCCTTCCCGGCCTCCGTCCTGGGCGAGACCCAGGGTGACATCGACGCGTCCGGCGCGCCCACCGTCCAGCCGGGCCCCTACCTGGTCCAGATCAACAAGAACACCACGACGCCGTACGAGGTGGATCTGTCCGCGCCGTTCACGGTGCACTGACCGGGCCGGCGGCTGGGCCAGGGGGCGTGGCCCCGAAGGGTGACGGGCCCCGGGCAGGGCATGACAAGCTGACCCGGTGACGCTTGCCGACCTCATCCCGACCCAGGACGGGGAGTCCGTCTGGGACGCCGCGCTGGGTGGCGCCGCGGAGCACGAGGCCGATGCCGGCGAGCTTTTCGACCTGTTCGCCGGCTGGGCGGCCGACCGCGGGCTCCCGTTGTACCCGCATCAGGAGGAGTCGCTGTTGGAAATCGTCGGCGACGCCAACGTCATCGTGGGCACGCCGACGGGCTCCGGCAAGAGCCTCATCGCCACCGCTGCCCTGTTCACCGGGCTGGCCACCGGGCGGCGCTCCTACTACACCGCGCCGATCAAGGCGCTCGTCTCGGAGAAGTTCTTCGACCTGGTGGACATCTTCGGGGCGTCCGCGGTGGGCATGATCACCGGCGATTCCGCGGTGAACGCGGCGGCTCCGATCATCTGCTGCACGGCGGAGATCCTGGCCGGGATCGCGCTGCGCGGCGGCAACGACTCCGACGCCGGCATCGTGGTGATGGACGAATTCCACTACTACGGCGACCCGCAACGCGGGTGGGCCTGGCAGGTGCCGCTGCTCGAGCTGAACCGGGCGCAGTTCGTCCTGATGTCGGCGACGCTCGGTGACATGACCTTCTTCGCCAAGGACCTCACCGCCCGCACCGGACGCGAGACGGCCGTCATCGCGAACGTGGAACGTCCTGTCCCGCTGCACTTCTCGTACACGCTGGTGCCGCTCACCGAAACGCTGCAGGACCTGCTGGCGACGAATCGGGCGCCGGTCTACATCGTGCACTTCACCCAGGCGTCCGCGCTGGAGCGGGCCCAAGCGCTGTCCAGCCTGACCGTGGCCAGCCGCGCCGAGCGGGACGAGATCGCCGACGTCATCGCCGATTTCCGGTTCTCGCCCGGCTTCGGCAGGACGCTGTCGCGGCTGGTCCGGCACGGCATCGGGGTGCATCACGCCGGCATGCTGCCGAAATACCGCCGGCTGGTGGAAAGGCTCGCGCAGGCGGGCCTGCTCAAGGTGATCTGCGGGACGGACACCCTGGGGGTCGGGATCAACGTGCCGATCCGCACCGTGCTGATGACGGCGCTGTCCAAGTACGACGGCCGGCGCACCAGACTGCTGTCCGCCCGCGAGTTCCATCAGATCGCCGGCCGCGCGGGCCGGGCGGGCTTCGACATCGCCGGTGACGTCGTGGTTCTCGCCCCCGAGCACGTCATCGAGAACGAGCGGGCGGTCGCCAAGGCCGGTGATGACGCCGCCAAGAAGCGAAAGGTGGTGCGGCGCAAGCCGCCGGAGGGCTTCGTCAGCTGGAGTGAGACCACGTTCAGCAGACTTGTTGCCGCCGAACCGGAACCGCTGACCTCCCACTTCCGGGTATCGCACGCAATGGTCCTCGGTGTGGTTGCCCGGCCCGGCGACGCGTTCGACTCGATGCGCCGGCTGATCGAGGGCAGCCACGAGCCACGCAGCCGGCAGCTGCGACATGCGTTGCGCGCCATTGCTATCGGCAAGGCGCTGCTGGCCGCCGGCATCGTCGAACGGCTGGCGCAGCCCGACCAGACCGGCCGGCGGTACCGGCTCACCATGGACCTGCAGCTCGACTTCGCGCTCGACCAGCCGCTGTCCCCGTTGGCCCTGGCAGCGCTGGACATTCTCGATCAGCAGGCCGATACCTATGCGCTGGAAGCAGTATCGCTCATCGAAGCCACCTTGGAAGGGCCTCGGCCGGTGCTGAGTGCGCAACGGTTCAAGGCCCGCGGCGAGGCCGTGCAGGCGATGAAGGCCGACGGCATCGAGTACGAGGACCGGATGGCGTTGCTGGAGGACGTCGACTACCCCAAGCCACTCGCGGATCTCATCGAGGTCGCCTACGACTCCTACCGCAAGGGCCACCCGTGGGTCGCCGAGTACGAGCCCGAACCGAAGTCGGTGGTGCGGGACATGTACGAGCGGGCGATGACGTTCTCGGAGTACGTGGCGTTCTACGGATTGACCCGGTCGGAGGGCGTGGTGTTGCGGTATTTCGCGGACGCCTACCGGGCGCTGCGCCGGACCGTGCCGACGACCGCCCGCACCGACGAGTTGACCGACATCACCTCCTGGCTCGGTGAGCTGGTCCGCGGCGTCGATTCCAGCCTGCTCGACGAGTGGGAGGCGTTGGCCCACCCCGACCTCGACGAGCTCGGGATCGTCCCCACCGGTGCCGAGGTCAGGCCGCCGATCGCGGCCCGCGGGGTCAGCGCCAACGAGCGCGGCTTCACCGTGATGGTTCGCAACGCGATGTTCCGCCGGGTGGAGCTGGTCGCGTTGCACCGGTACGAGGAACTGGGCGAGCTGCACGGCGGCCAGGGCTGGCGGTCGGACCGCTGGGCCGAGGCCATGCGCGGTTATTGGGCGGAGTACCCGGACCTGGGGATCGGCGCGGCCGCCCGGGCCGCGGGGCTGCTGATGATCTCCCGGTCGGCCGACGCCTGGTCGGTCCGGCAGACCTTCGACGACCCGGCCGGCGACCGGGACTGGGGGATCAGCGCGCAGGTCGATCTCGCGGCGTCCGACGACGCCGGCGAGCCGGTGGTGACCATCACCGAGGTGGGGCCGTTGACCGGCTGAGCCGGCCCGCTACCCGCAGGTCGCCGCGGCGTGTGCGCGGAACCACCCGGCGGCAGCCTGGACCATGTCGGGCGTTGGGACGCCGGTGATCTCGTGGCCCGCGCCGTCGATGGTGACCAACGTCGCGGTGCCGCCGGCCGCCGTCAGCAGGTCGACCCCGGTCACGGAGGAGTCGTAGGGCACGACGTCGTCGGCGTTGCCGTGGATGAACAGCACGGGCGGTGGCCGTGTGCCGATCCAGGCGGGGTCGAGGTCGCCGGAGACCGACACCACGGCGCACGCCCGGTCCTGCTCGGGTGCGGTGAGGCCGACGCCCAGGGCCGACATCGCCCCGGCCGACGTGCCGCCGATCGCCACCCGCTGCGGGTCGACGCCGTAGGCGGTGCCGGCGCCGCGCAGCCAGTTGACCGCCGTTTGCCCGTCGCTGACGGCGGCCGTGACGATGGCCTGGCTCTGCGTGTCGGTGGCCTGATCGAGGCTGAACGGTGCACCGGTGCCGAGCCGGTAGTCGATGGACGCGAGGACGTAGCCGCGGGCGGCCATCGCGTTCCCCCAGGCGTGTTCGGCATCGCCGTTGCGGGTGCCCTGGGTGAAGCCACCGCCGTGCACCCAGACCACGCCGGCCCGGCACGTCGCCGGATCACCTGCGGGAGAATAGATATCGGCCAGCAGGTCGGCCGAGAACGGCACCGTGTGCACTGGCTGCGGGGTGAACAGTTCGCTGCCGTAGCGCCCCGGCTGATCGTCGCCGCACGGGCCGGCCGGGAGCGCGGCCGGTGCCGCCGCAGAGGAGGCCGCCGGGGGCGACCCGGGGGTGGACGCCAGGGACGCCGGAGCCGGCGAGGGGGGGACGGCCGGTGCGGGGCTCGAACAGGCCGTCGCGGCGACCATGAGCAGGGCCGCCGGCACCACTCGCAGGGACGGCCGCGGGCCGCGCCTGGCCGGGTCGGTCCGAGCGAACATCGGGGCTGACGGCATCTTCACGCCTACCTCCGTGTATCGGGTCCGACCCAGATCGTGGTCACGGATCTGGGTCTGAGCAGCAGCGCCGGGCCGACCCAGCCCATGCACCCGAGCCTGTGGACCCGAGCCTACGGACCCGAGCCTGCGGACCCGAGCCTGCGGACCCGAGCCTGTGGACCCGAGCCTGCGGACCCGAGCCCAGGGACCCGACGGGCTGCGGCCAGGGCCCAAGGTCACCAGCCGCCTCGTCGCGGGTTCCGCGTTTACCATCAGCGGCACCGGCGGCCGGTCACCCCGGTCACCCCCAGCAGCGGGTCCGGTCCGCCCTGCCCGCTCCCGCCCTCCCGTGGCAGGCTTGGTCGATGACCGGCCCGCAGCAGCATCCGCGGTGGCGGGCCACGGAAGTCGGGCCCGGCGGGCTGGCGCCCGATCAGGTTCGACCGATCGTCGCGGAGCAGGCGCACCGACCGGGCCGGCCGGACGCTCCGACGCAGTACCGTCCCGAGCCGACCAGCGGCCACGAGAGCACCGGTCCGGCAGCTGTTTTCGGGTCCTTCGAGGACGAGCACAGGCGCCCGGGGTGGAGTGAGCTGGGCTGGTTCTCGGTCGCGGTCGCGGTCGCCGTGGTGGTGGCGGCGTCGCTCTGGTCGACCACCTCGCCGCCGACGGACGCCTCCGGTGATCTGCGGCCGGGCGACTGCCTCTCGTCCTCGGCAGGCACAGCCGTCACTCCGGTGGACTGTTCGTCACCGGATGTCGAATTCCGCATCGCGGCCCGTTACGACGGCTCCACCGACTCGACGCGGTGCTCCGCGGTGTCCTCCGATCTGGTGCTGGTGACCCGCGACGACGCCGTGCTGTGCCTGAACTACCTGGCCTCCGTGGGCGAGTGCCTGTACGCCGGAGCCGCCCGGGACGTCGGCAAGGCGCCGTGCCGAACCCCGGGGACCGCCAGCACCCCCGTCGGGCTGTTCCGGGTGATCGCCGTGCTGACCGGCACCGTTGACGTCCGGGATTGCCCGATCGGCACCGTCCGGTCGCTGGTCCATCCGACCAGCAAAGAGGTGCTCTGCCTCGGACTGCCCTGACCCCGGACCCACCTGATTCGGGGAGGGTGCCGCGAGCAGAGCAATCGGCTCAGTCGGGTCGCTTCGACTTCGGCAGCCGGGCGACGACATCGGCGTACGAGGCGTCGGCCGCGTCCCGCAGTTCGTCCTCCGGAACCGCCGACCCGATGACGAAGGTGTTCCAGCCGTAGCGACCGATGTAGGCGGACACGGTGACGTCATCGGGGTACTGATCGCGCCACTCCCTCGCCTCCTCTGCCGACGGGCCGCACTTGAGGCCGATCGTGCTGCCGTCCCGGGCGCCGAGAAACGCGAAGATCTTGTCGCCGACCTTGACCACCTGGTCGCCCGCCCACGGCTCGTCCACCCAGGCGCCCGGCTTGGCCAGGCAGTACGCCAACAGATCCGCTCGATTCAAGGCCTTCTCCACTCGCGGTGGATGCCGTGCTGGTCACCGTCCTCGTTGTCGGTGACCGGCCGGACGCCGGTGATCCGGTGCAGCACGAACGTCCGGACCGCTCCGCGCAGCCGGTCGTAGGCGACCACGGCCCCACTGGACATCGCCACCGGCTCGATCATCCGGTGCGTGGTACCCCCCTCGGCGTCCACGTAACCGATCCACAGTGGCCGGCGCTGGTCGACGGCCTCGCGAAGCACCGCCAACGTGTCCCCCGACGGCTGTGCGTCGCCGTGGGCGTACAGCACACCGGTCCGGTCGGCGCTGCGCATCCGGGTCACCAGGGAGTCCAATTGCTCCTGGGTGGGCAGCGGAGGCTCGCGCCAGTGCTGGTACCGCACCGCCGCCTGTTTCGTGCGGTGCGGCCGGGGGCGCAGGTCGACGACCGTTCCCGAGGCATCCTCCGCCGCCGGTACCAGGCCGCCGGTTCGCAGCTGGGTCATCAATTCCGGCATGGCGACCGTCGAGACGGCCACCGTGGGGGCGAGTTTGCGCAGCGCGATGCCCAGCGATGACGCCTCGGCGACCGCCTGGTCGATCAACGCCGGATCGTCGCTGCGCAGGTAGGTGCTGGCCTTGCCCAACCGCAGCACCCCGTAGCGGCGGCCGACGTCGTCGATCAGGTATTGCAGGGCCTGCGGTACCCCGGTCACCGAGTGCACCGCGAAGAGCTCGTGCAGGTCGGTGGTGGTGACGCCGGCGTCCAGCGCGCGCCGGATGGACTGCGGGGTGACCCGGTAGACCGTGGCGCTGCCCGCCGATTCGACGTCCGCGACCTGGCCCAGCCGGGCGGCCAGCCGTGGAACCAGCCGGCCGGGCGCAACGACGGTGAGGTCCGCCTGCACCATGACGGTGTCCACCGGAGCCGGCAGCGCCTCGTGAAGCGCAGTCTCGGCCGCCGGGAGGGAGCCGGTCAGCAACGCACGACCTGCGGTGGTCAATGCCGAGAACGCGACCACGCCCAGTACGGTGGCCTCTGTGATCGTCGAGGCCAGCACCGCTGCCAAGTGGTCGGCGGGCCGCAGGGGAGAACGCCAGGCCAGCCGCGCGGACAGCGCGGGCTGGTCGAGGCCCGAGCCGGCCGGCAGGTCAGCGAGCCCGCTCAGCACGAACCGGCGCTCGGCGGGGCCGCGGATCCAGGACAGCTCGGGCGAGAGTGCGTTCTGCACCTTGTCGTTGGCGTCCCGGCCGCCCGCCCGGGACGGGTTCCGCCGCAGGTCCAGCCAGGACTCCGCGATCTGGGCCCAGGCCACCTCGTCGGGGCCCTCCAGGAAGTCGTCGGCCTCCGGCGTCGGGGTCCACGATTCGGTCATCCGCCCCCGGGAGTCGGCGGCCGCGATCAGACCGGCCGCCGCGAGCACCTCGACGTCCATCGCTGCGATCGGTTCCTCGACGCCCAACGTCTTGGCGAGCCGGCGCAGCTCGCGGATGCCCAGGCCGCCCGACTTCAGCGCCGGCGGCGGGTTCTGGCCGATGGCGTCGAGCAGCCGGCCGAGCCGCTCGACGGTGGCCAGCGCCTGGCCCGCGCCGGTGCCGTCCACGGTGCGGGTGCCGTGCTCGCGGACGGTGTGCTGCGGCGGCAGGACTCGGATCGGCCCGAGCGGTTCGCCGCCCCGCAGCGCCATCCCGACCTCGCGGGGCAGTTCCACGGTGTCGGCGTCCACCCGGCGCAGCAGTCCGGCGGCGATCAGGCTCTTCACGGCACGGGCGATGGTGGATCGGGAGTCGGTGGTGCCGCGGGGAACCCCGCTGGCCAACCGGTCCAGGATCCCGCGGGCCACCGGATCGAGGTCCGGCAGCGCGGCCTCGGCGTCCTCGATCGAGAGCGAGCCGGGCGCGCCCAGGCCGGCCGGATATGGCCCGAGCACCGCCAGCACCGCTGACGGCATGTGGATCTGCGCGGTTCCGCGGACCAGCGCGAGGCCCTCCAGTTTCCCCAGCGCGGCGGCCAGGTCCGCGTCGCTGACCGTCGGGCCGAGCAGTCGTTGCAGGTGGGAGCGCGCGACGGCGCGTTTCTCGGCACCCAGCACGGCGAGCGCCTGCAGCACCTGGATGTGGAACCGGTTGAGCGATTCCATCGCCCGCCACACCGACGGGCCGGTGTTCAGCCGCCCGGCGAGCACCGTCAGATCGCCGGGTGCTGGGACGGTCAGGTCGGGCCGGGCGCGCAGCAGCGCAACCAGGGCGTGGTCGTCCCGCGCCCGTAACCAGTCCAGCGTTGATGGCATCCCATCCACCGTAGTGATCGCCGGGGAGTGACGAGCACGCCGCGACATCCGGGGGGTGTGACGGCTGCCGCCGGCGGCCGGGGCCCGGCTGTTGAGCGGATTCGTGCCGATACGCCAGAATGGGGTGGGGCGGACAGACCGCCCAGCCGTCCGGTCCCGCCGGGCGGAGCACCACGGGCGGAGATTGACTTCGCTCCGGTGATCGAGGAGGACCCGTGGCCACCGAACGCAGCAAGGGCGTCGACCCCACCTGGCCGGAGTTGCCCGACGGCGAACACCCGGTCACGGAGCTGAGCACCGACGTGCAGGGCGCCCTGTCGCCGTACGGCGATGTCGAGTTCCCGCTGCCGTCGGTCCCGTACATCCACCCGACGACGGTCATCAACCGCTGAATCGTCCGCAGGTGCAGCGGGTCGGTCGGCTGCCAGAGCCGCCGGCAGTACCGGCCGGGATCGCCGGACTGCTGCTGGCAGCGGGCGCCGGACGGCGCTATGGCCAACCAAAAGCATTGGTGGACAGCGGGTCCGGGCCCTGGGTGCGCCGCGCCCTGGACGCTCTGGCCGGATGTGGCCCCCGGGTGGTCGTCGTCGGCGCCGGAGCCGATCAGGTCATCGCCCTGCTGCCAGATGACGTTCGGATCGTGCGGAACCCGGCGTACGCCGAGGGGATGGGGTCGAGCCTGCGGGCCGGTCTGCTGGCGTTGACCGGGCTGACCGGGCCTTCGCCCGCTCCCGGTCACCGGGCGCAGCGCAGCGGTTCGGGTGACCGGGTTGCCCCCGTGATCGACGCCGCCCTGGTGATGCTGGTCGACCTGCCCGGTGTCGGCGGGCCCGTCGTCCGGCGGGTCTGCGCCGCCGCTGGACCCGTACTGGATGCCCGAAAAGCTTTGCTGCGCGCCAGCTATGACGGAACGCCTGGCCATCCCGTACTCCTCGGCCGGGACCACTGGGCCGGCGTCATCGCGACCGCCGCCGGCGACAGCGGCGCTCGGGACTACCTCCGGGCGCACCCGCCGACGCTGATCGAGTGCGGCGACGTCGGTTCCGGGCAGGATGTCGACACCCCCGCGCGATTCCCCGCTGGGTAGCCCGTGGGCAAACCGGCGGCGCGGGTCGCTCGCGCGGTCAGGCCCGACCCGGCGGCGCCTGCGGGGCAGCTGCCGGCGCGGCTCGGCCGGGGCCGGACCTGGGGGTGAGCGGATTACGATTCGGCACACCGGGGCCTCCCGCTCCGGGTGCGGGACATCGACAATCCCGCGTGATCAGTCCCGATGTCGGCATCGACCAAGGAGTCCACCCCGATGGCAGTGCCCGGTCCCGGCTATTCGATCACCATGCGAATCGCGGCGCCCCCGTCGGCGTCGGCGGCCGGGGACCTGACAACCGCCGTCGGCCGGGCCGGTGGCGTCATCACCGGCTTTGACGTCGTCGAGTCGGCGGCAGGGTTGATGGTGGTCGACCTGTCGGCGAACGCGCAATCGCAATCGCACGCCGACGAGCTGACCGACGCGGTGAACAACCTTCCCGGCGTCCAGGTCCGAAAGGTCTCCGACCGGACGTTCCTGGTGCACATCGGCGGCAAGATCGAGGTGACGTCCAAGGTTCCGCTGCGCAACTGCGATGACCTGTCCAGGGCCGACACCCCCGGCGTCGCGCGGGTCTGCGAGGCGATCGCGAGTAGCCCGGCCGATGCGCGGCGGCTGACCATCAAGCGGAACACCGTCGCCGTGGTCACCGACGGAACCGCGGTGCTTGGCCTTGGCAACATCGGTCCGGCGGCGGCGCTGCCGGTGATGGAGGGCAAGGCGGCGTTGTTCAAGAAGTTCGCCGGGGTCGACGCCTGGCCGGTCTGCTTGGACACCACCGATACCGAGGAGATCATCCGCACCGTCCAGCTCATCGCCCCCGTCGACGGCGGGATCAATCTCGAGGACATCGCGGCACCGCGGTGTTTCGAGATCGAGGCCAGGTTGCGGGAGCTGCTCGACATCCCGGTGTTCCATGATGATCAGCACGGCACCGCGATCGTGGTGGTCGCCGCGCTGCGCAACGCGCTGCGGGTGGTCGGGAAGGACATCACCCACTGCCGGATCGTGGTCTCCGGGGTGGGTGCCGCGGGCAACGCGATCATCCGCCTGCTCTTGCTGCAGAAACCGGCCGACATCATCGCCTGCGACATCGCCGGGATCGTGCACTGCGATCGAGAGGGCATGGACCCCAACCTGTCCGCCGTTGCCGATGCGACAAATTCGCACGGCATGGTGGGTTCGATTCACGACGCGATTGCCGGCGCGGACGTCTTCATCGGGGTGTCGGCGCCGAACGTGATCGACGGTGCGGATGTGGCGAGCATGACTGCCGGGGCGGTGGTGTTCGCGCTGGCGAACCCGGACCCGGAGATCGGCCCGCTGGAGGCGCAGGCGCATGCGGCGGTGGTCGCGACGGGCCGATCGGACTTCCCGAATCAGATCAACAACTTGCTGGCCTTCCCGGGGGTATTCCGCGGATTGCTCGAGGCGCAGGCCACCGAGATCACCGACGACATGCTCAACGCGGCGGCCGAGGCGATCGCGGACGTGGTGTCGCCGGATCAGCTGAACGCCTCCTATATGGTGCCCGGCGTGTTCGACGAGAAGGTCAGCAAGACCGTGGCCCGGGCTGTCGTTGAGGCGGCCAGGTCCCGGACCCGCATCGGCGGCGGGGCCAAGGAGTCGGCCCGGTGACCGCCGTGGGCGGAGCCGCGAGCAACGCGCTGACGCACGTTGATGCGGGCGGCGCGGCGCGGATGGTCGATGTGTCGGCGAAGGAGCCGAGCATCAGGACAGCGACGGCCACCGGCGTGCTGCGGACTACCGCGGAGGTGGTGGGGTTGTTGCAGCACAACAGCCTTCCGAAGGGTGACGCCTTGGCGACGGCCAGAATCGCCGGGATCATGGGTGCCAAACGGACGCCCGACCTGGTCCCGCTGTGCCATCCGATCGCGATCTCCGGGGTGACCGTCGACCTGGCGGTGGGGGAGGTCGAAGTGCGGATCTCGGCGACGGTCCGGACGACCGACCGGACCGGGGTCGAAATGGAAGCGCTGACCGCGGTGGCGGTGGCCGGCCTCACCCTGCACGACATGATCAAGGCGGTCGACCCGGCCGCGGTGCTCGATGCCGTCCAGGTGGAGCGCAAGGACGGTGGCAAGACCGGAAGTTGGATCCGGCCGGTGGACCGGTGAGCGCAGCGGAGCCGGGCGCGGCGGGCCGAACGGCAGCCGTGATCATCGCCTCCACCCGGGCGGCCGGTGGCAGCTATCCCGACCGGACCGGACCGATCCTGGTGGAGTGGCTGCGGGACAGGGGGTTTGCCGTGGGTGGGCCGACCGTCGTGGCCGACGGGCCGGAGGTGTCCGCGGCACTACGGGCGGCCGTCCACGGCAACGACGGTCGGCCCGGGGTCGACCTGGTGATCACTTCAGGGGGCACCGGGATCTCACCCACCGATCGCACGCCGCAGATGACGGCGGACCTGCTCGACTACCAGATCCCGGGACTGGCCGCGGCGATCCGCGCCGAGGGCAGCGAGAAGGTGCCGACGGCGGTGTTGTCCCGCGGGCTGGCCGGCGTCGCCGGGCGGACGCTGGTGATCAACCTGCCCGGTTCCACCGGCGGCGTGCGGGACGGGCTCGCTGTGCTCGGCCGGGTGCTGGACCACGCTCTTGATCAACTGCGTGGCGGCGACCACCCATCCGGAGGTGTATAGATGACCGGACGGGTAGTGCTCAGCCGGGTCGCCGACGAGATCCTTTACCTGGCAGAACATCTGGCTGCGGTGTACGACGCGCACGCCGGTGCGACGGTCTCGTTCTCCGGAGTCGTCAGGGACCACGACGGCGGCCGGTCGGTCGCCGAGCTGGAATACCACGAGCACCCCACGGCGGCCGCGATCGTCGCCGAGGTCGCCGTCGAGATCGCGCAGCGGGACGGGGTCATCGCGGTTGCGGTTTCGCACCGGGTCGGCCTGCTGCGGGTGGGTGACGTCGCCCTCGCGGCGGCGGTCTCGGCTGCGCATCGCCGCGAGGCCTTTTCGGCCTGCAGTGATCTGGTGGACGAGGTCAAACGCCGGCTCCCGGTGTGGAAGCGGCAGGTCTTCGCTGACGGTTCTGACGAGTGGGTCGGCTCGGCCTGAGCGGGTAGCGGCGCGATTGTCAGCGATGTCGGGTGGTGGGCGCGGCTATCGCTGGCGCGGCTCAGCTGGTGCGGCTCATCGCTGGCGGCGGCCGATGGCGTGACCGATCGACGGCAGTGGGCGAGCGGCTGGCGGGGCCGGCCAGGTGTCGTGCCACACTGGTCTGCCTGCCGGGCAATCACCCCGCGATCGAGCCGGCCGGACCCGCGAGAAGGGCAGCAGTCGATGACCCAGCCAGCCGATTCCGCGCAAGTGTCCGTCCGGGATGCACCGGAGCGGAACCGGTTTGAAATTTGGGTGGGGGATGATCTGGCCGGATTCACCTTGTACCGGGCGGAGAGTCGTGCGCCCGGCCCGGTTTGGGCATTCACCCACACCGAGATCGGTGATGCTTTCGGTGGGCGTGGCCTGGCGTCGATCCTGATCAAGGATGCGCTGGATGAGATGCGGAAGCGGGGGATCGCGGTCCTGCCCTTCTGCCCGTTCGTTCGCCGGTACATCTCGCGGCACGCTGAATATCTCGATCTCGTGCCCGCCCAGGATAGGGCCCGTTTCGATCTGGCTGCCGAGGCCGAGGCCGAGGTCCCCAAGGTCCCCGGAGGCTGACGCGAGGGCAGCGGGCTTCGACGCCACGGGCGCTGGAGTGCAGTGCCAGGGGTGTCGTCGCATCGCGTCCCGGTCCGGGCGGCCGGCGGTGATGTCCGCGGCACCTCCGTGAGCCGGCATGAGCCGATGCGTCTCGGGTCCGGGCGGCCGGCGGTCATGTCCGCAGGATTTCGGTGAGGTGGTGCGGATTCCTGCGCCGCGGCCATCCAGCGGCGGTCAGGTTCGCAGGATTTGGGTGAGGTGGTGGGAGGTGTTGCGTCTGGGTGTGCGCGCCGGGTCGACCCACTGTGGTGGGATGAATTCGGGGACCCCGTCCGCGGCGAACACGATTTCCCAGTGACCAAAATGGATTTCGGTGTGATGCCGGCGGCACAGCAGCACCCCGTTCCGGTAGGCGGACGGTCCGTGATCGAGCCAATGGCGGACGTGGTGGCAGTCGGTCCAGCCGGCG
>Ga0208851_1000595_pt1 | contig 15006 bp, 17 predicted proteins | sample NGESurshal092012_FD_184481 | JGI IMG/M metagenome (GOLD analysis project Ga0208851, IMG submission 184481) | Arctic peat soil microbial communities from Barrow, Alaska - NGEE Surface sample 415-2 shallow-092012 (SPAdes) | ecosystem: Environmental > Terrestrial > Soil > Wetlands > Peat ... | reverse complement strand
GGGGCTGCGGCTCGCGCCGCACGCCGTCGAGCGGCTGGCCAAGGACTCCGCGTCGCTGCCCACGCCCTGGCCGGTGCCGGCGCGCGACGCGCTGGTGTCGCTGCTCGGCGCGGGCCGGCCGGCGGTGCCCGTCTGGGAGGCGCTCGACCAGAGCGACCTGTGGAGCCGGCTGATCCCCGAGTGGTCGGTCGTGCGCAGCGCACCGCAGCACAACCCCGTCCACCGCTTCACCGTCGACCGCCACCTCGTGGAGACGGCTGTCCAGGCGGCCGCTCACACCCGACGGGTGGGTCGGCCCGACCTGCTGCTCGTCGGCGCCCTGCTCCACGACCTCGGGAAGGGACGCCCCGGGGACCACACCGACAACGGCGTCGCCCTCGTCCAGGTGCTCGCGCCGCGGCTGGGGTTCTCGCCCGAGGACTCCGACGTCCTCGTGGCGCTCGTCCGCCACCATCTGCTGCTGCCGGAGACGGCGACCCGTCGGGACCTCGACGACCCCGCGACGGTGGCCGCCGTCGCCGCGGCCGTCGGGGACCAGGACACCCTCGACCTGCTGCACGCGCTCACCGAGGCCGATGCCGCGGCGACCGGCCCGGCCGCGTGGAGCGAGTGGAAGAAGAGCCTCATCGACGAGCTGGTCCTGCGCACCCGCGCGGTGCTGGCCGGTCGACCGCGACTCCAAGACCCCCGGACCACGAGCGCCCAGCGACGCCTGGCCGAGGCGGTGCGGGCGACGTCCGCGGACGGCGTCGTCGTGCTGCTCGACGAGGACACCGGGGCCGGCGTCTCCAGCGTCACCGTTGCCGCGCCGGACCGCACCGGACTGCTCGCGACCGTGGCAGGTGTGCTGTCGCTGCACCGGCTCGCGGTGCGCGGGGCGCAGATCGACACCGTCACGGCGCCCGACGGCGCCCGGCGGGCCGTGCAGGTCTGGACCGTGACTCCGGCTTACGGCGACCCGCCGCCCGAGGAGAGGCTGCGCGAGGACGTCGCGCGCGCGCTCGCGGGTTCGCTCGACGTCGCGGCGCGCCTCGACGCACGGGAGCAGGCCTACCCCGCCCCGCAGGGCACCGCGGCTCCGCGGGTGAGCATCGTGCCGGGTGCGAGCGAGCGCGCGACCGTCCTCGAGGTGCGCGCGCACGACGCCCAGGCGCTGCTGCACCGGGTCACCCGCGCGATCGCCGCGGCCGACGTCACCATCACGGCGGCCCGGGTCGCCACGCTCGGCTCCGAGGTCGTCGACGTCTTCTACCTCGTGGACCGCGACGGCGCCCCGCTCTCCGACGCCCGCGCCGCCACCGTGTCCGTGACGGTCCTCGGAGCCCTGTCCTCGACCTGACCGAGGGTGGTCGTCCGCGCGGGTCGGCGCGGCGTGGACGGCGAGCGGCTCGGCGTCGACCCGGCGCGGCGGCCGGCGCCTCGCCCGGGTGAGGACCGCGCCCGACCGCCCCCGTTACCCTGGGGTACGCCGGTCCGGGACCGGCTCGCGCCCTGGCGCACCCGCTGCACCCGCTGCACCCGATGCGCCACCCTCGACCGACGGGACGTTCGTTGTTCACCTCGCTGTCCGACCGCCTGGCCGCCACGTTCAAGAACCTGCGCGGCAAGGGTCGCCTGTCCGAGGCCGACGTCGACGCGACGGTCCGCGAGATCCGGACGGCTCTGCTGGAGGCCGACGTCGCGCTCCCGGTCGTGCGCGAGTTCACCGCGCGGGTGCGCGAGCGGGCGCTGGGCGAGGAGGTCAGCAAGGCGCTGAACCCGGCGCAGCAGGTCGTGAAGATCGTCCACGACGAGCTCGTCGGCATCCTCGGCGGCGAGACGCGTCGGCTGCGCCTGGCCAAGACGCCGCCGACGGTGATCCTGCTCGCGGGCCTCCAGGGCGCGGGCAAGACCACGCTGGCCGGGAAGCTCGCCCGCCATCTCAAGGACGGCGGCCACACGCCGCTGCTGGTCGCGGCCGACCTGCAGCGCCCCAACGCCGTCGACCAGCTCAGCGTCGTCGCCGAGCGCGCCGGCGTCGCCGTCCACGCGCCCGAGCCGGGCAACGGCGTCGGCGACCCGGTCGCCGTGGCACGGTCCGGAGTCGAGCTCGCCCGCACCAAGCTCTACGACGTCGTCATCGTCGACACCGCAGGTCGTCTCGCGATCGACGCCGACCTGATGGACCAGCTCAAGCGGGTGCGCGACGCCGTGCAGCCCGACGAGACCCTGCTCGTCGTCGACGCCATGATCGGCCAGGACGCCGTCCAGACCGCCGTGGCCTTCGACGAGTCCGTCGGCATCGACGGGGTCGTGCTCGCCAAGCTCGACGGAGACGCCCGCGGCGGCGCCGCGCTGTCCGTCGTGACGGTCACGGGCAAGCCGATCCTGTTCGCCTCGGTGGGGGAGAAGGTCACCGACCTCGAGACCTTCCACCCCGACCGGATGGCCTCGCGCATCCTCGACATGGGCGACGTCCTCACCCTCATCGAGCAGGCCGAGAAGGCGTTCGACTCCGAGCAGGCCGAGCGGATGGCCGGCAAGCTCGCGAAGGGCGACGACTTCACCCTCGAGGACTTCCTCGAGCAGATGATGAGCCTCAAGAAGATGGGCTCCCTGACCAAGCTGCTCGGCATGCTCCCCGGCATGGGCGAGATGAAGGCCCAGCTCGACTCCCTCGACGACCGTGAGCTCGACCGGGTCGCGGCGATCATCCGGTCGATGACGCCGGCGGAGCGTGCCGACCACACGCTGCTCAACGGCTCGCGACGAGCGCGCATCGCCCGCGGTGCCGGCGTCGAGGTCTCCGCCGTCAACCAGCTCGTCGACCGCTTCGTCGACGCCCAGAAGATGATGAAGCAGATGCGCGCGGGCGGCGGCATGCCCGGGATGCCGGGCATGCCCGGCATGGGTGGCGGCAAGCGGGCCAAGGCCAAGCAGAAGCCGCAGGCGAAGTCCGGCAAGGGCGCCAAGCGCAGCGGCAACCCCGCCAAGCGCGCCCAGGAACCCACCGCACCCCCGGTCGGGGCGGGCGCGGGAACCGGACCGGGTGCCGGTTCCGGAACCGGCCCCCCCGACCTCCGCGCCCTGGGAGCCGGCGGTCTCGACGCCGCTGCCCTCGAGAAGCAGCTAGCAGAGCTCCCCCCCGAGTTCAAAGGCCTCCTCGGCCCCTGACCCCCCACGCCCGAAACTGGTCTTGATCGTCCCTTAGGGACGATCAAGCGCCACCAGTTTCTTCGCTCGAGGCGTCCACAAGTCGTGATCTTGGGCGTCCCGGGCACGCGATTTCGTGCTCGGTGGTCGGTCTGGCACGATAGGGGGGTTGATCCCGACGCCTCGGCGGCCCTCTGACCGGCCGGCGCGATCGGAAATCCAGGGATCCGCACGTCGACGGCCCCACCGTCGTTCGGGCGATCCCATCACTGATGTCAGGAGACAACGGCCCCGTGGCTGTCAAGATCAAGCTCAAGCGCATGGGCAAGATGCGCAACGCCCAGTACCGCGTCGTCGTCGCCGACGCCCGCACCAAGCGGGACGGCCGCGCGATCGAGGAGATCGGCCTCTACCAGCCCAAGGAGGAGCCGAGCCTGATCAAGATCGACTCCGAGCGGGCCCAGTACTGGCTCGGTGTCGGCGCCCAGCCGACCGACGCCGTGGCCGTGCTGCTGAAGATCACCGGCGACTGGCAGAAGTTCAAGGGCCTCCCGGGTGCCGAGGGCACGCTGCGCGTGGCGGAGGTCAAGGTCGACAAGAAGTCGGTCTTCGAGGCCGCTGCCCTCGACGCGGCCAACGAGCCGACCAAGGACGCGACGACCCCGAGGAAGAAGGCCGCCAAGGTGGAGGCCACCGAGGCCGTCGTCGAGGCCCCCGCTGCTGAGGCTCCCGCTGCTGAGGTCGCCGAGGCACCCGTGGCTGAGGCCCCTGCAACCGAGGCTCCGGCTGCTGAGGTCACCGAGGCTGCCGCCGAGGTCGTCGCCGACGAGGCTCCTGCCGCCGAGGCCGCTGAGGCCACCGAGAGCACCGAGGCCTGACGTGCTCGAGGAGGCTCTCGAGCACCTGGTCAAGGGCATCGTCGACAACCCCGACGACGTCGAGGTCCGCGACCGGGCCAACAGGCGCGGTCCCGGTCGCACCCTCGAGGTCCGGGTCCACCCGGACGACATGGGTCGGGTCATCGGCAAGTCAGGTCGTACGGCGACCGCTCTGCGCACCGTCCTGTCCGCGCTCTCGGGCGGCAAGGGCGTGCGCGTGGACTTCCTCGACCTCGGAGAGCGCTGACCTTCGTGCAGGTCGTGGTCGGACGCATCGGCCGCCCCCACGGGATCCGTGGTGAGGTGACCGTCGAGGTGCGCACCGACTCCCCCGACGTCCGCTTCGCGCCGGGATCGGTCCTCGCGACCGATCCCGCGCGGCTCGGCCCGATCACCGTCGCAGCCGCCCGCTGGCACAGCGGGCGGCTGCTGCTGTCCGTGGCCGGCGTCCACGACCGCACGGGCGCCGAGGGGCTGCGGGGCGCCGTCCTGTCGGCGGAGGTCGACGACGACGAGGTCCCCGAGGACCCCGAGGAGTTCTTCGACCACCAGCTGCGAGGGCTCGCCGTCGTCGACGTCGCCACCTGCGAGGTCATCGGCGTCGTCGGTGACGTCGTGCACCTGCCCGGCCAGGATCTCCTGTCGGTGCAGCGCGACGGCGGCCGCGAGGTCCTCGTGCCGTTCGTGGCCGAGCTCGTCACCGAGATCGACGTCGACGCGGGCCGGATCACCGTCGACCTGCCACCCGGCCTGCTCAACCTCGACGAGCTCGACGAGGTCATCGACACCGACGAGGCAGAGGCGCGGGGCGGGTCCGTCGAGCCGGACGAGCAGCCCGAGGGGCGCTGAGCCGTGCGCATCGACGTCGTCTCGATCTTCCCCGACTACCTCGCACCGCTGCGGCTCTCGCTGGTCGGAAAGGCCGTCGACTCCGGGCGCCTCGACCTGCGCGTCCGAGACCTGCGCGAGCACACCCATGACCGTCACCGCACGGTCGACGACACGCCCTACGGCGGCGGCCCCGGCATGGTCATGCGCCCGGAGCCCTGGGGCGAGGCGCTCGACGCGATCCTCGCGTCCGACCCCGCGCGCACGCCCCGACTCGTGATCCCGACACCGAGCGGCCGGCGGTTCACCCAGGACGTCGCCCACGAGTACGTCGCCGACGACTGGCTGGTCTTCGCCTGCGGGCGCTACGAGGGCATCGACTCCCGCGTTGCGCGGCACTACGCGACGAGCATGCGGGTCGACGAGGTCAGCGTGGGCGACTACGTGCTCGCGGGCGGTGAGGCGGCGGTGCTCGTCATGGTCGAGGCCACAGCGCGACTGCTGCCCGGGGTACTGGGCAACCCTGACAGCGTCGTCGACGACTCATTCGCACCGGGGGAGATGGCAGCGCTGCTCGAAGGCCCGGTGTTCACCAAACCGCCGGTGTGGCGCGACCTCGCGGTGCCCGAGATCCTGCTCTCCGGCGACCACGGGAGGATCGCGGCCTGGCGTCGCGACCAGGCCCGCGAGCGTACGGCGCAGCGGCGTCCCGACCTGCTCGCCTGACCCTCGTCTCCCGCACGATTTCGGCCCTGCCGGGCGTCCATGGCAGACTGGACCGGTTCGCACCGCCAGCCCTGCCACAGGGGGGAGGCGGTGTCACCGCCCCTCGGGGCCGCGAGCACCATCCGTCAGCACCTGATTCCGCGTCCGGCCTGTGGCGTTCGTGAGGAGTTCACATGAACACGCTCGACTTCGTCGATGCAGCGTCGCTCAAGAGCGACATCCCCAGCTTCCGACCCGGCGACACCGTCAAGGTCCACGTCAAGGTCGTCGAGGGCAACCGCTCGCGCATCCAGGTCTTCCAGGGCGTCGTCATCCGCCGCCAGGGCGGCGGCGTCCGCGAGACGTTCACTGTCCGCAAGGTCAGCTTCGGCGTCGGCGTCGAGCGCACCTTCCCGGTGCACACGCCGATCGTCGAGAAGATCGAGCTCGTGAGCCGCGGCGACGTCCGCCGCGCCAAGCTGTACTACCTGCGCGACCTGCGCGGCAAGAAGGCCAAGATCAAGGAGAAGCGCGACAACGCGCCGAAGTCCTGATCCTCGCTACGGCACGGCGATCGCCCGGGAACCCCTCGTGGGGCCCGGGCGTTCGCTGTTCGTGCCCCGTCTCCGGTTAGGCTCGGCCCACCATGGTTGACCAGACGGACGTCGCCGCGACGCGCCCGGAGTCGGAGCCCCCGCGGCCGCGATCCGGCCGCGGCGCGCACGCTGCACCCGCGCCGACGAGGACGGGATCGTTCTGGAAAGAGCTGCCGATCCTGCTGCTCATCGCCTTCGGACTCGCGTTCGTCGTGAAGACGTTCCTCGTGCAGGCGTTCTTCATCCCGAGCGGCTCGATGCAGAAGACGCTCGAGATCGGTGACCGCGTGCTGGTCAACAAGGTCGTCTACCACCTGCGGCCGATCGCGCGCGGCGACGTCGTCGTGTTCAACGGCGTCGACTCCTTCACCCCCGAGGTGTCGATCGTCGAGCCGACCGATCCGGCGGGGAAGGTCGTCGACTGGTTCGGTCGCACCTTCGGGTTCGCGCCGCCCAGCGAGCGCGACTTCGTCAAGCGCGTCGTCGGCGTCGCCGGGGACCACGTCGTGTGCTGCGACTCCGCCAACCGGGTGACGGTCAACGGCGCCCCCCTCGACGAGGCGGCCTACCTCTACCCGGGGAACTCGCCGAGCGAGGACCGGTTCGACGTCACGGTCCCCGACGGCAAGCTGTGGGTGATGGGCGACCACCGCGCGGCGAGCAGTGACTCCCGCGCCCACCTCGGCGACCCCGGCGGCGGCTTCGTCCCGACCGATCGCGTCATCGGGCGCGCGTTCGCCGTCGTGTGGCCGTTCAGGCACGCGACCCTGCTGCCGATCCCGGACACCTTCGACCAGCCCGCGCTCGCCGGGGGATCCTGATGTCGGCGGCGTCCACCCCCGGGTCGCGCGACGCCGAACGACGGGGGGACGCCAAGCAGACCTCGCTCGGGCGCGAGCTGCTGCTCATCGTCGGCGTGGCGCTGATCCTGTCGGTGCTCGTGCGCACGTTCCTCGCGCAGGCGTTCTACGTGCCCAGCGAGTCGATGGAGAACACCCTGCTCAAGCAGGACCGCATCGTCGTCTCCAAGCTCACGACGCAGTTCGGCGGCGTCCATCGCGGCGAGATCGTGGTCTTCACCGACCCTGGCGGCTGGCTGCCGGAGGAGGTTGCGGCGGGTGGCTTCCTGGGTGCGCTGCGCAGCGGGCTCATGTGGGTCGGACTGCTGCCGTCGGACACCGGTGAGGACCTCGTGAAGCGGGTGATCGCGGTCGGCGGCGACCACATCGTGTGCTGCGATGCGAACAACCGCATCGTGCTCAACGGCGTACCCCTCGTCGAGACCTACCTCAAGCCCGGGGACGGCACCGCGCAGGTGCGCTTCGACGTGACCGTCCCGACGGACCGCTACTTCGTCATGGGCGACAACCGCGGCGACTCCTCGGACTCGCGGTTCCACCTCGACGTCGAGAGTGGCACGGTCCCGCGCGCGAACATCGTGGGTCGGGTCGTTGCCGTCATCTGGCCGATCTCCCGCTGGTCGGGTGCGCCGATCCCCGTCATCTTCGAGAACCCGAAGCTCGACGCGGCTGCGGCGTCGCGTCCGGCCGGCGGTTCCGGCGGGTCGGGGTTGCTCGCGGACGCCGGATGACCGACGACGCCGCGGCGGTCGGCGGCAGCGGGGTGACCGCCTGGCCGGCGTACGACATCGAGCGCACCAGCGTGCGCGTCGTCCTGCTCGACGACCGGGGACGGCTTCTCCTGTTCCGCACCGTCGATCCCACGATGCCGGAGATCGGCGAGTGGTGGGAGCTGCCGGGCGGCGGCGTGGAGGCGGGGGAGACGTTCGTCGACACCGCCGTGCGTGAGATCGCCGAGGAGACGGGCTTCACGCTCGCACGCGACCAGGTGGGCGTCCCGAGCTGGCGCCGAGACAGCACTTATGTACGACGCCACCGGCGCACCTGGCAGCACGAGATCGTCGTGACGGCGCACGTCGTCGGTCGCGGGCCGGTGCCGGCACGGGAGGGACGCACCCAGGAGGAGCTCCAGGAGTACGTCGGGCACCGCTGGTGGAGCGTCGCGGACCTCGTGGCCGCAGCACAGTCGCACCGCTTCTTCCCCGGACGGCTGCCGGAGCTGATCGAGGACTTCCTCTCGGGAGCCACGATCGACGAGCCGTTCGACCTGTGGAACTAGGTTCGACGTAGGGTCGCAGCGTGGTCGCGACGGGTGAGATGGGACCGACGGTGCGCCGTGCGTCCCGGGTCCTGGCGCTCTCCGACGCCGGTCGCGTGCTGCTGCTGCGCGGTGGCGACCCGGCCCGTCCCGGGACCCACATCTGGCACGCGCCCGGAGGTGGCGTGGACCCGGGCGAGGACGACCGCGACGCCGCCGTCCGCGAGTTCCGCGAGGAGACCGGTCGCGCGATCGCGCTCGGGCCGCTCGTCTGGAACCGCGAGCTCGACTTCTCCTTCAACCACGTCCTCTACCACCAGTACGAGCTGTTCTTCCTGGCCCGGGTCGGCGCGGAGTTCGAGCCGGACTCAGTCGGGCACAACGAGATCGAGCGGGCGTACCTCTCCGGCCATGGGTGGTTCTCGCCCGACGAGCTCCGTGCGCTGGCCCGCCGCGACCTGCTCGCGCCACCCGACGTCGCCGACCGGCTCGAGGAGCTGCTGGTCGACGGGCCGCCGGCGCGGCCGGTGCGCGTGCTCGGGGCGGTGCTGCCATGAGCAGGGCGCCGTCCTTGCGCTTCGAACGCGAGCTGCTGCGGGCGCGCGGCGTGCGCTGGCTCGCGTCGATCGACGAGGTGGGGCGTGGTGCGCTCGGTGGCCCGGTGACGGTCGGTGTCGTCCTCGTCGACCTCGAGACGCCGTCGGCGCCGACCGGCGTGCGCGACTCCAAGTTGCTCACTCCCGCGGCGCGTGTGCGCCTCGTCCCGAAGCTGCAGCGCTGGGCGCCGGCATGGGCCGTCGCGCACGCCAGCGCCGAGGAGATCGACGCGGTCGGGATCCTGCGGGCCCTGCGCCTCGCGGGGGAACGCGCCCTCGCGCAGCTCCCGCGGCGACCCGACCACGTCCTGCTCGACGGCAGCTACGACTGGGTCTCGCGCCCGGCGCCGACGCTGTTCGACGACGACGGGCTCCCCGCCGACCCCGACTCGTGGGTGGCACCGCCCCCCGTGACGGTGAAGGTCAAGGCCGACCTGACCTGCTCGTCGGTCGCTGCGGCTAGCGTGCTGGCCAAGACCACGCGCGACGCGCTCATGGTCGAGCTGGCCGCGAGCTTCCCGGCGTACGGCTGGGACGTCAACAAGGGCTACGCCAGCCCCGAGCACCTCGACGCGCTGCGCGCCGTGGGCCCGTGCGAGCTGCACCGCCGCAGCTGGGCGATCCCCGGCGGGCGCGGCGACACCGCGGCCGACGACCTCCTTTGCGAGGATGAGGACGTCGACCTGCGGCTCGCGGTCGGCAGTGCGCCGTCGGACAGGAGCTAGGGATGTCGGCCGAGGACCTCGAGCGCTACGAGACCGAGATCGAGCTCGGCCTCTACCGCGAGTACCGCGACGTCGTGGGCCTGTTCGCCTTCGTCGTGGAGACCGAGCGCCGGTTCTACCTGTGCAACTCCGTCGACGTGCAGGTGCGCACGGGGGACGGCGGCGAGGTCTGGTTCGAGGTGCGGATGACCGACGCGTGGGTGTGGGACATGTACCGCCAGGCCCGCTTCGTCCGCAACGTCCGGGTGCTGACCTTCAAGGACGTCAACGTCGAGGAGCTGGCGACTCCCGAGCTGCAGATCCCGGAGGACGGCGCCCGCTGACCTCGCTCGTCGCCCACCCCGAGCCGGCGTGGGCGGCGTGACCGACGAGCGCGAGGCCCGGGCGCTGCTCTCCCGGCTCGCCGAGCCCGGGTGATCGCCGGCTCGGTCGACTGCTCAGGGACGCCACGGCGTCCGAGGTCGTCGGGGTCATCCGCTCCGGATCGGCCGACGCCGACGTCGAGCGCTATCGCGTGCGGCTGGCCACCGCCGACCCGGTCGCCGACCTCGACCGGGTCGCCGAGGTCGGCGGTCGGCTTCTCGTGTCCGGCGGCCTCGAGTGGCCGCGTCAGCTCGACGACCTCGGTGATGCCGCTCCGTGGGCCCTCTGGGTCCGCGGCACCGTCGACCTGAGGCTCTCCGCGCTCCGGGCGGTCGCGGTCGTCGGGGCGCGCGCGGCCACGGCGTGCGGCGTGGATGTGGCCTCCACCCTGGCGAGCGAGCTTGCGGGCGCGGGTTGGACCGTCGTGTCGGGGGGTGCCTTCGGCATCGACAAGGCCGCGCACACGGGGGCGCTCGCCGCCGGGGGGATCACGATGGCGGCCCTGGCCTGCGGCGTCGACGAGTCCTACCCGCCGGGCAATGACGCCCTCTTCGCCCGAATCGCGGGCGACGGCCTGCTCGTCTCCGAGGTCCCGCCCGGCGCGGCGCCCCATCGGGGACGGTTCCCGGTCCGCAACCGGGTGATCGCGGCCCTCACGCGCGGGACGGTCGTGGTCGAGGCCGCCGTCCGGTCCGGCGCCCTCTCGACGGCCCACGAGGCGGAACGGCTCGGGCGCCCGGTGATGGACGTGCCGGGGCCGGTCACCTCCATCGTGTCGCAGGGCGTGCACCGAACGCTGCGCCGCGGCGCGATCCTCGTGACCTCGGGGGCGGAGATCGCCGAGGTCGTGGGGGCGATCGGGGCCGACCTGGCACCCGAGCTCCCGGGGCCGGTCTCGGCGCGCGTTGCGCTCGACCCGCTGACCGCGCGGGTGCTCGACGCGGTCCCGGTGCGTCGCGCAGCGACGCTGGACTCCGTCGCCCGGACGGCGGGCGTGACCCCGGCGGAGACCGCGGCGGCGCTCGGCCTGCTCGAGGTCGCGGGGTTCGTGCGGGTCGGCCCGGACGGCTGGCGGCTGGTCCCGGCCGGCGGCGCGCCGCGTTGACTCCCGACGCGCGTGGGCCGACGGTGGAGGCGTGTCCACGAGGGTCCCGGCCGCCGGGCAGGGTCTCGCCGACCCCGAGGCCCTGCCGGGCGATCTCGAGGACGTGCTGGCCGCCTTCACCGTGCACCTGACCGCCGAGCTCGGGCGGAGCCCGAACACGGTGCGCGCCTACGTGGGCGACGTCACCCGCCTGCTGCGCCACGCGCGGACCGAGGGCGCAGTCCACCTCGCCGACCTCGATCTCACCGACCTGCGGGGCTGGCTCGCGCAGGAGGCCGCAGAGGGCCACGCGCGGGCCACGCTGGCCCGCCGGGCCGCCTCCGCCCGGGTGTTCACCGCCTGGGCGCACAAGCGCGGGCTGCTCGTGGTCGACCCCGGAGACCGGCTCGCCACTCCGAGCTCGCACCGACCGCTGCCCGGAGTGCTCAAGCAGGGGGAGGCGGCGGCGCTGCTCGAGGTCGCGGTGGTCGCGGCCGACGACGGCGACCCGCTCCACCAGCGCGACCTGCTCGTCCTCGAGCTGCTCTACGCGACGGGCATGCGGGTCGGCGAGCTCGTGGGGCTCGACCTCGACGACGTCGACGACTCCCGCCGCACCGTCCGGGTGCTGGGCAAGGGGGCCAAGGAGCGCGTCATCCCCTACGGTCCGCCCGCGCAGCAGGCACTGGAGGCCTGGCTCGCGGCGGGGCGCCCGGCGCTGCGCACGGCAGAGTCGGGCCGCGCCCTCGTGCTCGGAGCCCGCGGCGGGCGCATCGACCCCCGCGCGGCCCGGACGATCGTCCACCGGATGCTGCGCCACGTGCCCGGCGCTCCCGACCTCGGGCCCCACGGCCTGCGACACTCTGCTGCGACACACCTGCTCGAGGGCGGAGCGGACCTCCGGTCGGTCCAGGAGATCTTGGGGCACGCTACGCTCGCGACTACACAGATCTACACCCATGTCAGCGTCGAACGGTTGAGAGCAACGTATGAGCAGGCGCACCCGCGAGCCTGAGGGTGTCGACGACGCCATCGAGCCCGAGGACGCCTCCGAGGCCGAGGCGGACCTCGACGACGTCGACGACGAGATCGCGACCGACGCCGTCCTGCCCGAGACCGCGGAGGACCTCGAGGCGGCCGCGACGGCGCTGCTCGACGCCATCGACCTGACGCCCACCGACGACGAGAAGGCGGCCGCCGCCGCCGAGAGCGACGCGGCACTGCGCGCGCTGTGGGTGGAGTTCAAGGAGACTGGCGACTCCGCGCTTCGGGAGCGCCTGATCCTGCACTACTCGCCGCTGGTGAAGTACGTCGCCGGTCGCGTGGGCGTGGGGCTGCCGCCCAACATCGAGCAGGCCGATCTCGTCTCCTACGGCATCTTCGGCCTCATCGACGCCATCGAGAAGTTCGACCTCGAGCGGGCGATCAAGTTCGAGACCTACGCCATCAACCGCATCCGCGGCGCGATCATCGACGAGCTGCGCTCCATCGACTGGATCCCGCGCTCGGTCCGGTTCAAGGCCCGCGAGGTCGAGAAGGCCTACCAGGCGCTCGAGGCCAAGCTCCAGCGCACGCCGACCGAGGCCGAGGTCGCTCACGAGATGGGCGTCAAGCTCGAGGAGCTGCACGCGATCTTCAGCCAGGTCTCCTTCGTCAACGTCGTCGCCCTCGACGAGCTGCTCCACGCGGGCGGTGAGCGCGGCGACAAGATGACCCTGGGGGACACCCTCGAGGACCCGAAGGCGCCGGACCCGATCAACCTGTTCGAGGGCGAGGAGACCAAGTACATCCTCGCCAAGGCGATCAACACCCTGCCCGAGCGGGAGAAGATCGTCGTGACGCTCTACTACTACGAAGGCCTGACCCTCGCCGAGATCGGGCAGGTCCTCGGCGTCACCGAGTCGCGCATCTGCCAGATGCACACCAAGGCTGTCCTGCAGCTGCGCGGGAAGCTCACCGACGCGCACGACGTCGCCGACGAGGACTGAGCGCTGGCCGCTCCGCGGCAGCAGCACGGGCCGACCCCCGGCGCAGCAGCAGCATCGGGTCGAGGCCCTCCCTGCCCCGGCGCAGGCCCCAGTGCAGGCAGCTCGGCAGGCCGCCGCAGTGGACCTCGCCGTGGTCGATGACCCCCAGCACGTCGCCCGCGACGATGTCGTCGCCCACCTGCACCGACGCCGCCACGGGCTCGTAAGTCGTACGCCGCCCGTCGGGGTGGCTCACCACCACGACGCCGCGCCCGGCCAGGGGCGCGGCCCACGTCACGGTGCCGGGCCCGGCGGCCCGGACCGTGCTGCCGACCTCGGCCGCCAGGTCGACGCCGCGGTGGCCGGGCAGCCACCCCTCGGGGGGCGGCGCGAACGGCCGGAGCACCTCGAGCGGGCCGTCGAGGGGTGCCGTCCAGGTCGTCGGCGCGGGGAGCGCGGCCATGGCCGCCCGGGGCGGGGGACCGAGCACGGGCCGCGGCGGGGGACCGAGCGCCGGCTGGGAGAGGGCCAGTGCGGCGACGGCCGTGAGCGGCAGGCTGAGCAGGGGGAGCACCGGACGAGCCTGGGGCGAGGGCGCCGGTCCCGGCAGGCGGCGCCCCGGGTCGTGGGGGCGACACGCCGGAGCCCCGGCTGGGGACCGGGCCGGGCCCGGCGGCGGCGACCCCGGGGACCGCGCCGATCGACCCCCCGCAGCTCGATTTCGGACCCGCGGGGTCCACCGCGTAGACTCCACCTGCGGCTCGCCCAGGCGGGCCGACATCGCACGCCCGCATCCCGGCCTCGAGCCGGCGGCGCACCCTCGGTCCGGACCCGTCCGGAACGGCGCGTCGGCGGGAGTCAGGCACCTGGCCGCCCGGTCAGGTGGACAACCGAGTGGCGCTGCCGCGTCGCGGGGAACCCCGCGCGCCTCGGCGCCGGATCAAGGAGCGACCGGCCATGGCCGTCGTCACGATGAAGCAGCTGCTCGAGAGCGGCGTGCACTTCGGACACCAGACCCGCCGTTGGAACCCGAAGATGAAGCGGTTCATCTTCAACGAGCGCAACGGCATCTACATCATCGACCTCCAGCAGTCGCTGACCTACATCGACCGCGCGTACGAGTTCATCAAGGAGACCGTCTCCCACGGCGGCACCGTGATGTTCATCGGGACGAAGCGTCAGGCGCAGGAGCCCGTCGCCCAGCAGGCGACCCGCGTGGGCATGCCCTACGTCAACCAGCGCTGGCTCGGCGGCATGCTGACCAACTTCTCGACGGTGCACAAGCGGATCCAGCGCCTCAAGGAGCTCGAGCTCATCGACTACGACGACGTCGCCGGCTCGGGTCTCACCAAGAAGGAGCTGCTCGTCCTGCGTCGCGAGAAGGACAAGCTCCTCAAGACCCTCGGCGGCATCCGCGACATGTCGAAGGTCCCCTCCGCGGTGTGGATCGTCGACACCAACAAGGAGCACATCGCCGTCGCCGAGGCGAAGAAGCTCGGCATCCCGGTCGTCGCGATCCTCGACAGCAACTGCGACCCCGACGTCGTCGACTTCCCGATCCCCGGCAACGACGACGCGATCCGCGCCGTCGCGCTGCTCACCCGCGTGATCGCCGACGCCGTGGCCGACGGCCTGATGGCTCGCGCCGGCCGCGGTTCCGCCGCTGCCGCCGACGAGGGTGTCGTCGCCACCGACGAGCCCCTCGCCGCCTGGGAGGCCGAGCTCCTCGCAGGCGCCGACACCCCGGTCGAGGTGCCCACCAGCGCTGCCGAGGAGGTGGCCATCGAGGTCGCCGCCGAGGAGCCCGTCGCCGGCTCCGCCGAGGCCGAGGCCGAGGCAGCTGCGGACGCCGCCATCGCCGAGACCCCGGACGAGGCGGCCGCCGAGGCTGCGGCGGCCGTGGCCGCTCCTGCTGCGAGCGACGCCCCTGCTGCGACCGAGGCCCCCGCGGCCCAGGCCACTGCGACCACCGAGGCCGTGGCCGACCAGGCCTGAGCCACCGCGTCACCGGCCT
>Ga0208851_1000594_pt1 | contig 15008 bp, 15 predicted proteins | sample NGESurshal092012_FD_184481 | JGI IMG/M metagenome (GOLD analysis project Ga0208851, IMG submission 184481) | Arctic peat soil microbial communities from Barrow, Alaska - NGEE Surface sample 415-2 shallow-092012 (SPAdes) | ecosystem: Environmental > Terrestrial > Soil > Wetlands > Peat ... | reverse complement strand
TCGATCAGGGTGCGTGGGCGGGAACCAGTCCACGAGTTCCTCGCCCGCGCGGCGCTTGAAGCGCGGCGAGGTCGATGCGGAGTTCACTCCCCCGGCGATCACCAGCCGGTCCATGCCGGCCCGGATGCTCGCCGCCGCGCCCTGCACCGCGGCGAGCCCTGCCGCACAGTGCCGGTTGACGGCCAGGCCCGGCACCGAGGTCAGCCCGGCGGTGATCGCGGCGTGTCGGGCGACCACGCCGCCGCCGTAGAGGCCTTCACCGAGGATCAGGTCGTCGATGTCGGACCGCTCGACGCCGGCGTCCAGCTCGGCCGCCGTCGCTCCGACGACGTGATCGGCGAGCTGATAGGCGTCGGTATCGCGCAGCGTGCCCTTCATGGCGGTGCCGATGGGTGTGCGCAGGGCCGAGACGATCACTGCTTCGGGCACGGCTGCTCCTAGTTAGTTGACCTATACAGGCGATGTGAGAATACTATTCTCTCAAGTCGAGAGTGTCAGTTGCAAGAAGGGTAACGCTATGCAGATCAGTGGGAGTTCCGCCGTCGTCTTCGGTGGGGCGGGCGGCCTGGGCGAGGCGACCGTGCGGCGGCTGCACGGTGCGGGTGTCAAGGTCGTGATCGCCGACCTCGCGGACGACAAGGGCAAGGAGCTCGCCGGCGAGCTCGGCGTCCCCTACGTGCGTACCGACGTCACCAGCGACGACGACGTGAACGCCGCGATCGCCGCGGCCGAAGCGCTCGGCCCGTTCCGCATCTCGGTGGACACCCACGGCGGTCCGGCCGGTGGTGGCCGGCTGGTGGGCAAGGACGGCTCGCCCCTGGAGATGGAGGCGTTCACCAAGACCATCACCTTCTACCTGACCGCGGTGTTCAACGTCATGCGGCATGCCGCGGCGGCGATGGCGCGCCAGGAGCCCGACGAGAACGGCGCCCGCGGTGTCATCATCAACACCGCCTCGATCGCGGCGTTCGAGGGCCAGATCGGCCAGCTGCCGTACTCGGCGGCCAAGGGTGGCGTGGTCGGGATGACTCTCGTTGCGGCGCGCGATCTTTCACCGCTGGGCATCCGGGTCATGTCGATCGCGCCGGGGACCATCAACACCCCCGCCTACGGTAAGGCCGCCGACCAGCTGGAGGCCTACTGGGGTCCGCAGGTGCCCTTCCCCAAGCGGATGGGCCGGTCCGACGAATACGGCCGGCTGGCGCTGTCGATCGCCGAGAACGACTACCTCAACGGCGAGACCATCCGGCTCGACGGCGCGCTGCGCTTCCCGCCGAAGTAACTTCTTTCCGCGAGCAGACGCAAAGGCGCCGCGACACGCCGTTTCTTGGTGACGTTTGCGTCTCTCGCGAAAGTACTTCTACTTCTTGGCAATCAGCCCGTCGACGATCCTGTTGAAGTCGGCGGTGCCGAACGACACATACTCTGCGAGGTTGGCGTAGTCCAGCGACGCCATCACCGACTTCTCCAGCTGGATGTTCATCAGCCGCTTGGTGGCCTCGACGGCCTGCTGCGGCAGTTCGATGAGCCTCTTCGCACACGCGATCGCCTCGGACAGCGGATCGGCCACAACGTGATTCGCCAGCCCAAGTTCCACCGCACGCTGCGCCTTGATGCGCACCCCGGTCAACGCGAACTCCTTGGCCTGCAACAGACTGATCTGCGATCCCCACACCAGCGGGCCCCCGTCGGCGGCGACCAAACCGATCTGCACGTGCGGGTCGGCGAAGAACGCCGTCTCGGCCATGTAGACGACATCGGACAGCGCGGCCAGACTGCAGCCCAGCCCGACCGCAGGTCCGTTGACGGCCGCGATCACCGGAATCCGACAGCGGACCATGCCGATCACCAGATCGCGACCGTGCTTGATCGTCTTCTGCCGCAACGCTTCATCGCTGCGCAGCTCATCGAGGTAGTTGAAGTCACCGCCTGCCGAGAACGCCCGGCCCGCACCGGTGATGACGGCCGCGCGCGCCGAGGCGTCCTCGTTGAGGGCCTCCCAGACCTTGGCCAGCCCCACATGGAGTGGATCGTTGACGGCGTTCAGCTCGTCGGGCCGGTTCAGCGTGATGATCCGAAGAGGTCCGTCGGCCTTGACGTCGATTTCGTCGGGCATGTCGTACATCGTTTTAGTTCCCCAATCCGAGAATGCGTCCGGCAATGATGTTCTTCTGAATCTGCGACGTGCCGCCCATGACGCTCTGCGCGCGGCTGTACAGGTAGGCGCCGAGCAGCTCCTCGTCGTCGGTGCCCACGGTGGCCAGCGCGGCATGGCCGACGGCTTGCTCGGTCCAGGTCATCAGCAGCTTGTCCAGCGAGCCGTCGGGCCCGTGCTTGATCCCGTCGAGCTGCTCGGAGAGCCGCCGCCGCACATGCAGGCGCAGCATCTCGGTCTGCACCCACGCCCACGACAGCTCGTCGGGGGCTTCGCCGTCGACCCGGGAAGCCAACTGGCGGACCAGTTTTCCGTAGCGCGCCGAGAAGCCCAGCGTCGAGGGTTCCCGCTCGTGGCTTACCACCGTCATCGCCAGCTTCCAGCCACTGCCGGGCTCCCCGACCATCTGTGACGCCGGAACCCGGGCACCCTCGAACTCGACCTGGCCGAACTCCTTGGTGACACCGCTGATCATCTTGAGCGGACGCTGAACGATGCCCGGCTGGTGCATCGAGACGATGAACGCCGAGATGCCCTTGTGCTTGGGCACGTCCTTGTCGGTGCGGGCCAGCACCAGGCACCAATCGGCGACATCGGAGTAGCTGGTCCAGATCTTGTGGCCGTTGATGACGTACTCGTCGCCGTCGCGGGTCGCCGTCGTGGTCAGCGACGCCAGATCCGAGCCGGCGCCCGGCTCGGAGAAGCCCTGGCACCAGCGCTCGGTCCCGTTGATCATGCCGGGCAGGAAACGCCGGCGCAGTTCCTCGCTGCCGTGCGCGCTCAGCCCGACGACCAGATAGCCCAGACTCGGCCGGGCCGGAGCGCCGGCCTTGGCGATCTCCTCGTCGACGATCACGTCGAACACCGGCGGAAGGTCCTGCCCACCATATTCTTTGAGCCACGACGTCCCGAAGAACCCGGCGGCGTAGAGGGCCTGATGCCACTCACCCTGCCTGGCCCAGTACTCGTCGCCCGAGGTCGGGAACTTGCCCTTCTGTTCGATCAGCCAACCGCGCAACCGGTCCCGGAAGGCGGCCTCCTCCGGAGAATCACGAAAGTCCAATGGTCAACTCCTTCAGCTTGACTGGCCATGCCTCGGTGGCGGCCAACGCCCGGCGCAGGTAGACGTGCGCCAGGCACTCCCACGTGTTCCCGATACCGCCGTGAACCTGGATCGACGTCTCGCACACCGTCAACGCGGTACGGGCGCAATAGATCTTGGCCACCCGGGCGGCCTCGACGGCCTGCAGGCCGGGCAGCTCGTCGACCGCCCACGCCGCGTGCCGCAGCACGCTGACCGAACCCTCGATGAGTGCCAGGCCCTCGGCGAGCAGGTGACCGACCGCCTGGTAGGACCCGATCGGCGCGCCGTATTGCTCGCGGACCTTGGCGTAGTCGGTGGCCAGCGCGAGGGCGCCGCGGGCGGAACCCACCAGGTCGGCGGAGGTGACCGCCAGCGCCAGCGCGTACCAGCGGTCGGCGTCCTCCTCGCTCAGCTCGGCAAGCTCAGGCGGTGATTCGACCACTCCGGCAAGGCTTCGGGTCAGATCGACGGAGTCCTGCCCGGCGTCGGCCGGTCGCGATGCCTGGCCGCTCAACCGGCAGAGGTCGTCGGCGAGGACCGGCCCGACGAACGGCACGTCGACGAGCCCGCGGGCGAATTCCTCTGCGACGATGGCGACCTCGACGCCGGAAGCCTCGTCGGTGCGCAGACAGCGCCAGCCGGTCGCTTCGACCGTCTTCTCCAGCCGGGCGCGCCGGATTTCGTCGTCGAGGTCGGCGACCGAGCCGGGCCCGAGATCGTCGGCCAGTTTGGCCGCGGCGTCGCGCAGCTGCTGCTGCTCACTGGTCAGACGTACATCCATACCGCTCCTTCAGAACTCGCCGCAGCGCCTTACCCGACGGCAGGCGTGGGATTTCGGGGACGAAGACAATGTCGCGAGGACGCTTGTAGGACGCCAGGCGCTCGGCGACCAGCCCCACCAACTCCTCGGCGGCGACTGGCTTTTCGGTCGCGACCGCGGCGACCACCGCCTCGCCGTTGATGCCGTCGGGGACGCCGAAGACCGCGCAGTCCCGCACGGCCGGATGCCCGTGCAGCACCGCTTCGATCTCGGCCGGTGCCACCTGGAAGCCGCGTACCTTGACCATTTCCTTGAGCCGGTCGGTGATCCGCAGCCAACCGTCGTCGTCGAGATAGCCGATGTCCCCGGTGCGGTACCAGCCGTCGGTGAAGGCCGCGGCGGTCTCGGAGTCGGGAAGGTAGCCGGCCATCGCGGATTCCGAGCGCACCTGGATCTCGCCGGTGGAGTCGATGCGGACGTCGACCCCGGGAACCGGGCGGCCGACGGTGTCCAGGCGGGGCTGATCCAGTGGGCAGCAGGCGATGACGGGCACCTCACTGGTGCCGTAGGCAGAGATCCAGCCGACGCCCGTTCGCCGCGTCACCTCGTCGGCCACGCTCGCCGTCACTGGTGTCGCGCACCACATGATGTAGCGCAGCGAAGACAGGTCGTAGGTCTCCAGCTTCGGATGCGAGGCGATCGCCAGCGCGATCGGCGCCACCGCCATCTCGATGGTGATCCCGTCGTCGGCGATGTGCTGCAACATCGTGTCGATGTCGAACCGTCGATGCAGACGCATCCAGCCGCCCGCATCCAGCACGGTGGCGATGTTGAGCAGGCCGAGGATGTGCGAGGGCGGCGTGGCGATCTGCATGCGGTCGGCGGCCGTCATCCCCAGGGCTTCGCGCCAGTGCCGCACGCCCGCCGCGAAGGACCGGTGGGTGTGGCGGACGGCCTTGGGCAGGCCCGTGGTGCCCGAACTGAAGACCAGCACCGCATCGGCGTCGGGATCCGGCTGCGCGACGGACGGGCTACCGGGGGTGATCGGCTCGTCGAGATGCAGCATCGGCATCAGCTCGGCCAGCACCGGGTTGTCGCCCACCGCGTGCTGGGCGCCGCTGACCGCCAGCGCGGTGCTGACCTCGGCGGCCTTCCAGGCGGGGCTGATCAACACTGCCGAGGCGCCCAGCTGCCAGATCGCCCGGACGGCGAAGACGAACTCGGGCCGGTTGGACGACATCAGCGCCACCCGCTGGCCGGCGTGCACGCCGCGCTGGGAAAGAGTGTCGGCCAGCCCGGCGGAAAGAGCGTCGACCTGCGATCGTGTATACGTGCGGTCGTCGAAGGCGAGTACCGGCGCGTCGCTCACGCTGCGCTCCGCTGGCACATGGTCAGTGATAATCCCATCGACGCATCAGAAAACGAGAACATACTATCGTCAGTAGAGAACTGTATTCTCGTCTGGGTAGAATGACAATGCGCCAAAGGGAGGAGAGACGTGCATGACCTTGGACAGCGAGACGCGGTCGGCGGTGTCTGACTCCGCTGACACCGCCGACGGCGGCACGGTGACCATCACGTTGGACGGCAAGACAGTGACCGTTCCGCTGAATCCCACCGAGACGCTCCTGGAAAGCGCGCGGCGCGGTGGACTGGTCCCGCCCTACAGCTGTGAAGCCGGAAACTGCGGCACCTGCATCGCGACGGTGACCGAGGGCAGGGTCAAGATGCGCCTGAACCAGGTTCTCTCCGACGACGAGATCGCCGAGGGGCTGGTCCTGACCTGTCAGGGCATGCCCGAGACGACGGTGGTCGTCGACTACGACTGACTGTCGCCGAACTCGTCGAGCGCCGGCGGCGGCCGGTAGTCGGGCTGGTAGCCGACGACTTTCACCGGGCTGCCGACCAACCGGTACTCCCCCGCGGACACCACCACCTCCGGGGTGGCGTCCAGCGCCTCCGGAAGCGACCGCACCGCCGCCGCAGGAATACCCAGCGGCCTCAGCCGGGCTTCCCACCCCGCCGCGGTGTCACCGGCCAGCGCCTCGGTCACCACGGCGAGGACCTCCTCGCGGCGGGCCGATCGCTCGGCCATCGTCGGGAAGCCCTCGATACCAGCCTCGCCGGCGAAGGACTTCCAGAAGCCGTCGTGGGTGATGAACAGCGCCAGGTATCCGTCGGCCGTCGGAAAGAGTTGCGCGGGAACGTAGAACGAGTGCGCCCCGAACGGGTGTCGCCGTGGCTGGACGCCGTCGTTGAGGTAGGCCGAGGCCTTGTAGTTCAGCTGCGAGAGCATCACGTCACGCAGCGACACGTCGACCTGACCGCCCTGCCCGGAGACGATCATCGACAGCAGTCCCAGCGCCGCGGTCAGGCCGGTGGAGTTGTCGACCGACGAATAGCCCGGCAGCGTCGGCGGATCGTCGGGATCACCGGTCATCGCGGCCACCCCGGTGGCGGCCTGGATGACGTAGTCGAACGCGGGGTCGTCGCCGCCGTCGAGGCCGAAGCCGGTCATCGCCACGCAGACGATGCGGTCGTTGTGCCGGCGCAGCGCGTCGTAGGTGAGGCCGAGTTTCTTGATCACCGACGGCTTCATGTTCACCAGCAGCGCGTGCGACTCCGCAACGAGCTCACCCAGGCGGCGTTGTCCCGCATCGGAACTCAGGTCGAGGCAGATGCTGCGCTTGTTGCGGTTGAGGCTGGCGAAGTAGCTCATCCCAACCTGGCGGGAGATCTCGCCGCCGGGCGGCTCGACCTTGATGACCTCTGCGCCGAGGTCGGCCAGCATCATGGTGGCGTACGGCCCGGCCAGCATGGTGCCGACCTCGAGGATGCGGACACCTTCCAGGGGAGCCTTCATCGCACCTCTGCGGCCAGCTGCGAAATCACCTCGCGGGTGCGGTATTTCGACGCGATCAGCTCGTCACGGGTCTCGCCGATCGGCAGCAGCCGCACCGACAGATCGGTCACCCCGGCGTCGGCGAACGAACGGAACCGCGCCAGGATCGCGCCCTCGTCACCGGCCGCCGTCAAGTCCCCCACGTCGCGGGCGTCACCGCGGTCGAGCAGCCGCTGATAGTTCGGCGACGTCTCGGCCTCAGCCAGGATGCGGTTGGCGCGCGCCTTGGCGGCCTCGATCTCGGAGTTGGCGCACAGGCACACCGGGATACCGGCAACGATGCGCGGCGCCTTGCGCCCGGCGTTCTCGGCGGCCTTGGTGATCTTCGGCGCGATGTGGTCACCGATCGCCCGCTCGTCCGCCATCCACAGCACCGTGCCGTCAGTGAGCTCACCGGCGATCTGCAGCATCACCGGACCCAGCGCGGCAACCAGCACGGGCAGCGGTGAATCCGCGCCCAGCACAGTCGGATTGTGGACGGTGAAGGTGTCGTTCTCGACGTCGACATCGCCCGGGCCGGCCAGCGCGGCGTTGAGCACCTCGAGATAGTCGCGGGTGTAGGCGGCCGGCTTCTCGTACGGGATGCCCAGCATGTCGCGCACGATCCAGTGGTGCGAGGGCCCGACGCCGAGCGCGAGCCGTCCGCCGCTGCCGGCGTGCACCGACAGCGCCTGGCGGGCCAGGGCCACGGGATGCTGCGCATGCAGCGGAACGACAGCGGTGCCCAGCTCGATCCGACTGGTCCGGCTGCCCATCAACGACACCATGGTCAGCGCGTCGAAGTCGTTGGGTACCTGCGGCATCCAGGCCGTGTCGAAGCCAGCCGACTCGGCCCACTCGATGTCTTCGAGGAACTTCTTGACCTTGCGGGCCATGTCGCCGCGCTCGGCGCCGATCATCACGCCGAGTCTCATGCGGACTCTCCGGCCTTCTCGGTCAGTCCGCGAACGTCGCGAACCAGGTCGTCCAGCGACGTCCCGGTCGGAAAGACCGCGGCCGCACCGACTTCCAGCAGCTTGGGTACGTCGCTCTGGGGAATCGTCCCGCCGACGATGACGGCGATGTCCCCGGCGTCGGCGGCCCGCAGCGCGTCAACGGTGCGCTTGGTCAGCGCGACGTGCGCACCGGACAGGATGGACAGCCCGACGACGGCGACGTCCTCCTGCAGGGCGATCGACACGATGTCCTCGATGCGCTGCCGGATGCCGGTGTAGATCACCTCGAATCCGGCGTCGCGCAGTGCGCGCGCCACGATCTTGGCGCCGCGGTCATGCCCGTCGAGACCGGGCTTGGCGACCAGAATGCGTGCAGTCATCAGAACACCACCGGTTGCTGAAATTCGCCCCACACTGCCTTGAGCGCCGAAACCATCTCTCCCACTGTGCAATACGCGTTCGCGCAGTCGATCAGCCGGTGCATCAGGTTGTCATCCCCCTCCGCGCCCCGGGTCAAGGCGGCCAGGGTGGCCTGCACCGCGGCGGGGTCGCGCTCGGCCTTGACCTGCGAGAGTCGCTTGAGCTGTAGGTCACGCCCTTCGGCGTCGAGCTCGTAGGTGTCGATGTCCGGCGGCGGCTCGTCGGTGACGAACTTGTTCACCCCGACCACTGGGCGCTCACCGGACTCGACCTCCTGGTGAATCTTGTAGGCCTCGTCGGCGATGAGCCCCTGCAGGTAACCGTCCTCGATGGCGCGCACCATGCCGCCGTGCTTCTCGAGGTCGGCCATGATCTCGATGATGCGTTCCTCGGTGGCGTCGGTGAGCGCCTCGACGAAGTAGGAGCCGCCGAGCGGATCGGCCACCCGGGTCACCCCGGTCTCGTAGGCCAGAATCTGCTGGGTGCGCAGCGCGAGCGTGGCGGACTCCTCACTGGGCAGGGCGAACGGCTCGTCCCAGGCCGCGGTGAACATCGACTGGACGCCGCCGAGCACCGAGGCGAGCGCCTCGTAGGCCACCCGGACCAGGTTGTTCTGCGCCTGCGGGGCGTACAGCGACGCACCACCGGAGACGCAGCCGAAGCGGAACATCGCCGCCTTGTCCGTCTTCGCGCCGTACCGCTCGCGCACGATCGTTGCCCAACGGCGCCGTCCCGCACGGTATTTCGCGATCTCCTCGAAGAAGTCGCCGTGGGTGTAGAAGAAGAACGAGATCTGCGGGGCGAACTGGTCGATGTTCATGCGCCCCCGCTCGACCACGGTGTCGCAGTAGGTGACGCCGTCGGCCAGGGTGAACGACATCTCCTGCACCGCGTTGGCGCCGGCATCGCGGAAGTGCGCGCCCGCCACCGAGATGGCGTTGAACCGCGGCACTTCGGCCACGCAGAACTCGATGGTGTCGGCGATCAGGCGCAGCGAGGGCTCGGGCGGCCAGATCCAGGTGCCGCGCGAGGCGTACTCCTTGAGGATGTCGTTCTGGATGGTGCCGGTCAGCTTCTCGCGCGGCACGCCCTTCTTCTCCGCAGCCGCGACATAGAAGGCCAGCAGGATGGCTGCGGTGCCGTTGATGGTGAAACTGGTGCTGATCTTGTCCAGCGGGATGCCGTCGAACAGGATCTCGGCGTCGGCCAGGGTGTCCACCGCGACGCCGACCCGGCCGACCTCTTCGCCGTACTCCGGATCGTCGGAGTCATAGCCGCACTGGGTGGGCAGATCCAGCGCCACCGACAGGCCGGTGCCGCCCTGGTCGAGCAGGTAGCGATAGCGCCGGTTCGATTCCTCGGCGGTGCCGAAACCGGAATACTGGCGAAATGTCCACAACCGCCCGCGGTAGCCGTTCGAGAAGTTGCCCCGGGTGAAGGGAAACTCGCCCGGCACGGGAGGATCACCACTGCGGTCGGCCGGTCCGTACACCGGCTGCAGCGGGATACCCGACGACGTCTGGGATTGGTAGTCCATCGGTGGATACCGTACTTGCAGTTTAGGAGAATGCCAATACCATTTTGGGCAAGCCGTGTGCAGTTTCGGCCGTAAGCCCTGGTAGAGGACATGAGAGGAGTGCAGTGCCGCGCATTGACGGGCCCGCGGGCACCGAACCGCAGTGGAAAGCATTCGCCGCCACCACCGCCGCGCGCCACGGTGCGCCCGCTGGTGACTACTCGGCGCTGTGGCAGTGGTCGGTCGATCATCCGGCACAGTTCTGGCGCGCGGTGTGGGAGCACTTCGATGTTCGCGCGGCCACCGGCCCGCAACCGGGCGAGGCCGGTGTCCTCCCCGACACGACGATGCCGGGCGCGCGGTGGTTTCCCGGCGTCACCCTGAACTACGTCGACCAGATCCTGCGGCACACCTCGCGGCCCGGGCCGGCGATCATCGGCATCGACGAGGACGGCACCCGCACCGAGATCAGCTGGGCCGAACTGCCGGGCCGCATCGGCGCGGTGGCCGCCGAACTGCGCCGCCTCGGCGTCGGAGCGGGCGACACCGTCGCCGGATACCTGCCCGACATGGCCGAGGCGATGATCGCCTTCCTGGCGACGGCGGCCATCGGCGCGGTCTGGTCGGCGTGCGGACAGGATTACGCGCCGCAGGGTGCGGCGGCCCGCCTGGCGCAGCTGAAACCAAAGGTCCTGTTCAGTGCCGACGGATACCGGCTCAACGGTCGCTGGATCGACAAGCGTTCGGACACCGTGGAACTGGTGGAACTGCTCGACGGCGCGCAGCTGATCCTGCTCGACGGCGAGGACTATCGCGGCCTGATCGCCGACCCGGTCGCACCGGTGGTGACCCCGGTGCCGTTCGACCATCCGCTGTGGGTGTTGTTCAGCTCCGGCACCACCGGGCGCCCCAAGGGCATCGTGCACGGCCACGGCGGGGTGATCCTCGAGCATCTGAAAGCCGCTGGGCTGCATGCGAACCTGGGACCGGGTGACGTGTTCTTCTGGCAGACCGCGTTGAGCTGGATGATGTGGAACTTCCGGATCGCCGGGCTGATGTGCGGCGCGGCGGTGGTCTGCTACAGCGGTCATCCGCTGTGCCCCGACGCCGACCGGCTGTGGCAGCTCGTCGAAGACGAGCGGGTCACCTACTTCGGCACCAGCCCCGGCCATCTGCTGGCCTCCCGCAAGGCCGGTCTGCACCCCGGCGCCACCCACGACCTGAGCCGGCTGACCACCATCGGCAGCACCGGCTCACCGCTGCCGGCCAACCTGTTCGAGTGGGTGCACACCGAGGTCGGCGAGCATGTCGCGGTGTCGTCGATCAGCGGCGGGACCGATGTGGTGACGGCCTTCGCCGGCGGGACGGCCGGCATACCGGTGCTCGCCGGCGAGCTGACGACCCGCTATCTCGGGGTGGCCCTGTACAGCTGGTCGCCGCAGCGCCGGCCGCTGGTCGGCGAGGTGGGCGAGATGGTGATCACCACTCCGATGCCGTCCATGCCGGTCGGGTTCTGGAACGAAGACGACGGATCTCGTTATCGCGCAGCCTATTTCGAACATCACTGGGCCGACGGGGTTGCGCACAACGTGTGGCGGCACGGCGACTGGGTGACGGTGACCGAACGCGGCTCACTGATCATCCACGGCCGCAGCGACGCCACCCTCAACCGGCACGGCATCCGGATGGGTTCGGCCGACATCTACGAGGTGGTCGAAGCCATCGACGCCGTCACCGAAGCCTTCGTGCTGGGAATCGACGGACCCGACGGCGGGTACTGGATGCCGCTGTTCGTCACCCTGGCCGACGGGCACCAGCTCGACGACGCGCTCGTCGACACCATCCGGTCGGCCATCAAGACCAGGCTGTCCCCGCGCCACGTGCCCGACGACGTCATCGCCGCGCCGGGCATCCCGCACACCCGCACCGGCAAGAAGCTGGAGGTGCCGGTCACCGGGATCATGGCCGGGCACAGCGACGTGTCGCTGGACCCGCGCTCGATCGACAACCCGGACCTCATCGACTGGTATGCCGAGCAGGGCAGGCAGCACCGGTGGTGAGCTACTGCGCCGGGAACCCCGAGAGGATCACCGCGTTGGTCTCCGCCGCGGCCTGCCGCAGTTCCCGCGCCTTGGTATAGGCCTCCGAGTCGTACCAGGCCCGGGCGTCCTCGACGGAGTCGAACTCCAGCACGACGGTCTGGTGGCCATGCCAGTTTCCTTCGAGCACCTGGGGTTTGGCATCCACGGCGAGGATTTTGACGTTGCCCATCGCCGCGCCGGCAGCACGGCCGTAGGCCTTCATGCCCTCCGGGTCCGTGATCTCCTCGGTCAAGATGACATAGCCCTTGGGCATGGCGCTCCTTTCATGCGAGAATCGGGTTCTCGAAAATCGAGTGACAGATTTCCATGCCAGCGGGGGCGGGTCAATGCTCTCCTGCGCCCAATCAGAGGGAGACGCCGATGACCAACGTCGATGCCGACACGGGTGTGCTCGCCGGTGAGCAGCGGATGCTCATCGACGGGGAGCTGCGGTTCACCGACTCCGGAGCATTGTTCGACGTGGTGCACCCGGCCTCGGAGCAGGTCGTCGGCCAGGCCGCCGACGGGACCGTCACCGACATCGAACGGGCCATCACCGCGGCCCGCCGGGCGTTCGACGCCGGCGACTGGTCACGCGACGTCGAGTTCCGCTACCACTGTCTGCGCCAGCTCCAGGAGGCGCTGACCGCCGAGCAGGAACGGTTGCGCCGCATCGTGATCACCGAGGTGGGCTGTCCCGTCTCGCTCACCGGTTCGCAGATCGAAAGCCCCATCGCCGAAGTGGGGCACTGGGCCGAACACGGCCACACCTTCGAGTACCTCGTCGACACCGGGGTGCACGAAACCCAGCTGGGACCCGCGCGCCGCAAGATCCAGTACGACCCGGTGGGCGTGGTCGGTGCGATCACACCGTGGAACGTGCCGTTCTACCTCAACATCGCCGAGACAGTGCCGGCGTTGATGGCCGGTAACACCGTGGTGCTCAAGCCCGCCCAGCTCACCCCGTGGTCGGGCACCGAGCTGGGCCGCATCGTCGCGGAGAAGACCGACATCCCGGCCGGAGTGTTCAACGTGGTGACCTCGAACGCCAACGAGGTCGGCGCGGCTCTGTCGGCCGATCCGCGGGTCGACATGATCACCTTCACCGGGTCGACGGCCACCGGCCGCGCCATCCTGGCCGCCGGTGCGCCGACGGTGAAGAAGACCCTGCTGGAGCTAGGCGGAAAGTCCACCAACATCGTCTGCGACGACGCCGACTTCGGCGCCTGCCTGCCGATGGCCGCCATGATGGCCTGCGTCATGTCCGGGCAGAGCTGCATCCTTTCCAGCCGAGTTCTCTTGCCGCGCAGCCGGTATGCCGAGGGCATCGAGGTTCTCAAGAACATCATGGAGAACTTCCCGGTGGGCGACCCGTGGACGCCCGGCATCATGCAGGGCCCGCAGATCAGCGAGACCCAGCGACAGAAGACCCTGGGCCTGATCGCCTCCGCCGTCGGCGAGGGCGCCAGGCTGGTCACCGGTGGCGGCATCCCGGAGAGCCTGCCCGTCGGTTACTACGTGCAGCCCACCCTGCTCTGCGACGTCGATCCCACGTCGACCATCGCGCAGACCGAGATCTTCGGTCCGGTGATCACCGTGACCCCCTACGACACCGACGACGAGGCCGTCGCCATCGCCAACAACACCATCTACGGGCTGTCCGGGGATGTCAGCAGCGGCAGCGACGAGCGCGCGCTGAACATCGCCCTGCGACTGCGCACCGGCAGTGTCACCACGAACAACCACTCCTTCTTCGGCATCACCAGCCCGTTCGGCGGCACCAAGCAGAGCGGCCTCGGCCACCGCAACGGCGACGAGGGCTACAAGGAGTACCTGAACATGAAGACCATCGGGGTGCGCCCCTGAACCGGCCCCGCTCGCCGCGAAAGGCTCGTCTACATTCGACAGCAACGGCTGTGGGAGGCGACCATGATCAAACTCGAACTGCCCTACGTCACGGTGCTGGTCGACGACCGGTTCCGGAACCGGCTGGCCTATGCCGGCGAACGATTGCGCGTCGCGCTCACCGCATACCTGCGTAACGCCGCCGACGAAGCCGACGGACTGGGCCGCAAGGCCAGCGCGGCCTGCCAGAGCGCCGCCACCCGTGTCGACACGGCGATGGCTGCCGCCGGCAATCGGATCGCGCCGGAACTGGAGCCTGCCGTGCCGACCCTGAAAGTGGTGTGAAGTGAGTTCACCGACCGTCTTCATCACCGGAGCCGCCGCCGGGATCGGTCGCGCCACCGCGCTGACCTTCGCCCGGCACGGGTATCGCGTCGGTGCCTACGACATCGACCTGGGCGGCTTGGCGTCCCTGCGTGACGAGATCACCGACCACGGCGGCGAGGTCGTGATCGCACGGCTGGACGTCACCGATGCCGATGAGTGGGCCGAGCAGCTCGAGCAGTTCACCGGCAGCTCACGCCGGCTCGACATCCTGGTGAACAACGCCGGCGTGCTGACCACCGGTGCCTTCCAGGACATCCCGCTCAAAGCGCACCGGCAGATGGTCGACATCAACTTCTACGGTGCGCTGGCCGGTCTGCGCGCCGCGTTCCCCTACCTGCGGGACACCGCAGGAGCCCAGGTGGTCAACATGTGCTCGGCGTCGGCGATCTACGGGCAGCCAGAATTGGCCACTTACTCGGCCACCAAGTTCGCGCTTCGCGCCCTGACCGAGGCGCTCGAACTGGAGTGGCGGCGTTACGGAATCAGGGTGTTGGCGATGTGGCCGCTATTCGTCCAGACCGCGATGACCGACGGCGTCGAGACGGGCAGCACCAAGTCACTCGGCGTGCACCTGCGACCCGAAGACGTAGCCGAGGCGCTATACGCGGCCACCCGCAGCGGCCGACGGTGGCTGCCCAAGGTGCACTATCCGGTGGGACGCCAAACGTCTCTGTTCGCCGCGGTGTCGCAGGTGACGCCGACCTGGGTGCAACGGCTGCTCACCAAGACGGTGACCCGCAGCTAGCCCATCGAGGTCTATGGCCTGCTCGGCGGCTGTTGATTCTGCACGAACGACTGGCACAGGCCGAGTTTGCTTGCGACGCAAGGCACTCCGTTGATGATCGGCACGGTGACCGGAGCCAGGCACTGCCCGTTGTACGGGTTGGTGGTGAAGCCCGGCGCGCAGCCATCGGCGGCCGCCG
>Ga0208851_1000593_pt1 | contig 15022 bp, 12 predicted proteins | sample NGESurshal092012_FD_184481 | JGI IMG/M metagenome (GOLD analysis project Ga0208851, IMG submission 184481) | Arctic peat soil microbial communities from Barrow, Alaska - NGEE Surface sample 415-2 shallow-092012 (SPAdes) | ecosystem: Environmental > Terrestrial > Soil > Wetlands > Peat ... | reverse complement strand
CGCCCCGCCGCCCGTGACCGTCGGCCCGATCCCCGCACGCGAGTGGTCGGCCGAATGGGACGGCGGCTGGGTCGCGGGCTCGTGGGCCGAGCCGTCCTGGACCGAGGCTTCCTGGACCGAGCAGTCCGGGGCCGCGTCTCCGCTGGATTCGGCCTCGCCGCCGCTGCAGATTCCGCTGACCGTGTACGGCATCACCGAGCCCACCCCCGGCCCGCGCTGGAAGGCCCTGTTCGACGCCACCTGGCCCGCGTACCGCGCCTGGTACCTGAGCGAGGGAGAGTCGGCCCGCCCCGACCTGGCCACTGCCACCGCCGCGCTGGCCCGCTTTATGCCCGAGCTGGTCCCCACCTATCGCCGGCTCGTCGAGCTGGCCGGCGGTGATGACGTTGCCGCCCGGATGCTGACGCTGTGGAACGCGCCCGCCTTCCTGCCGGCCTGCTCGCAGGCCGTGCTCACCCATCCGGAGCCCTTGTTGTGCCGCAACTACGACTACAGCCCGGAGCTGTGGGAGCGGACCGTCTACACCAGCGCTTTCACCGGGCGCCGGGTGATCGGCACCGGGGACTGCCTCTGGGGGCTGCTGGACGGGATGAACGACGCGGGCCTGGCTGTCTCGTTGACCTTCGGCGGCCGCCCGGGATCCGGGCCCGGCTTCGCGATCCCGCTGGTCGTGCGGTACCTGCTGGAGGTGGCCGGGAACGCCGGCGAGGCCCGGGAGCTGCTGCACGGCCTGCCCGTTGCCATGTCCTACAACCTGACCGTGGTGGACGCCACGGGGGAGGCGTTCACGGCGTTCGTCGCGCCGGGGCAGCCGGCCGAGTTCAGCGCGGCCCCGGTGGCTACCAACCACCACGGGCTGATCCCGGAGTATCCGGAGCAGGCCCGATCATTGCACAGCGTGCCGCGGCTGGATGCCCTCACCGAGCTCGTCGACCGGCGCCCGGACGCCGATGAGCTGGCCGCGGCGTTCGGGACCGATCCGCTCTACAACCGGGCCTACTCCAAGGCTTTCGGCACCCTGTACACCGCGCTCTACCGGCCGGCCGAGGGGGTCGTGGAGTACCGCTGGCCGGACCTGACCTGGCGCCGCGGGTTCGACGACCAGGACCAGACGCGCACGGTGGTGCTGGCCGGGCACTGAGTGGCAAGGTGTCGTCGTGACGAACGAGAGCATTGCCGAGCTGGAGCGGGTGGCCGGTGACGCCGTGAGCCGGCTCGCGGCGCAGCCAGACCAGGAGGCCTTCCAGGCGCTGCTCCGGCTCAGTGCGCTGGTGGGCGAGAGCCTCGGGGCGAACGCGCGGGCGCTGGCCACCGCCGGGTCGTGGGCCACCGTGGCCGAGGTGGCCGGCACGTCCCGGCAGGCCGCCTGGTCGCGGTGGAGTTCTTAATGACCGTGACCGGCGACGCGACCTGATCCGCAAGCGCGCCGAACCCATCCCACGACCTGCTGACTGTCGTACCTGCGGGAGTTTCGCCCCCTCAGCCGGCGGATTTCTGGTGGGGATTGACCGGCTGCAGGATGGCCGGCGCGAGCCGGCCGCCCTTGAACCTGCCCTCGGCGAGTTCCTGCTCGGCGCGCTGGAAGGTGATCACCCGATGGCCGCGGTTGTTGGAGAACCAGATCGCCCTGGCCCAGGTGTACAGCGTGCCGAGCCGGTTGCCCCACCCGATCAGGTACAGGCAGTGGATGAAGCCCCACATCACATAACCGATGACGCCGGTGAACTTGAGCCCGAAGGCGTCCGCCACGGCCGCCTTGTGGCCGATGGTGGCCATGCTGCCCTTGTCGAAGTAGTTGAACGGCGGCGGTGTCGGCTCGCCGGTCAACCTGGAATGGATCACCGTGCCGACGTACTTGCCCTCCTGCATGGCGGGCTGCGCCACGCCCGGCAGCTTGTTCAGCGACACCATGTCGCCGACGGCGAAGACCTCGGGATACCCGGGCACGGAGCAGTCGGGATTGACCGAGATCCGGCCGGCCCGGTCCGTTTCGCCGCCGGTCCGGTCGGCCAGCATCGTGGCCAGGGGCGATGCCTGCACGCCGGCCGCCCAGATGCGGGTGCGAGCGCGGATGGTCTCCAGACCGTCGGGACCTTTCACCGTGATCGACTCGTGGTCCATGTCGACGGCCAGGGTGTTCAGCCGGATCTCCACCTCCAGGTTCTGCTCGAGGTGTTTGTGCGTGTAGCGCTGCAGCTTCGGGTCGAACGGCGGCAGGACGGAGGCTGCACCCTCCAGCATGATGATCCGTGCCTCATGGGTATTGACCGAGCGGAACTCTTGCGGCAGCACCTTGTGGGCGATTTCGGCCAGCTGGCCGGCCAACTCGACCCCGGTCGGGCCGGCGCCGACGACCACGAAGGTCCAGCCACTCGGCCCGCTCCGCCGGATCGTCGGTGAGCTCTGCCATCTCGAACTTCGACAGGATGCCGTCCCGCAGGTACCTGGCGTCCTCGACGGTCTTCATCCCGGGCGCGAACTCGGCGAAGTGGTCCTTGCCGAAATAGGAGTGCCCGGCCCCGGCGGCAACGACGAGCGTGTCGTACGGCAGGTTCACGGCCCGGCCATCCGGGCCTTCGGCGCGGACCACCTTGTTCTCCAGGTCCAACTCGCGCACCTCGGCGAGCAGGGCCCGGGCGTTCTTCTGCTTCTTGATCACGCTCCGCAGCGGCGGCGCGATCAACCCGGGCGGCAGGATGCCGGTCGCCACCTGATACAGCAGCGGCTGGAAGAGGTGGTGATTCGTGCGATCGACGATCGTCACATCCACGGGACTCTTTTCCAGCGCCCGGGCGACGTTCAGCCCACCGAATCCGCCGCCGACCACCACTACTCGATGCCGCCCGTTCGCCATGGCTTCCTCCTGGATGAGAGATGGCCATCATGGCGTGTCGGGGCCCGCGTCGCCTGCCGTTGCGCGTCGGGATCGCGCTCAGCGGCGCCGCGGGCCGGGCTCCGCCGGGCGGAAACTCACAGCTTGATGCCGACGTACTTGGTCTCCAGGTACTCCTCGATCCCCTCGGTGCCGCCCTCCCGGCCCAGACCGGAGGCCTTGACGCCGCCGAACGGGGCGGCGGGATTGGAGACGATGCCCTGGTTGATCCCGACCATGCCGGTCTCCAGGCGTTCGGCGACCCGGAGCGCGCGGGTGAGGTTTTCGGTGAAGGCGTAGGCGACCAGGCCGAACTCGGTGTCGTTGGCCAGCGCGATGCCCTCGTCGTCGGTGTCGAAGGTGATGATCGGCGCCACCGGCCCGAAGATCTCTTCGCGGAAGACCTTGGCGTCGGTGGTGATGCCGGTCAGCACTGTCGGCGGGTAGAAATGTCCGGGCCGGTCCAGCACGGTGCCGCCGGTGAGCACCGTTGCGCCCTTGTCGATGGCGTCGGCCACCAGCTCGGTGACCTTGTCGATCGCGGCGGAGTCCACCAGCGGCCCCACCTGGACGCCGTCGATGATGCCGCGGCCGATGCTCATGGCGCCCATCCGCTGCGCCAGCCGGGCGGAGAACTCGTCGGCGACCGAGGTGTGCACGATGAACCGGTTCGCGGCGGTGCAGGCCTCGCCGATGTTGCGCATCTTGGCCAGCATCGCGCCGTCGACGGCCTTGTCCAGGTCGGCGTCACCGAACACCACGAACGGCGCGTTGCCGCCGAGTTCCATCGACACCTTGAGCACCTGCCGGGCGGACTGCTCGATGAGCTGCTGGCCGACCGCGGTGGACCCGGTGAAGGTCAGTTTGCGCAACCGCGGGTCGGCGATGATCGGACCGGACACCGCCCCGGAACGGGACGTGGTGATCACGTTCAGCACCCCGTCCGGCAGTCCTGCCTCGATCAGCACCGCGGCGAGAGCCAGTGTGGTCAAAGGGGTTTGCGCGGCCGGCTTGATCACCACGGGGCAGCCGGCGGCCAGCGCGGGGCCGATCTTGCGGGTGCCCATGGCGAGCGGGAAGTTCCACGGGGTGATCGCGAACACCGGGCCGACCGGCTGCTTCATGGTGAGCAGCCGGGTCCCGCCCGAGGGTGCAACGGAGTAGCGGCCGGCGATCCGAACGGCCTCCTCGCTGAACCAGCGGAAGAACTCGGCCCCATAGGTGACCTCGCCGCGGGCCTCGGCGAGGGGCTTGCCCATTTCCAGCGTCATCAGCAGGGCGATGTCCTCGGACCGCTCGATGAGCAGTTCGAACGCCTTGCGCAGGATCTCCCCGCGCTCCCTCGGGTCGGTGGCCGCCCAGTCCGCGGACGCCGCGACGGCCGCGTCGAGCGCCTCGATTCCGTGCGCCGGCGCGGCATCCGCGACGGACGCGATCACCTCACCCGTCGACGGATCCTCGACGTCCACCGAGCCCTCGGTGGAGATCCACTTCCCGCCGATCAGCAGACCCTTCGGCACCGCGTTCAAGACCCGGGAGATCTGCTCGTCCGTCACAGCCATGGTGTGTTCCTCTTCTTGTTCGGTGCGGATGTGGATCGGGCTGACGATGTCAGGACGCCAGCGTGTCGACGACGCGCTCCAGGACGTCCAGGCCCTCGCTGAGCAGGTCCTGCGGGATGACCAACGGCGGCAGGAAGCGCAGCACGTTGCCGTAGGTACCCGCGGTCAGCACCACGACACCCTCTGCGTGGCAGGCCTTGGCGATCGCGCCGGCCAGGGCCGGGTTGGGTTCGGTGGTGCCCGGCTTGACCAGCTCCATGGCGATCATGGCGCCGCGACCGCGGATGTCGCCGATGACGTCGTGCCGGGCCTGCATGGCTCCGAGCCGCTGGGTCATTGTCTGCTCGATGGCCCGCGCAGCGCCGGCCAGGTCCAGTTCGCGCATGGTGGCGATGGCGCCCAGTGCGGCTGCGCAGGCGACGGGGTTGCCGCCGTAGGTGCCGCCCAGGCCGCCGGGGTGCACCGCGTCCATCAGTTCGGCGCGGCCGGTGACGGCCGCCAGCGGCAGCCCGCCGGCGATCCCCTTCGCGGTGGTGATCAGGTCCGGCACGACGCCGTCGTGCTCGGCGGCGAACCAGGCCCCGGTGCGGCAGAAGCCGGTCTGGATCTCGTCGGCGATGAGCAGCGCGCCGTTGTCGGAGCACCAGGCGCCGATTGCCGGCAGGAAGCCCTCGGCCGGGACGATGAAGCCGCCCTCGCCCTGGATCGGCTCGATCAGGATGGCGGCCACGTTGGCCGCGCCGATCTGCGTGGTGATGAGGTCGAAGGCCTTGGCGGCCGCCTGCTCGCCGGTCAGCCCGCCGTCCCGGTACGGGTAGGACATCGGCACCCGGTAGACCTCGGGCGCGAACGGGCCGAAGCCCTCCTTGTAGGGCATGTTCTTGGCGGTCAGCGCCATCGTCAGGTTGGTCCGGCCGTGGTAGGCGTGGTCGAACACCACGATCGCGGTGCGGCCGGTGGCGTGCCGGGCGATCTTGACGGCGTTCTCCACTGCCTCGGAGCCGGAGTTGAACAGCGCGGACTTCTTGGCGTGCGTGCCCGGGGTGACGGCGGCGAGCTGCTCGCAGACCTCGACGTACCCCTCGTACGGCGTGATCATGAAACAGGTGTGGGTGAACGCGGCCACCTGATCGGTGACGGCCTGCACCACCCGGGGCGCGGAGTTGCCGACGCTGACCACGGCGATGCCGGAGCCGAGGTCGATCAGCGAGTTGCCGTCCACGTCGACCAGCACGCCACCGCCGGCCCGCTCGATGAACACCGGGAAGGTGGTGCCGACGCCGTTGGACACCGCGGCCTGGCGCCGGGCGAACAGCTCCTTCGACCGGGGTCCGGGCAGTTCGGTGACCAACCGGCGTTCCTGGACCAGGTCCTGCGTCGCGATTGTCATGGCTGCTGCGGCTCCTCTGCTGGCGTGCGCTGGGTACTGGCGTTCTCGGTGCGCGGGGTACGACGTTCAGCGTCCCTGATCCGGCGCCCCCGCGAAATATCGGTTCTGGAGCATTATGATCGGCAACATGTCCATTCCGGCACTTCCGGTGTCGTCATGCCGCTGACCGTTCGTGACCTTGTTTCTACTCCCGAACTGGACCTACGGCTGCTCGCGGAGGGCCCGAACGCCGACCGGGCCGTCACCTGGGTGCACGTCAGCGAGCTGCGCGATCCCACCCCGTTCCTCAGCGGCGGCGAGCTGCTGCTGAGCACCGGCATCACCTTCGACGGTGGCCCGGACACCAGTGCTGCGGCCGCTGATCAGTACGTCTCGCGGCTCGTCGACGCCGCCGTGGTGGGGTTGGGGTTCGGCACCGGGCTCAGCCATGCGGCCGTGCCGGCGGAACTGATCGCCGCGGCGCGCCGGCACGGGCTGCCGATGGTCGAGGTGCCGATGCAGACCCCGTTCATCGCGATCAGCCGGGCCGTCTCGCGGGCCGTCGCCGCGGACGAGTACGCGGCGGTCACCAGGACCTTCACAGCCCAGCAGGCGCTGACCAAGGCCGCGCTGTCGCCGGCCGGACCGGAACAGGTGGTGCGGCTGTTGGCCCGGCAGATGACCGGCTGGGTGGTGCTGCTCGACCCGTCCGGCGCACCGATCGCCGCGGCTCCCGACACCGCCCGGAGCAAGGCCGGTGCCTTGGTCACTGAGATGAGAGTGCTTGCCGCGCATCGGGGATCGGTCAGCTCGAGTTTCCCGCTGGGCGCCGACACGGTAAGCATGCAGTCGGTGGGCGCCGGCCCGCCCGGTCGCGCATTTCTCGCCGTCGGCCGCCCGGGTCAGCTGACCGCGGCGGACCGGCACCTGGTCAATGCGGCCGTCCTGCTGCTGACGATCCGGCTCGAGCAGTCCTCCGGCACCGAGAACGAGCGGGGCCGGCTGCGGTCCGCGGTCCTCCGGTTGGTGCTGGCCGGGCAGGTCGAACTGGCCAGGCCGATCGCCGACGCGCTGGGATCGGCGCTGCCGGCGCCGCCGGTCACCGTGGTGGTCGCCATCGGCGACCGGCCGACTGCGGATCTGCTGATCGATCCGAGCGCTGCCGGGGCTTGGCCGCTGCTGGCCGAGATCGACGACACGCTGGTTGCCTTGTTCGATGACGGCCAGGACGCAGCCGCCGCCGCCTCGCGCCTGGTCTCGACATCCATTGTCGCGGTGGGTATTTCGGATCCGGTTGGGTACGAGGCGATCGCCGCCGGGCACCGGCAGGCAGGTCAGGCGGCCGACTTCGGGAGACGGAACGGCAGGCCGGTCACCGCATTCCGGGACATCGCCATGCCCGGCATCACCGGCATCGTCGGCGACGCGGCGGCTGCGGCCTTCGCCGAGTCGCTGCTGGCGCCGCTGCTCGAGCACGACCGCACCGGCCGCGGCGACCTGGTCAGCTCACTGCGGGTCTGGCTCACCCATCACGGGCAGTGGGACCCGTCGGCCGGGGCCCTTGGTGTGCACCGGCACACCCTGCGGCACCGGATGAACACGGTCGAGGAGCTGCTGGGCCGCAGCCTGGACTCGCCCGGAGTACGCAGCGAGCTGTGGTTGGCGCTGGAAATCCTGGAGTCGGCGATTCGCGGCGGGGCTCGTCGGACGAATCGCTGATGCGCGCCGGCGAGTCGGTCATGATGCGGCGCGATTCGCGAGGCCACCCTCGTCGAGGTGCCATTCGGCCAGCAGGACGTGCATCCGCCGCAGCGCCTTGGCCCGGGTCGGTCCGATCGTGCCGACTGCCATCGCCAACGACCGGGAGATCTCGCTGTACGTCGGCGCCGGGTCCGGCGACAGGGCGAGCAGCACCGCACGCTGACGGGGCGGCAGCCGGTCGAGGGCCCGGCGGACCGACTCCACGACATCCCGGGTCAGCAGGCGAGCATCGGCCGGATCGGCGGATCTGGGGTCGGGAACCGACTCGTGATCGGGGACCAGCGATTCGCGCCGGCGTCGGCGGGTGATCGCACTGCACTGGCGGCGCATCGTGGTGGCCAACCACCCCCCGATGCGCTCCGGATCCCGGATACGGTGCAGCTGGCCCAGCAGGACGGCCCAGCATTCCTGCGCGGCGTCCTCTCCGTCGGCGGCGTTGAGCCGGAACGTCCTGGCGATCGACCTGAGCATCCCGTCGTACTGGCCGACCAGGTCCCGCCAGGCCAGCTGGTCGCCGGAAACGGCGTCTGGCACTGTCCTCGACATCGAGGTCATCTCCAACCCCCCACTTGTTCAGCAGCCGGTGAACCGTCGAGAACTCCTGAGGTGTAAGGGTTCTCGGATGGCCGACAGGCTGGACGATGTGCTGCTGGTCCAGCATCGCGGGGACCTGTGGGCGGGGTAACCGGAGAATGACGTAATTTTCGGCGCCGTGAATGACTAGGTTTGGCAGCATGAGCAGATGAACCCGGTCCGCCACGACCGCATGGCAGGTCGCGACGCCGAGCTCGGCGCGCTGATTCGTGCTGCCGACGACGACGCCGCCGCCGGGTCGATCGTGCTCGTCATCGGCGAGGCCGGCATCGGGAAGAGCCGACTGGTCCAGGAGTATCTCCGGTCGGCCCGCTCGGCCGGGGATCGGGTGCTGCTCGGTGGGTGCGTCGAGCTGCTCGGCGACCAACTGCCCTATGCGCCGTTCGCGGAAGCGTTGCGGGGATTGCAGGCCAGTCTCGCGGCGGAGCCGGCCGATCCACTCGCTGCGGAGACCAGGGACAGTCTCGAGCGGTTGATCGGACTGCGTTCCGGGCACGTCGATCGCGGGCGTCCGGACTTGTTCGAGCGCATCCTCCGGTTGTTGTGCCGAGTGATCCCCGACCGCGCCGACGCAAGCACCGGACGGTCGCCGCGGCTGGTGATCGTCGTCGAGGACCTGCACTGGGCCGATCAGGCCACCCTCGACCTGCTGATCTTCCTCGGTCGAAACCTGCCGGGGGACTACCAGATCATCCTCACCTGCCGCACCGAGGACCTGCCGGACGATCGACGACTGCAGGTCGTGCTGACGGCACTGCGGCACGGCCGGGGATACCTGCGCATCGAGCTCGATCGGTTGAGCCGCCAGGACAGCGCCGAGCTGATCGCCGCGCAGACTGGCGGCACGGCCACCGAGGATGCCGTTGCCCGGATCTACGAACGCTCGGAGGGCAACCCACTGATCGTCGAGGAGCTCGTCGAATCGGAGCGTCAGGGCGCCGCAATGACCCGGTCCTTGCAGGACCTGATGTTGGCCAGGACCGCCCGGCTGAGCGACGACGGCAGGTCCGTCGTCGAGCTGGCGGCCATCGTCGGTCGCCGGGTCGACCACGACACCCTGGCGGAGGCGAGTGAGCTGCCGGAGACGGCCTTGCTCCTCGGCCTGCAGGACGCCGTCGCGGCCGGGGTGCTGACCGTGGACGCCGAGCGGGAGGAGTACACCTTCCGTCACGTCCTGACCCAGCAGGCCGTGCTGGCCAGGATGCTGCCCGGCAGGCGTCGCCTGCTGCACCTCGCGGCTGCCAGAACCATCAGCGGGCAATCCGCGACCAGGACCAGCGCAGGACGCGCCGCGGAGGCGGCGACGCACTGGTACGCCTCGGGGACCCGGGGGGAGGCGTTCGACGCATCGGTGAACGCCGCGAGGCTGTCCGCCCAGGTGTTCGCGTACGCGGAGGCCTGGCGGCACTACGGGCATGCCATGCGGCTCCTCGACGACGGCCCCACAACGAACCTGCCGTCGACCGTCGACCGGGTGCGGCTGCTGGCGGAAGCTGCAGAGGCCGCGCGCTGGGCTGGAGCGTTGGCCGACGCCCTCGTCCTGGTCCAATCGGCTCGCGAGCTGGAACCGGACCCCCGCGCGCGGGGCCGGCTCAGCGAACGGCTCGGGCGTTACCTCTGGGAGTCCGGTCGAGCCCACGACGCAGCGGCGGCCTACAGCGAGGCCGACGACTGTCTGCAGGGCCTGGCCCCGTCGGCCACCGCAGCCTCGGTGGCGGCCTCGCGGGCGAACCTGCTGCTGATCACCGGCCAGCATTCCGCCGCCGTTGCACTCGCCAGGGACGCCGCGGCGCTGGCCGCAGCGGCCGGTGCGCCCCTGGCGGCGGCCAGGGCCGACATCACCCTGGGGATGGGCATGATCTTCCTGGGCGCACCGGACGACGGTGTGCAGTTGGTGCGCCGGGCACAGCCAGTGGTGGCCGAGCTCGGAGATCTGGACGAGAGACGCCGCGCGGCAAGCAATCTCGCCTACGCCCTGATGATGGTCGGGGATACTCTCGCTGCTTGCCGGTTGCTCTCGACGGAGTCGCCCTGATGCGGCGTTACGGGTTGGAGGCCCAAGCCGGTGCGGCCCTGACCGGGAACGCACTCGCTCTGCTCTCTCTCGTCGGACGCTGGGACGAGGCGGAAAGGCTGTCCGACGAAGTCCTCGGCGCGAACATCCCGGATGCCCAGGCCCGGCATGTGCACCTGGCCAGGGCAAAACTGGAGCTGGCCCGCGGCCGGCTCGCCGTCGCCCGCATTCACCTGGATCGGGCCTACCCGCCCGAGGTGCTCGATCAGACCCACCAGTTACTCACGGCGGAACTGCACTCGACGGAGGCCGAACTCGCCCTCGAAGGTGGCCACCTCGACGACGCCCGACGGTGGGCCGCCAAGGCCCTGGACAACCTCAGTCCCGCCGAACACGGCCGGATCGTGATCCAGCTGTGCCGACTCGGCCTGCAGATCGAGGCGGATATCGCCGAGCGGAACCTGAGCCTCAAGACGCCGGACGCCCTCGGCGAGCCACACCGGGAATTCCTGGCCGGCACCCTCGCCGCGGCGACCGCGTCCGCCGGCCCCGATGTGCGCGCCCACCAGGCGACCGCCGCGGCGGAATACCGCCGGAGCCTGCTGACCAGCGACCCGAAGGCCTGGGCGGCCGCGGCCGCGGCGTGGGAAGCATTGCACCGCAAGCCCGACGAGGCGTACTGCCAGCTGCGCCGGGCCGAGGCGGAACTCGACGTCGCTCGCTCGAGGCGGGCCGCGGCCGGGCCGCTCCGACGGGCATACCGGGTTGCACTGGAATTGGGTGCCGACTCGCTGCTGCGCCGGGCGGTCGACCTCGCGCGCCGCAGCCGGATCGCGCTCGAGACGCCCGCACCCGATCCGCGCGCGGAACCCGCCACCCGCGCCCGACACACCGCCGCGCCCGGCAACGGGCTGGGCATCACCCGTCGGGAATTCGACGTGCTGCGCGAACTCGCCAACGGCAGCAGCAACAGGGAAATCGCCGATCAGCTGTTCATCAGCACTCGCACGGTGGCTGTGCATGTCTTTAATTTGCTGACAAAGTTGGGAGTGTCCCGTCGCGGCCAGGCCGCCGCGGCGGCTACCCGACTGGGACTCATCGACGAGTAGGGGCGGTTCGCATGGGCGACGGAATGTTTGCTGAACGAACGAGCGATGGAGGCATCCGCATCACCCTGCCACGCAGCGTGCTCAAGCAGGCCGAGGAAGGCCCACGCGGCAGCCTCATCCTCGACATCAGCGAGGAATCGGCGGTACTGCTGCGCAACGTGCTGAACCAGGAGCTGTCGTAGAGCGAGTCCGTGCGCACCCGATGAGTCGGGTAATCACGGTGGTGCCGAGCGCCCTCTGTTCAAGTAGCCGGCGAAACACGTTGGCACACCGCAACAGCGGTGACAGCATTGGGGGTTTCACATGTCCGAAGCAGTGCAGACCGAAGTGGCCAGGACTCTGCCGATCGTGGTCCACGTGCCCCGCGTCCTGAAGTTGACCGACGAGCAGGTCGGGTTCCTGGAGAACAGGTGGACGCAGGACCTGGTCAAGGCGGCCGAGCAGAGCGACGCGAAGATCAAGATCCACTGGACGATCGAGGTGCACGTCAAGATCGGCAACGAGTGACCGCGACTCGGTGAGGTGGTGCCGGTGACCGTCGCGAGGTGGTATCCACCTGGCGACGGTCGCCGGCATCCGAGGAGTGTCACGACGGTTGCAGCACCACGTCGATGCTCGCATCGGGGTCGTCGAAGCGGCGCCGCCACCGGCGGTCCGGCCAGCACAGTTCGACCGACCCGGCGGCCGGTCGGTACAGCGCGGTGTAGACCGTCCCGAAGGCCCGCCAGTAGTGGGTCGAGTACAGCGGCGGCTGCAGGAACGCCGCCACCAGATCCTCGGCGGTCGGCGAGCCGGAGATCAGCTCCGCCAGGCAGGCCCGCCGCTCGACACTGGTGTAGCGCTGGGCATGTTCGATGCTGTCCGGCATCTCGCCGCGGTGGTTGGTGGCGATCGGCGACGTGCTGAACTCGGCCGCCCGACCGGGCGCCACGTACGCCGTCGTGACCTGCCGATCGGCGTCCACGATCGTCAGGTTGTAGGCCATCGCGACCGGCATCCGGGCCAGGATGTCGCGGGCCTGCTCGGTGCTGGTGGCCACTTCGAGCAGGTACCGCACCACCAGGGACACCGCGAACCCGGGCCCCGACCCGCGCCGCCCACCGAAACTCAGCGAGACCACCAGACCGTCGGAGTTCATCCCGTCGATCAGCCCCCACAGGCAGTCGTTGTTACCGATCACCTGTCGCGCCCCGAAGCGGCTGGAGTAGACCACCCGCTCCCAGAGCTCCGGGGAGTAGTCGTAGTTCCGACAGACCGCGATGTCCGGTGCGGTGATGACGGCCTGCGAGCAGCCGGGCAGGAACCGCGGCGGGTCCCACAGGGTGAGCATCCGGGCGGCCTGCTCGTCGGCGCCGGTCTGTTCGGCGAGCTCGACCATCCGGCGGTAGGTCGTCAGCAGTTCCGGCATGTGCGTGGCCAGCATGTCCTGCGCCAGCTCGACCGACGGCCGGGCCCGCACGTCGCGTTGCAGATACCAGCGGCGGTAGGCCGGCCAGGTGGTAGCGAACAGGGCCCGCCAGCGCTCGCCGGGGGTCGACTCGTTGATGCCGTACACGGTCAACGGGATGGGTGCGTCCGCATCGAACGGCGGGCGGCGCGGAAAGGCGTCCAGCGCCCTGCGGCGGCCACCCTGTGTCATGCCCGGCGCCGCCCTTTCCTTCACGGGGCAGGTGCGGCTCGCGGCCGCCGCCCAGCTGGACTGCCCATCTTGCCGCATTTGCGCTGTTGGGGGATGCTCAGCCCACCGGCGATCACACCTGATGGGCCGGACGACGCGGAGGACTGATGGTCGAGAACAGCACGCCCGCTCAGCGACCCCTCAAGGGCATCGCCGAGATCCGACACTTCTTCCGCACCAACACGACTCCGATCTTCTTCGTCGGGGCAACGCCGTTCAACCTGCTCGGCCTGGACCGTTGGGTCCGCAACTTCGACTACATCTCCTACTACGACGCGTGGGACGGCGCCCACCCGCGGGTGTTCACCCCGGTGGACAAGCCGTACATCGAGTTCGACAGCGGCGAGGAGATCAACAACTACCTGCTGCTGCACCCCGAGGTGCGGGCGCACATGCAGAAGGGCGGCGGCAGACCCAAGGTGGCGATGGTCTTCTTCGACGAGGAGACCGAGAAGATCTGCACGGAACTGGGTTACGACCTGATCCTGCCGTCCGCGGCGCTCCGCGAGCACCTGGATTCCAAGATCGTCACCACCCGGCTCGGTGACGAGGCCGGCGCCCCCAGCGTGCCGAACATCCTCACGTCGGTCGAGACCTGGGATGAGCTGGCGGAGCAGACCACCGCCGCCGGGCTGGGCACCGACGTGGTGCTGCAGACCCCGTACGGGGACAGCGGGAAGACCACCTTCTTCCTCACCAGCCAGGCCGACTGGGACAAGAACTCCGAGGACATCGTCGGCCAGCAGCAGAAGATCATGAAACGGATCAACCACCGGGCGATCGCCGTGGAGGCCGTGCTGACCAGGCACGGCACCGTGGTCGGTCCGTTCATGACGGAGCTGACCGGGCACGCCGAGCTGACCCCGTACAAGGGCGGCTGGTGCGGTAACGAGATGTTCCCGGACGCGCTCTCCGGCGAGCGCCGGGTGAAGGCCAACAAACTGGTGCGCCGGCTCGGCGACCGGCTGGCCGGTGAGGGCTACAAGGGCTTCTTCGAAGTCGACGTGCTGGTCGACATCGACGCCGACGAGGTGTATCTCGGCGAGCTGAACCCGCGGATCAGCGGCGCGTCGTCGATCACCAACGTCACCGCCGGTGCGTACTCCGACATCCCGCTGTTCCTGTTCCATCTGCTGGAGTACATGGGCGTCGACTACGAGTTGGACGTCGACGAGATCAACCGGCGCTGGGAGGATCTGGCCTCCGTGGACCTGTGGAGCCAGATGATCATCAAGGAAACCAGTTCGGTGGTCGAACAACTCACCCACGTGCCCAGGACCGGGCAGTGGTACACCGATGACGCCGGCGAACTCAAATTCCGGCGGGCGGCGTTGGACTGGCACCAGCTGCAGAACGAGAACGAGTGCTTCTTCCTGCGGATCTACGGCCCGGGTGACTACCGCTGGAAGGGGTCGGATCTCGGGGTGCTCGTGACGAAAGGACGTCTACAGAAGGAGGATCCGGACCCGGCCGACGTTGCCGAGCCCGCGAAACCCGACCTGGCGGTGGAGGGCGATGAGCCCCTGGGGCCCGACCTGATCTCCGGCCGGGAGTCGGAAGCGGCAGCGGTCAACGACCCGGAGGAAGGCGCCCCGCGGTCGCCGCTGACCGGCAAGTCGCGGCTCACCGGCCGCGGCCGGCGGTTGATCGCGGCCATCCGGGCGCAGTACGCCGGTATCCCGGTCGGAGCCGAGTTCACCGTCCCGACAACATCCGTAGGTGTCAAGTCCGGCGGCTGAGCCTACGGCGGGTGGGGTTGCCGTCGTCCACCAAGCCGCCGGTCCACGGATCGAGGCCAAGCGGGTCATTCGGTCACTGCTAGCGACTGTGTGATGACTGTGGAACACTCCGCTGGTGAAGCTGCGAATGGGGCGTTCCGGCCGGCCACGGCGTGTGGTGTCCCTCGTCGCGGCGGCGGGCCTGGTGCTCGCAACGCTGACGATCGGTGCCCAGCCGGCGGCGGCGGCGGCCGTGACGCCGGCGCCCAACCCGTCGGTCGCGAAGGCCTGCGGCATCGATGTCACGCTGGTCCTGGACGCCTCAGGTTCCGTGCAGTCCTCCGG
>Ga0208851_1000592_pt1 | contig 15025 bp, 12 predicted proteins | sample NGESurshal092012_FD_184481 | JGI IMG/M metagenome (GOLD analysis project Ga0208851, IMG submission 184481) | Arctic peat soil microbial communities from Barrow, Alaska - NGEE Surface sample 415-2 shallow-092012 (SPAdes) | ecosystem: Environmental > Terrestrial > Soil > Wetlands > Peat ... | reverse complement strand
CGGCGCGCTGCGGGCACGAGACGTGTCGCGGCCCGCGCCGGCGGACCGGGCCCGGGCCGAGCGCACCGTCGCCGTGCGCCGCGCGCGTCCCGTCGACTCCTGACGGCGACCGCGTCCGGGACGCGCCCTCCGGGGGGAGATCGGGCGCACGAGGCGCGGCCGAGCGTGTGGATCACCGGTGCCACGGCACCGTCGTGCGAGGATATGGCGGTTCCGACGTCGGGCCACGCCCGGGGCCACGGACCACCGCGCGCCGACCGCGTGCGCGGCGCCCCCGAAGGAGTCGACCCCGGTGACCGACACGAACATCACTCGCGCCGAGGCGAAGGAGCGATCCTCGCTCGTCGCCGTGACGCGCTACGACGTCCTCGTCGACCTCACCGACGTCCGCGCCGAGGGGACCACCACGTTCCCCACCACGACCACCGCCACCTTCTCGGCGACGCCCGGATGCTCCACCTGGGTCGACATCGTGGCCACCCGCCTGCGCCGGGCGACCCTCAACGGCGTCGACCTCGATCTCGCCACGTTCACCGGAACGCGGCTGCCTCTGCCCGGGCTCGCGACCGACAACGTGCTGCTCGTGGAGGCCGACTGCGCCTACATGCGCACAGGCGAGGGCCTGCACCGGTTCGTCGACCCGGTCGACGACTCCGTCTACCTCTACTCGCAGTTCGAGGTCGCCGACGCGCGACGCGTCTACGCCTGCTTCGACCAGCCCGACCTCAAGGCGGAGTTCGCGCTGACCGTCGTCGCGCCCGCAGGCTGGCAGGTCGTGTCCAACAGCCCGAGTCCCGAGCCCGTCGCCGTGGACGACAGCTCGTCGCGGTGGACCTTCGAACCGACACCCCGCCTCTCGCCGTACGTCACCGCGCTCGTCGCGGGACCGTTCCACGTCGTGCGCGACGAGTACGCCGGCGCACAGGGCACCTACCCGCTCGGCGTGTTCTGCCGTGCCAGCCTCGCCCCGTACCTCGACGCCGACGAGGTCTTCACCGTCACCAAGCAGGGCTTCGAGTTCTTCGAGGCGCAGTTCGCGACGCCGTACCCGTTCAGGAAGTACGACCAGCTCTTCGTCCCCGAGTTCAACGCCGGCGCGATGGAGAACGCAGCCTGCGTGACGATCCTGGAGGACTACGTCTTCCGGTCGCGCGTGACGCACTACGCCTACGAGCAGCGGGCCAACACCGTCCTGCACGAGCTGGCGCACATGTGGTTCGGCGACCTCGTGACCATGACGTGGTGGGACGACCTCTGGCTCAACGAGTCGTTCGCCGAGTGGGCCGCGCACTACTCCAGCGTGGGGGCGACGCGCTACCGGGAGGCGTGGACCACCTTCCTCATCCAGCGCAAGGGCTGGGCGTACCGCCAGTCGCAGCTGTCCTCCACGCACCCCATCGCCGCCGACATGGTCGACCTCGAGGCCGTCGAGGTGAACTTCGACGGCATCACCTACGCGCAAGGCGCGTCCGCCCTGCGACAGCTCGTCGCCTGGGTGGGCGAGAAGGAGTTCCTCGAGGGCCTCACGGCCTACTTCGGCCGGCATGCCTGGGGGAACACCCGCCTGGCCGACCTGCTGGCCGAGCTCGAGCGGTCCAGCGGTCGCGACCTGTCCGGCTGGTCGGCTGCCTGGCTGGAGACCTCGGGCGTCAACCTGCTGCGACCGGAGCTCGAGATCGCCGACGACGGCACCCTGCGCGGTGTCGCGGTCATCCAGCAACCGCCCACATCTCCCCCAGGCGTGCCTGCGGTGCTGCGCCCCCACCGCATCGCCGTCGGCCTCTACAGCCGGACGGCGCAGGGGCTGGAGCGCACGCGCCGGATCGAGATCGACGTCGTCGGCGCCCGCACCGAGATCCCCGAGCTCGTGGGCCACCCGATGCCGGACCTCCTGCTGCTCAACGACGACGACCTCACCTTCGCGAAGATCCGTCTCGACGAGCGCTCGCTGCGTACGGCCATCGCATCGCTCGAGACGCTGGGCGACCCGCTGCCGCGCGCGCTCATCTGGGCCGCCGCGTGGGACATGCTGCGCGACGCCGAGATGCCGATGGGCGACTTCCTCGCGCTCGTCGAGGCCGGCCTCGGCAAGGAGACCGACATCAGCGTGATCACGACGCTGTGCAGCCAGACGAAGGCCGCGATCGAGCAGTTCTCCGGCCTCGGCAAGCGCGCCGGCTACCGCGACCGGTGGTCCGCGCTGACCTTGCGGCTCGCCCAGGCCGCCGAGCCAGGCACCGACGAGCAGCTCGCGTTCGCTCGCGCCTACAGCGCCGGCTGCCGCACACCGGAGCAGGCCGCCGTCGTCCGCGGCTGGCTGTCCGGCGAGGCCCCAGAGGGCCTCGTGGTCGACACCGACCTGCGCTGGGCCTTCCTGCTCCGCCTGCTCGCCCTCGGTGCGGCCGACCCGGCCGAGATCGACGCCGAGCTCGCCCGCGACGACACGGCGACCGGACGTCGCCAGGCCGCGATCGCGCGCGCCGCGGTGCCCACGCTGGAGGCCAAGGAGCGGGCGTTCGCAGCCGCGGTGGAGAGCGACGAGCTGCCCAACGCCCTGCTCGTGGCGACGCTCAGCGGATTCGTCCAGACCGACCAGCGCGAGCTGCACCGGTCGTTCCTGCCGCGCTACTTCGCCGCGATCCCGAACGCGTGGGAGACGCGCACGAACGAGACGGCGCAGACCATCGTGCTCGGGCTCTACCCGTCGACGCTGGTCGAGCAGGCGACCCTCGACATGACCGACGAGTTCCTCGCCCGCGACGACGTCCCCGCGGGGGCGCGCCGACTCGTGCGCGAGGGCCGCGACGGTGTGGAACGCTCGCTGCGCTGCCAGGCACGCGACAGCTGAGCGGGTCCTGACGCGCGCAGTCGCGCGCCCTCAGAACGTGTCGAGGTGCGGGGTCACCGCGTTGCGGCCGTGGTCGGCGAGCACCTGCAGGCCGTTGCGGATGCCTCCGACGAGGTCGCCGGCGGAGAACGACGACGTCATCGCCAGCGCGGCGAGAGCGCACGTGCGGTCGTCGAGCATCGCGGACGCCGTGCGACCGGTGACGATCTCGAGCGCCCGGGCGCCGGGATCGACGGCCACGACGACCGAGGACGCTGCCTCGTCGCAGGCCGCCAGCATGCCCTGCGCGGCGGCGCGACCGCCCTCGAGCCGCCCCACGTGCAGGACGACGTTGAGGCCGGTCGCGCTCTCGGTGGCCGCCACGGACTGGGCGAGGCGGACCCGCTGCGCGTCGGTCAGACCGTCACCAGGACGCACTCGTGCCGCCGCTCTCGTCGGAGTCCACGACCGCCGACGGCTCGATGGCTGCCGTTGCGGTCGCGGTGTCGTCGGTGCCGAGGACCAGCGGGTCCGACGTCCAGGCGTCGGCCGAGCTCGCACGGCCGCCGCGGGTCCAGCCGGGCGCCGAGACGAGCAGGTAGATGAGCGAGACGACGACGACCGGGATCCCGACGAACACGAGGATCGCCTGACCGGTCGACATCACGGTGTCGCTCGCCGAACCCGGCATGGGGTCATCGGCCCACGCAGGTGCGGCGCTCGCGACGACGATCGCGACCGCGACACCGCCGGTGACGGCGGCGCGCAGGCGGAGGCTCAGGGTCGTGATCATGCAGCGATCCTACGGGTGCGGGCCGGGAGCATGGGCGTCCGGCTCAGCCGTGGAGCGCCGACACGAGTCGACGCAGCAGGCCGACCTTCGGCAGCTCGTCGAGCAGGACTGGCACGCCCTGCGCGTCGGTGAGCGGCACGCGCCAGTTCGGGTACTCCTGGTCGGTGCCCGGCTGGTTCTGCGCACGGCGGTCGCCGACGGCGTCGGCGAGCGACACCAGCAGGAGGCGGGCGGGGGTCCGGGCGAGGTAGCGGTGCAGCGCCTCGATCACGTCGTCGGTCCCGGCACCCTCGCGCAGCAGCCCCTCCTCGCGCAGGGCGTCGGACCAGCGGGCCAGGTCGCGCTGGTGGGAGGCGAGCTCCTCGTCGTAGCTCGTGGTCAGCAGTCCGAGGTCGGCGCGCAGTCGGACGTGCTCCCCGGCCAGGAATCCCGCGGTCGGCGGGAGGTCGTGCGTGGTGACGCTCGCGAGCGCCAGCTCGCGCCACTGCTCCGGGGGCAGCGGGTGGCCCGCCTCGTCGGCCTCGAACCACAGGATCGACGTGCCCAGGACGCCCCGGTCGCGCAGGGTGTCCTGCACCCACGCCTCGACCGTGCCGAGGTCCTCGCCGATCACGATGCACCCGGCGCGCTCCGCCTCGAGCGCGAGGATTCCGACGAGCGCGTCGTGGTCGTAGCGGACGTAGGTGCCCTGGTTCGCGGGCATGCCGCGCGGGATCCACCAGAGCCGGAACAGCCCGAGCACGTGGTCGATGCGGATGCCTCCCGCGTGCCGCAGAACCGTGCGCAGCATGTCGCGGTAGGGGATGAAGGCCTTCTCCGCGAGGGCGTCCGGGCGCCACGGCGGCTGGGACCAGTCCTGCCCCATCTGGTTGTACATGTCCGGCGGCGCCCCCACCGCGACGCCGCTCGCGAGCACGTCGCGCAGGGCCCACGCGTCGGCGCCCTCGGGGTGAACGCCGACCGCGAGGTCGTGCATGACGCCGATCGCCATGCCGGCGTCGCGGGCCGCCTGCTGCGCGGCCGCGAGCTGCTCGTCGAGCAGCCACTGCAGCCAGCAGTGGAACTCCACGCCGCCGGCCAGCTCGACGCGTGCCGCCTGCGCCGCAGCGCCGTGCGGGTCCTCCAGCTCGGCCGGCCACCGATCCGGCTCGCCGTAGGTGTCGCTCAGCGCGCACCACAGCGCGAAGTCCTGCAGTCCCTCGCCCTCGCGGGCGACGAACTCGTCGTACGCCGCCTGACGACCCGGCAGCCGCGGCACGAGACGGACCAGCTCGAGCGCCGCCCGTTTCGCCGACCACACCGGGTCTCGCTCGAGGAGGTCCGAGGACGTGTTCGCGATGCGCTGCGTGGCCGCGATCTCGGCGACCCGGGCCCGGCCGACCTCGGGCAGGTAGGCGAACTCCGGGACCTCCTCCACCCGCAGGTAGATCGGGTTGGCGAAGCGTCGGGTCACGGGGAGGTACGGCGAGGGCGCCATCGGCGGGATCGGCGAGGCGGCATGCAGCGGGTTGACCAGCACGAAGTCGGCACCGAGCTCACGACCGGTCCACGAGCAGAGCTCGGACAGGTCGGCGACGTCGCCGAGGCCCCAGGACCGGCTCGAGCGGACCGAGTAGAGCTGGGCGGCGAGGCCCCAGCCGCGGCGCGAGCGCAACGCGGGCGGCAGCTCGAGCCGCCGCGGGGTGACGACCAGCGTCGTGACCGCCGAGGACGAGCCGCCGTCGGCGGCGGTGAGCTCGGCGTGCAAGCGGTGCCAGCCGGTCGGCAGGTCGGTCGGGAACCCGAAGGTCGCCTCACCGACGAGGGCCCCGTCGACGTCGACCGGCTCCACCCACCGGTCGACCTGGGTCACGTCGGAGCGGCTGCCGCCGTCCTCGAGCTCGACCCAGAGCCGCGCCGAGTCCCCGTGCGGGAGGTGCACCCAGCAGGTGACCGGGTCGCCCTGACGCTGGACGAAGACCGGAGGGAGAGTGCGGCGCCAGTCACGCAGCCGCCGGTCCGACAGCGACCGGGTGACAGCGGCAGGCGTGGCCGCATCGACGCCCAGCGCCGCCAGGACGGCCACCACCGTCTCCTCGGAGACCGTCTGGTGCGCACCTGCCTGGTCCCAGAACTCGGTCGCCACTCCATAGGCCGCCGCCAGGGCGACGAGATCGTTGTTCACGTCGCCATCTTGTCCGCCCCCCGGCCGGGAATCCAGGGCTGGAGGCTCACGAATGTAAGCGTTCTCACCTCCGGTGCCGCGCGACGCTCACCAGCCCGTGCTCACCAGCCGGGCGGTCGCCGGTCGGCCCAGGGCGCCGCCGCCTCGAGCTGCGCGGCCAACGAGATGAGGGTGACCTCGTCGGCGGGGCGGCCCACGAGCTGGATCCCCACCGGCAGGGTCGCGCCGTCGACCTCGGCCCAGTGCAGCGGCACGGAGATCGCCGGCTGCCCCGTGACGTTGTAGGGCGAGGTGAAGGGCGTGAAGCGCTTCTGCGCCTCGAAGTCGGCGGCGGGGTCGGCGTCGTCGCGGATCCCGCCGACCAGGCTCGGTACCTGGGCGAGGGTCGGGGTGAGGACCACGTCGTAGCCCGAGGTGGCGACGAGGGAGTCGCGGGTGAGGGTCTGCATGAGGCTCACCGCGTTCGCGAGGTCGAGGCCGCTGACTCCTCGGCCGCGCTCGCGCAGCCACCGGGTGAGCGCGGTGAGGCCGGGCTCGTCGGCCTCCGGGATCGGGATCGCGAGCGCCAGGGTCGACCACACCGCGACGAACGCGCCGACCATCGACGGGCGCCACGGCGGAGCGACGTCCTCGACGGTGTGTCCGAGGCTCTCGAGCAGCAGCGAGGCCGCGTCGTACGCCGCGAGGCACTCGGCATCCACGACGGCCTCGGCGATCACGGGTGTGGCGTAGCGACCGATGCGCAGCCGCCCGGGGTCGCGGTCGGCGGCCTCGAGGAACGTGCCCTCGACCACAGGCAGCAGCGTCGCGGCTCCGGCGAAGGGGCCGGCGAGCACGTCGAGCAGTGCCGCGGCGTCGCGCACGGTCCGCGCGAGCGGGCCGACGACGCTGAGCGCGCCGACCCCCTCCGGCAGCGGCCCGCCACTGACGCGGTAGCGCGACGGCTTGATCCCGACCAGCCCAGTGACGCTCGACGGGATGCGGATCGAGCCGCCGCCGTCGGAGCCCTGCGCCGCGCTCGCGAGCCCGCTCGAGACAGCGGCCGCTGCGCCCCCGCTGCTGCCGCCGGCGGAACGGCGGGTGTCCCACGGGGTGCGCGCCGGGGGCGCGACGAGGTTCTCGGTGTAGCAGGGCAGCCCGAACTCGGGCGTGTTCGTGATGCCGGGAAAGGCGAGGCCCGCCGCGCGCATCAGCGCGACCGCGTCGCCGTCCACCGGAGGAGTCAGCGCGATCGCGGCCGACCCGAAGTTCGTGGTCACCCCCGCGACCAGGTCCAGCCCCTTGGGCGGGACGACGGTGCCGAACAGCGGCCCGAGGTCCTCGTGCGCCTCGGCGCCCGCGACCCGTGCGTCGGCCGCGGCCGCCTGCGCCAGGGCGAGGTCGTCGGTGCGCGCGAGGAAGACACCGAGCTCGTCGGCGCGCGCGTCGCAGCGACGCAGGTAGTGCTCGGTGAGCTCCACCGCGCTGATCTCCCGAGCGCGGATCGCCGTCGCCTGCTCCAGCGCCGTCAGGTCGTGCAGCTCCGTCATCGTGGCCTCCACCGGTCAGCGTGGCACGATCGTCGCGCGTGCCGCGCGGCGTGACCTTCTCGGAGGCTCAGACCGGTCGACGCGTTGCCACGCCAGGTCCGGGAGATGGACGAACGGGAGTCCACCGCCGACCGGACACACGCATGCACTGCCACCCTGCTTCGGGTCGGTCGCAGAGCGGGTGATGGCCCGAGTCAGCGAGCAGAGCGGCAAGCTCGTCGTGCACCTCGGCCGAGTGCGCGATCAGCGCGGCCAACCGCGTCCCGGCACCACCGCGGAAGGGGGCGACGACGGAGCACGTGCGAGAACCCTGTGCACCACCACTGACAGTCCGACGCGGCCGGAATCGCCCTGGACACAACTACTCTCAGCGATCTGAGTTCACGTCCCGTGACGGCCGGTGCACATCGCCCCGCCCCCGCACGGTCAGCTCAGGCGGCGGTGACGTCCGGGGCCACCTCGTCCAGGACGTCGGCGTCGACCACTCCGCGACGCCGGTCCCAGGCCGCGACGAGTGTCGGCGCCAGGAGCACGGCGTAGAGGTCGAACCAGCCGTAGCCGCCGGCTGCGATGCTCGGCGGGTTACCCATCGGCACCCAGCCCAGGATCGTGTCGCGCGGCATCCAGGTCCAGACCCCCCACGTGGTGCCGACGATCTCGAGGTAGCTCACCACCACGAACGCGCCGACGTAGAGCAGGGTCGAGCGGCCCCAGCGCAGGAACGCGAGCAGGCACAGGTACCAGAAGAAGCCGAGGACGTCGTGGCGCGGCGAGAGCAGCAGCCCCCACAGCGCCCACGCGGTCGCGACCGCGACCGTCGCGCGCACCGCGGTCGAGGCGTTGGAGCGCACGACGGGGAGGCGCGCGAAGGTCAGCGCGGCCAGGTAGATCAGGCCGTGCCCGGGGAAGACGTACGCCGGGACGTGCTCGAGCCGGTAGACGTAGACGCCGAGCCAGCCGGAGAAGACGAGCTCGATCACCGCGGCGATGCCGACCACGACGGCCGTCTGCGCGCGCACCAGCCGGGTCTCGTGCGCGAGCCACCACAGCAGCAGCGCCCAGGTCATCGCACCCAGGGCGAGCTGGCCGAGGAGCGACGCCGACCGGTCGAGCCACAGGGTCGCGGGGATCCAGAGCAGCGCGAGGCACAGTGCCTTCGCGTCGGTCCAGCCCCGGGTCATCGCACCAGTGTCCCTGATCGCGACCGGTGGGGATTGTGCGCTTGTGATTGACCTCGCCGCGCGTCGCTGCCAGGGTTCGAGCCAGGATGGCGCCGACGCCGGGAGGAAGCATGACCACAGGAGACGTCGCCAGCGCGATGAGCACCGAGGTGCTGTTCGTCGGGCCGGGGCACACGCTGCGCCAGGTGGCACAGGTGCTCGCCGCCAAACGGATCGGCTCGGCCGTCGTGCACGACGCGGACGGGTCCGGCATCGGCATCATCACCGAGCGCGACATCCTGCGCGCCGTCGCAGCGGACCAGGACCCCGACGTCGAGGTCGCGGGCGACCACCAGACCACGGACGTCGTCTTCGCCGCGCCGACCTGGACCTTGCACGACGCCGCCGACGCCATGAAGCGCGGCGGGTTCCGCCACCTCGTCGTGCTCGACCAGGGAGAGGTGGCCGGCATCATCTCGGTCCGCGACATCGTCAAGGTGTGGTCCGCGGAGCACGAGCACTAGTCGCGGCGACGCATCCGCACCCGCATCGGGAGGCCGTGGGCCGGGCGGATCGTCACGAGCGGAACGGCGCGCGGCGGGGGACCGACCGGCTCGAGCTCGACCCGGGCGGCGAGCGACGCGAGCACGAGCACACCCTCGAGCAGTGCCATGTCGCGTCCGATGCACATCCGCGGACCCGCGCCGAAGGGCAGGTACGCCGACGACGCGACGACATCCCTGCGCCGACTGCCGTCGGCGCCGACGAAGCGCGACGGGTCGAAGCGTTCCGGGTCGTTCCACGCTGCAGCGTCGCGGTGGACCAGCCACGGGCTGATGATCACGAGCGAGTCGGCCGGGATCGCGACGCCCGCAAGGACATCCGAGGCCAGTGAGCGTCGCGTGACGAGCCAGGCCGGAGGGTAGAGGCGCAGCGTCTCGTCGAGGACGGCAGCAGTCCAGGTCAGTCGTGCGACGTCGTCGAAGCGCACGTCGCCGTCGGGACGCACGGCGTCGACCTCCGCCCGCAGGCAGGACAGGGCATCCGGGTTCGACGCCAGCAGGTGCCAGGCCCAGGTCAGCGAGCTCGCGACGGTCTCGTGCCCCGCGACGACGAAGGTGACCACCTGGTCGCGCACCTGCGCTCGCGACAGCCGCGTGCCGTCGTCGTCGTGCGCGGCGAGCAGCAGGTCGAGCATGTCTCGCGGCGGGTCGCCCGCCGCGAGCGGTCGGCGCGCGCGATCGACGAGCATGGCCTCGACGGCATCGTCGAGCTTGCGGACGGCTCGCCGCAGCACGACGTTCGTCGGTGTCGGCACGGCCACCGGCACGGGCAGCGGCGAGCGCGCCTTCTTCACCACGACGTGGAGCGCCGCGAGCGTGGCGTCGGCGAGCCGCTCCGCGTCCCCGGACAGGTCCGAGCCGAACAGCGACGCGCCGACCACCTCGAGCGCGAGGTGCATCATCGCCTCGTCGACGTCCACCACCTCGCCCTCGCGCTCGGTCCACCGGGCGAGCAGCCGGTCGACGGCGGTGCGCACGTGAGCCGCGACGAGCTCGAGCGACGAACGGTGGAACGCCGGCTGCACCAGCGTGCGCTGCGGCCGCCACGCGGCGGTGTCCGCCGTGAGCAGCCCCTCGCCCGTCACGAGCGAGAGCGTCGTGTACTGCAGCGTCCGCTTGCCGTAGGCCTTGGCGTTGGTCACCAGGACCCGCCGCACGGCCTCGGGGTCGGTCACGAGGTACGTCGGCGGCAGGGGGATCGGGAACTGCAGGACGTCGCCGTAGCGGTCGTGCATGTCGGCCAGGAAGCGCAACGGGTCTCGACGGATCGCACCGATCGCACGGACCATGTGGCCGCCGGCGGGACCAGGAGCGGTCATCGGCGCGGGACGCGGGAGGGGCACGTCCCGATCCTGTCAGCCCGCGACGCCCGAAGCGGCTACGTCGCAGCGGCGATGCGCGCGATGGTCTCGTCGACCGTCGCCACCTCGGCGAAGAAGGTCCCGACGGTGGCAAGCGACGCCCGTTGGACGTCCTCGACCGTCATCCCCGGTACTCCTCCAGTGGTGGTGCCGTCGCTCATGAACAGCACCCGCAGGTCGCGCACCATCGCCTCGCGCGCGGTCGTCTCGCAGCACACGTTCGTCTCGATGCCCGCGATGATCACGGTGTCGATACCGCGGGAGCGAAGCTGGGCCTCGAGGTCGGTCCCGTGGAACGCACCGAAGTGCGGCTTGTCGAGCCGGACGTCGGTGGGGTCGACCTCCACCGCCCCGTGCCACGCGGCTGTCCCGGCGGTCACGTCGAGCATCGCGAACACCCCGGGGAACATCTCGTCGAGGAGTCCGGCGTCGCTCGGCACATGGAGTGCGTGGCGCACCTGGAAGACGGGCATCCCGGCCGAGCGGCAGGCCCGGGCCAGCCGGTTCACGGCGTCCACGACCACGACACCGCGCGGCGCGGCGCCCTCGACGAAGCAGTTCTGCAGGTCGATGCTCAGCAGCGCCGTACGACGGCGCGCCACGACGAACTCCGCCACTGGTCTCTCCCCGTCCGTCCTGGCTCCCCGCGTCCCGCGGCTCGACGACGAGCCTGCCCCGAAGGGCGGCCTGGCGTGGCGGATCGGCTCAACCCGCCACCGCTAGAACCGGCCGAGGGCCTCGACGTCGGCGTCGAACAGTCTCCGTACCTCCTCGGTGACCGAGGGCCGGGCGTCCTGGAGCGCGACGAGGTAGTCCTCCGTCGTCGGACCGTCGCCGTCGGAGCCGGCGTAGACGGCCCGCTCGAAGGAGGCCTGCGAGGCGGCTCTCGCAACGTGCGCGATCTCGGCCGGGGTGAAGGACTCGCTGCGCCCGACGAGCGTGGCGACGTCCACGCGTGAGGCGTCGACGTACCTCGACCAGATCGCCGAGCGGGCCGCGGCGTCCGGCGTGCCGATCGGGATGACGTAGTCGAATCGGCCCGGTCGGGTGAACGCGGGGTCGAGCGAGCGCAGGTCGTTCGTGGCGCAGACGAGAAGCCGCTCGTCGTGCTGACGGAACGCCGGCACGACCTTGAGCAGCTCGTTGGTGAGCCCGTGCATCGGACCGGTCGGCGCGTCGCCGCGCACCGAGGCGATCTCCTCGACCTCGTCGATGAAGACGAGCACCCGCTCGAGCCGGCGGACCTGCTCGAAAGCCGTCCGCAGCGCCTGCGCAGGCCCGGCGGGGTCGGCGAGCAGGGCGCTGGGCAGGATCTCGACGAACGGCCAGCCGAGCCGGCTCGCGATCGCGCGTGCGAACGACGTCTTCCCGGTGCCGGGCGGGCCGAACAGCACGATGGCGCGGGGCGGCTCGACGCCGTGCCGGCTCGCGACCTCGGGGCGGTCGAGGGGGGCGACCACCCGTCGCTCGATCAGGTCCTTCTCACGGTGCATCCCGGCCAGGTCGTCCCAGAGCCGTGCGGGCAGGACGTTCCCGCCGAGGTCGGCGAGGACATCGGCCTGTCCCGACTCCACCGACACGACCTTGTCGAAGTAGGCGACCGCAGGGCGTCGGGTGAAGCCGGCGTTGGCCAGGCCGTCGGCCAGCTGCTCCTCCTCGGGCAGGACGTAGGACAGGATGCGTACCCGCTGGTCGCCGAGGGCGCGCTCGAGGCCGAGGAGCAGGGCCGAAGCCATCCCCTTGCCGCGCCACTCCTCGGCGATCGCGAGGCGCACGACCCAGCCGCGGTCGCCCGACACGGTGGAGATCACGGCGCCGACGACCTCGTCGTCGCGCTGCGCCACGACGGCCGGCTGGTCGTCGCGCAACGCCGCGATGACCTCGGCCAGACCGAAGACGCTGCCCTGCTGGGCGCTCGTCGCGTCGAGCAGGCGGACGACCGACTCGAGGTCGTCGTCGTGGTAGTCACGGATGAACCAGCGCATGGACCAAGATCCCGCGGCGGCCACCGGCTGTCACGCGCCCGTCCGGACGGTCCGCCCCGCGCCTCCCTCCACCCCGGCGTCCGCCTCCGCCACCACAACCCTCGCGGCGCATCCGGCGGTGAGCTAGCGGGGGTGGCGCGGGGTGAGACGGTGGGAGCCGGCGTAGACGTTGAGGTGTCCGTCGCGGACGAAGGCGACCAGGGTGAGACCAGCCTCGCGGGCGGTGTCGACCGAGAGCGACGTCGGTGCCGAGACCGCCGCCACCACGGGGATCCCCGCCATCGCGGCCTTCTGCACGATCTCGAAGCCGGCGCGCCCGCTCACCACCAGGACGTCGGGCCTCAGGTCGTGCATCAGCGCATGCCCCACGACCTTGTCGACCGCGTTGTGCCGCCCGACGTCCTCGCGCACCACCAGGACCTCGCCGCCGGCCGTGGCGAGCGCGGCCGCGTGCAGCCCTCCGGTACGCCGGAACAGCGTCTGCTGCTCGCGCATGAGGTCCGGCAGCGCGGCGAGCACGTCGGCGTCGACCATCACCTCGCGGGGCACGCTCGGCATCGCCGCCAGCACGGCGTCGATCTCGTCGCGACCGCACAGGCCGCACGCGCTCGACGGTGTCGTCACGCGGCCGAGCCGCGAGACGTCGATCTCGGCGGAGTCGCGGACCACCACCGCGACGTCCCCGGCGCCCCCGCCCTCGCCGTCCCGGCAGGGACGTACGCCGGCGAGGTCGACGCGTGACCGCACGACGCCCTCGCCCACCGCGAGCCCGGCCGCAAGCTCGAGGTCGTGGCCAGGTGTGCGCATGGTGGACCCGAGCAGGTGCAGGAGACCCCGGTGCTCGACGTGGACGTGCAGCGGCTCCTCGACCACGACGACGTCCCCACGGTGTCCCCCGCCGGTCCCGCCGACGCGCTCGACGCGCACCCGGGCGACCGACGTGACCCGGTCCGTGCTGTCCATGCCGTGACGGTACCTCCCGGCCCGAGGGTCGGCGGGTCACCGCGTGCCGCGATCTGGTCGGATGGCCCCATGAGGAGAGTGGCAGTGGTCGGTGCGGGACTCGCCGGTCTGGCGGCTGCGGTCGACCTCCTCGATGCCGGCGTCGACGTCGTGGTGCTCGAGGCGCGGGACCGCGTCGGCGGACGCGTGTGGTCCGAGCCGCTCGACGGCCCCGGCGGCTCGGGGCCACTGATCGAGCGCGGCGCCGAGTTCGTCCTCGCCGGCTACGACGTCATGCGCGGCTGGCTCGAACTGCTCGGCCTGCGACTCGTCGACACCGGCATGAGCTACTACGTGCGCGAGCCGCGCGGTGCCGGAGCCGTCACGGTCGAGGACATGCGGCTCGCCGCCTCGGCCCTCGCGGGCGCCCCGCACCGTGACGGCGTCAGCGTCGCCGACCTGCTCGACGGGCTCGAGGTGCCCCCGGTCGTGGCCGAGGCGGTGCGCTCGCGGATCGAGGTGTCCTGCGCCTGGTCGTCCGAGGATCTCGCGGCGTCGGTCGTCGACCACCTCGCATCCTTCGAGCCGCTGCCGAGCCACCGGGTCGAGGGCGGCAACCAGTCCCTGGCGATCGCGATGGCAGGGCTGCTCGGCGCCCGCGTCCGCCTCGGGGTCGCGGTGCGCGAGGTCGGGCACAGTCCGAAGGGCGTGCTGCTGGAGACCTCCGCCGGCACCGATCTCTTCGACGCCGTGGTCCTCACCGTGCCGCTGCCCGTCCTGTGCGAGCTCGAGGTGACGCCGCCCTTCCCTTACGACAAGCGACTCGCCCTGCACCGGCTGACGATGGGGGTCGCCGCGAAGGTCCACGTCGGGCTGCGCTCCCCCGCGCCGACGAGCGCCGTGCTGTCGGTGCCCGACCGCTACTGGTGCTGGACCGCCACCGGTGCCGACGGCGACGTGCTGCCCGTGCTCAACGGGTTCGCCGGCTCGCCCGCGGCGGTCGACGCGCTCACCACCGACCCGGCCGTCTGGGTGGAGCGGCTGCTCGAGCTGCGCGACGACCTCGACCTCGACACCGCCACAGCGGTCGTCACGACCTGGCACGACGACCCGTGGGCCCGGGGCGCTTACTCCGCCGACGGGCTCGCCGCACGACCGGGCGACGCCGAGCTCGTCGCCGCCCCGCTGGGCCGGGTGTTCGTCGCGGGCGAGCACACCGCCGGGGAGTGGAGCGGGCTCATGGAGGGGGCGTTGCGCAGCGGGTCGCGCGCCGCGCGGGAGGTGCTCGATGAGCTCGGCGCAGGCCGCTGACGCCACAACCGCCGAGACATGGCGTCACCGCGGGGTGTCACGAGCGCTGACGCCACGGCTCGGGCTAGCGCCGCTCGCAGGCGGCCTTGAGGCCCTCGGCCTCCATGCGCAGGTACTTCGTGGTGATCGTGCGGGTGAGGCCCGCCACCGCTGTGGAGAAGGGGCCGTGGTACTCCACCGCGAGCGTGACCGACGAGCCCGACGACGTCGGCGTGATGGTGTGGAACGCCGTGACGGTCGCACCCATCGCCGTCGTGCGCCACGCGAACGAGCGCACCGAGGTGCACTCGCTGACCACCCAGGTGGCGGGTGACAGCTTCGGCTGGTGGATGCGGGCGCGGGACCCGACCGCGAGCGGACCCGGCGGGTCGAGCTCCACGCTGGTCATCG
>Ga0208851_1000591_pt1 | contig 15030 bp, 17 predicted proteins | sample NGESurshal092012_FD_184481 | JGI IMG/M metagenome (GOLD analysis project Ga0208851, IMG submission 184481) | Arctic peat soil microbial communities from Barrow, Alaska - NGEE Surface sample 415-2 shallow-092012 (SPAdes) | ecosystem: Environmental > Terrestrial > Soil > Wetlands > Peat ... | reverse complement strand
CGGTCCATGCCGGGGAACCGGGCGACGAGGCGCCCTGTCCCCGAGATGACAGTGCGGAGGGCGGGTGCGACGAACCGCCAGGGAGTGCGCGGATAGCCCAGCGCGTCCGCGTAGCGGTCTCCGACGAGGTGCCGGCCGATGCCGTAGGCCACTGGCAGGAAGCGTTCCGCCCGGGTCCGCTCCTCGGAGGAGCGCGCCTCGTGCAGCGGCGACTCGAGCAGCGCCTGGGCGAGCGCCGCCGAGTCCGCGTCAGGCGGCTCCTGGGTCGCCTCCAGCAGCTCCCAGAGGACGCGGGCCTCGGGCTCGGTGGCGCCGAGGAGCTCGGGTCGGACGCCGAGGACCCAGCCGCCGATGCGCCAGAGGTGCAGCACGTCCTCGCAGTCTGCGCGGTCGATGCCGAACCCGAGCATCCGGAGCCCGTCCACCAGCACCAGGGAGAAGAGGAGCGTGGTCCCGGCCATGTCCACCTGGTTGATGGGCTCGCCCCACGCGGGCGCGTCCCACCGGGGCGAGGACCGGAGCAGCCGGCGGATCTGCGCGTGCATCAGGCGGACGCGTGCCGCCGCGACCCAGCCCGGCGCCCCGGGGGCGAGGGACCCGGGCCGGTACACCAGGCTCACGAAGCGCCCGGTCTCGGAGAGCCGGCGCGGCGCCGCCTCCCGCAGCCGCCCCGAGAAGACGAGCGGCTTGTTCCCCGCGGGGCTGCAGTACCCGGCCACGAGCGAGCGGAACCCGAGCACCAGGCCGCCGAAGAAGCCGGTGCGCAGCAGCACCTCTCCGCCGCGGCGCGCCCGGTCGAGGTCTGCCCAGAAGGGCAACTCGGACAGAGAGGAGCGCAGCGCCCGGAGCTCGGCCGGCAGCGCCGTCACGTCTCCGGTGAGCGTCTGGCCGACCCACTGCTCGCGCTCCTCTGACGTGCGCCCGGCGAGCACCTCCATCGCCGCATCGGCCAGCGGGTCGCCCGCGGTGAGGAAGGAGCCGAGCCGGTCGACCCGGGCGCCGAACCGGCGGCGGGCCTCCTCGAGGTGAACGAATCGCGCAGGGAACATGGGGAGAGCGGCGACTTCAGGTAATCAGCGACGGCCGTCCCCGCCTCGCCGAGGGGCCCTCGACTTGACGGTGCGTGGAAAGGTTGGCAGTAGACGGACTTTCGCCGTGGTCCCGGGGCCCACCAGGGGGTGGGATGCCGGTCCGGCGCACGACAGGAGCAGCACCCATGGCCATCACCCGGAACACCCTCGCGGCACGCGCGCGCGACGGCGCAGGCAAGGGCTCGGCGCGGCGACTTCGGGCCGAGGGCCTGGTCCCGGCGGTCGTCTACGGGCGTCACCTGGACAACCCGGTGCACATCGCGGTGGACCCCCTCGAGGTCAAGAAGGCCATCAGCACCCCGCACCGGCTGAACACCTTGCTCTCCCTGAAACTCGACGGGCAGGCCGACCGGCTGGTGCTCCTCAAGGACTACCAGCAGGACCCGGTGAGTCGCGAGATGCTCCACGCGGACTTCATCGACGTGCGCGAGAACGAGCAGGTGAAGGTGAACGTGCCTCTGGTGCTGGTGGGCAAGCCGGTCGGGGTGACCGAGGGCGGAGTGCTGTCGCAGAGCCGGCGCGAGCTCGAGGTGTACGCGCTGCCCGGTGCCATCCCGGAGAAGATCGAGGTGGACGTCAGTCCGATGAAGATCGCCCAGTCGCTCCACATCAACGAGGTGAAGTTCCCCGAGGGCGTGAAGGTGAAGAGCCAGGTGAACTACACCATCGCCGTGGTCTCGGTGCCCGAGAAGGAAGAGGTCGCCCCGGTGGTGGCGGCAGTGGCCCCGGTGGCGGGCGCGCCAGGTGCGGCCCCGGCGGCGGATGCCAAGGCGGGCGACGCCAAGGCGGCGGACGGCAAGGGCGCGGCGGCTCCGGCGGCGGATGCCAAGGCGGGCGGCAAGAAGGACGAGAAGAAGAAGTAAGCCCACGTGCACGGGGCCAGGCTCGTCGTGGGGCTCGGCAATCCGGGCCGCGAGTACGCCGGGCACCGGCACAACGTGGGCTTCATGATCCTGGACCGGCTGTCCGGCGCGGTGGGTATCCCCCTCGGCCAGGCGAAGTTTCAGGGCCGGTTCGGGCAGGGGGACGCCGGGAAGGCCCGGCTCCTCCTGCTCGCGCCCCAGACGTTCATGAACGCCTCGGGCGAGGCGGTGGCCGCCGCAGCGCGCTTCTTCAAGGTCGCGCCGGAGGACCTGCTCGTGGTGCACGACGAGCTGGACCTCCCGTTCGGGCGGCTCCAGCTGAAGAAGGGCGGCGGCACTGGCGGGCACAACGGGCTCGAGTCCATCGTCGAGCAGCTCGGCGACACCGAGTTCGCCCGGCTCCGGGTCGGCATCGGCAAGCCCACCGGGCCGAACGCCAAGGAACGGGTAGTGGGACACGTGCTTCACGACTTCGCGAGCGAGGAACGGGACGGGCTGCCCCCGCTGCTCGACCGGGCCGTGGACGTGGTCCGCGCCTGGGTCGCGCTGGGGCTCGCCGAGGCGATGAATCGACACAACCGGCGCTGAGACGTGAGCCGACTGCGCTGCCACGGTCCGGATCGCCGCGGCGACGGCCGCCTCACTTGACGCAGCCCCCCCCGCCCAGTAGAGACCGCCCCTCGTTCTTTGGCAGCAGCGCGAGGGTGACGGGCGCGCGGTGTCCCCGTCCCCGGTTCTGTGTGCCGGCAACCGGCCACTGACCGCGTCCCCGCTCCGGGCATTGGACCCGGGGCACAACCCGAGGGGAAGGAACACATGGCAGAACAGACGACAGCGCATCACCTGCGCGAATACGAGACCATCTTCCTGGTGAAGCCCGACCTCACGGACGAGGGCGTGGACAAGCTAAAGGATCGCGTCCGCGGCATCGTCAACCGGGAAGGCGGCAAGCTCATCCGCTTCACGGTGTGGGGCAAGAAGAAGACAATGTTCCCGGTGGCCAAGCAGCCGCGGGCCATCTACGTCCACGCCTCGTATTTGGGTGGGCAGGCGCTGGTGGCGGAGGTGGAGCGGAACCTCCGCAACCTCGACGAGGTCACCCGGTGGCTGTCGGTGAAGGTCGCCGAGGACATCGACCCCGAGACCCGGCCGGTGCAGGAAGACGTGAAGCTGGCGGGCGACATGGACGAGACGCGTGGCCCGGTGCCGGAGCGTGCTGGACCGGTGAGCGCCACCCCCGAGGCCATCGAGCCGCTGCTGGATGAGGAGGCGCCCGAGGAGGCCTGAGGCCCACCCTCGACGAGCACGACATGACTGGACAATTCAACAACGGCAGCGGCTCCCGCGGCGGTGACGCTCCCCGCTCCGGCGCACGCCCCGGTGGTGGCGGTGGCTACGGTGGGGGTGGTGGTGGTGGCTATGGCGGCGGCGGCGGCGGCTACGGTGGTGGTGGCGGCGGATATGGCGGCGGCGGTGGCTACGGTGGAGGTGGCGACCGTGGTGGCTTCGGCGGTGGTGACCGTGGCGGCTTCGGCGGCGGAGACGACGACAAGCGTGGCGGACGCGGTGGCGGCTTCGGCCGCAAGAAGGTCTGCCGGTTCTGCGCCGAGAAGGGCAGCCATCCCGACTTCAAGGATCAGGCGATGCTGAAGTACTTCGTGACCGAGCGGGGGAAGATCATCCCGCGGCGGATCTCGGGGAACTGCGCCAAGCATCAGCGCCAGGTGGCGGTGGCCATCAAGCGCGCCCGCGGCCTGGCCCTCATCCCTTACAACGCCCTGGTGGGCTGAGCGGAGGACGCCATGCCGATGAAGGTGATTCTGCGCGAGGACGTTCCCAACCTGGGCAAGTCCGGCGAGCTGGTGAACGTGAAGCCCGGCTTCGGCCGCAACTACCTCCTGCCCCGCAAGCTGGCGGTGCTGGCGAACGAGGCCAACGTGGCCCAGCTCGAGCACGACCGCTCGGTCATCTCGGCGCGCCAGGCCAAGCTGCGTGGCAACGCCGAGGAGCAGGCCAAGCGCATCAACGCGGTGTCGGTGACCGTGGCCCGGAAGGTCGGCGACCAGGACAAGCTGTTTGGCTCGGTGACGGTGCTGGACATCGCCGAGGCGCTGGCGGCGAAGGGTCAGAAGGTGGACCGCCGGCACATCCACCTCCCGGAGCCGATCCGCACGGTGGGCAGCCACGAGGTGGAGATCCGGCTGCACCGCGACGTCGCGGCGAAGATCAAGGTCGAGGTCATCCCGGAGGCCTGAGTCTCCGGTCCGCTCCGCCGTTTGCCGTTGCTTGCTGTCAGGGGGCGGAGGGATCCTGGTCCGCTTTCCGGGGTGGTGATCGATGGCCGTCGTCCAGCAGCTCCGTAGAGACACCGAGGACCTCGCCGCCGAGCGTGCGGTCCTCGGAGCGGTGCTGGGCGATCACACGATCCTGGCGGCGATCGCCGAGGTCGTCCTCTCCGACGACTTCTCCAGCCCGGCGCACGGACAGATCTTCGCTGCGATGCTGGCGCTGGACGCCACCCAGCGCCCGGTCGACCACCTCACCCTCTCGGAGGAGCTGAAGACCCGCGGCCAGCTCTCCGGCGTGGGCGGTCCGGCGTATCTGATGACGCTGGACCAGGTGGTCCCCCTGGCCTCGAGCGCGGTCGAGTACGCGCGGATCGTCAAGGACCAGTCGGTCCGCCGGCGGCTGGCGAACGTGGGGCGGGAGATCCTGGAGCTGGCGAGCCAGGACACCGGCGAGCTGGAGGCGATCCTCGACGAGGCCGAGCGCCGCGTCTTCCAGCTGGCGGAGCGAAAGCGCGAGGGCGAGCTCAAGCCGGTGCGCGAGCTGATGGAGCGCACGCTCGATCTGCTCGACCGGATGAAGATGTCGGCGACCGGCGTGACCGGGCTGTCGACCGGCTTCGTGGACCTCGACCTGCAGCTCACGGGGCTGCACCCCGGCGAGCTCCTCATCCTCGCGGCGCGCCCCGGCGTGGGGAAGACGTCGCTGGCGATGAACGTGGCGATGCACGTGGCGCTCAAGGAGGAGCGGCCGGTGGGCATCTTCTCGCTGGAGATGCCCGCCGATCAGCTCCTGATGCGTCTGCTCGCGAGCGCGGCCCGGGTGGACATGAAGAAGCTGCGCGGCGGACGGCTGACGCCGCACGACGAGGAGAAGTTCCAGGAGGTCGCCGGGAGCCTGTTCAACGCGCCGCTGTTCATCGACGACACCGGCGCGCTCTCCCCCTTCGACCTGCGGGCGAAGGCGCGCCGGCTGAAGCAGAAGAACCAGGGGCTGGGGCTGCTGGTGGTGGACTACCTCCAGCTGATGCACCAGAAGGGCAAGGTGGAGAGCCGGCAGCTCGAGGTCAGCGAGATCAGCCGCTCCCTCAAGGCGCTGGCCAAGGAGCTCGAGGTGCCTATCCTCGCGCTGAGCCAGCTGAACCGAAAGGTGGAGGAGCGCAAGGGCGGCCGGCCGATGCTCTCCGACCTCCGCGAGTCGGGCGCCATCGAGCAGGACGCCGACGTGGTGATGTTCATCCACCGGGACGACGGCAGCGACGAGGACGACGGGGGCGGGGGCGGAGGCGGCTCGGGCTACGGCGGCGGGGGGCGCGGGGCCACGCCGGTGGAGCTCATCGTCGCCAAGCAGCGAAACGGGCCGACCGGAACCATCGATCTCGTCTTCCTCGCGGAGTTCACGCGCTTCGAGAGTCGCGCGCGGGGCGACTGAGTCGCCTTCCGCTTGCCCCGGGCGGATCGACGCAGCCGTTCACCCCGGTGGCCCGGCGACTGCGCTCTGGCTCGAGCCCGGCCCCGGGGACGACGCCTTCACGAGGCCTCTTCGTGCGTGGGTGACGCGCTTCCTCCTAGACGGGACGGCGATGCGCCCTTCGGTATCGGCACCAGGCCACGGACCTGCTGCCGGTAGGCGAGGTACCGCGCTCCGTACTCGTGCACCAGGTCGCGCTCCTCGAGCTGGATGGCGACGACGATGTAGCCGAGCGTGGCCAGCGCGAAGACGAGGTGTCCCACCGTCATCGTGGGCGCCGCCCAGAACGCGAGGATGAAGCCCAGGTAGATCGGGTGACGAACGAGCTTGTAGAGCACCGGGGTGCGGAACTGGGGTTGCGGCAGGTCCCTCCGCCGCGCGGCGAGGTAGACCTGCCTCAGCCCGAACAGCTCGAAGTGGTTGATGAGGAAGGTGCCGAACAGGACGATTCCCCAGCCGAGGGCGGACACCGCAATGAGCCCCACACGGGACGCCCAGGCCTCCACGCTCCACATCACCTGAGGGATCGGCCTCCAGAAGTAGAACAGGAGCAGCAGGCACAGGCTCGCCGAGAGCACGTAGGTGCTGCGCTCGATGGGCTTGGGCACGATCCGGGTCCAGACCGTCTTGAACCCCCGGCGGGCCATCCCGCTGTGCTGCACCGCAAACAGCGTGAGCAGCAGTGTATCGACCCCCAGCGCGGCTCCCAGGGGCGCGGAGGGCCCTCCGGCATCGACCGTGCGCGGGACGAACGCCGCCTCCACGAAGGCGATGGCGTAAAGGAACGTTCCCAGGAACACCAGGTAGCAGACCACTCCGTACAGCACGTACATCACTCGCTTCACGGCACGCCTCCTTCGATGAACGCTGCGATGGCCACCCAGGCCCGGCGGCTCTCCGGAAGCCAGGGCAGGGTCAACGGGAAGTCGTGCTGCATGCGCACGCCAACCAGGAGCCGCGCGTCGGTGCCGCTCGCGCGCGAACGTGCGACGAGCCGGCGCGTCTCGTCGGCGAGCAACTCGTCCTCCCCGACCAGCACCAGCTGCCGCGGAAGCCCCGAGAGCTCCGCGCAGGCCGGGGAGATCAGCGGATTCCCAGGATCGGCCGTACCTGCGTAGTACCGCGCCCATCCTCGAAGGTGTGCGTCGCTGAGCCACAGGTCGCGGTGCGATCCGGCGCTCGCCGCCTCGGTGAGATTGGCCCAGGGCGAGAGGAGCACGGCGCCCGCCGGCGAGCGTTCCCCGAGCTCGCGCAGCCGCACCATCAAGCTCAGGGCGAGGCCGCCTCCTGCCGAGTCCCCCACCACGAACGTCCGAGCGGCATCGCCGAGCGTCTCGGTGAGGAAGCCCCAGGCGGCGAGCGCGTCCTCCAGCGCAGCCGGGAACGGATGCTCCGGTGCGAGGCGGTAGTCGGGAACGAAGACCTCGGCATCGCAGCGGTAGCTCAGCCGGAGGGCGCGACTGCGGTACGAGTCAGGCGAGCCCATCACGAAGGCCCCGCCGTGCAGGTACAGGATTCGCCGACGCGGGCGCGGCGTGGCGCGCAGGCTCTCGATGGCCAGCGCCCCAGCACGGTGGTTCCCGAAGACCACCGCCGGGTGCCGCCTCTGCATCGCGGCGCGCGACGTTCCGCCGAAGCGCTCGAAGCGCCGCCGCATCGTCTGCGGTGGCGTGTCGGGCCGGAACAGGGTCCGGGTCACCACTCCGTACGCCTGGAGCGAGAGCCAGCGGGTGAAGCTCGGATGCATGCCCCCAAGCTAGAGGCGGGCGCGCCGGCGAATCTTTGAGGAAACCTGAGACCTAGCTGAGGGCTTCCTGAGCGAGGAACGTGTCGACCTCGGCAGCGAACCGGGACCACGCCGGCTCGGACGGAAGCACCACGTGATTCCGACTCTCGAGCGGGACGAACCGCGCCCCGGCGATGCCGCTGGCGAGCTCGACCCCGTCCTTCATGGGCACCACCGCGTCCTCCCGGCTGTGCAGCACGAGCGTGGGCACCCGGACCCGGGCCAGCTCGCCGCGGATGTCGATGTCTCCCAGCGCGGAGAGGAGGTCCGCGGCGTTGTCGGGGGTGGTCGTCACGCGCTGCAGTTCGTTGAACTCGTCGGCGACCTGCTGGGACGCCTCCGGGAAGAAGGTGGTGGTGAAGATCTGCCGGAACGCCGCGTTGCGCCCACCCCAGCCCTGGCGCATGAGCACCATCATCGCCTCGAACTGCCGGGTGAGCCCCGCGTGGCCCTTCACCCGCCAGCCGCGCGCACACCCGCCGATGAGCACCAGGGCCGACACCCGCTCCGGGTGACGCGCCGCGTACGCGGTGGCGACGGCCGCGCCCTGCGAAAGGCCCACCACCGGCGCGCGCACCACACCGGCAGCATCGAACACGGTGGCGAGGTCCGACACGAAGTGCTCGAATGAGATCGCCGGCGGGGACCAGTCGGACAGGCCATTGCCGCGGGCGTCGTACCGCAGCAGGGTGCGGCCGCGGCTGAACAGGTCCAGCCAGTGTCGCCACACCTCGAAGCGCCAGTCGAGCTCCAGATGGCTCAACCAGTTCGCTGCCTTCACGAGGCGAGGACCCTGCCCGAGCTTCGCGTAGGCCAGCCGCGCCCCGTCGTCGGCCTTGCAGAAGTAGGTCCGCTGGCCCGTTCCGGCCGCCGCGGATGAATCCGCCGTGCTCTCCAGCCGCGCCACCTCGGTCACCAGCCGGTACCCCTGCCCACGCACCGTCTGGAGCTCCACGCCGGGCGCCCCCTCGAGCGCGCGGCGGATCAGCGAGACGTTGACCTGGAGGTTGTTGGGCTCGACGAAGGTACCCGGCCACAGCCGGTCCATCAGCACCTGCTGTCGCTGCAACGTTCCGGCGCCCTCGACGAGCAGCACCAGCGTGTCGAAGGCCCGGCCCGGGAGCGGAACCGGCGCGCCATCCCGCAGCAGGCGGCGCTCACCCGCCTCGAGACGGAATGGACCGAACGTGTAGACCTGACCAGCCAAGGAGCGCCGCCGTCTCGAACGTACCACCGGACCACTGCAGTGGGAGCAGGCGCCCTGCGGCAGAGCGTCAGGCCCGGAGCATGCGGCGGACGAGCCTCCGTGCTTGCGACACGGCCTGTTCCGGCGGGGCGCCACGGCCGAGCTCCGTCGCCAGCGCCGAGGCGAACCGGCAGCCCGAGCCGCGATGCTCGGGGCCTCGCGGCAGCCGCACGGATCTGGAGACGAACGCCCTCCCCTTCCAGCCGAGCACGTCCACCACGCGCCCGCCGGCAAGGTGCCCGCCCTTCACCACCACACCCTCGAATCCCTGCGCCTGGAGCAGCACCGCCGCGCTCCGCGCGTCCGCAGGCGTGTCCAGGCGCGCCAGCCCGAGCAGCCAAGCGGCCTCGAGCGCATTCGGGGTGAGCCATGCCCGCGCCCTGGCCAGGTCCAGATACTCGCGACGGCCGAGCCCGGAAAGCCGGCCGCCCGACGAGGCGCGCACGACCGGGTCGACCACCCAGGGGACCCGCGTCCCCCGCAGCGCCTGGCGCACCGCACGGAGCTGACTCGCGCCGGGGAGCATGCCGAGCTTCACCGCGTGGATCGGCCCGAGCTCGCGCAGCGCGCGGATCTGCGCCGAGACCAGCCGCGGCGCCACGGGGTCCCAGGAGAAGGTCCTCTTGCCCTGCGCAGTGACGGCCGCTGCGACCACCAGCGGAACGCCGCCCCGCGCGCGGACTGACTCCGCGTCGGCGAGGAGGCCGGCCCGACCGGACGGCTCGAGCCCGCCCACCAGGAGGACCCGCGGTCCACCCCGACCGGCCCCGGTGCGAGCCCGCTGCCGGCGTCGGGCAGCGCTCATCGGCGGGTGTCGCGCGCGCGGGTGACGAGCCCGCGGTACACACCGAGCTGCAGAGGCATCGACTGGAGCAGCAGCTCTGGATGCCACTGCACGCCCACCGCAAAGACGCCGTTGCTCGACTCGATGGCCTCCACCACCCCGTCGGGCGCCACCGCGCTCGCGACGAGTCCCTCGCCCAGGCGTGACACCGCCTGGTGGTGGGTGGAGTTCACCATCAGCTGCCCCCGGCCGACGAGGTCCGCCAGCACCGTGCCGTCCTTCACCTCCACCGGGTGCGACGGCTGCCCGCGGTCGTGCGCCTGCTCGTGGTTGCGCGCCTCGGGGAGGTCGCGCTGGATGTCCTGGAACAGCGTCCCCCCGAGCACCACGTTCAGCAGCTGCATCCCTCCGCAGACGCCCAGGACGGGCAGGTTGCGCCGGAGCGCCGTCTGCAAGAGCGCCGTCTCGAAGCGGGTCCGCGCGGGCTTCAGGGCTCCGAGCCCGTCACGGGCCGGCTCGCCGTAGGCTTCGGGCGGAACGTCGAACGCGCCCCCGGTCACCACCAGTCCCGAGATGCGGTCGAGGAAGGCGTCGATCATCCCCGGGTCCGTGGCGAGCGGCAGCACCATGGGCAGCCCGCCCGCGCGGAACACCGCCTCGGCGTAGGGTGACTTGAGCACGTACCGGGACGCCGCCTCGCCACCGGACTCCTCGACATCCGGGGTCAGGCCGATGCTCGGGCGCCGCAGGACGTGTCCGTGGGGCTTCATCAACTGCGAGTCTCCCCCAGAAGGAACCCCTGTTGCAGTGCCTGGACCCTGGCTGGCAGTTCTTCCCCTGCCCAGAGATCGGAGAGGACGGCCACCCCGTGGACGCCCGTCCGGGCCACCTCGGTGACGGTCGCCAGGCCGATGCCGCCGATGGCCACCACCGGGAGCGGGCTGCCCCCGACCTCCGCCCGGAGCCGCTCGGGCCCGAGCACCGGCGCGGCGACCATCTTCGTCCGGGTGGCAAAGACGGGACCGAGCCCCACGTAGCTCGCGCCCGCCGCCGCCGCCTCGCGCGCGCCCGCGGCGTTGCGCACAGTCACCCCCACCAGGCGGTCCGGTCCGAGCAGCTCGCGCGCCTCCCGGGGCGGGAGGTCCTCGTCCCCCACGTGGACGCCGTCCGCGCCGCTCAAGAGGGCCCAGTCGACGCGGTCGTTCACCAGGACGACCACGCCGGCGTCCCGGAGGATCCGGACGGCGTCACGGACGGCCTCCCAGCCCTGACGGCCCGTGGACCCCTTGCACCGGACCTGCGCGACCCGGACTCCGGCTGCGGCCAGCTGTCGGGCCTGCTCGGCGAGCGACATTCCGGGGCAAAACCCGTCGTCAAGCAGCGCGTACAGTCCTCTGGGCAGGGTCACCAATGGGAGCTCGGGGGGAGACGGTTGTTGACGACCGGGGGGGCGCCCGTCAAATTGGCTCCATGGCTGAATCGTTCGAACCGAAGGACGTCGACAAGCGCACTGCCCCGCGATACCTGGCACAGGGACTCGTCGACGAGAAGGCCTGGGAGCGGCACCTCAAGTCCCTTCCGGACGTCGCGGAGAAGGCAGCCACCGTCGAGACGATGATGGTCGACAGCGACGACTTCCTGGACGACGACACCGACGAGGAGTGAGCCGTGGCCACAGCCGACGAGCACGCACGCGGTGAGACGTTCGTGCTCGAGCGTGCCGGCAAGGCCATCGACTTCACCACGGTGCTGCTGGGGTTCGCCTCCTCGGCGCTGGTACACATGGGAGTGCAGGTCCACCCCGAGTCGGGGGCGGTGACCAGGGACGCGGCGCTCGCCCGCGAGGTGCTCGATCTGCTCGCCCTGCTTCGCGAGAAGACACGGGGGAACCTCACGGCGGAGGAGGAGCGCTTCTTCGACTCGCTGCTCGCCGACCTCCGGCTGAAGTTCGTCGAGGCGTTTCCCCGTTGACTGCCCCGAGGTCCGCCGTGGGCTCGCAGGCGCGGGCCGTGGCCATCCTCTGCATGCTCGTCTCCGGCATCTCCGGCGCCTCCTCGGTGAGCGAGGCCTTCGCGCTCTCGGAGCGCTGGACCCGGAGCCCCGAGGCGCTGTCCGGCGGCACACCCGCGGCGGAGCTCATCGGCCGGCTGTCGGAGGCCAACGTGCGCGCGATGCGTCCCGACCGGCAGGCCCGGTCGGCCCTGCTGATCATCCTGGCCATCTCGCTCTGGTTCACCTTCGTCTCCGCGGGCCGCGTGCTCCGGCCGGCGGGGCTTCCCCGCGAGGGCATCCGGCGGCTCCTGTGTGGGGCCGCGGTGGTGTCGGCGGTGCTGCGAACGGTGGACGGCGGCGCCGACGCCGCGTTCGCGCTCCGCTTCGGGCGCATCGCCTCGCAGCTCATGCCGGCCGGACCCGACCTCCCGACCCAGTGGATGCTGGCGTCACCGTTCATCGTCGGGCTGTCCGTGCTGCGGACGGTGCTGGTCGCCGGCACGCTGGCCATCATCGCCCAGTACTTCCGCTCCGCCCGGGTGAAGGCCTGGGCCGCGGTGCAGGACGAGCCCACGCGGTAGGCGCGGGCGCTCGCTCGGGAAAGGGACGACGGACCGATGCGGGCCGGGGTGGACGAAGCGGCGCTGCGGGCCATCATCACCTACAAGTGGGTGAAGGGCGGGATGCAGCTGTTCCTGGGGACAGCCCTCCTGGCCAGCCTGGCGCTGGGTTTCGGCGACGAGATCGCCGACTGGGCGCACCAGTTCCGGAATCACTCGACGCGGGCGTACGCGGTGCTGCTCGGTCGCGCCCTGGAGCGGGCCACGAGCCCACGCGGGCTGCACATCACGCTGCTCGCGCTGTTCGTCGACGGGGTCGTCACCTGCATCGAAGGGTGGGCGCTCCATCGCCGGCATCCGTGGGGTCCATGGCTGGTGGTGGGTGTCACCGGGGCGCTCCTGCCCTTCGAGATCTACGAGCTGTTCCACCACTTCCGGTGGGTCCGCGTCCTGGTCCTGGTGGTGAACGCCGCGGTGGTGGCCTTCCTGGTGGTGCACGCCCGGACGCAGGCCCGCGGATTCGCCGCGGACGGCGAGCCCGCTGCCCCGGACCCTCTCGCGGAACGGCCGCGCAGCGCCGCCGATGAGGCGCGGCCGCCCGGATAATCCTCGGACGCTCAGAGTCTCGGGTCTGCCGAGCGCTCGAGGAAGAGCGGCTCGAGCGCCGGCGCGGCGTCCGACTCGAGCGGAACGAGCACGCTCCTGGCGTAGGGCAGCCTGAGCAGCTCGGACCGCGCCAGGCCGAGCAGCCGGCCCAGGTGTCCCATCGGCCAGCGCTCGCGGACCTTCTCGAACGCCTCCTCGGAGAGAGCGTCGTCCTCGATCTCCGCCTCGTCGTAGCGGAGCGTCTCGCCGCCCACCCGGTGACCGCCGCCGTAGGTCACGACCTGCTCGAGCTCGTCCGGGTCGAAGACGTAGGCGTGGACGGTCACCCCGAAGACGACCGACAGGCGTCCCGCCAGCGCGTGGTGCTTGCCGTACCACTGGGCGCCGCGGCGGCCGTAGGTGTGGGGGGCGTCGTAGGCGAAGCGGACGACCTTCTTCACCACCGAGACCAGGAGCCCTGCCCCCTCGAAGGGCTGGCCATCTGCCTCGAGCGACTCGCGCGCAAGCCGGGGAAGGTCCCCACCCTCGAGCGACTCCAGGCGGCACAGATACCCACCGTGCGCATCGGCCCGCGCCATTCCGGGGGCTTGTACATGCCCACCGGCGGCTTGCCAACTTCGTGCCGGGACTTACGGTAACCACATGCGTATCGAACAGTTCACCCTGAAGGCTCAGGAGGCCGTCCAGGCCGGCCAGACGCTTGCACGTCGCATGGCCGCACCGGAGTTCGAGCCGGAGCACCTGGCCAAGGCGCTGCTGACCCAGGAGCAGGGCGTGGCCGAGGCGCTCCTCCGCCGGATCGGCACCGACCCCGGGCTGGTGCAGGGCCGCATCGACGAGGCGCTGGAGCGTCTTCCCCGGATCCAGGGTGGAGATGGAAGCCGGCTGAGCCAGCGGCTGCTCCGCGACCTGGACAAAGCAGAGGACGAGGCCAAGCAGCTCAAGGACGAGTACGTCTCGAGCGAGCACCTGCTGCTCGCGCTGGCCCAGGACAAGGGCGCCGTCGGCGAGGCGCTCAAGTCGTCCGGGGTCACCCGGGACCGCCTGCTCACGGTCCTCAAGGACGTCCGCGGTGGCAAGCGGGTGACCACCCAGGAGGCAGAGGACACCTACCAGGCGCTCGAGAAGTACGGGCGCGACCTCACTGCGGCAGCGCGTGCCGGCAAGCTCGACCCGGTCATCGGCCGGGACGAGGAGATTCGCCGGGTGGTGCAGGTGCTGAGCCGCCGCACCAAGAACAACCCGGTGCTCATCGGCGACCCAGGCGTCGGCAAGACCGCCATCGTGGAGGGCCTCGCCCGCCGCATGGTGGACGGTGACGTGCCCGAGGGCCTGAAGGACAAGCGTCTGGTGACGCTCGACCTCGGCGCGATGGTCGCCGGCGCCAAATACCGCGGCGAGTTCGAGGAGCGGCTCAAGGCCGTGCTCCAGGAGGTCTCCGCCGCCGAGGGGCAGATCATCCTCTTCATCGACGAGCTCCACACGCTGGTCGGCGCAGGCAAGGCAGAGGGCGCGATGGACGCCGGCAACATGCTGAAGCCGGCGCTGGCCCGGGGCGAGCTGCACTGCATCGGCGCCACCACGCTCGACGAGTACCGGAAGCACATCGAGAAGGACGCCGCGCTCGAGCGCCGGTTCCAGCCGGTGATGGTGGGCGAGCCCTCGGTCCAGGACACCATCAGCATCCTCCGCGGCCTCAAGGAGCGGTACGAGGTGCACCACGGCGTCCGCATCCAGGACTCGGCGCTGGTCGCCGCGGCCACACTCAGCAACCGCTACATCGCCGACCGATTCCTCCCCGACAAGGCGATCGACCTGGTCGACGAGGCGGCGAGCCGGCTGCGCATCGAGATCGACTCGATGCCCCAGGCGGTCGACGACGTGCGCCGGCGCATCATCCAGCTGGAGATCGAGCGCGAGGGCCTGAAGAAGGAGACCGACGTCAACTCGCGCGAGCGGCTCCAGGAGATCGAGAAGTCGCTCGCCGACCTCAACGAGCAGTTCAGCCAGCTCAAGGCGCACTGGGAGGCGGAGAAGGCGGCCATCCAGAAGATCCGGGTCACCAAGGAGCGGAGCGAGAAGGCCCGCGCCGACCAGGTCACCGCCGAGCGGCAGGGCGACCTGAACAAGGCCGCGGAGATCAAGTTCGGGATTCTCCCCAGCCTCACCAAGGAGCTGGAGCAGCAGAACGCCGCGCTCGCCGAGCTGCAGAAGAAGCAGCGCTTCCTGAAGGAGGAGGTCGACTCCGAGGACATCGCGGAGGTGGTGGCCAAGTGGACCCACATCCCGGTCTCGCGGCTGATGGAGGGCGAGATCCAGAAGCTGGTCCACATGGAGGAGCGGCTC
>Ga0208851_1000590_pt1 | contig 15082 bp, 15 predicted proteins | sample NGESurshal092012_FD_184481 | JGI IMG/M metagenome (GOLD analysis project Ga0208851, IMG submission 184481) | Arctic peat soil microbial communities from Barrow, Alaska - NGEE Surface sample 415-2 shallow-092012 (SPAdes) | ecosystem: Environmental > Terrestrial > Soil > Wetlands > Peat ... | reverse complement strand
GGCGGCCAGCGCGGCCGTGCCGGCAGCGGCGGTGGTCTTCCCGACCCCGCCCTTGCCGGTGAACAGCAGGACACGCATGGGCCACCACGCTACCGGTCGCCGAGGCCGGTAAGGGTCAGCCCTCGACGCGCTGCTTGAGCCCCTTGAGCGCCCGGTCGATGATCACTTTCTCCGCCTTGCGCTTGATCATGCCGATCATCGGGATCTTGACGTCCACCGACAGCCGGTAGGACACCTCGGTCCCGCCGTCGACGGCGCCGAGCAGGTACACGCCGTCCATGGTCTTGAGGATCTCGCCGCGCACCAGGCTCCAGCGCAGCTCGGTGTCGCTGACCCAGTCGTACTCCAGGACGTAGTCGTCCTTGATCGCGCCGGCGTCCAGGATGAAGCGGACCTCCGCTGGCAGGTCGGTGTCCTCGAAGATGCTGAGCACCTCGACGAGCTTCACCTCGTCGTTCCACTCGGGATAGGACTCGAAGTCGGTGATCACGCCCATGACGTCGCCCGTCGAGGCGGCGATGACGATGCTCGACTCGGTCTGGTCCGCCATGCTCCTGCGCCCTCCCGCTGATCGGTGGCCCGCAGCCTAGCCTCCCTCGCCCCTCCCGGATGAGGGGCAGATCAGCCGAAGAGGGTGCCGAGGATCACCATCGAGATCAGTCCGATGGCCGTGATCAGCACCATCCCGCCGGCGATCACCACCGTCTTGGACGACTTGGTGCTCAGCCGCCCCGGGAGCTCGTTGAGGAGCGGGTCGGTGTGCTCGGCCGCCAGGAGGGCGAACATCGCGTCGATGTCGACGTCCTCGAGGGACTGCACCGGCGGCGCCGGCTCGGCGAGATCAGCCACCTCGACCTGCTCGACCTGCTCAGCGGTCTCGGCCGACTCCAGGGTCTGCAGGGACGCGCCACGGGCCTGCCGGGCGTGCCGGCGCTGTCCGGGGGCCGGCTCGACCGGCACCGGGGCCGGCTGTGCTACCGGCCGCTCCTCCGGGGGACGCAGGTCGGCGTGGCACAGCGTGCACCAGGACGAGCCGGCCCGCACCAGGGCGCTGCACTGCGGGCAGCGTGGATCAGTCACCCTCACGGGTTAATGGTTCGGCAGCCTCGGGCGTTGGCTTGACCCCGGTCCGCGGGGTTCCCGGGGGCCGGCCGGCCTCCAGCTCGTCCTTGAGTGCGTTCACCGAGCGCTTCCACGCCAGCGCGTGGCGCCGGCGGATCCGGTCGGCCAGTCGCGCCAGCGCGGCGGGAGCGCCCTCGACCACCTGCGTGCGGCTGCCGGGCCGGGTCGGGTCGGCCCGCAGGTAGTGGTGGACGACGACGCCGTCACCAAACGGCTCCAGCCAGATCTCGGCCGACCCGACGAGGTCGCCGGTCACCGACCAGCGCACCCCCTGCTCCCCGCGGTCCATGAACACGGCGAGCTGCAGGCCCGGCCACCAGCTGCGCCACCGCTGCGGGTCGTGGACCACCGCGGCCAGCTCACCGGGTGCGGCGACGATGAAGGTCTCGTCGATGAGGTCGACCCAGGGCACGGCAAGAGCATGCCATCGCGGCCCCGAGGCCCTAGTTTGGTCCGACCACGACCCCAACCGGGAGGCCGCGACCGTGCACGAGTTCAGCGTCCCCGCCGCCGCAGAGGTGCCCACCGAGCGCAACCTCTCCGATCTGGTCTACGACAACGCCGTCCGGACCCCCCACCGGGTGCAGTTCCGACGCAAGGTCGGTGATCGGTGGCAGGACGTCACCTCCCGGCAGTTCCTGGCCGAGGTGACCGACTTGGCGAAGGGGCTGATGGCCTCCGGGGTCGGCCCCGGCGACCGGGTGGGCATCATGTCCCGCACCCGTTACGAGTGGACCCTCGCCGACTTCGCGCTGTGGGCCGCCGGCGCGGTTCCGGTGCCGATCTACGAGACCTCCTCGGCCGAGCAGGTGGAGTGGATCCTGACCGACTCGGGCGCGGTCGCCTGCTTCGTCGAGCACGAGGAGCACGAGCGGACGGTCACCGAGGTGCTGGCCGCCGTCCCCAACGTCGGCAACGTGTGGCGGATCGACTCGGGCGCGATCGACGCGCTCGTGGAGGCGGGGGCCGAGGTGCCCGACGCCGACGTCGAGGAGCGTCGACGCACGCTGACAGCAGACAGCCTGGGCACTTTGATCTACACCTCCGGGACCACGGGGCGCCCCAAGGGCTGCGAGCTGACCCACCACAACATGCTGGCCGACGTGACCAACGTGGTGGCCGGGCTCGGCGAGGTCTTCGGGCCCGGCAAGTCGACGCTGCTGTTCATCCCGCTGGCGCACGTGTTCGGCCGGCTCATCCAGATCGGGTGCGTCCACGCCGGGGTCGTGCTCGGGCACACCGCGGACCCGGCCGCGCTGCTGGACGACCTGGCCGGCTTCCGGCCGACTTTCATCCTTTCCGTGCCCCGCGTGTTCGAAAAGGTCTTCAACGGCGCCCAGGCCAAGGCCACCGCCGAGGGCAAGGGCAAGATCTTCGAGCGCGCCGCCGCCACAGCCGTCGCCTACAGCGAGGGGCTGGACGCCGGCGGCCCGGGCCTGGGGGTCCGGCTGCAGCACGCGCTGTTCGACCGGCTCGTCTACAGCAAGCTGCGGGAGCGCATGGGCGGGCGGATCGAGTACGCCGTGTCGGGCGGCGCACCGCTGGGTGCGCGCCTGGGCCACTTCTTCCGCGGCGCCGGGATCACCATCTTGGAGGGCTACGGCCTCACCGAGACCTCCGCGGGCGCCACCATCAACCGGCCGGACGCGATCCGGGTCGGGTCGGTGGGCCAGCCGATCCCCGGCGGGTCGGTCCGGATCGCCGAGGACGGCGAGGTCCTGCTCAAGGGCGACCACGTGTTCGTCGGCTACTGGCGCAACGAGACGGCGACCAAGGAGGCCCTGGAACCGGACGGCTGGTTCCACACCGGCGACATCGGCCGGCTGGACGACGACGGCTACCTGTTCATCACCGGGCGAAAGAAGGAGCTCATCGTCACCGCCGGGGGCAAGAACGTGGCCCCGGCGGTGCTCGAGGACCGGCTGCGCGCGCATCAGCTGATCAGCCACTGCATGGTCGTGGGTGACCGCCAACCGTTCATCGCGGCCCTGGTGACCCTCGACGCCGAGTCCCTGCCCGGCTGGCTGACCGCCCACGGCAAACCGGCCGACCTGCCGCCGGCCGCCGTCGTCGAGGACCCGGAGGTGCTGGCCGCCGTCCAGGCCGCCGTGGACGACGCCAACAAAGCGGTCTCCCACGCCGAGGCGATCAAGAAGTTCAGCCTTCTCACCGAGGACTTCACCGAGTCGAGCGGCCAGCTCACCCCGACGATGAAACTCAGGCGGGGGGTCGTGATGGAGCGATTCGCCGCCGAGATCGACGCCATCTACCGCTGAGCCCAGCCAGAAAGCCGCACACCGGGCGCGCCGTCGGCCGTTCGGCCCGAATCCGCGTCATCCCTTCAGGTCGAACCCGCTGTCCCACGGTCTGAACTGCTCACGCTCGGTAGTGTTGCTCATCCAAAAGAGGCAGACAGGCGGGACACACAAAACGCAAGATAGGTGACGGTGGTCCGCTGTCGGCAGGGGGGCGCGTGGCACGGGGTGTAGTCGAGCAGGGACGCTGCGTGAACGCGTACGCTGCGCCCATCCTGAGCCGGGGTTTCCACGTTCCCGAGGACCGCTGAGAGGAAACCCATGGGACGCAGAACGATCCTGCTCGTGGCCGCGCTACTTGTCGCGGCACTGGGAACCGGCCTGGTGTTCCTCTACGCCCGAGGAGCCGACCAGCGCGCAGCAGCCGGGCAACAGCTGGTCAAGGTACTCTTCGCCAAGTCCCAGATCTCCGCCGGTACGACGGGCTCCTCGGCTGCCGAAAGCGGGGCACTTGAACCGCGCGAGGTGGCCCAGAACTCGGTCGCAAAAGGAGCCCTGAGTGACATCACCGCGGTGGCAGCCCTGGTGGCCCTGTCTCCGATCTTCCCTGGCGAGCAGATCCTCCAGCAGCAGTTCGGTCCTGCCGGCTCGCAGAGCACGCTGCCGATCCCAGCCGGGAAGATCGCGGTGAGCGTCCAGCTGGGCGACCCGGAGCGGGTAGCCGGGTTCGTGAGCAACGGGTCCGAGGTCTCGGTTTTCGCAACCATCTCGTCCGGAACCGCCGCGGCCCAAACCAGCGTCACCCAGATCCTGCTCCCCCGGGTGACCGTCGTCGGGGTCGGCAACACGACCACGGTGACCAAGACCACGACCGACTCCAGCGGGCAGCAGAACTCAGAGCAGATCCCGCGGACGATCCTCACCCTGGCCCTCACCCAGCAGGAGGCCACCAAGATCATCTACGCCACCCAACAGGGTCAGCTGTACTTCGCCCTGCTCACCCCGGACTCCAAGGTCAGCCCCGGTGGAGCCGTCACCTCAACAAACGTGTTTGGCTGATCCGGCGAACCATCGAACTGACGCCAGTACCGAGGAGACGCCCGCATGGCCATCGTGGTCGACCTGGACCCTTCGATCGCTGACATCCTGCGGACGGCGCTGGGCTCGGACACCGAGGTCCTGCCGTCCGTCGACGCCCTGCGACACCACCTGGTCCCAGGGCTGACCGAGGACACGGTGGTGTTCGGTCCGACCGTCGACCTGCCGACTGCGCTGAGTGTCGCGTCGGAGGTGCGCGTGCTGCACCCAAGCATCGGGGTCATCCTGGTCCGCCGCCGGGTAGACGCCTCAGTGCTGGCCGAGGCTCTCCGAGCCGGCGTCCGGGACGTCGTCGAGGAGCGTGACCTGTCCGGTCTAGCCGAGGCAGCCCGGCGCTCGCGGGTCCTGTCCCGACGGCTGCGCAGTGCAGACACTCGCGGGGGCGAGCATGCCAGCCCGGGGCACCGTGGTCATATCGTTACCGTCTTCTCGGCGAAGGGCGGGTGCGGAAAGACCACCCTGGCCACCAACCTCGCCGCGATCCTCGCTGACCACGGCCGGCGGGAGGTCTGCATTCTCGACCTCGACCTGGCCTTCGGGGATGTGGCGATCGTCCTCCAGTTGTTCCCCGCGCACACACTCGCCGATGCGGTTGCGCTGGGTGACAGCCTGGACGCCGATGGCCTGAAATCCCTGATCACCCGGCACTCCCCTGGGCTGTCGGCTCTCGTGGCGCCCGTCGAGCCAGGCACGGCAGGCCACATCCCGGCCGAGCTGATCGGCCGGATGCTCGAGATACTGCGCGACCAGTTCGACTACGTCGTCGTCGACACCCCGCCCGCGTTCGACGACCAGGTGCTGGCCGCCTTCGACCGCAGCGACATCATCGCGAACATCGCCACCTTGGACATCCCTGCGATCAAGAACCTCAAGCTCACCCTCGAGACCCTCGAGCTCCTCAACTACTCCCGCGACCGGTGGGTGGTCGTACTCAACAGGGCGGACTCCAAGGTGGGGCTGACCGCGGCCGACGTCGAGAAGACCCTCAACGCCAAGATCGTCGCGCAGATCCCCTCCTCTCGCGAGGTCCCGTCCACCATCAACCGCGGCGTGCCGATCGCCCTGGACCAGCCGAATCACCCGGTGAGCCAGGCGATCCGCCAGTTCGCCGAGCGGTACGTCGTCGTGGGGCCGTCGGTTGACGACTCCGTTCCCTCTCCATTGCGCCATGACCGGCGCCACCGATTCGGAAGGAAGTCCTCGAGATGAGCCTCTCCGACCGCCTCGCCGAAGCTCGGCGGGCCCGTGGCACCGAGATCACCCCCGACAATGACTCGCTCAGCCGGCAGGGGCCCGGAGCGCGCGTCCCCCGCGGAGCCGACCCGTTCGCGGGCCTCAAGCGCGAGGTCCACCGCTCGCTCCTCGAGACCCTCGGGCCGCACCTCTACGACTCCCGACTGACCCAGCCCGAGCTCGAGCAGCGCGTCCGAGCGACCCTGCAGGAGGTGCTGGCCAAGGAGGAGACGCCGCTGACAGTGGCGGACCGCGCTCGCATCTCACAGGAGATCGCTGACGACATCCTCGGATACGGGCCGCTCGAGCCGTACCTTCGGGACGCGGACGTGACCGAGGTCATGGTCAACGGCTACGACCGCATCTATGTCGAGCGGGGCGGGCGGATCTACCCCGTGGACGCCCAGTTCGCGGACGACGCCCACTTGCGTCGCACCATCGACAAGATCGTCGGACGCGTTGGTCGCCGGGTCGACGAGTCGAGCCCCATGGTCGACGCCCGCCTGCAGGATGGCAGCCGGGTCAACGCGATCATCCCGCCACTCGCGGTGGATGGCAGCGCCCTGACGATCCGCAAGTTCGCCGCAGACCCCTACGAAGTCGACGACCTGGTCGGGTTCGGCACCCTGAGCCGCGCGGTGTCGGAGTTCCTTGAGGCGTGCGTACTCGGCCGGCTGAACATCCTTGTGTCAGGCGGAACTGGCGCCGGCAAGACCACCACCCTGAACGTGCTGTCCGCCTTCATCCCGAACGACGAGCGGATCATCACCATCGAGGACGCCGCGGAGCTCCAGATGCACCAGGAGCACGTGATCAGGCTGGAGGCCCGCCCACCGAACATCGAGGGCAAGGGCGAGATCGCCGTCCGGGACCTCGTGCGCAATGCCCTCCGCATGCGCCCTGACCGCATCGTCATCGGCGAGGTGCGCGACGCCGCCGCGCTGGACATGCTGCAGGCGATGAACACCGGACACGACGGGTCGATCTGCACCGTGCACGCGAACAGCCCCCGGGACACCCTCGCTCGCATCGAGACGATGGTGCTCTTTGCCGGCTACGACCTGCCGCTGCGCGCGATCCGCGAACAGGTGTCCAGCGCCATCGACCTGATCGTCCACCAGGCCCGCTTCAAGGACGGCACGCGCCACATCACGCACGTGTCTGAGGTTGTCGGGATGGAGGGCGACATCATCACTCTTCAGGACCTGTTCGTCTTCGACCACCACATGGGCTTCGACGAGCACGGCCGCTCGCTGGGCCAGCTGAAGTCCACCGGGCTGCGCCCGCGGTTCCTGGAGAAGCTGTCGGACGCAGGCGTTGATGTCGACCCGCGGATCTTCGCGTTCGAGAGGTACGGGCGATCGTAGTGACTGCTTTCCCGTTCCGTCGCCTCTTCACTGTGCTGGGGCTGCTGGTGGCCGTTGGGTTGATGCCCACCGGGGTGGCCTTGGCCGCAACGAACGGACCGGTCGGTCGCATCGTCTCGGCCAAGGTTCAGCCGACGAGCGACGGAGCCCAGGTCACCGCATTCTTCGAAGCCGCCGGGCTCCCGACAGGAACGACGATCAGCACGTCCAGCGTCACTGCCAGCGTGGGTGGCGCGGCCCTTCCCGCGACCGCGACGGTCGTCGGCCAGGGGGACACCGCGGTCCATCGGATCGCCATTCTCGCGATGGACACCTCGGGCAGCATGAACGGAGCTCCGATAGCAGCCGCCAAGGCCGCAGCTTCGCAGTTCCTCGCCTCGGTGCCAGCATCGGTACGCGTCGGGCTGGTCACCTTCGCCGGCCGCCCCCAGCTTGCCCTGTCACCCACGCTCGACCGGATCGCCGTCCGGGCTGCGATCGACCGGCTGTCGGCGCCACCCAACGGTGGTACCGCGCTCTATGACGGAGTCCGGCTGGCTGTAGCCAGCGCTGGCAGTACCGGGATCCGGCAGGTTCTAGTGCTCAGCGACGGCGCGGACGACGGTTCCAGCCAAGCGACGCTGGCCGATGCCACCAACGCGATCGGCAGGTCACAGGTCGTCGTCGATGCCGTCTCCCTGGGCGCGGGCCAGGGCCAGCTGGCGACCCTCAAGACTCTGACGGCGGCTGGCAAGGGCCAGGTGGTGGCCACCGCCCAGGCGAGCAACCTCAGCACGATCTTCGTGCAGAGTGCGAACGCGATCAGCAACCAGCTCCAGGTTCTGGTCGACGTGCCGACTGTCCTGCTGAACAGCCAGCAGCTGACCATCGAGGCCTACGCCGGAACCACCCAGCTGTCGGACACAGTGTTCGTCCCGCTGCTGGGCACCCAGGGTTCCCCCAGCAGCTCGCCATCCACCCCGGCTGCCGCGGGCCCCATCGCTGTCACCGCCCCCTGGTACGCCCATCTGACGCGCCCCGCGCTCTGGTCCGCGCTGGGCGTGCTGTTCCTCTCTCTTGCCATCCTGCTCGGAGTGGCGATGCGTGACCTCGGCGGCGACCAGCTCAGCGCCGTCGACCGACGGATCGCGATCTACACTCTGCGCGGAAAGCTGCCAGTCAAGGAGTCGGAGTCCACACCGGCGCTCGGGGACAGCGCGGTCGCCCGATCCGCGGTGGAGTTCGCCGGCCGCGTCACCAAGAACCGAGACGTGGAGGTAGAACTTGCCCAGCGGTTGGACCGAGCGGCTGTCCCGCTCCAACCCGCGGAGTGGGTGATCATCCATGCGGGCATTACGCTCGGCAGCGGCTTGCTCGTCGGACTGCTCACCGGTCGACTGCTTGCCGCGCTCATCGCGGTGGGGCTGGGGGCGCTGCTCCCCTGGACGTATCTGAGCGTGCGGTGGAACCGGCGGCTGAGCGCCTTCAACGACCAGCTGGCGGACACCCTGCAGCTCATGGCTGGCGGTCTGCAGGCGGGCTACTCCCTCCCCCAAGCCGTCGACTCTGTCGTCCGAGAAGGCGCCGACCCCATCGCCGGGGAGTTCAACCATGCGCTCGTGGAAGCTCGGCTCGGCGTCCCGATCGAGGACGCGCTCGCAGGGATCGGCGAGCGAATGGACAGCACGGACTTCCGTTGGACGGTGATGGCGATCCGGATCCAGCGGGAGGTCGGCGGTAACCTGGCGGAGGTGCTGCGCAACGTGGCCAGCACTCTGCGGGAACGGGAACGGCTCCGTCGCCAGGTTCGTGTCCTGTCCGCGGAGGGTCGGCTGTCGGCGTGGATCATCGGCTTGCTGCCGTTCATCTTTGCGGTCTTTCTCGCGCTGGTGCGGCCGGGATACCTGTCACTGCTGTTCACGACGTCGCTCGGGTTGGTCATGCTGACCGTCGGTTTGGTGTTGTTCATCGTCGGCGTCGTGTGGCTCCGTCGAGTGGTGAGGGTGGAGTACTGACGTGAGCGGGATGCTGCTGCTCGCCGGCCTCGGGGCCTTCTTCGTGGGGACGCTGCTCTTTCTCGGCTTCTTCGGGGTCCTGCGCCGAGAACCGACAGGTGTGGGCCGGTCGCTCGAGGCGGTCAGCACGATGCGGGCGACGCCACCGGAGCTACGTGGTGCGATGGACCGACCGTTTGCAGACCGAGTGACGAAGCCGGGTTTCGCCCAGCTCACCGAGATGGGCCGGCGCATCACTCCCGCGGAGCAGGCTGCCCGCATCAGACGGCGGCTGGACCTGGCAGGAAACCCTGCTCACTGGAACGTCGACCGGATCCTGGCCTTCAAGGCACTGGGACTGATCATCGGATTCGCGATCGGGCTAGCACTGCCGCTCGTGCTCGGATGGGGGGTGGTGTGGTTCCTGGCGGCAGTGGTCGGGCTTTCTGTCCTCGGTTACTTCACTCCCGACCTTGTCCTGAACGAGCGAGCGGTGAAGCGCACCGAGCAGCTTCGCCGGGATCTCCCGGACGCCCTCGACATGCTGACCATCTCGGTGGAGGCGGGGCAGTCCTTCGACGGTGCGCTTTCGGAGGTGTCCAGGAACACCGCGGGACCCCTGGCCTCGGAGTTCTTCAGGGTGTTGCAGGAGATGCAACTCGGACGCAGCCGGTCGGAGGCGATTCGCGACCTCGGCGACCGGGCGAACCTGCCGGAGATGAAGAGCTTCGCCAGTGCGATGGTTCAGGCCGACTCGTTCGGCATCCCCATCGCCAACGTGCTGCGGATCCAGTCGCACGAGCTGCGGATCAAGAGGTCGCAGCGGGCGGAGGAAGCCGCCCAGAAGGTCCCCGTGAAGATGCTCTTCCCGTTGATCTTCTGCATCCTTCCGGTCATGATGATCGTCGTTGTCGGGCCGGCCATCATCTCGGTGATCAATTCGCTGACCGGCAAGCTGTAGTGCCTCGACTCCTCGTGGTGTCCCGGACCCCGGCGCTCGCCATGGGGCTGGCCGGCACGCGCTTCACCACGGTCGTGCTGTCCGAGCACGAGGTCATCGAGTCAGCGGAGCCCCCATCGGTCGACGCGATCCTGCTCGACCTTCAGTCCGCCGACGAGACGGTCCGGTTGTTGACGACCTTGCGCCACCGCTTCGCACCGATCCCAGCGCTGGTCCTGGTCAGCCCGGACTGGGACGTCACTCCTGTCCAGCGGCCGCCGCAGACCTCGATCGTCGTCCGGCCGGTCAGCCAGCCGTCGCTCGTCCAGTCGCTGGAGCGGTTGCTCGACGCGACTCAGGTCTCACCAACCGCCCCTGAGGGGGCTGGCCAAGTCGCCCGGCGGGAGCCCAAACCCACCGGGCTTTCGGCCATGACGCCCCTCGACCTGGTGCGGGCACTTCTGCCGAGCGCGGGCCGACTCCCCACCGTCGCGGAGGTCAGCAGGGTCGTCCTCCAGCAGGCACTTGTGGAGAACAAGGCTGACGCGGGTGCCCTGATGCTGCGCGAGGAGAACCACTGGTGGGTTGCCGCGGGATCAGGCTTGCGACCCTTGGAGGCCCGATCCGAGCTCTCGATCGATCACTGGCTGGTCCAGACCGTTGGCGTCGGTGCCCGCGGTGTGCTCGTAACGGACACCGACATCGCCCGGCAGATGCTGGCCGGCGCACCGTTGGCGAGTTGGCGGCATCTCTTGGCCATTCCTGTCCCCCACATCGGCGGCATACTGATCCTCGCTCGCCGCAACAATCCGCCGTTCTCGGAGGACAACATCGAGCAGTCAGCCAGCCTGGGCCGCGACGCGGCGGCCTTTCTCCTCGAGGCACTCGAAGTCCGCCGGCTGGCGCGGGCGCTGATCCGCTACACAGCGCGCAAGGCCGAGGACCGTTAGGGCCGGCTACTCGACAAAGACCCGCTCGTCGACGAGCTGCTCGGAGACTGCGGACCCCTCCGGGTCAAAGCGACCGCGCTCGAACCTCTTGCGAAACTGCAGGTCGATGTGGTCCAGCCCATTTCGGTTCTTCTCGAGGCTCACCACCACGAAGTTGCGGAAGCTCTCGGCATTCGTGATGTCGTAGACCAGGTGGTGTCGGGCCACCACGTTGAACTTGTCGTTCATCACGAGTACGACGTCGGCCTCGTAGGCCAAGGCCGATGCGCCGCGTAGGTGGTGGGTGCGCAGTCGACGACCCGCCCGGATACCCTCCTTGTCCGCTGCCACGACGGCCAGAACCGGCACGTCGGCGGCCAGAGCCAGGTCCTTCAGCCCCTGGACCACATCGGTGATCCGCTCCTCCTCGCTGGGGCCACCGAGCGGCACCGCGACCTTCTGCAGGTAGTCGACGACGACGAGCGGCGGCTGGCCGTGGGTGGCGCGGACCTCCTGGACGACCGCGGCGATGGTCTGCACGCTCGTGGTTGTGCCGTTGGAGCGATGGATCATGAGGCGGTCTCCCCACGCCCGGACTGCGAGAACTGCCTCGGCGCCCCCCTCGGTGGCAGCCAGCCGGTCCTCAAGCCCGCCCAACTGGCCGTCCGCCGCCTCCAGCGCCTCCCGGAACTGGCGGATCGTCGGAGCCTCGATCCCTCCGGCGAGTCCGGCTTCGACTGCCAGCAGCCGCTCCAGGACCAGGACCGCGTCGTGCTCGAAGGAGAAGTAGACGGCGGTGTGACCGGACGCTACGACGTTACGCAGGAGCTGCAGTGCCAAGGTGGTCTTGCCCAGACCCTGAGGCCCGCCCAGCAGCGTCAGCTCGCCCGAGCGCAGACCACCGTTGAGGTAGGCGTCCAACGGGGTGAAGCCGGTCGGCCACACGCTGGCAGCTGCGGAGCGCCCCTGTTCCAACTTGCAGTTGGCTTCATGCAGGACGCTGCTCAGAGTACTCAAACCCTCCACCTGCTCATGATCCCAGACCTGCGCCCCCCAGCGCGGCGGAATGGCCCCGGCCGTAGCAATCTATGAGCCCGTGTGCAACCGTCGGCCCATGCGACTGCGCACCCTGCTGAGGAGTCCGCGTGGCTTTGTGATCGGGCTGCGCCTCGGCCTCTTCACGATGCTGGCCGTCGTCCTGGTGCTGCTCGTTGGCTTCGACGTCGCCTGGCCGCCGCTCGGGTTGCTGCTGGCCATCGTTGCTGGGGCCACCCTCGCAACGGCGCGTTCGATCGCTCGGATCGGGCCGGCGATCGAGATCGGTGCGGCGGCCCTCCTCATCGGGCTCAACGAGCCGAGCGGCGCGACCTTGATGCCGTATCTGATCGCGCCAGCCGTCGCCGCCGGACTTCTGTGGGGCGCCTCCGTCGCATCCGTGTCGGTGGGCTTGGCGCTCGGCGTCCTCGCGCTGACCGCCGTTGTGGTCGAGGCGGACCCCCGCTCGTTCTCGGCCTACGCCGGCCAGTGGCTGGTGCTCTCGCTCATTGCGGGGCTGCTCGCGGCGTGGGCACGCCGACTGCGGGTGGAGTCCCAGAGCGACCCGAGTCAGGCCTCCTACCAGGCCGCGTACCGGTTGCTGTCCCAGCTGCGCACGGTTTCCCGGCAGCTCGCCGGCGGCTTGGACGCCTATTCCCTCGCCCAGGCGACCCTGGAGAACCTGCAGCGCTCAGTGGCCTACTCCCGAGCTGCGTTGTTCGCCCGGTCGGAGGGGGGACTGCTCGTGCCGCTCGCTTTCGGCAGCGCGATGCCGGTCGACTGGCATCCATCCATCGATGCCGACTCCCTCTGGGCTGAGGCCTGGACCAGCGGAAGTCCCAGCCGTGGCCAGGGGCTGTTCTCCGGCGGTGAGGACGGCTATGCCGCCGCCCTGCCACTGCGCGTTGGGGTCCGCGTGATCGGCATCCTCGGCGTGGAGCGGCTCGACGAACCGTTCACGTCCGAGGAGCTTGCTGCCGCCGAGACCCTGCTCGCGGATGCCTCCCTGCGGATCGAGACGGCTCTGCTGTTCTCCGAGGTGCGCCAGATCGCGACCGCCGAGGAGCGCCGCCGGTTGGCCCGAGAGATCCACGACGGCATAGCGCAGGAGCTGGCTTCGCTGGGGTACGTCATGGACGACATGGCATACCGGGCGGCTACCGAGGAGCAGCGCCAGGCGCTGCAGAGTCTGCGTTCCGATCTGACCCGGATCATCTCCGAGCTGCGGCTGTCCATCTTCGACCTGCGCAGCGAGGTGCACACCTCCACCGGCCTGGGGGCGGCTCTGTCGGACTACGTGCGGACCATCGGCGCCACCTCGGACCTCACCGTCCACCTGATCCTGGACGAGTCCCCCCACCGGCTGCGCGCCGAGACTGAGGCGGAGCTGCTTCGCATTGCCCAGGAGTCCATCACCAACGTCCGCAAGCACGCCAGATCGGCCAACCTGTGGGTGACCTGCCAGACGAACCCGCCTAACGCCTTTCTGCGAATCGAGGACGACGGACTCGGGTTGGGGCCCTCGCGTACCGACAGTTACGGTATGGAGATCATGAGGGAGCGTGCGAGACGACTCGGAGCCGACCTCACGGTAAGACCACGCGACGGCGGAGGTACCGTCGTTGAGGTCGTCGTGGGTGAGCTCGCACCGGACTCTCCCAACGGTTTAGGCCACGCAGGGGGTGACCATGTCCACGACCGTGCTGCTCGTTGACGACCACGAGCTGATCCGGCAGGGGCTACGTCGCGCGTTCGAGCGCAACGAGGACTTCGAGGTCATCGGCGAGGCCGGATCCGTCGCCGAGGCGGCACGGCAGCTGGCGGTGCTGCACCCGGATGTCGTCGTCGTCGACGTCCGGCTCCCCGACGGCAGCGGCCTCGACATCGTCAAGGCCGCACGGCGGCAGCGCCCGGACCTCGGCATCGTCGTGCTGACCATGTACGCCGGCGACGAGCAGCTGTTCGGCGCGCTCGACTCTGGCGCCTCTGCGTTCGTGCCTAAGGACGCCCCGACCGACGACGTCCTGGCCGCGGCAAGGCACGCTGCGGCCTCGCCCCAGGCGTTCACGGCCCGCGACCTGTCTGAGGCCATGAAGCGCCGGCTCACGCCCACTGGGCCACAGCTGTCGCCTCGGGAGAAGGAGGTCCTTCAGCTGCTCGCGGACGGTCTTGGGGTGGCACCGATCTCGCGTCGGCTGTACATCAGCGAGTCAACGACCAAGACCCACATCTCCAAGCTGTACGAGAAGCTGGGTGCGGGCAACCGGGCGCAGGCCATCATGGCGGCCCTACGGCTGGGCCTGATCAAGCACGGCGGGGACCAGCCCACCATTTGACACCACGCAGTCACCCGTTCGGCCTAGGGAGACTGACCACCCGATCGATGGTCGGGCAACGGGCCAGAGATGAGAATCGACGCATCGGGCTCACGTGGGGGGCCCACTCAAGATCCACGGAGGGCCCAGAAATGCTCCAGATGATCCGCAAGCACCTCGCGGCCGCGCGTACGCACGACGACGGCGCCACCGCCACCGAGTACGTCCTGCTGCTGGCCGGCATCGCTGCGGTCATCATCGGTGCAGTCTTCCTCTTCGGCAACTTCCTGAGCACCAAGTTCAACGACGTCCAGACCTCGATCAGCAAGGCTAAGTAATCCGGGGGAGGGCCGCGCGGAGACCGCGTTGGCGCGTCTCGCCCTTGCGGTCTTCGACGCGGCATCCTTCTGCTGGGGCACAGGTGACCGCAGATCAAGGAGGCAACTGATGAGGGCGCAACCCCGGTCCGACCATGGGGCGACCGCGACCGAGTATGCCCTCCTCCTCGCTGGCGTCGCCGTGGCCATCGTGGTATCGATCGTCGCGTTCGGCACCTTCCTGAACACCAAGTACACAGACACCTGCAACTCAATATCGACGGGAATGAACGATCCCGCCGCCTGCAAGTAGCCAATCGCGGGTGAGCACCCGAGCGGCCGTCGTCGGCCGTCCTCGGCTCGCCCAGATCGAACCCCTGCACCTGCTCGCCGCGGTCTTCGCGGCGGCGAGCTTGGCAACGGTCGCGTCTTGGCCCTTGGTGGACCCCGACGCTCCGTGGCACGTCCTGCTGGGCTCCCAGGTCTGGGGTGGCGTGG
>Ga0208851_1000589_pt1 | contig 15097 bp, 13 predicted proteins | sample NGESurshal092012_FD_184481 | JGI IMG/M metagenome (GOLD analysis project Ga0208851, IMG submission 184481) | Arctic peat soil microbial communities from Barrow, Alaska - NGEE Surface sample 415-2 shallow-092012 (SPAdes) | ecosystem: Environmental > Terrestrial > Soil > Wetlands > Peat ... | reverse complement strand
GGGAGCCTCTTCTCCCCGCGCTACGCCGCCCGGAGCCGCGCCCTCCCCATGGAGCACTGCGCGGTCAATTTCGCCCTGTACGTGGGCGGCCGGCGCAAGCAGTGGGTCCTCAGCGAGTACCCGACCGCCACCCAGTCCAGCGGCGCGCTCGCCATCGGCCGCTCCAGCTTCCAGCTGAGCGACGACGGCTCGGTGGAGATCGACGTGCGCGAGCGGCTCGCGCCCTTCGGAGGTGAGACGCGCGCCCAGATGGTGCTCCGGCCGACCGCGCCCGGGCTCGGCGCAGTCCCGCTGCTCGCGGACGGAAGCCACACCTGGGAGCCCCGTGCTCCGCGGTGCGAGGCCGAGCTGCGGCTCCCGCTCCTGGGCCACGTGCTCAAGGGACACGGCTACCACGACGCCAACGCGGGCGACGCGCCGCTCGGGTCCACGCTTCCCTCCTGGTCCTGGACGCGGGTGCACGCCCCGCACGTCACGGCCATCGACTTCCGGCTCCCCGCCGGCGAGCGGCTCACCGTGCGCACCGAGGAGCGGGGCACCTCGCTCACCCGCGACGTCCCTCCCCCGGCCGAGCTGACGGCGACCCACTGGGGCCTGCGGATCCCGCGCTCGCTGAGCGCCGGAGGGCTCGAGGTGCCGGCGCCCGAGCTGGTGGAATCGTCCCCTTTCTACGCCCGGCAGGTGGCCCGTGCCGGCGAGCTCCACGCCATCGGCGAGGTGGCGGACTTCCGACGCTTCCGGTCTCCGCTGGTCCGGTGGATGGCGCACTTCCGGACCCGGGTGGAGCACGCAGCGTGAGCACGCTCACCACGCTGGTCCTGGTGTGGACCGTGGCCGCTGCCCTGTTCAGCGGCGTGACGCTCTTCCGCGTGCTGCGGCGGCGCTCCCTCCCGGCGCCGCGGACCGTCCGGCCGTTGCTCCTGCTCCGGCCGCTCGACGAGCCCACCGAGGCCGAGCTGGTGAACCTCGCGCTCCCGCTCCCTCCGGAGCTCCGGGTGAGGCACGTGGTCCTCTCGCCCTACCGCCCGCGGCTGGCGGAGGGCGTGGAGTGGCACTACTCGGACCCGCCCTGTCCGAACCGCAAGGTGGGCCACGTGCTGTACGCGCTCGACACCCTGGTGCGCGCCGACGAGCAGGTCCTGGTCGTCGACGCCGATGTGGCGGTCAACCGTGCGCTCCTCGAGGGGCTCTCCGGGGCGCTCTCCGGGGGCGCGGCCCTGTCCACCGCGGCGCCCTCGCCCGAGGGGGGGACAGGCCTCGGGGCCGCCGCGCTGCGGGGCTTGCTGCGGGCGAGCCAGCACAGCTTCGTCGCGCTGGACGTCATGTCCGCGGGGTCGAAGGCCATCTGCGGCAAGGCGCTCGGGCTCTCGGCGCCGGCGCTCGAGGCGCTGCGCGGCCTCACCGGACACATCGGCGAGGACCTCGAGCTCTCGCGCTTCCTCCACTCCCGCGGCCTGGCCGTGGTCCGGGTACCGGTGCCGGCGCGCATGCCGCTCCGCGGGCCGGTGTCCCTCGGGGGCGTCCACCGCCGGATCCGCCGCTGGATGCAGGTGCTGCGCGCGCACCGGCCGGTGCTCTTTCCCTCGGTGCCACTCTTGCTCGCGCCGACGCCGCTGCTCCTCGGTCTGGCGGTGCTGGTGGGCTCTCCGGCGGTCGTGGCCGCGCTCGCGGCGCTCCTGGCGTCGCGCATCGCGCTCGGGCTCGCGCTCTGCCGCGGCGCGCCCAGCGGCGCGGACGGTGGGTGGGAGTGGCTCCTGGGAGAGGCGGTGTTGCTCGCCGCCTGGGTGGGCTCGCTCGGCGAGCGCACCGTGGACTGGCGGGGACGCTGCTTCACCGTCCTGCGGGGAGGGCGGATGGAGCGCCTTGCGCCCGGAGGGGAGCCGTGACTTACGGACGCTTCCTCGGGCTGTTCGTCGCCCTGCCGCTGGCGGTCCTGCTGGTGCTGTGGTGGACCGGCACGGTGAAGCGGCTGCCCTGGAAGGGCATGCTGCAGCTGTTGCTCGTGGTCTATCTGGCCACGGCGCCCTGGGACAACGCGGCGGTCAAGCACGGGCTGTGGGACTTCCCCGAGGGGAAGACCTGGGGCATTCGCATCGGGTACCTGCCGCTCGAGGAGTACCTGTTCTTCGGCCTGCAGACGCTCCTCACCGGACTCTGGGCGGGGCGGCGGCTCCTGGCGATGGGCGATCGCGAGGTCTCGGCGTGAACGGGCCGGCCGCCTACCTCACCCATCTCCTGGTCTGGGCGCTGCCCGTCCTGGCGATGCAGCTCGGGGTCATCATCTGGCGCTACCGGGAGCACACCTGGGCGGTGCTCCGGGCAGTGCTCCCACCGGCGCTCCTGGTCACCGCGTGGCTGGTGGCCGGGGATCACCTGGCGATCAGCGCCGGCGTCTGGCAGTTCGGAGAGGGGAAGCACCTGGGCATCTACCTCGGCGCGGTCCCCATCGAGGAGGCGCTGTTCTTCCTCCTGACCAACCTGCTCGTGGTGTTCGGGCTGGCTCTCTTCTGGCCGCGCCCCCGCAGGGCGGAGGCGGTCTCGTGATTCCCGCCTGCAAGGGCTGTCTGCGCGCGCACCTGGTGGACGCCTACGTCCGCCGCAAGGTGCGCAGGTCCTTCCGGGCGGTCTGGCTCCGGGGGGAGCTGCCACCGGCGCCGGCCGGCCTCTTGGTCTACGTGAACCACACCAACTGGTGGGATGGCTTCATCGTGCACCAGCTCGGCAAGGCCGCGGGGTTGGACGGCTACGCCCTGATGGAGGAGCGGAACCTCGCCCGGTACCCGTTCCTCCGGCACATCGGTGCCTTCTCGGTGCGCCGGGGAGAGGCGGTGTCCTCGCTCGAGACGCTCCGCTATGCGTGTGGGCTCTTGGCCGAGCCCAGGCGCGCCGTCGTCGTGTTCCCCGAGGGCGAGCATCGTCCCCCAGGCGAGGTGCCGCTCCGGTTCGAGCGCGGGGTGGAGGCCCTGGCCCGACTGAGCAAGGCGCCGTCGGTGCCGGTCGCCGTTCGCTACGCCTTCTTCGAGCACGAGCGCCCGGACGTGCTGCTCGACGTCGGCGCGGCGCACCCTCCGCTGCGGCTGCCCGACTACCAGCGCCGGCTCGAGGAGCGGGTCGTGGCGCTGCACGCCGTGACCCGTCTCGACGGGTTCCACCGGTTGCTCGAGGGAACCCGGGGCGTGGCCGAGCGGTGGGACGCGGTCCGCGGAGCGGGCGAGGCGGAGACGTGAGCCTGCGCATCCGCACCATCGCCCGGCTCACGGGTGTGCGCGAGGCGACGCTCCGCGCCTGGGAGCGCCGCTACGGCTTCCCCCGTCCCGCCCGGGGCGAGAACAACTACCGCGTCTACTCCCGCGACGAGGTGGAGGCGGTGCGCCGCGTGGCGCAGCTGCTCCAGGAAGGGTTCTCGGCGTCCGAGGCCATCGAGCAGGTGCGTCGGGTGCCGCTGGGGCAGCTGCCCATCGGCGAGCAGCTGCGCGAGCGCTTCTGGTCGGCGGTGGCGGTGCTGGACACCGAGGCGGCGGACAAGGTGCTGGATGACGCATCCGTGGTGATGACGTCCACCGCGCTGTGCGACGGGTTCCTCATGCCACTCCTCCGGGAGATGGCCGACCGGCTCGACGTCGCCCGCGAGCACCTTGCCTCGGCACTCGTGCGGCAGCGGCTCCGGGCGCTGGTTCTCGCCCCCGGCCCGGCCACCGGCCAGCGCGCGGTGCTGGCCTGCCCGGCGGGGGAGACGCACGAGGGCGGCCTGCTCGGGCTCGGCGTTCACCTCAAGGCGATGGGCTGGAGGCTCGCGGTGCTGGGGGCCGACACCCCGGCAGACGCCATCGCCAGCGCGGCGAAGACGCTCGAGGCCGACGTGGTGGCGCTCTCGCTGGTCATGCCCCGCCCCGCGGCGGACGTCGAGACGGCCGTGGCCGAGGTGGTCCGCTTGGTGAGCTGTGCGGTGGCGGTGGGAGGCCCGGTTGCCAAGGACAACGTGCGCCGGGTGCTGGCCGCGGGAGCCCACTTCGTGGAGACCGCACAGGACGTGGCCGAGGTGGCCTCCGCCCGGCTCCGGGCCATGGCCCGCTGAGGCGCCCGGCGCTGCCCGCCTCTGCTACGAAGCCAGGGCATGGGAAACCGGGTGGTGCTGGTGACCGGAGGCTCCCGCGGCGTGGGGCGGGCCGTCTCCCTGCTCCTCGCAGCCGAGGGGTGGGACGTGGTGGCGACGTACAGGCGTGACGAGGAGGCGGCGGCGTCGCTGGAGGCGGAGGTGGCAGCGCTCGGGCGCCGTGCGCTGGTGCTCCGGGCAGACCAGCTGGAGTCAGCCAGCCTCGAACCGGTGTTCGCGAGGACACGGGAGACCTTCGGGGGGCTCGACGCCCTGGTCGCGAACGCGGCGAGCACGGCATTCCTGCCGCTCCTGGCGATGAAGCCGCACCAGATGGACAAGACGTTCGCGGTCACCGTGAAGAGCTTCGTGCTCCTCGCCCAGCTGGCGGTTCCGCTGATGCACGGCCGCGCCGGAGCGAGCATGGTGGCCGTGTCCGGGATGGACAGCCGGATGCCGCTTCCCTTCCATGGCTTCCTCGGGGCGATGAAGGGGGCGATGGAGATCCTGGTGAAGTACCTCGCAGCGGAGCTGGCCTCGGATCGCATCCGGGTCAATGCGGTGAACCCCGGCTACATCGACACCGACAGCTCGCGCTTCTACATGGGGCCGGCCTGGGACGCGCTGGCGGAGAACGTCTCTGCCCAGGTCCCTTCCGGACACATCGCCTCCCCCGAGGAGATCGCCCGGCCCATCGCCTGGCTGCTCTCGGACGCCGCGGCCTACGTGAACGGGACGACACTGGTGGTCGACGGCGGGCTCGAGGTGGCCTACGGAATGGCGGTGGGCGCGCGCATCGCGGCGAAGACGTGAGCGTCCGCCCGTCCCTGGCGAGCGTCGCCGTCACGGTGCTCTTCTGGGGGGTGGCGGCGGTGACGATGCCGGTGCTGTTCCTGCTCGCGGTGCTCCTCTTCGCCGTGACCGCTCCCCTCGACCCGGACCGGCGCGTGCTGCATGCGTTCGTCTGCCGGACCTGCCACCTGTATCTCCGGGTCAATCCGTTCTGGCGGGTCCGGGTGGAGGGGCGGGAGCGCATTCCCCCCGGCGCGTCGGTGCTGGTGGTGAATCACCAGTCGCTGGCCGACGTGGCTGCGTGCATGGGGCTCCACCGGCCGTTCAAGTTCGTCTCCAAGGCGTCGCTCTTCTCGCTTCCGCTGGTGGGCTGGACGATGTCCCTGCTGCGCTACGTCCGGCTGGAGCGGGGCCGGCCTCACTCCACCCGGGAGATGCTGGAGGACTGCCGCTTCTGGCTCCGGAGGGGCGTGGCGGTGCTGATGTTTCCCGAGGGCACCTACGCGCCAGGCGAGGCGTTGCTCCACTTCAAGCCGGGGGCGTTCCTGCTCGCCCGGGACGAGCGGGTGCCGATGGTCCCGGTGCTGCTGTCCGGCACCCGGGCGCTGGTGGTGGGGGATGGGCCGTGGATGGCGCCCCGGGTCGACGTCCGGATCCGGGTGCTGGAGCCGGTGGCGTTCCCACCTGGCGCCGATGCGGTGCAGGTGGCGAACGAGATGCGCGCGCGCTTCGCCCACGAGCTCGCGCGGCCGCTGCACGGACCGGCCTGACCGAGGCCCCGAGAAGCTGGGCCACCTCGGCCCCCGTCTCGGTGGCGAGCGCGGTCACTACCCCTGGCGTGCGGCGAGGTGATGGCCGAGTGCCCGGACATGTCATTTCTGGCTGGCGATGCGGATCTCCCGCTGGGCGTTCACGTGCTGCGGGTCAAGTGCCACGCAGCGCTTGAAGTGCTTGAGGGCGGTCTCGGGGACGCCGGTGAGCTTGTAGAGCTGGCCGATGAAGTAGTGGGCGGGGGCGCAGCGCTCGTTGAGCTTCAGCGAGTGGTTCAGGTCGCGCAGCGCCTCCACCATGGCCACCTTCTTGTCCTGGAGGGTGAAGAAGCGCGCGTAGCCACGCCAGGCGTAGAACTCGCCTTCGCGCGGATTGGTGGCGATGGCGTCGTCGAACGCCTTCACCGCCTCGGGGAAGCGTCGGGCGCGAACGAGGGCGGTCCCCTTGTTGAACGTCTCCTCGGCGGCGAGCACCGCCTGGACGTCGACCTCTGCAGGACCGCCAGAGGCGAGCGTCTCCCGGTACCGGGCGCGAGAGGCGTCATCGCTGAGGACCCGGTTTGCCTCGCCGACCGCGGTGAAGAACTCCGCCTTGGCCCGGGCGAGGTCGGGCGGGGCCTCGGGTGGCACGGTGTCCGGATGGAACTGCTTGGCCAGCTTGAAGTACGCCGCACGCACCGTGCTGGAATCGGCGGTCTCGGGGACGCCGAGGATCTGGAAGTGGTTCTCCTTCCGCGTCCTCTCCAGCCGCGCCTGGAGCTCGCGAAGCTGCGCGGCGAACGTGGCGGCAACCGCAGCCGGGCGGCTGGCAGGCGGGGGGGCCATGGGAGCGATGCGGGGCGGGTCGGCCTGGGGCAGGTTCGCCAGCTCGGCGTCGGTCATCGCCGGGGCGGCCGGAGGGGGTGGAGCAGGCGCGGCCACGGGGAGCTGCGGGTTGGCAGGTCGTGCCGGCTGCGGCTGCGGTGTCGGCCGAAGGGCGACCTCCGGGAAGGAGACAGCGTCCAGCTCGCGGAGGAGCAGCGCCACGCGGAGGACGGTGTCCATCTCCCCGGCGTTGCTCTGGGCGAGGTGGGCGAGCGAGCGCGTCCCATCGAAGTAGCCCATCGCCCGCGTCTCCTGGGCGGTGAGGCGGAGATCCGGCAGCGCCTCGCCTGCTCCGCGCCGCACGACGGGGCGCTCGCGCACGTCCATGAGGCGGGCCTTCAGCTGGGGCAGAGGGACACGGCGGATGACCTCGGCGAGCAGGCCCCAGCGGTTACCGAGGGGGACCACCTTGCTCGCGGGGAGCTCGAGCGGCTCGAAGCGGAAGCTCCCCTTCGGCGCGAGGTAGGCGTGGAGCAGGATGTCGGCCGCGCGCTGCGCGAGCGCGGGGAAGACCAGGCCGGGGTTCACCACGCCCAGGGTGAAGAGGGCGGCGAGCACGTCGTTGCCGAACTTGGACGCCTCCCCCTCGGCGCGGGTGACCTGCTCCGGGGTGGCCAGCCGCTGCGCGACGAGAAACGCGCCGATCGCGTCCGAGGGATGCGTCGACTCGGCGGACTCCGGGTTTCCCCGGCGCATGTAGAGCGTGGTGGTGCGGTCCTCGAGGTCGAAGAAGAACAGACCGGTGGCGCCGGCCCGCGCGCCCTGCACGTAGATCTTGAGCGCATTCGTCTCGTCGAAGTCCGCCCGGAGAACGCTGAACGTGGAGGTGACCGGCGCGGCCGTGCGGGGCGGGGGCTTGGGGGCGCCAGGTGGGGCGAGCTCGAACGGCACCGCCTCGGCCCACGGCTCGTCGGGGGAGAGCGTGGGGACGCCGGCCGCGGCCTGGCCGACGGGCGCGGCGGTGAGAACCGGCGGCCGAGGCAGGTCGCCGGTGGGCGAACTGGTTGCGCCGGCGGCCGGCGCGATCATGGGCGCGCCGAACGGGCTCGCCTCCAGCGCCGCAGCGTCGAGCACCGGCGCATCGGGGAGGACAGCGGGGCCGGGCGCGCGCAGCGCCGGTGACGGAGGTGGCGGTGACGGACTGCTGAGCTCGGTGGCAGAGAGCGTCGGCGGTCCGCCGGGTGGGGCTGGGCGCGAGGTCACCGAGACCGCGGGCGGAGCGTTCGCTTCGCCGTCCGCAAGCCGTGACGGGCTGTCGCCGTCAAGCTGGACGTCGCGCCGGTCGTCGTCACCCCACAGGTGGCGGGGAAAGAAGTCCCGGATCTGCGGGAACCGGTAGGGCAGCGCGTAGGCCTCGCCGTCGGTCGAGACCTGGAGCAGCCCCTGGAGAATGCCGCCCTCGATCAGGAGCTCGACGGTGGACGGCTCGATGGGCCCGAACACCTTCCCTTCCCGGTTCCGGACGAAGATTTGCGTGCCGGCGGCCATTCGCGATCACTCATAGCGCAGCCGGAGCCGGGACCGTAGCAGACGGGCTACAAGGGCCCATGGACTGGATCCGCAGCGCGGTGGGCCTGGCAGCCGGCTTTGCCGTGTTCGTCATCGGCTCGTACATGCCCCGGAGTGCCGTTGCCAATGGCACCCCCTTGACCGCCGGTCTGGTCGCCGGTGCTGTCGGGTATGGCTCGGTCTTCGCTGCGCTCGGTGGTCTCTCGGCCGCTGGCATCGCAGGCCGGAAGCCGCTGGCGCACGGTCTGGCGCTCGCGGGGATCATTGCCGTGGCGGCGGTGCTCCACCCCTGGATCGAGCCTGGGTCCACTCCCCGCTGGCTCGACCTCTCGGCGGCGCTGGTGATGGCGCCGTTCGCGGCCCTCGCGGCGTGGGCTCGTGGGCGCGTGCAGCCCCGGTGAGCGGGGCTAGACCAGCGCGCCGAGCCCGAGTAGCGCGACCACCAGGTAGAACAACGACTCGCCTGCGATGAGACCGCCGCCCACGAGCGAGGTGGTGGACATGTCAGCCGGAAGCTCGTCGGCTGCAGCACGGTCCGCCGGCCCGCGGCTCCTGGCCAGCGTGTTCCAGACGGAAGAGAGGATGCCGCCTGCGCCCCACCAGAGCGCAGTCGGCAGTTCGACGAAGGTGCCGAAGGAGAAGGCGTACGGGCTCGGCAGCAGGACCGCGTCCGTGGTCCAGCCGACCACCGCGCCCAGGCCCGGGCGCGCGACGAACGCGGTGTAGTGCCGGCTCGCCCGCAGGAGCTTCCGGAGCACCTCGATGACGAGGCCCAGCGCGAACCCGACCTCGAGGGCGACGAGCTGGTGCGCCGGAAGGCTTCCGAGACCGCGGATGGCGCCGACGAACTTGTAGGTCATGGGCGACTGCCACTGGCCCACCTTCGCCTCGGGGTGGTCGAAGCTGTTGAGCGCCAGCACGGGGTAGGCGTGCATGAAGACGCGCGCCAGCACCACGCAGAGCACCGCGCCCATGCCGATGCCGAGCACCTGGTAGTAGAACTGAACACGCCGGTCGGTGCCGAGGCGCCAGCCGGTGGAGCGGTCCTGCTGCATGTCGACGCCGACCGAGCTGCAGATGAGCAGCACCGTGGCCGCGGTGATCGCCACCACCGGGTTGCGCAGCCCCATCGCTGACATCAGCAGCACCGAGACCACGAAGGCGCTGGAGATGGGGTTCTGGTCACTGACCCCGGTGGAGATGCCGTTGATGAAGACGAAGAGGATGCTCAGGACCAGGCCGAAGAGCACGTAGCGGGCAGGTTGATGCATGATCCGGGTCACGACCAGCACCACCGCACCCGCCCAGAAGAGCACCCACCCGGCGAGCAGCCTGGTCGGGAAGCCGCCGCGGTCCATGGGTGGAACAGTGGCGGCGTCGGTCATCCGTGCGCGGGCGAGCGCCTGACGGGCGATGAGTGCCAGGTCGACGAGTGCCGCGCCCATGATCGCGGCAAGACCCACCAGGAACCCCAGTCTCCTGAAGGGCTCGCCAGCGCCGAGCCACCCGTTGCTCCGGAGCCAGGGAGTCAACAGCCAGCCGATGCCGCCGAGCACGGAGGCAGGGACGGCGATGCGTGAGCCGACGATGAGGCCCGCACCCACGTTGGACATCGACAGCCCGCTCGCGCCGACCCACGCCACACGGTCGATGAGCCAGCCGCCGATGGCCCCCAGCCCGGCACCCGACGCGAGACTGCGGATCGAGCGCTGGAGAAGCGTCCGGTCCGTGAGCGCGCGGATGATGTTCGCGACGGCGTAACCCGACGGGTAGTCGAGCTTCATCCGGTCCACGAGGATGGGCGTGTAGAGCATCCCCACCCCGACACCGAACATTCCCACACAGGAGATGAACAGCATCAGCTGCCAGGTGGGGGGCAGCTCCATCCCGAGCCACACTGCCGCCTGGATGAGGACCGCCATCGCGCCCAGGGAGGCGACCGATGCGGCCATGGTCTGCATGTAGTTGGCGCCATGCCGTCCCTCGGCGCCGTAGGGATAGGTGACGACGCTCCCGAGGATGCCGGCGAGGATCTGCCCAGGGACGAAGATCCCGAGCGTGAAGTTCATGTACGCCGCGGCGACGCCTCCGAGCGGACCGAGGACGAGGAGCGCCACCGCCGCCAGCATCAGGTGGAATCCCAGCGTCCCCGGCCGGGGCATCCAGGCGAATCGAACCTTCGTTCCGTCGCCGCGCGGCAGCGAGGCGTCCATCGGTCTCCTGGGTGGTGGAGCGGCTGACCTTCGCACAGGGCCGAGGCGTTCCGAGGACTTCTGCAGCGGTTTGACAGCAAGGCAGGCGTTCTGGCATTCACCCGCGCCGCAAGCTTCCCGGCCCCGGAGCTGTCTGTGATCGAAAGGAGGCCACGATGATGCGCCTCCCGAGCGGTCCCGCCCCGAGGCACTAGAGAAGACGCGCTGATCCGACGTCGCGCGTCTGGCGCGACGGCGTGACGTCACGTCCGCGGGACATGCGCGGACTCGCCCCGATCCTTGAACGGAGAGCCTCCGCCCTAGGGTGCGTGTGCGCCCCGGGGATGGGGGCACGTCCGCTCGCGCCCTCCCGTCCGCGGAGGAGGCGCCAGCCGGGAGCTGAACATGGTGACTGGAACGAAGCTGGAGGCGCTCCTCGGGAAGCTCCGGAGGGCGCTCGACGAGCGAGGAGATGCAGAAGCAGCGGAGAGTTTCTTCCGCGAGGTGGTGTCCGAGGCCCAGCGGCTCGGGGTCGTCTCCGCCTACGTGCACTACGTGCTGGCCGGTGCGCTGGACCGGATGGGAAAGCTGGAGATGGCATTCGACGAGCTCAAGAAGGCACTGCAGGCAGACCCGCTCGCGCTCCCGGTACGCCATGCGTTCCAAGACGTGGCGGCCCGGCTGCGTGCTGCGCTTGCCGATCCCACCCGGGCGGCGGACGACCCGGAGGTCCCGCGTCTCTACACGCTGCTCGTCGAGGCGGGGGAGGCGGACCTGGACGCGCACCTGACCATGGTGCGGTTCGCCGTGGCCACCGCGCAGCTGGACCGGGCGCGGACCCTGGCCGAGGCGGTGACGATCCTGTTCCCGACAGCGCGGGAGGCGTGGGAAGCGCTGGCCAGGGTGGCTCGCGCGCAGGGAGACGTGGCGCGGGCGACCACGGCGGACGCCGAGGTGGCCCTGGTGGGGGTTCGTGCGCCGCTCTTCGCGGTGGTGGGGAAGGCGTCGGCGTGAAGCACGTGGCGGCCGGGCGCAGCGCGGGCCCCGCCGCTCCGTCCACGCACGCGGCGGTCCACGGTCCGGGAGAGCGTGACGACACATGTTTCGCCAAGCGCGTTCCGGGAACTTTTTCGAACGGTCTCCCCCGAAGGGGGGGTCGGGGAGGTCGTCCCGAGCGTCCGAAAAGGTTCCCTGAACACCGTTTGCGAAACGGGTTCAACGGGGCTGAACGCGTTGAAACTGTTCCTCCAAGGTCGTTGGCGAAGCCGTTTCGGACGTCCGCGCCTTCTGCTCCGACCCCCCTTCGGAGGAGACCGTCCGAAAAGGTTCCCCGAACCGTGTTGGCGAAACCGCCGCTGCCGAGTCCGTGCGTGCCGCCCGGACGTGCCCCCAAACTCCTGACCGGGGCGCCCGGCGTCCGCTCCCGGCCGCGCCTACAGAACCACGTGCTCCCGATGCTCGCCGAACACGTCGCGGAGCGCGTCGGAGATCTCCCCCAGCGTGGCCAGGGACTTCACCGCGTCGAGGATGAGCGGCACCAGGTTCTGCTGCTCGTCGCGTGCGGCGGTCCGGAGCCCGTCCAGCCGTCGCTGCACGGATGCGCCGTCCCGCTCTTTCCGGAGTGCTGCGAGCTGGCGGACCTGCGTCTGCTCCACCGCCTCGTTCACCCGGAGCAGTCCCTCCGGTGGTGGTGAGTCCTCCCGGAACTCGTTCAAGCCGACGACCACCGCCTCGTGCGTCTCGAGCTCCCGCTGCGCGCGGTAGGCGGCGTCCTGGATCTCCTGCTGCGGGTATCCCTTGGCGATCGCTTCGACCATCCCCCCGAGGTCGTCGATCTTCCGGAGGTACACCTCGGCCCGTTGCTCCAGTTCGTCGGTGAGCCGCTCGAGCGTGTAGCTGCCCCCGAACGGGTCGATGACGTCCGCGACGCCGGTCTCGTGGGCGATGATCTGCTGGGTCCGGAGCGCGAGCTTCGCGGAGGACTCGCTCGGCAGCGCCAGCGCCTCGTCCTTGCTGTTGGTGTGCAGCGACTGCGCACCGCCCAGCACCGCGGCCATCGCCTGCAGCGCCACCCGGACCACGTTGTTCTCCGGCTGCTGGGCGGTGAGCGTCGACCCGGCGGTCTGGGCGTGGAACCGGAGCATCTGGCTCCGCGGATCCTTCGCCCCGAAGCGCTCCTTCATCACCCGCGCCCAGAGCCGGCGCGCCGCCCGGAACTTCGCGATCTCCTCGAGGAAGTCGTTGTGGACGTTGAAGAAGAACGAGAGCCGCCCGGCGAACCCGTCCACCTCGAGCCCCGCGCGTCGCGCCGCCTCGACGTAGGCGATGCCGTTTCCGAGCGTGAAGGCGATCTCCTGCACCGCCGTCGAGCCGGCCTCCCGGATGTGGTACCCGCTGATGCTGATCGGGTTCCACCTCGGCACGCGCTGCGCGCAGAAGGCGAACACGTCGGTGACCAGCCGCAGCGACTCGCGCGGTGGATACACGTAGGTGCCGCGCGCGATGTACTCCTTGAGGATGTCGTTCTGGACCGTGCCGGAGAGCTTCTCCAGCGGCACGCCCTGCTGCTCCCCCACGGCGGCGTAGAGCGACAGGAGGATCGCGGCGGTGGAGTTGATGGTCATCGACGTGGAGACCTCGCCCAGGGGAATTCCCTGGAGCAGCACCTCCATGTCGCGCAGCGAGCTGATGGAGACGCCGACCTTCCCCACCTCGCCTCGGGCCCGCGGGTGGTCTCCGTCCCGGCCCATCTGCGTCGGAAGATCGAAGGCCACGGAGAGGCCGGTCTGCCCCGACTTCAAGAGGTAGTGGTACCGGGCGTTGGCGTCCTCGGCGCTGCCAAACCCGGCGTACTGGCGCATCGTCCAGTGACGGGCGCGGTACATGGTGGGCTGGATTCCCCGGGTGAACGGGTACTCGCCCGGAAAGCCGAGCGTCTGGACGTAGTGCGCATCCGGGTTCGCCGGCGCATCCACCGGTTCGAGCGGAATCTCGCTCGAGGTCTCGAACACGTCCTTCCGCTCGGGCGACCTCGCCCGGGCCTTCACCCAGACCTCGTCCAGCCACCGTCGGCGCTCGTCGGACATCCGAAGCTCCTACTCGACCGTGAGCAGCTTGGCGTTCGCCTCCACCGTGCTGCCCTCCTTCGCGAACACCTCGAGCACAGTGCCGGCCTTGGGGCTCTTGAGCTCGTTTTCCATCTTCATCGCCTCGACCACCACCAGCCCCTGTCCCTCGGTCACCTGGGCCCCGGGAGCCACCAGCACCCGGACCACCTTGCCCGGCATGGGTGCGCTGAGAAGCACCTTCCCGCTCACGCTGAACCCGGAGGCGCCCGCGCGCAAGCGGACTGCGCGCTCGTCCGCCACGTCGACCGTCAGGAGCTCGAAGCCGACCAGGACCTGGACCTCGTCTCCGGACTCGTCGAGCTCGACGTCGTACGAGCGGCCGTCCACCAAGAGCGAGACAGCGCCGTGTTCGAGCACGCGGGCATCCACGGTGTGCGAGACGCCTCCCATCTTGAGGACGAACTTGCCTTCGCCGAGATCCTCGATGTCCACCGGGACCGACTCCCGTGCGCCCCGGACCCGCGTCTCGTACCGCTTGGCGCGGCTCATCGCCGGCTCCCGCGCGCCCGCATCCGCCACGGCGAAGGTCCGGACCTCCCGGCGGTGCTCGGGGCGATGGCGCGCTGGCGCCGCTGATCGCGCTGGTAGGCATCCACCACCGCCGCCAGAACGGCCACCTCGCCGAGCTGGTGGTCGTGCCGGCCGAGCAGCGCCGAGTGGAGACGCGGGAGGAAGCCGGTGTCGTAGTTCCCGCCCACGAACTCGGGGTGAGCGACGATCGCGCTCAGGTAGCGGATGTTGGTGGTGATGCCCTTCACCACGTACTCCGCCAGGGCGCGGCGGATCCGGGCGATGGCCTCGAGCCGGGTGGGTGCCCAGACCGAGAGCTTGGAGATCATCGGGTCGTAGACCGTGGGCACGGTGTAGCCGGAGTACACCCCCGAGTCGTCGCGCACGTTCGGACCGGACGGCACTCGCAGGTAGGTGATTCGCCCGGGGCTGGGCATGAAGTTTTGCGCCGGGTCCTCGGCGTAGACGCGCACCTCGATGCTGTGGCCGCGGGGGGGCTCGGTGCGGAAGCCGAGTGCCTCGCCCTGCGCGACGCGGATCTGCCACGCCACGAGGTCGAGGCCGGTGACCCACTCGGTCACGGGATGCTCGACCTGGAGCCGGGTGTTCATCTCGAGGAAGTAGAAGTTCCGGTGGCGGTCGACCAGGAACTCCACCGTGCCGGCGCCCACGTAGTCCACGGCCTTCGCGGCCTTCACCGCCACCTCCCCCATCGCGGCGCGCATCTCGGGGGTGAGGATGGGTGACGGCGTCTCCTCGACGACCTTCTGGTGCCGTCGCTGCGCCGAGCACTCGCGCTCATTCAAGTGCACGGTGTTGCCCTGCTGGTCGGCGAACACCTGGATCTCCACGTGGTGGGGCTCCTCGAGGTACTTCTCGAGGTACACCGCCTCGTTGCCGAAGGCGTTCAGCGCCTCGCTCTGGGCCGATCGCCAGGCCGAATCGAAGTCGGCCAGGCGGTCCACCCGGCGCATTCCCTTGCCCCCGCCGCCGCCGGCGGCCTTGAGCATCACCGGGAACCCGACCTTCTCGGCGTAGGCGCGGGCCTCGGCCACGGACGCGAACGGGGCGAGGCTCCCGGGCACGACGGGAACGCCGGCCTTCTCCATGTTGGCGCGGGCGCGGGTCTTCTCGCCCATCGCGTCCATGGCCGGAGCCGGCGGCCCGATGAAGACGATTCCTGCGGCCTCGCACGCGCGCACGAACGCGGAGTTCTCGCTCAAGAACCCGTAGCCGGGG
>Ga0208851_1000588_pt1 | contig 15103 bp, 12 predicted proteins | sample NGESurshal092012_FD_184481 | JGI IMG/M metagenome (GOLD analysis project Ga0208851, IMG submission 184481) | Arctic peat soil microbial communities from Barrow, Alaska - NGEE Surface sample 415-2 shallow-092012 (SPAdes) | ecosystem: Environmental > Terrestrial > Soil > Wetlands > Peat ... | reverse complement strand
GCAGGTGTCGGTGACCGGTGGGAGATCCGCGTGGTCCGGCGCCGGGATCGGCTTGGGGAAGGTGTTCGTCACGAGCTGGAAGAGCTGCTTGGACCCGGCCGCCTTCGCCTCGACCCAGCCCATCGCCCCGGGCTTCACGTGGCACTCGGCGCAGGCGAGCTCCGAGTGCGCCGAGGCCGTGTAGGCCTTCATCTCCGGGTTCATGGTGTGGCACAGGCCGCAGAAGGTCGCCGTCTCCGTGAACCCGACGGCCATCACGCCAGCCACCGTCACGATGGACCCGAATCCGGCCACCAGGAAGAAGGTCAGCAGCATGCCGCGCTTGCTGCGCAGCGGTGGATACGGGATCTTCGCAAGGAGGCGACGGACACGAGCGAACCGAACCCGGGGAGCTGCCTCCGCGGGCTCGGTCGTCTCGGTGACCTGGTCGGGCATAGTTCTGGGTCAGCTCCCGCTGGAAGCTGAGGGGGCAGGGCTCGCGCTGTTGAGGCTCGCGAGGTGCGTCTGCACGGTCTTCGCGAGGTCAGACTTCGGATCGATGGCGACGACTGTCGCCCATTCCTTCTTGGCCGCTGCGGTGTCGGGCTTGTCGGCACTGAGGTAGAGGAACCCGAGGTCATAGTGCGCCTCAGCGTTCTTCGGGTTGATTGCGATCGCCTTCTGCCACGACGCCTTCGCGCCGGTCTGGTCCACCTGGTTGAACTGCGCTGCGCCGAGGGCTACCCAAGCGCTGTCGTTCTTCGGGTCGACGGCGACCACCTTCTGGCTGAACAGTGCCGAGTTCTTGTAGTCGCCCGCCTGGAAGTAGATGTTCGCCAGCTCGCCGAGGGACTTGGTGTCCTTGGGGTTGGCGGTGATCTTCTGCATCAGCGCGCCCACCTTCGCCTGGTCGATCGCGGGTGCGCTGCTCGACGGTGTCGGGTCCGGCGCTCCGTCGATGGCCGGGATGCCCGACGACGTCATGCTGTGGACGCCGAAGGCTGCGCCGGCCACCAGCACCAGGCCGCCGATGGCCCAGACCAGCTTCGACGGCGTGCGGCGCACAGTTGCCGTCACGGGAGGGGCGGCGGCCGGCGCCGGCGCGACGTCAGCGAGGAGCGACGCGACGGCCTCCACGTCGGCGAGCTGCTCCTGCGCCCACTCCCGTTGACCCTCAGGCGCGTTGTCGAGCAACGCACGGGCGGCGCGGTGGGCGGCGGCCACGTCCGCATCGGTAGCGTCCGCCGGAAGCCCGAGCCGCCCGAGCAGCTCGGTGCGCAGGTCAGCGCTCTCGATGGTGGTCGTTCCCGAATCTTGACGAGGCTCCATGGTGGCCTCCAGCTCCCTCTGCGTCGTCGACGTCGTTCGTCACTATCGATTCTGGTGTCGCGGTGGGTGCCGAACCATCCGTCGCCCGGCATGTTTGAGGTAGAGGTGCATCGCCCACGGGCTGTATCGGGTGCCGGTCGGTACATGCCGCTCTGTACCCAGGAGTCTTGGCGCCGCAGCGCCGGCACCGGACCGACAGGTCACGGCGTCGTGAGGGAGTACACGCCGGTCGGGCCCGTGGGACCGGTTGGTCCAGTCGGGCCGGTTGGACCGGTAGCGCCGGTAGCGCCGGTGGCTCCCGGGTTGTGCACGTGTCCGTGGCAGGCCAGGGTGCACGAACCCGACGCGCTGCTGGTCGCCCGGGCCCACGCGATCGGGGTCGACGCGTCGAGGGCGGTGACGTTGGGCGCGAAGGCCACGAGCCCGGAGTACTGGTTGGCATCGGTGGCGGTCGAGTGCGGCCGGAAGTGGCACTCGGCACACAGCGCGTTGCCTCGGCCGTCTCCCGCCGTGTCGATGCTGCGCAGCCCGGCGTCCTTGCCGACGAAGTCCGTGCCGGAGTCGCTTTTGTTGGAGATCTGAGCGACGTGGAGCTGGTGCAGCGGGAAGTTCGTCGCCGAGGCGCCGCCGGTGCCGCCCGTGAACGGGGTGTCCGTGTGGCAGAGGAAGCAGAGCGCGAAGTTGGACTCGTCGAACGTGGCGGCAGCCCCGGTCGTGGCAGCGGGCAGCAGCACGCGGTCCTCGTAGTTCTGCACCAGAATGCCGCGGTAGCTCGAGGAGTGCGACGGCAGATCGGAGCCGGGAGTCGCCGTGCTCGTCAACGGCGTCGCGATCGCGCTGGAGTGGCAGCTGGTGCAGCGCACCGTGCTGGCGGTAGTGAAGGTCCAGAGCTTGTACTGGGACGCGCCGGCCAGGCTGGCGTCCATCGCTGCCGTCGTGTTTCGACCGATCGCCTCGACGGGGTGGAAGGAGTTGTTGGCGGGGTTGAACTCCACTCCCGCGTCCAGCATGTCCTGCGACGGCTTCCCTGGCAGCTTGGGCAACAGCTGCGTATAGCCCGAGTGGCACTTGAGGCAGAGCTGGTACTCGGCCGTCATCACCTTGGAGCTGCCGTTGGCGAACTCGTAGGAGGGGCTGGAGCCGGCAATGCCGTTCGTGACACGAACTCCGGAGGTGCCGAGGATGCGGCCCGACGCCGTCCACGGGTCGTTGGTCGGGGAGCTGAGGCTGGCTGTTGCCGAGCTGTTGTGCGGGTCGTGGCAGTCGGTGCACTCGGTGTGCCGGTTCAGGGCACCGCCGAACTCGTCGGTCTGGCCGAGCGTGTGCGTGGACACCGTCGTGACGTCGTGGCTGAAGTACGACCGGGTGGTGGCGTCGTTCGGAGTGAGGCCCGATCCGACGAAGTCCTTGGACACGTTCGAGGCCGCACCTGTGCCGTCGTGACACGTGAGGCACAACGTGGTCGTGGTCGACTTGAGTGCCGGGGTGGCTGCGGCGCGGGTGAGCATCGGACCCTGCGCTGTGTGCGCCCGGTGGCATCCGGCGCACTGGGTGGTGCTTCCCCACGATGTTGCCGTGCCGCCTGCCGCGACCGACGTTCGCACGTGCGGGCTTGCTGTGTCCGCGTGCGCCGCCGCGGACGAGCCGACCAGGACCGCCGCCGTGACCGCGATTACCAGCGTACCGACGCGAAGGGCGCGGGCGAGGGTTCTCGGGAGCATGGTGCTCCTCGCGGACACGGTGAGCCTCCTGGGGCGGCTGGGGGAGGGGTACCCCAGGGGTTCCGTCGCGAGCTGGTCGCTCGGGAACCCCCAGGGCGGTTGTGATGCTGTTACTTGTTGTGGCACATCTGGCAGACGCCACGGTTGCTGATGCGCAGCAGGCTGCTGTCCTCAGGCGTGGTGGTGCCGGGGTAGTTCACGTTGTTCGCCAGGTTCGCGCCAACCGTCGTGTCCGACGGGACCGCAACTGCGTTGGAGCCGTGTGCGACGTGGCACTGGATGCAGTTCGGCGAGTTGACCTGGTTGGCGTACGCAACGCCATTGGTGACGTTGGTGTTCTTGACCGAGTTGCCGCGGTGGCGGTACATGAGCGCGGCGTCGTTCGTCGCGTTCGAGTACGTGGCACTGCGACCGGTCTGGTACCGGGTGTGGCACTGGGTGCACCACGCGGCGATCGAACCGATGAAGGCCTTGACGTTGGTCGTGGTGCCCACGGTGATGTTGGGCGTCGTCTCGTCGTTGACCTTCCAGTAGTCGGTCGTGGTGTAGACCCGCGCAAGAGTCGGATCCGCATCCGCGACGACCTGACCTGCGTTCTTCGCCGTCGCCCCGGCCGGAACCGTGACCGCGCCGACGGCCTGCGTCGTCAGCACCTGGAAGGTGGTGTACGACGGAGTCGCCCAGACGGAGAACGGGCCGTCGAACGTGCCGGCGCCTACGCCGGCAATCGTGACGGTGTTACCGACGCCCAGGTAGTGCTGGACGCTGGTTGTGTACGTCACGACGGTGTTGTTGACGGTGTTCGGAGCGGTACCGGTGACCACGGTCTCGACAGTTGCTGAGGTGATCGGCATCGCCGCGTTCGTGACGCCACCGGGCACCGTGTTGAGCAGCCGGTAGTTGCCGTTGCCGTGCGGGTCGTGGCACGAGCCGCACTCGAGCGGGCTGGACAGCGCCATCGCACCGCTACCGCCGAGGGTGTACCCCCAGGCACCCGTCGTACCCATCCCGTGGCTCGAGGTGGTGGCGACCGGCACGGACAGGGTCGGGATCTTGCCCTCCTGCAGCGACACGCTCGCCGGCGTGCGCGTGGTGTTCAGGTAGTACAGCGCCGTCGGGTTGTTCGCGTCGATCGCGGACTTGACGAACCCACCGCCGCGCAGCGCTGCACCGTTGCTGGTGCTGACGCCGTTCTGGACGTTGAGCGTCGAACCGCTGCCGCTGTGACAGGTGTAGCAGAGAGCCTGCTCATCGGTCTTCAGCAGCATCGCGGCCTGGGCGGTGTGAGCACGGTGACAGCCGGCGCACCGGGCGACACCGCCCCATGTGTTGGCAGTGGCGCCGGCTGCGACCGACGTCTTGTTGTGGGGACCACTGTTGGGGTTGTCGGCGTACGCGGGAGCGGCACCGACGACCAGAGCAGCAGCAGTTCCTGCGATCAGGATTGCTAGCCGCTTCACGGTCCCACCTCCTTCCTGGCTTGACTTAGAGACTTGCTTCGCGTTGCTGGTCGCCCCCCTCGGGCGTCTGGTTCGACCCTGCTCACCTCCCTTCGACTCGACCACGGCACCGTGGAGGGCTCTAGTAGCTCCACACCTGGACGCGGTTGTTGACGCGGTCGGTCACGTAGACCTTCGACCGCGTGTCTGTGGTGATCCCGTTCGGGTACTCGAACTGGCCGTCGCCGATACCTTCGACGCCGAACGAACCGGTGAACTCGGCCTTCCCCGGTGAGCCGGAGGGCCGGAACATGTCAACGACGTGGTTCACGGTGTCGACCACGAGCAGACTGCCGGAGTCGTCGAACACCACTCCGCGGGGCATCCCGACGTCGCCCGCGGCCACGCCCGAACCGGCGACCACGGTGGGTTTGCCGTCACGGTCGAAGGCCAGGACGCGGCTGTTGTTGCTGTCGGCGACGATGAGGTTCCCGTTCGCATCGACGGTTAGCCCGTTGGGGTAGTCCAGTTGTCCCGCGCCCTTGTCCGTCACCTTGAGGGTGCGGGTGACGTTGCCGTCGGCGTCGATCGCCACGATCTGGTGACCGCCCTTGGCCCGGACGTCCGCGACGTAGAGGGTGCCGTCCGGTGCGAACGCGATCGCCAGCGGCTCCCACGTCGCCTTCAGCGACGTCGGCTGCACCGTCCGCAGGTACGCCCCGTCGGGGGAGTAGACGTAGACGGCTTTGGCGATCCGATCGCTGGCGTAAACCTCGCCGTTGGTGGGGTCTATCGCCACGTACTGCATCGTGTGCATCGCCGGTGTGCCCTTCGCCGTCGGCGCCTTGAGCTCGCCGACCTTCTGGCCCTCGCGGTCGAGCACGACGACGGAAACGTTGACGCCGTCCCCGGACACGTAGATGCGGCTGCCGTCGGGCGTCACAGCCACGCCGAGCGGGGCCACGACGTTGTCGAGGCTGTAGGAGTAGTGCGGCGTCTGCGCGACGACGACTCCGGGGAGCGCCGTGATCGGCTTGCGCGTGATCAGGTACCACGCGATGACCGACCCGAGCAGCAGGAGGAGGACGCCCAGCAGGATCAGCGCGATGATGCGCCGACGGCGCTTGCGCGCCCCCTCGGCATCGGGTGCAGCATGCGCGCCCGGCGCCACTGGGGCGTCAACCGTCATCATGTCCGTCACCGAGGTGACGCCGTCGTTCTCGGTCATGTCGCTCACGTCACTTCGCTGCGTTGGTCGCGGTCGGGGAGTCAGGGGTGATGCCCAGGCGGGAGAGCCCGGCCATGGCGTTGATGCTGGTGGGGTCCTTCGCCAGGGCCTTGCGATACCAGCTGATGGCACCTGAGTTGTCGGCGGCCGTCTCGGCGATGAGGCCGAGTCCGGCCATGGCGTCCGCCGCTGCGGGACCTTGGGTCAGCGACTGGAGCGTCGCCGTGGCATCCGCCTGCTTGCCCCTGCAGAACTGCGCCATGCCCTGCGCGTAGGAGGCCTTCGCGGACTGCCCGAGCTTCGTCCAGGACGACTGCAGGCCCTCGTAGGGCTCGCACCAGCCCGTCGGCACGAACGTCAGGGCCCGAAGGAAGCTGTCGACCGCAGCGGCGTGCTTGCCCTGCGAGGCCAGAGCGGATCCGAGCAGGTACAGGGCGTCGGAGTCGGTGGAGTTCACCGCGAGGGCGGCCTGCGCCTCGGCGATGGCCGGGCCGGCGTTGCCCTGGCGCTGCTGCACCTCGGCCAGGAAGTAGTGCGCGGCACCGACGCGCTGGTCCACCCGCGCGAACTCCCCGCCGACCGACGCCTTGATGATGGCGTTGAAGTCGGCACCTGCCTCGGCGAGCTTCCCCGCGTCGAGCAGGGTCTCTCCGCGACCGAGGAGCGCGTCCATGTTCGTCTTGTCCACACGGAGAACCTCGGTGTACTGAGCGACCGAGTCGTCGATCCGTCCGGACTGCCGGTACGCCGCCGCGAGCGCGAGACGGGCAGGGAGGTTCCGTGGCGTCTGCTGGACCGCCTGCTCTGCCGCGCTGATCTGTCGTTCAAGCACCGAGGGGCCGGTGTTCACGCGTTGCGTGATCACGTAGAAGCCGGAGAACAAGGCGAGCAGCACGACGAAGGCGATTACCCCCCACTTCAGAAGGCGACCCAACGCCTGGTCCGAGATCCTCGGCGACTGCGCGGTCACTGCCATCTTCCTCACCCGTCCTGTACGTCCACTACTCCTCGACCATCGTGGGACGCCGGAGCAGGCGGAGCCCATCCGTCGTGCGGTAGAGACGGGGTACATCTCTGCGCATGCGGCACATGACCGCTGATGTGACGTGGGTCTCAGGACGCGTGCGATTAGCCGGCACTGAGGCCGACGCCGAGACCGGCGACGGCGTCCACGATGGCCTCGACCGCCGGCGCCTCGCTCTGCTCGGGGATGCGCGGGCTCGTGGCAGCGGCGCTCATGTCGAAGACGACGGCGCCGGGGGCCTGGCAGGTGATGCGGGCGGCGTCGACCGTCGAGGACCGCTCGAAGATGACGACCCGCGGGTGGGACGCCAGAGCCGATGCGACCGCGTCGGGGTCCAGAGCGGAGACGGCACTCACCCGGACGCCGGTCTCGTTGGTCACGTAGGCGGCGATCCCCTCGCCGAGCAGCGCGTGCACGTAGAGGAGGACCACGTCGTGCTCCTGGGTGTCAGGCACGGTCCCTCCCTGAGGTGGGTGCACGTCTCGATCGGACGTGTCCACCGTAGGGCGGCACCGTCGCGGTGTGATATCCGCGATATGGCACAACTTCCGGGTGGCTCAGGGTGTATCCACCCGTACCGAACGGGCGGGGCGTGACCTCAGGACTGGTCGGGGGAGTGCCCGAGGCCCTGACGCACGATGTACGACGCGGCCTGGATCCGGTTGTCGAGGTGCAGCTTCTCCAGCGCGTTGTGCACGTGGTTCTTCACGGTGCCCTCGGTGATGGAGAGCCGGCGCCCGATCTGCTTGTTGCTCATGCCTTCTGCGACCAGCTGCAGGATCTCGAGCTCGCGGGCGGTGATCGGCGGACCGGTCGTCGCCGACGGCGCCTCCACGGGCGTCCAGTTGCCGCTGCGGACCTCGGAGACGAGCAGGCCGGCGACGGCGGGGCTGATCGGCGTCTCGCCGCGCATCACCGAGCGGAGCATGTCGTAGAGCTGGTCGGGGCGGAGGTCCTTGAGCAGGTAGCCGCTCGCGCCGTTGCGCACGGCGTCGAAGAGGTGCTCCTCGGAGTCCGACACCGTCAGCATCACGATCTTGATCGCGGGCATCTGCTCGGTGAGCAGCCGCGTCGCCTCGACACCGTCCATCACGGGCATCTCGACGTCCATCACGATGAGGTCGGGCTTCAGCTCGTGCGCCCGCTCGACAGCGATGAGGCCGTTCTCCGCCTCGCCGACGATGGTGAAGTCGTCCTGGGCGTTGATCAGGGAGGAGATGGCGGTGCGGAACAGCGGCTGGTCGTCGACCAGCAGCACACGCACCACGTCATCCTGCGGCATGCACGGCCTCCGAGCTGGGACGGTACTGGGTCGGGCTCGGGACCGCGGCGACGACGCGGGTGCCGCGACCCGGTTCCGAGTCGAGCGTGAGAGTACCCCCGAGCAGCTCCATGCGTTCGCGCATGGAGTGCAGCCCGAAACCGTCGCGGGTGAACGGCACGGTGGCGACGTCGAACCCGTGGCCGTCGTCCTCGATGACGAACGTGGTCAGGACGCTGTCGTCACGGACCTGGACCACGGCCTTCGAGGCTCCCGAGTGCTTGCGGACGTTGGTGAGCGCCTCCTGCACCACGCGCAGGATCTGCACCTGGTAGCGCGACGGCAGCACGATGTCCTCGGCGCCCTCGGTGTCGAGGCTGGTCGGGATGCCGCTCTGGCGCTCGTACTTCTCGAGGTAGGCGCGAAGGCTCTCCATGAGGGCGCGGTCGACCCTGCTGGACTCGCGCAGCCCTAGGATGCTCTCGCGGACGTCGCTGTACGCCTCGCTGCACAGGTCGGCCAGGTCCGCCACCTCGTCGTGGACCTCGGCGATCTCGCGGACGTTCTGCTGCGCCTCGAGCGCCCTCAGCCGCAGGTGGGTGACGCCGAGGACCTGGGCCATGCCGTCGTGCATCTCCCGCGCGATGCGCTCGCGCTCGGCGATGGTCGCCGACTGGCGCAGCTGCTCGGAGAGCTGGGCGTTGATGATCGCGATGGCGGCCAGGTCCGTGAGAGTGCCCAGGAAGCGTCGCTCGCTGTCGCTGAACTCGGGGTCGGAGTGCCGGGCGAGCCAGACGTCGCCGAAGGATCCCTCCGGTCCGCGGACCGGCACCGTCATCGAGTGCTTGACCCGCGTCGTGGACCGGATGGGACAGACGAGCGCGTGCGAGTGGGCGTCGTGGACGTGCTCGGGATCCGGTGTGAGGCACACGGAACCGTCGCCGAGCGGGGTCGCGCCGGTGAGCTCGCTGTCGCCCTGCAGCGAGCGGGCGGTCGGCGAGTTGAGGGTGAGCACAGCCTGGTCGCCGCTGAGCAGCGAGCGAGCGTGGCTCATCACCGAGGCGAGCGTGTCGGGCAGCGGGTTCTGGTTCGAGATCTGCATCATCACGTCGTAGAAGGCGTGTCCCTCGAGCATGCCGCGCTTGAGGTCCTCCACGAGCTGGGCGGCCTGGATCGCGCCGGCGAGCTGCTGTCCGATCGTCTCGAGGGTCTGGTGCGCGAGGGCGTCCCGCGGGTCGATGCGCGGGCCGAAGCGCAGCCGCATCGTGCCGAGCGTGGTCGCGCCGGTGGTCAGCGGCACCTCGATCGTGTCGCCGCCGTCCGACGTCGTCGTGATGACGTCCGTGCTCTGGCGGGTGCGGATCGTCTCACGCTCGCCCGGCCAACGGCTGTCGCGCTTGAGGGTGACGATGCTCGCCTCGACCGCGCCGCTGGCGGTGATGACGCTGTCGAGGGCGGCGTCGAGCATCTCGTCGAGGTCGAGGGTGCTGCGCACCGCGCTGGACACCGCGTTGGCCGCGGCGAGCTCGCGGTTGCGACGGCGGAGCTGGCGCTGGGTGCGCTCGACGAGGCGGAGGATGAAGGTGGAGAAGACCACGATGCCGATCGCGGCCACGGCGACGAGCACGACGCCGAGGGCTCGGGCCCGGTCGTCCTGGTCGACGGCGATCTGGCGCACGACCTCCATCGCCGCGATGAACAGGACCGGCAGCACGATCGTGAGGGCGCGCAGGACCCGGTAGTCCGGCGTGTCCTTGGCCGAGCGGTCGATCAACCGGGCCGCCGTCGAGCGGGGTGCCGGGGCGCGGCGGGGCTCGGGCTCCACTGCGCCACCTCCTCGATCCTGACCTGACACCCGCTACGGCTTCCGCTGAGCATAGAACCCCGGAGTCCGGACGCCGCCGATGCGAAGGGACGAGATCTGCGAGCACCGTCACGCTGCCGGGGTGGACACGGCGATCCGAGGTCGTTCCAAGACGCGCGGTCGGACCGCGCGCGTCGTCGCGCCGACCACGGCTGCTGCCCTCGATCACGTCGTAGGCTGCCCGGGTGACCTCGACGTCGGAGACCACCGCTGCGCGTAGTGCGCGCCTCGACGACCTGGTCCGGGCCGACGAGAGCCTGCTCGTGGAGATGCGACGCGACCTGCACGCGCACCCGGAGCTGAGTGGCCACGAGACCGCGACGACGGCGTGGCTCGGGCAGCACCTGCGCGACCTCGGGCTCGCCCCGGTGCGGCTCGACGTCGGGACCGGCCTGGTCTGCGACATACCGGTCGGGGGAGCGGTCGCGGGCGACGGCGCCCCGGTCGTCGCGCTGCGGGCCGACATCGACGCCCTGGCCATGCAGGACGGCAAGCAGGTCGGCTACCGCTCGCAGCACGACGGTGCCGCGCACGCCTGCGGGCACGACGTGCACACGACGGTGCTGGTCGGGGCCGCCCGCGCCCTCGTCGCGCTCGCGCCCGACGTCGCCGCGAAGGGGCACGTGCGCCTGGTCTTCGAGCCGTCGGAGGAGTCGGTTCCCGGCGGTGCAGTCGACGTCATCGCGGAGGGCTGGCTCGACGACGTCTCGGCCATCTTCGCCCTGCACTGCGACCCCAAGGCCGACGTCGGCCAGGTCGGCTGCCGGGTCGGTGCGCTTACGTCAGCGGCCGACCTCGTGGAGGTCCGGGTGAGCGGGCCCGGTGGTCACACCGCGCGGCCGGACGCGACCGTCGACCTCGTCGACGTGCTCGGCCGCCTGGTCACCGACCTGCAGCCCGGGCTCGACCGGCAGACCGACCGACCGCGCGACCTGCAGATCGTCTTCGGCGCCGTCCACGCCGGCGACGCGGCCAACGTGATCCCGGCCACCGGGGTCGTGCGCGGGTCGCTGCGCACCCGCGACCACAAGATCTGGCTCCGAACCCCGGACCTGTTCCGCGGCGTCCTCGAGGAGATCCTCCGCGGGACGGCGGCGACCTGGGAGGTCGAGCACCGTCGTGGCGTCCCCCCGGTGCGCAACGACGCCGCCATGACCGCGGTCCTGGCTGCGGCCGCGACGCGCGTGCTCGGCCCGGACGGCGTGGTCGAGACCGAGCAGTCGCTCGGCGGCGACTCGTTCGCCTGGTACCTCGAGCGGATTCCCGGCTCCTACGCCCGCCTCGGGGTCCACGACCCGACGTCGTCGGCGCCCCGGCTGGACCTGCACGCCAGCACCTTCGACGTGGACGAGCGGGCGATCGGGATCGGGGTACGTGTCCTCGTGACCGCGGCGCTCGACGTGCTGGAGTCGTCGCACGGCTGACGTCGCGCCGCCGACCACGCCGGAGAAGACCGACGAGGACCGCGTCAGACGTCGTCCCAGGTGTGCACCGGCTCGTTGGTGTGCATGCGTACGACGTACTCCTGGGTCATGCGACGCAGCGACTGCTCGCGGGAGAGGCCCGTCGCCTCGAACCGGCGCACGGTGTCGCCCTGCCAGGTGGCGCCGTTGCGGCCCGACGTGCAGCGGCCCTCGATGACGCCGAGCAGCCGCTCGCGGATGTCGTCGTCCACCCCCCACTCGCGCAGGCCCTCGTGCGCCAGGGGAAGCAGGCGCCGCAGCACGAGCTCGGTCACCGGAACCTCGCCCGCTCCCGGCCAGAACACCGAGGCGTCGAGGCCGAGCATCGCCGCCGCGTCGAAGTTCTCCTCGGCCGTCGCGAACGACATCTGGCTCCACACCGGCCTTTCCTGGCCCGCCAGCATCTTGAGCGCCCCGAAGTAGAGAGCGCCGTTGGCCAGCATGTCGACGACCGTGGGTCCGGCGGGCAGCACGCGGTTCTCTACGCGTAGGTGCGGACGCCCGTCCTGGATGTCGTAGACGGGCCGGTTCCACCGCCACACCGTGCCGTTGTGCAGGCGCAGCTCGTGCAGCGCAGGTACACCGCCGGCCTCGAACACCTCGACCGGGTCCTCGTCGTCGAGCACGGGCAGCAGCGCGGGGAAGTAGTTCGTGTTCTCCTCGAACAGGTCGAAGACGCTCGTGATCCAGCGCTCGCCGAACCAGACGCGGGGCCGCACGCCCTGCGCCTTGAGCTCGGCGGGGCGGGTGTCCGCGGACTGCGTGAACAGCGCGATGCGCGTCTCGCTCCACAGGTGCCGACCGAGGAAGAACGGCGAGTTCGCACCGAGGCCCACCTGCACCGCAGCGAGGCACTGCGCGGCGTTCCAGTGCTCGGCGAACTCGTCGGGGCTGACCTGCAGGTGGAACTGCAGGCTCGTGCAGGCGGCCTCGGGGATGATCGAGTCCGACGTGCGCTCGAGCTGCTCGGGACCGCCCCGGATGTCGATCAGCAGGTCCTCGCCGCGGGCCAGCAGCAGCTGCTGGTCCAGCAGGGCGTAGCGCGGGTTGCTCGACAGCGACTCCGGCGTCATGTGCTCGTCGAACAGCGTCGGCAGGATCCCGATCATCACCATGTGCGCACCCAGCTCGTTCGCGACCTTCTCCGCCGCGTTGAGCTGGTCGCGCACCTCGGTCTCGTACCGGGCGACGCCGTCGCCGCGAAGGTTGCGGGGCGGCACGTTGATCTCGAGGTTGAACTGCCCGAGCTCCTGCACGAAGGCCGGGTCGTCGATCAGCTCGAGCACCTCGCTGTTGCGCAGGCACGGGTCGCCGGCGTCGTCGACGAGGTTGAGCTCCACCTCCATGCCGGTGAGCGGGGTGTCGAAGTCGAAGCGCGACTCCGTCAGCATCCGGGCGAGAACGTCGAGGCAGCGGTGGACCTTCTCGCGATAGTGCTGCCGGTCCTCGCGCGTGAACGTGCGCGCCCCGACGTCCTCTCCCATGCGGACAGCGTGACGCACCCGGCACTCCCCTGTCCTTGGTACGCCGAGGCCCGTGCCGATCGTGTCAGCCCGTGCCCCTCAGTCAGTTGCGGATGAGGGTGCCCTTACTCGCGATCGCGACCGATGGCACAGTGGGCTCGTGGACAGCACAGCAGCGGCGGTCGAGGTCGTGACCCCGCGTGAGGTGCCGCTGGGCGGCCCGCGCGCGATGACGGTGCGGCGAACCCTGCCGCAGAAGGCCCGGTCGCTCATCGGCGCGTGGTGCTTCGTGGACCACTACGGCCCGGACGACGTCGCCGACACCGGCGGCATGCTCGTCCCACCGCACCCGCACACGGGTCTGCAGACCGTCACGTGGTTGTTCACCGGCGAGGTGGAGCACCGCGACAGCGGGGGAGCCCACGCCGTCGTTCGTCCGGGCGCGGTCAACCTGATGACCGCAGGGCGCGGCGTCGCTCACTCCGAGGTGTCGACCCCCGGAACGACGACGCTGCACGGCGTCCAGCTGTGGGTGGCGCTGCCGACGGCCACGCGTGACGCGCCGCGCATGTTCGAGCACCACGAGCCGCCTGCCGTGCACGTCCAGGGGGCGACGCTGCGCGTCTTCCTCGGCGCCCTCGCGGGGTCGGTGTCACCGGTGCGCACCCATACGCCGCTGCTCGGCGCCGAGGTCGTGCTGCCGCCCGGCGGCCGCCTCGAGCTCGACGTGGAGCCGGCCTACGAGCACGGCGTTCTGGTCGACTCCGGCGCGGTCGCGCTGTGCGGCACACCGCTCGTGCGCGGCGAGCTCGGCTACACCGGCGTCGGGGCGCGGCGCCTCGTCGTCGAGGACCTCGACGGTGAGGGGGCGCGCCTCCTCCTCCTGGGCGGTACGCCGTTCGGGGAGGAGATCGTCATGTGGTGGAACTTCGTCGCGCGGTCGCACGACGAGGTCGTCGAGATGCGCGAGGAGTGGAACGCGCGCGGCGACCGCTTCGGCGTGGTGGAGGGCTACGTCGGTGAGCCGGCGTGGCTCCCCGCCCCCGATCTCCCGCACGTGCGGCTTCGACCGCGCAGCAACGCGCCCAACGCGGTGATCGGTTGAGCCGGAGGCAGAACGGAGCGACCCGGCCGGTTCCCGAAGGAGCCGACCGGGTCGCGTCTCCGATGCGGCGGGGGTCACGTCGCGTCAGATCTGTGGGCTACGCCGACTGACGTCCGTGCTTCTTGTAGTAGTCCTTCCACACCAGGCGGTGCAGCGGGATCCACCGCGGCAGGTCGCGCAGGACGGGGATGAACGGCGTGAGCGTGAAGGTGATGAGCAGGACCACGAGGATCGCCGCGATGATGACGTCCGCGTTGTCGGTCAGCGTGCGGGTGATGCCCGTGGCGTCGTCAGGCGCGTTGAACATCGGCAGCTGGTACCAGACCGAGGTGAAGGCGAGCCACTGCTGGCCGGGCCAGCTTCCGGCCTCGTTCATCATCCCCCAGGTGTTGCCCTGGAGGTTGAGCTCGGTGGCCTTGTCGTCCATGTAGGAGCCATCGCCCATGAGCAGCAGCTGCTTGGTCTGGTCGGTCTGGAAGAACTGGCCCTGACCGGTCATCGCGTTGTCGTAGGCACCGGAGACAGCCATCGCCAGGACGCCCTTGGCGAGGTCCGGCACGGGGCCGTAGTCGCCCTTGGCCACCGCGTCGAGGTGCAGCGCGCCCTGGTCGTCCGCCGTTGCCTGGATCGCGTCGTCGTACGCCGTGGCCCAGTCGGTCTGCTGCTTCGCGTCGGCGGCGTTCCACGTCTTGAGCGCCGCGGAGACGTCGTTGGGCTCCACCTGGCTCGACAGAGGCGTGATGACGAAGTCGTTCGCGGTGTCGATCGGGTGCGTGACGCCGCCCCACTTCTGGAACGTGAGCGGGCCGAGCGAGACGCCGTCGCCCTCGTTGTACGGCGGGCCGTACGTCGCGGTGCCGCTGGTGCCGGCGAGCTGCTGGACCTCGATGGCGTAGAAGTTGTCCGGAGCGTCGGCGGCCCAGCCCTTGAACGTGAGCGCGGGGTCGTCCGGGGAGCTGAACAGCGCGGAGAGGAAGATGACGAGCACGCTCACCACGACGAGGGCGATGGCACCTTCCTTGAGGATGTCGTAGTGGCGGTTCGGGCCGGTCCAGGGGCGTGCGTAGAAGGCCTCGCGTGCTTTGCGGGTCTCGCGGCTCATGACGCCACCTCGGAGGTCGCGGTCTCGGCGGCGGGTGCGACGGCGTCGTGGTCGATCGCGTCGATCGGCGGCACCACCCCGTGCTTGCGCACGAGGAGCACGTGCGCGGCCACGATGACGACGAG
>Ga0208851_1000587_pt1 | contig 15123 bp, 16 predicted proteins | sample NGESurshal092012_FD_184481 | JGI IMG/M metagenome (GOLD analysis project Ga0208851, IMG submission 184481) | Arctic peat soil microbial communities from Barrow, Alaska - NGEE Surface sample 415-2 shallow-092012 (SPAdes) | ecosystem: Environmental > Terrestrial > Soil > Wetlands > Peat ... | reverse complement strand
AGGTCGGTCTCCCCGCCGACCGCGCGAGCGATCGCCGCCGTCGCCTCGAGCCCGCGGACCGCGCGCTGCAGCTCGTCGCGACGCGCGACGGCCTCCTCGTACAGGCGCGCATTCTGCACCGCGACGCCGGCCCATTCGGAGAGCACGATCGCCGTCTCCTCGTCGACGTCGGTGAACGGCGCGCCGTCCTCGCGCTCGCTGAGATACAGGTTCCCCCAGGCCTTGCCGCGGATGATGATCGGCACGCCGAGGAACGTGCGCATCTCGGGGTGACCAGGTGGGAAGCCGTAGCTGCGCGGGTGCGCCGAGGCGTCCTCGAGCCGCAGCGGTCGCGGCTCGTCGATCAGCAGGCCCAGGATGCCGTGCCCGCTCGGCAGATCCCCGATCGCGCGGCGCGTCTCGTCATCGACGCCGCTCGTGAGGAACTGGCACAGGCGCCGGCGATCCTCGTCGAGCACGCCGAGCGCGGCGTAGCGCGCATTCGTCAGATCGCGCGCGGCCGCCAGGACGAGATCGAGGACGGCGTCGAGATCCAGCTCGGAGGTCAGGGCGCGGCCGAAGGCGATCAGCCGCGCCATCCGCTCGTCGTCGAGTCTCGTCGGGACCGCCATGCGTGCGCAGCGTACCCCGCCGCGCCGCGGGGACCCCGCTCAGACGGTGGGCACGAGCAGCTGCGCGGGCGGTGGCTCGGCGACGCGCACGCGGGCGTCGACGGTCATTGTGCCCGCGGGTGAGACGATCACGGGATTCAGATCGAGCTCCGCGATCGCCGGCTGGGCGGCGGCGAGCGCGGCGATCCGCAGGATCAGGTCCTCGACCCCCGGGATGTCGCCGCCGGGGGCCCCGCGGTAGCCCTCCAGCAGCGGGAACGTGCGCAGCCGGCGGAGCATGTCGCCCGCCTCGGCGTGCGCGAGCGGCGCGAGCTGCACCTGCACGTCGCCGATGAGCTCTGCCGTCGCGCCGCCCGCCGCCACGGCGACCACGGGGCCGAAGAGCGGATCCCCGACGGCGCCGATGAGCAGCTCGATGCCCGGCGCGGCCATCTCCTGCACCAGGAAGGGCGAGACGCCGAGTGCCGCCCGCAGCTCCTGCGCGGCCGCGAGCACCTCGCCGGGGCCGGCGAGGCCCAGCCGCACGGCGCCCGCCTCGCGCTTGTGGACGACGCCGGGCAGCAGCGCCTTCAGCGCGACCGCGCATCCGAGCCGGTCGGCCGCCGCCGCGGCCGCGGCGGGCGTCGCCACGACCTCCGCGCGGGCCAACCGGACCCCGTAGGCCTCGAGGAGCTCCTGGAGGGCGGCGTGGCCGAGCCAGCCGGGGCCGTCCGCGAGCGCCGCCGCGAGCGCCGCGGATGCGCGCTCGTCGTCGACGCCCTCGGGCGTCCACGGCGCCGGCGGCGGATTGCGCACCCGATCGGCGTGGCGCGCCACGTGGCCGAGCGCGCGGGCAGCGTGCTCGGGGGTCGCGTAGACGGGCAGGGCGATGTCGTCCGGCGCCTCGCCGGCCGGCATCGACACGAGCAGCACCGGCACGTGGCGGCGGGCCAGCGCGCGGGCGCTGCGGGCGATCGCGCGCAGCACCGGGTCGCGCCGGTGCCCGGCGAGCGGGGCGATGTAGATGGCGATCACCGCATCGACGTCGGGGTCGCGGCCGACCAGCCGGACGGCGCGTGCCAGCTCGCGCGGCGCGGCCGCCACGAGGACGTCGACGGGGTTGCCGACCGCGGCGCTGTCCGGCAGCGCCGCGCGCAGCGCGGCGTCGGTCTCGGAGCCCAGGGGCTCGACCCGCAGCCCGGCCGCCACGCACGCGTCGGCGCACGCGACCCCGGGCCCACCGGCGTTCGTCACGATCCCCACGCGCGATCCGCGCGGCAGCGGGCCGTGGGCGAGCGCGGTCGCGACGTCGAGCTGCTCGTCGAGCGTGCGGGCGCGGATCACCCCCGCGTGCGCGAAGAGCGCGTCGACCGTCGACTCGGAGGCGCCGACGAGCGCCCCGGTGTGCGAGGAGGCCGCGCGACGACCGGCGGCCGAACGTCCGGCCTTGACCACGATGATCGGCTTGCGGGCGCTGATGCGACGAGCGATCTGCCCGAATCGCCGCGGGTTCCCGAGCGATTCGAGGTAGAGCAGGATGGCGTCGGTGTTCGGGTCGTGCTCCCAGTAGCGCAGCAGGTCGTTGCCGGAGATGTCGGCCTTGTCCCCGAGCGAGACGAATGCCGACAGGCCGAGCCCGCTCCGAGCGGTCAGCTCGAGCGCGGCGATCCCGAACGCGCCGCTCTGCGAGGCGTAGGCCAGCCGCCCCGGCGTCTGCGGGCGGCGCGGGGCGAACGTCGCGTCGAGCCGCACGGCGGGGTCGGCGTTGATGACCCCGAGGCAGTTCGGCCCGACGAGCCGCATGCCGGCGCCGCGGCAGACCTCGAGCAGTTCCGCCTGGCGCGCACGGCCCTCCTCCCCGCTCTCGGCGAAGCCCTCCGACAGCACGACGAGCGCTTGGACGCCCTTCGCGGCGCACTCGCGCGCGACGGCCGCGACCCGCGGCGCCGGCACCGCGACGATGGCGAGCTCGACCGGCCCCGGGATCGCGCCGACCGACCGGTACGCGCGCCGCCCCGCGACCGTCAGGTGGCGCAGGGTGACCGGATACAGCCGCCCCGTGTAGCCGCCGTGCGCCAGGTTGCGCACGACGGCGCCGCCGGGGCTCCCGGGCCGCGCCGAGCCGCCGATGACGGCAACCGACGCCGGCGCCAGCACGTGCCCGACGGCGGCGACCGCCGCCGCGTCGTCGCGCCGGGCGAAGCGCCGCAGCGCCTCCTCCCCCGGCTGGGCGGGCATCTCGACCTCCAGCACGCCGCGCGCGGGGCGGATCGACGGCTCGAACCCCGACGCCCGGAAGAGGTCGAGCATCTTGCGGTTGGACGGGTGGACGATCGCGGTGAAGACGCTGACGTCCTCGTCCGCCGCGAGCTCGGCCAGGCGCCCGAGCAGCAGCGTGCCCATGCCCTGGCCGTGGTGCTCGTCGGCGACGGCGAAGGCGATCTCCGCGCTGCCGTCCCCGACCGGGACGTAGCAGGCGTGCGCGACGAGCCGCGGCGGCGTGCCGGTGACGGCGACGACGCCCGTGCCGCTCTTGGCGAGGATCGCGGCGGTCTGCTGCCCGTCGGTCTGGCCCAGGAAGCGCAGCCAGCGCGACTCCGGAGCCATCGCGTCGAAGAGCTCGCCCAGCGCCTGCGCGTCGGAACGGCGCATCGTCCGCAGGGCGACCGTCGAGCCGTCGCGCAGGGCGACGTCCACGCCCCACACGTTCAGGAGTCCCAGTCGCCCGTGATCAGCGTGTGCAGCACCGCCTGCTCGACCGGAAGCCGGTTGTGCGCCTGCTGGATCGCCAGCGAGCGCGGTCCGTCGAGGACCTCCGCGGTGACCTCGTCACCGCGCCTGGCCGGCAGCGCGTGCAGGAACACCGCCGTGGGCGAGGCCGTGCGCATCAGTGCACGGTCGACGCGGAAGGGTGTGCGATCGCCGGTCTCCGCGTCGGACCAGGCGGCGGTGTAGACGGCGTCGGCGCCCGCGACGGCCTCCCGCGGATCGCTCACCAGCTCGACCTGCTCGCCGAATCGCGCCGCCACGGCGCGGGCGCGCGCCACGACGCCGGGATCGGGCTCGGCGCCCTGCGGCGTCGCCACGCTCACCCCGATCCCGTTGATCGCGCAAGCCTCGATCAGCGAGTTCGCGACGCCGCCGCCACGCCCGACATAGGCGAGTCGCAGGCCGTCGAGACGGCCGAAGCGCTCACGCAGCGTCAGGAGGTCGGCGAGCGCCTGGCACGGATGGTGCAGGTCGGTGAGCGCGTTGATCACGGGGATGCTCGATGCCGCCGCATAGGCCTCGGCCGCCGTCTGCTCGACGGTGCGCACGGCGATCGCCGCACAGTACCCCGAGAGCACGCGCGCCGTGTCGGCGATCGGCTCGCCCGGGGACGGCGCGCGGTCCGGCGGGATCCGCAGCGGCAGCGCGCCCAGCCGGTGGACTGCCGCCTCGAACGACGCGTCGCCGGCAGCGGGCAGGCGCGGGAAGACGCAGGCGACCGTCTGCGAGGCCAGCGAGCCCGACCATTCCGCGGGCGCGGCCTTCATCGCCGCCGCGAGGCGCAGCACGTGTCGCATTCCCCGCGCGTCCAGGTCCGCCGGGTGCAGCAGGTCCTTCATGGCGGTCGCCTTGCGCATCCTCCGAGCGATGCTCCCCGCGCGCGGGACGCGATCCATCAGGGACCAGCACGCGCGCGCATGCGGGCGGACTACGGATGTGACGGCCCCGGGGCGCGCCTACGGTCCGGGGATGTTCCGCAAGATCGTCCTGGCCGCCCGCGGCGACGACGCACGCTCGCGCGACGGGCTCGCCCTCGCAGCGGCGCTCGCGGGCGAGCAGACCGAGCTCATCATCGCCGGCATCTGGATCTCCCCGCTCGGCGCCGGCGACGCGCTGTACGCCAACGCCGTCGAGGCTCAGCTCGAGCACGAGCTCGAGCGCCTGCGGTCCGCGGCGCCCGACGGGCTGTTCACCCGCGTCCACGTCGCGGGTTCGACCTCACCGGCCCGCGGCCTGCACCATCTGCTCGAGCACGAGCACGCCGACCTGCTCGTCATCGGCCCCGCGCCCGGCGACCACGAGGGCCATGCAGCCGGCCCCGACCTCGCGCTGGGCCTGCTGCACGACTGCCCCTGCGCGGTCGCCGTCGCGCCCACCGGGTACTGCGCGCGCCCGTCCCGCCCACCGGCCCGCATCCTCGTCGGCTGGGACGGCTCACAGGAGGCCGCCAGGGCGCTCGAGGCGGCGGTGCAGATCGCCGAGCACGGCGCGGGCGAAGTCCGCATCGTCGACGTCGTCGAGCACCCCTTCACCGTCACCACGATGCCCTGGGCGGGCGCCGCGGAGGCCGACCCGGGCTGGATGCGCGAGCTCGTCGACGCCGCCGAGCGCTCCGCGCACCACGCGCAGCGCCGCGTCGGCGGCCGCGTGCCGGTCAGCGTCGAGGTCGCGCACGGCTCGCCCGGCGAGGAGCTCGCCCGGCGGGCCGCCGGCGCCGACCTGATCGTCACCGGCTCGCGCCGCTTCGGCTCGCTGCGCCGCCTGGTGCTCGGCAGCACGTCGGCCCTGGTGCTGCGGCGCGCGAGCGTGCCGGTTCTCGTCCTGCCTCGCGGGGCGCTCGTCCCCGAGGCAGTCCACAGCTGAGGCCCATGACGTCCACGCACCCCATCCTCGCCGCCTTCGACGGCCACGCCTTCTCCGCGCTGCGCCTCGCCCAGCAGTTCAGCCGGCTGCTCGAGCAGCCGGTGCACGTCGCGACCGCCTACCGTGACGATCCCGTCGCGGTCACGAGCAGCCCCGAAGCCGGCTGGGCGAGCGACCAGGCCCGCGCCGTCGCCGAGCGCCGCATGGAGCGCGCCGTCTCCTGGGGCCCGGACGCGCAGGCCCCGCAGCACAGCGTGATCGCGGCCGAGCGCATCGCCGACGGCCTGCTCGACCTCGCCGCCGAGCTCGGCGCGGCGGTCATGGTGCTGGGTCCCGACCAGCGCGGCGACGTGACCCGCGAGGTGCTGCGCCGCGCGACCTGCCCGGTCGCGGTCGGGCCCGCCGAGGCACTGCTCGTCGCCGAGCGCCCGCGTGTCGTCGGCGTCGCGTTCGACGGCTCGTCGGCCGGCAGGCTCGCCCTGCTCGCCGCCGGCCGGCTCGCCGACCGCGCCGGAGCGCGCTTCGAGGCGGTCGTCGTCGCCGACGACGACCGCGCCGCCGACGACATGGCGCACACCGCCGAGCTCACGGCCGAGAGCGAGGTGCTGACACCGCACGTCGTCCGTCGCCACGGCGAGCCGGGTGCAGAGCTGCGACGGGCCTGCGAGGCACTCGACCTGCTGGTCTGCGGTGCCCACGGGCGCTGGCCCTTCCTCGAGCGCGACATCGGGAACGTCGTGACGCAGCTGATCGAGGACCCGGTCTGCCCGATGCTCATCGTGCCCGAGCATGCGCAGCCGGACCGCACGGCGGCGCTGGGCCTCGCCTGTGCCGGCGACCCGCAGGCCGCGGGCTAGGTGGACACGTGGCCCGCTCCGCGCGGCGCCTGATGCCCAGCGTCTCCCGGGCCTCCCGCCGAGGGGCCGACGACCACGGTCAGCGCCCGGATGGCCGAGCCGGCGTCGCGCAGGCCCATCAGCGCTTGCGGCGCGCCATCGCGACGCGGCGCATGTAGCGCGCGCGCTCCTGCACGCCGAGGTCCTCGCCCGCCAGGTGCGCCGCCAGCCAGCGCGAGGCGATCTTCCCCGGAGGCCACCACAGGGGCTCGGAGGAGACCGACGGCGGCTCGCCGCCGCCCAGGTCGGCGCGCATGTAGCGCGCCCCGTCGCGGGTGCGCAGCATGCCTCGCAGGATCGGGCGGAAGGGCTCGGGCTGCTGGCCGGAGGCGCCGAGCGTGGCGGCGATGTGCTGCGCGGCGGCATCGGCCTGCTGGGCGGCGATCCCTCCCTGCTTGATCCAGAACGAGGTCCCGTCGCCGGCGGCGTACAGCCCGTCGTGGCCGGGAACCCGGCCGTGCTGGTCGGCGGGGATCCAGCCGGCCTGGTCGTGCGGCATGCCGGGGATCCGCGGCGGCGAGAGCTGCGGCAGCGCGACGATCCGGTCGGCCTCGCCCCAGGTCCCGGACGGCCGCATGCTGTAGGTCGTGTTGCTCATCGGAAGCGCGTTCGCGCCGGCCAGCAGCCGGACGCCCGCATCCTCGAGGACACGCGCCACCTCGGTCGCGGTCTCGTGCCCGAAGATCCCAAGCGGCTCGGCCTCCGGGGTCACCAGCGTGACCTCCGGCTCGCCGCTCTGGGCCATCCAGGTCGCGGTCCGCAAGGCCAGTTCGTAGGCCGGGAGCGTCCAGCTGACGCCGGCCGGCACGATGATCGCCAGCCGCCGGGCGAAGCCCGCGCGGTTGTCGGCGAGGATCTCGTCGAACTCGCCGGGATCAAGCTGCTGGTCGAACGTCACCCCGTACTCGAACGCGGGGTGCGAGGCCGCGCCGGCGGCCATCACGAGCGCGTCGTAGGGGAGCTCGTCGCCGCCCGCCAGCAGCACCCGGCGCGCGTCGGCGTCGATGCGGATCAGCGCATCGCAGACGAACGTCGCGCCGGCGCCGCGCGCGAGCTCGTCGAGCCCGTAGCGCCGCGCGCGCCCCATGCCGAACGGCTCGTCGATGTCGAGCGGGCGGTAGTGGAAGTCCGGGTCGCGGCTGACGAGCCTCACGTCGAGCCGCACGCGCGCGAGCGCGCTGAGCGCGAGCAGCGCCTCGGCGCCGGCGACACCGCCGCCGACGATGACGATGCGGGGGTCGCCGCTCGCGTTCGACATGCCGGGAGCGTCACCGACGGGGGTGGGAGCGGCATCGGGGAACTCGTGCAGCGGGCTGCGGGAAACCCGCAGCGGCGGGTCTACCATGGACTGCATGTGCCGCAACATCCGTCCGCTCCACAACTTCGAGCCGCCCGCGACGGCGGAGGAGGTCCACGACGCCGCGCTGCAGTACGTGCGCAAGGTCAGCGGCTTCACGAGGCCCTCGCAGGCGAACACCGAGGCGTTCGAACGCGCCGTCGCGGCAGTCGCCGCCGCGACGACGCAGCTGCTGGGCGAGCTCGTCACGACCGCGCCGGCGAAGGATCGCGAGGTCGAGGCCGAGAAGGCCCGCGCGCGCAGTGCGGCCCGCTTCGCCGCCTGAGGCCCTTGCCCTGCGACCTCAGGGCGCGTAGCGTCCGCGGCGACCCTCATGTCTCCGATCTCACGCGGATTCCACGGCCGTCGCCGCGACGCCGACCCCGCGCGGGTTCCGCCCGGCCAGTACGTCACGCCCGACTTCCCGGTGCTGTCCGCGGGGCCGACGCCCCACACCCCGCTCGAGCGCTGGAGCCTGCAGATCGACGGCGCCGTCGACGCCCCGCTGCGCTGGACGTGGGAGGAGTTCCTGGCGCTGCCCGCGGAGCCGGTGACCGTCGACATCCACTGCGTCACGAAGTGGTCCAAGCTCGAGACGTCCTGGGTCGGGGTCTCGCTCGAGACGCTGCTCGACGGGGTGGCGACCGAGGCCGCGTACGTGACCGCGTGGTCGGACGGCGGCTACACGACGAACGTCCCGCTCGAGGACCTCACCGGCGGGCGCGCGTGGGTGGTCCACGAGTACGACGGCGCGCCGCTGGAGCCCGAGCACGGCGGCCCGGCGCGGCTGCTCGTGCCGCATCTCTACTTCTGGAAGAGCGCGAAGTGGCTGCGCGGCCTGACGCTCACCCTCGCCGACGAGCCGGGCTTCTGGGAGACGGCCGGGTACCACAACCACGGGGACCCGTGGCGCGAGCAGCGCTACTGGAACGACTGAGCCGCGGCCCGCGCGTCGTGTGGCGCACCGCCACGGTGCGCGAGGTCATCGCGGAGTCGCGCAGCGCGCGGACGCTCGCCCTCGACGTGCCCGGCTGGCCGGGCCATCGCGCCGGCCAGCACCTGGATCTGCGCCTCACCGCCGAGGACGGCTACCAGGCCCAGCGCTCGTACTCGGTCGCCTCTGCGCCCGAGCTCGAGCGGCTGGAGATCACGGTCGAGGTCGTGGAGGACGGCGAGGTCTCGCCGTATCTCGCCGCGGAGGTGCGCCCCGGCGACCAGTTCGAGGTCCGCGGCCCGATCGGCGGGCACTTCACGTGGTCGGCGGACGAGGGCGGGCCCGTGCTGCTCGTCGCGGGCGGCTCGGGGCTCGTGCCGCTGATGGCGATGCTGCGCCACCGCGCTGCGCGCGCGAGCGACGCCGCGATGAACGTGCTGATCTCCGCGCGCAGCCCGGAGGAGGCGCTCTACCGCGCGGAGCTCGCCGAACTGGAGGGCGCCGCGGGGCTCGAGGTCATCTGGACGTGGACGCGCAGCGCGCCGCAGGACTGGACCGGCGCCCGCGGCCGCGTCGACGGCCCGCTGCTGGAGGCCGCGGGCTTCGGCGACCCTTCGGCCGTGCGCTGCTTCGCGTGCGGCCCCACCCCGTTCGTCGAGCACGTGCTCGACCTGCTCGTCGCCGGCGGGTACGCCACGGCGCAGATCCACGCCGAGCGCTTCGGCCCGACCGGGACGTGAGATGAACGACCTGCACCTGGACGGCAACGGCGTGGCCTGGCTGCTGGACCAGATCACCGGCGCGGAGGCGACCACGACGCTGCGCACCTGCCAGGCCTGCGGGGACCGGCGCGCGCTCGGCGAGCACCGCGCCTACCGCGGCGCGGGCGTCGTCCTGCGCTGCCCGAGCTGCCAGAAGGTCGCCGTCTGCATCGGCATCCAGGGGGATCACCTGACGGTCCGCTGGCACGGGACGCTGCGCGTGCCGCTGCCCCCGCAGGACGCCGCGCCCGCCTGAGGTTCCCTACGGGCGCCCGGCGCGGCGACCGACCAGGTCCGTCACCATCGCAGACGTGCCGTTCCTCCGCATCCGGCCGCGCAACCCGAGCGCGCGGCGCCGGGGCGCCGTCGCGCTGGCCCTGGGCGCCGCCGCGCTGGCCCCCGCGGCGCTCGCCTCGCCGGCCTCCGCCGACTGCCCGGGCGCCAGCGGCGCCGCCTGCCCGTACACGGCGATCACGCAGGTCGGCCAGGTCGGGGGCGTGCTGCGCTTCCCGCAGGCCGTCGCGGTCGGCGCCGACGGCGCGGTCTACGTTGGCGACCAGGCCTCGCACGTCGTCCACGTCTTCAACGCCGACGGCTCGCTGCGCGGGACGATCGGCGTCCCGGGGACCCAGGCGGGGCAGATCAGCTCGGTCGGGTCGGTCGCGGTCGGCGCCGACGGGCTGTTCGTCGCCGAGGGCGCGACGAACCGGGTGCTGCGCTTCGACGGCGCCGGCACAGCGCTGGGCAGCTTCGGCGGCAGCGGCGACGCGCTCGGGCGCTTCCGCTTCGGCGCGGGCGGGGGCAACGACGCGGCCGCGGGCGGCGGGCTCGCGCTCGCCGGCGGCTTCGTCTACGTCGTCGACACCGGGAACGACCGCGTCCAGCGCCTGCTGCCCAACGGCACCGACCCGGTCGAGCTCGTCGCTCCGGGGCCACTGGCGAATCCGCGCGGGATCGCCGTCTGGGGCGGGCGCGTCTTCGTCGCCGACGACCAGCACCACCGCATCGGGGTGTTCGACGTCGCCGGCCATCCGCTGACGAGCATCGGGGCGGGCCAGGGCAGCGGCCCGGGCCAGCTGAACTACCCCTACGGCGTCGCCGTCGACCCCAGGGGCCGCGTCTTCGTCGCCGACGACCTCAACCACCGCGTGGTGCGGTTCGGCGGCGTGCCCGCGTACGGCTACCGCGCGCGCTGGGGCTCCTACGGCCGGCTGCCCGGGCAGCTCGCCTACCCGCGCAGCCTGGCCACCGACGCGCAGGGCGACATCTACGTCGCCGACACCGGCAACGACCGCATCGACGTCTTCGACAACACGGGCGCGCTGCTGCGCAGCTTCGGCGCCGATGGGCGCGCGCCCGGGCAGTTCGACGCGCCGACCGGCGTCGCCGCCGACGCGAGCGGCATCCGTGCGGTCACGGACGCCGTCAACGGGCGCGTGCAGCTGCTGAACCCCGACGGCTCGGTCGCCGCGGTGTGGGGCTCGCCGAACCCCGGCCCGACGGTCCTGCCCCACCCGGTCGCCGTCGCCTTCGACGGTGCCGGCAACGCCTACGTCCTCGACGATCGCCGCAGCCGGATCGTCGTCTTCGACCGCGCGACCGGCACGCCCGTGCGGACGATCGGCTCGCCGGGCAGCGGCCCGGGGCAGCTGCTCGCCCCCTCGGCGCTCGCGATCGACGCGGCCGGCGCGATCTCCGTCGCCGACGACGGCAACGCGCGGATCGCGCGCTTCGCGCTCGACGGCTCCTACCTCGGCTCGACGACCGGGATCGACGACCCACGCGGCATCGCGGTCACCCCCGACGGCGCGCGCACCTACGTCGCCGACGGCGCCAACCGGATCACGGCCTACGACCCGAGCGGGACCGCGCTCGCGGCGTTCGGCGGCACGGGATCCAAGCTCGGCAAGCTCAACGCCCCCGGCCAGCTGACGGTCGACGCCGCCGGCGACCTGTGGGTCGCCGACCGCGGCAACAACCGCGTCCAGGAGTTCGGCCCGGACGGTGAGCGGCTGCTGAGCATCGGCACTCGCGGTGCCGCGCCGGGCCAGTTCATCCACCCGGCGGGTGTCAGCATCGACTGCCACGGGCTGCTGACGGTGACCGACACGGACGGCAACCGCGTCCAGCAGTTCGCCCTCGCCGCACCGCCCGCTTCCGCCTGCGGCGCCCTCCCCGCGCCCGCCCAGCCGGCGGCCCCGCAGACGCCGACGCTGCCCGCACCCCCCGGGCCGGCGCTGACGCTGCGCACCCTGCGCACGACCGGGCTGCTCAGCAGCCGCGTACTCCCGCTGCGCGTCGGCTGCGACACGACCTGCACGCTGACGGCCTCCGCGACGCTGACCCAGCGCTCGACCCCGGCGAAGGGAAAGCCTGCCGCGACGGCGCCGCTCGGCGCGCAGCGCCTGACCGTCCGCGCCGGGCAGACGGCCATCGTCCGGCTGCGACTGTCCCGGGCGAGCGCACTGCGCCTGCGCCGCGCGCTGCAGAGGCGGCGCGGGCTCACCGCGCTGGTGCAGGTCACCGCAACGGCCACCGTCGGCGCCCCGTCGGTGCTGACGAGCCGCGTGCAGGTCACCGGCTGAGAAGGTCTAGCCGGCGCGCGCCAGCGTGACCGCCATGCGACCCTGGGCGTCGAAGATCGTGAGCGCGTCGCCGGCCTGATCGAACGTGCGTGCGGACTCGAGCGCGGCGAGGTAGCCCTGCTCCTGCTCGTTGGCCCCTTCGGGGCCTGCGCACGCCTTCTGCGTGCTGACGAGCGGGCCGATCCGCAGGGTGGTGTCCTGCGCGGTGTAGCCACCGGAGAAGTCGTTGCAGCCGCCGGAGCCGGAGAGCTTCCCGCCGGTGGCGAAGTCCGCGGTCAGCGTCGTCCCGATGATCACCGAGTGGATGCCGTCGGCGTACAGCACGGAGGTCACCTCCCAGTGACCCGCGACGTGCGGCGCGCTCGCCCGGTAGCGCAGCAGTTCCGCGCCGCCGGCGTCGCGCAGCACGAGCTCACCGCCGCGGAGCGCGAAGCTGCGGGTGGCCTCCAGCGCCGCCGTGACACGCGTGCCCACCTCGACCGCGGCGCCGGGGCAGTGCCTGCGCGTCCCCGCTAGCGGCCCGAACCGCAGCGCGGAGCCGCTCTGGCTATAGCCGCCGGAGAACCGGTTGCAGCCGTCGTCGCCGCTGACCTGCTCGCGTTCGAGCCGCATCCAGGACGTGACCCGCGCGGCGCCGGGCACGCCGAGGGCCGCGGAGTCGAGGACCCATTGCGTCCCGGTGAGACCGGCGGGCGCCCCCGCGCCCGAGGTCGACGCCGCGCCGCCGGAGCTGCCGCAGGCGCCCAGCGCCGCGGCGGCGAGGACGCAGAGCGCCACGACGATCGGCGAACGTGTCACGAAGGTCGGCATCTGCGCCCGCGACCCTAGTTCAGCCGGACACGCCCGTGAGCCGCCCGTCGACGCGATCGGCCGGACCGCGCCGAAGTGCTCCCGGGAAAGGCGGCGCACGAGGTGGGTGCTGAGGTGCAGGGGGTCGCCCACCGGCACGCCCTGTCCGGTCAGCTCGAGTGCCTTCCAGCGGCCGCCCAGGACGCGCCACCGCGGATCGACTGCACCTCGAGCATCCCGCCGCGCGCGAACGCGCCCTGCGAGGCGAAGCCCTCCGGAGTTCCGCGAGCACGCCCGCGTCTCTGCCTCGCCGGGCCGTTCCCTGCCATGATTCGCTCGACCGGACGAGGATGGAGCCATGACCCAGGACCAGCGCCGCCACGACGCGGACAAGCCGGCGGCGGACGACGTCGCAGCGGACATGGAGCGTCGCCTCGGCGAGCTCGAGGAGCACGTCCGCGAGGCCGAGAACAAAGCGCACGCGCTCGACGAGCGCCCGCTGAGCTCGATCGCCGGCGACCCGACGGCGATCCACGAGGGCCCGCTGTCACCCGGCGGCACGCTGTCGGCGGCCGAGCACGGCGAGACGCAGGAGCGTTAGCCGCCCGGCGTGCGCACGGTGATCTCGCGCGGCCCGGTCCCCGTGCTGCGCGAGCGCGCCGACAGAGAAGCCGGAGACGGGATTCGAACCCGTGACCTACCGCTTACAAGAAACCGGTGTATTGAGGGTGAGGTCTTGTGAAATCCCGTTCGGGGCGAATTTGCAGGGCTTTGTGGCGGGTTGAATCTGACGAGGCGAGGGCAGGATGTCGGGTCAAGAGGGGATGTTCGGGCCTCTGGGGGACAAGATCGGGGACAGGATTCGGGGGTTGGCAGGAGCCCGCAGTGTCGCGCCGCGCACGCGATCTGGGTCGCTGCCCCCGTACCTGGTCACCGGTGTCCCGTACTCAAGCTTCCGCCCGCGTCACGCTCGCTCTCCGTGCGTCCGCTGTCGCTTTTTGTCCAGAGCGACAGTCGGTCATCTCATGCGGCGGAGCATCCAGATGATCGCTCCGACGAACGCAGCGACGAACACAGCCGCGAAGATCGCTGCGGGCGCGCGTCGCGGTTCTTCGGCCGTTCCGATCACGAGGAAGACAGCGACGATCACGCCAAGTGACACCAAGGTCTTCCGGCTCGTGATCTGGTCCAGGCTTGCCCGCTCACGATTACGGCGCCCATCCGGATCGCGAATGCCGCGCACGAGCGCCACGCCAACAGCTACGACCACTAGCCCGTACGCGAGTACCGTCAACTCTCCGCTCATCACCGGCTGCTATCGGCACACAGGACGAGCGACCACAACTCGCATGGGACCCATGTCGCTTGTCGTCCAACCCGACAGCGGAGCCCACCAACGACTGGTGACGGCAGCGCGGTTGGCACGCCTGCAGGTCGGAGCCGACGACCAGGTCCTCGACGTTGCGTGTGCCCGACGCCGACGCCGGCGAGGGCTGCCGTTGACCCGTGCCTGAGGGGCCTGCAAGGCTGGGGCCCATGGCACCGCGGGCACCGGCGCCGCGCGTCGACCTGCAGCCGCCGCGCGCCGAGAACCAGGACGAATTCATTCGCGCGATGCGCGCAAGTCGGGCGCTGCACCGTCCATGGATCTCGATGCCGTCCACCCCGGAGGCATACGCCTCCTACATCGAGCGCAGCGCGGGGCCGGCGACGGCCTTCTACCTCGTCCGCGTCCGGGCCGACGGCGCCCTGGCGGGCTTCTTCAACCTCAGCGAGATCGTCAGGGGCAAGCTCCAGAGCGCGTTCCTCGGCTTCGGCGCCGTCGCGGGCTTCGAGGGCCGAGGGCTGATGAGCGAGGGGATGGAACTGCTGCTGCGCCACGCGTTCACGACGCACCGGCTGCACCGCGTCGAGGCGAACATCCAGCCGGGCAACGCCGCGTCGGCGGCGCTCGTACGCCGCGCCGGGTTCACCCTCGAGGGGTTCTCGCCCCGGTACCTCAAGGTCGGCGGACGCTGGTGCGACCACGAGCGCTGGGCGCTGCGGTCGGAGAGCTGGAAAGCCCGCCGCCGATGATGAGGGCCAAGTACACCCGAGAAACCACCTCGACGGGGAACCATCAAGCCCGGCTCCCCGAGACCCAACCCGGCTGATCCCGCTACGCCCGGGGAGCACGTCGTCCGCGCGCCTGCTCCTCGTCCGTTGCGACAGTGCGGCGTCTCAGTTCCCGAAGCATTCGTGAAGGTTCGCCGTCATCGAGTACGACACGAACACCACCGCGATGGTGAGCGCGCCCCCAGCCAGACCCCAGAGCGCCGTCTTGACGGCCCCTCGGCTTCGTGTGTAGGCCGCGACGGCCTCACCAGCAATCGCCGCCAGGACAGCGGCAGCTGCCAAGCCAAACATCAGTGGCGTGGACTCCCGCTGAGTGCAGGTCAGGCCAGGCGCATAGATCAGCAACGAGTTCCCGATCCACGCGAGCCCGACGAGCCCGGTCACAAGAAGGGGACGCACCGAGGAGCGTCGCCGGTGAGCGCTCATGCTGAGGGCTCATCGACCGCTCGCGCTCCCGCCTAAAGCTCAGCGCCGGTCGCCAGCCT
>Ga0208851_1000586_pt1 | contig 15137 bp, 15 predicted proteins | sample NGESurshal092012_FD_184481 | JGI IMG/M metagenome (GOLD analysis project Ga0208851, IMG submission 184481) | Arctic peat soil microbial communities from Barrow, Alaska - NGEE Surface sample 415-2 shallow-092012 (SPAdes) | ecosystem: Environmental > Terrestrial > Soil > Wetlands > Peat ... | reverse complement strand
ACCCGGAGCCGGGCGACGCCACCTTGCTGGGGGCGGCGCTGCGGGAGGCCGTCGAGGAGGGCGGCCTGGAGCCGCTGCGGCCGCTGCTCCCCGAGCCGGTGCGGCTGGACCGGCACCCGGCGCCGTGCGCGCCCGGGTCGGCCCGGGACCACCTTGATGTCCAGTTCGCCCTGCTGGCCGCACAAGTGCTGCCGCCGCAGGTGAGCGCCGAGTCGCACGAGGTGCGCTGGTTCGCCGTGGACGCGCTGCCGGCGGACACCGACGACTCCGTGCGCCGGCTGGTCGACGCCGCCCTGCGGGTGCCCGCGCTCCCCTGAGCCGTGCGGCGCGAAGCGCCGCGGCGGTCAGCGGTCCGAGGTGGACAGGTGCTGGCTCGCGGCCCAGCCCTCCAGGAAGCCCCGGGCCCGCTCGGTGCGCGGATAGGCCGTGAGCAGCGCCCAGAAGTCGGGTCCGTGGCCCGGGGACAGCAGGTGCGCCAGCTCGTGCAGCAGAACGTAGTCGAGCACGAAGGCGGGCATGCCCTGCAGTCGGGTGGAGATCCGGATCGTGGCGTCGGGCACCGTGCAGGACCCCCAGCGGTCGTTCTGGTTCTCGGCCCACCGCACCGACGACGGCTCGGCCCGGCCGTCCAGGTACCGGGCGGACAGCCGGCCGGCCCGCTCGAACAGCTCGGGGTCCGACGGACGGGATCGGCGTTCCCGCGCGGCCAGCCGCTCGAGCATCACGGCGACCCAGTGCTTCTCCTCGGTCCGGGTCATCCGGGCCGGGATCAGCACCACGACGTGGTCGCCCTCGCGGTGCGCCGACACGGTGCGGCGTCGCCGGGCGCTGCGCCGCACCTCGACGAGCTCGTCCCGGGGCTTCGGGGCGGGTGGGACGGCCATGTCCGGCAACCTACCCGGCGCCCCGGACGGCACGAGATTGTCGTCCACAGCCTGGGTGTGACGTCGGTGCAGGTCAGCAGGGCCGTGGGCGCTCCTCCTCAGACCAATCCACAGCCTGCTGAACCGGTCGTCCACAGCGGCGCGCCGCCGCGTCCCCACGCCGTCCACAACGTCGTCCACAGACGGGCGTTGACGTGCGCGCGGGCGACCCCTAGCGTCAGCGCCCGAACGAGCCCCCGAGATAACTCCGACGGCGCGTCCGCAAGGGGAAGGCGGACGCTCCACCGGTGCGACCCGGGGGCTTCGTTCGTCCCGGGCCGAGTGAGGGGTGCGGGTGACGACGCACGGTGCCTGCGAGTGGGGGGCCGGGTCAGTGCCCCGTGAACCGCGGTGGTCGCCGCTCCCGCGCCGCGGCCAGCCCCTCCTGCAGGTCCTGGGTGGCCAGCGTCACCGGCTGGGCCAGCGCCTCCCACTGCAGCGCGGCATCGAAGCCGGCCGGCCCACCGCCACGCAGCGCCACCGTGGTCAGCCGGGTGGCCAGCGGTGCCCCCGAGGCCACCTGCCCCGCGGTCTCGAGAACCGCGTCGAGGAAGCCCGCGTCCGGCAGCACCGCGCTGGCCAGGCCCAGCCGGGCCATCTCGGCGGCGTCCACTGTGCGACCGGTGAGCAGCAGCTCGCGGGCGGCGGCCACCCCGACCACGTCCGGCAGCAGCCAGGTGGCCGCCATGCCCGCATGCATCCCCAGCCGGGTGAACGGCACCGCGAACCGGGCCGAGGCCGCCGCGTAGCGCAGGTCGCAGGCCAGTGCGACACAGGCGCCCGCACCGACCGTCGGGCCGTTGACCGCCGCGATCGTGGGCACCTCGAGCTCTCGGATCGACAGCCAGGTCCGGTAGAACGGCAGCATCCGGTCCCGCAGCGCACCCACCGAGGCGCTCGGGTCGGAGCCGATCCAGCCGGTGTCACCGCCCGAGCAGAACGCGGAGCCGGCTCCGGTGACGACCACGCAGCGCACGTCGCGGTCCGTGCGCAGCGAAGCCATCAGCCGGCCCCAGGACTCGGTCATCGGGGCGGACATCGCGTTGCGCCGGTCCGGGTAGTCGAGCCGGACGAGCACGACACCGTCGTCCCGCCGGTCGACCTGCAGGTGCTCCCAGCTCGCTGCGGTCGTGGTCATGGCCGAAGGCTAATCGCGTCACTCTGAGTAGTCGAGGCACGTCGGTACTGTGCCCAGCGCGCCACGCCGGGCGGCCAATGACGTAGGGTCCTCCTCGGTCCCGGTCACAATCGGTGGTCATAGGGACCCCGAAGACGAAAGGAAGGACCCGCGATGGCCGAGAGCTACACGGGCGAGGCGTACTGCGTGAAATGCAAGGAGAAGCGCGACTTCACCGGTGAGGTGGTCATCAGCGCATCCGGTCGTCGCATGGCGCAGGGCATCTGCCCGGTATGCGGCACCAAGCTGAACCGGATCCTGGGCAAGGCCTGACGCCGAGTCGACATCCCGACGGGGTGGCCCCCGGCGTGCGCGAGCACGCCGGCGGCCACCCCGTCGGCGTCTGCGCCAGGCTCGCCTCCGCCGCTGCGTAGAGTGCGCGCATGACGAGCGCGGTTGAGCGTGTGCTGGCTGGGGTCGACGCCCAGCTGGCGGCGCTGCCCGACCTGCTGGCCGAGCTCGTCCGTCTACCCAGCGTGAGCGGCACGCCGGCCGAGGACGACGTCCAGGCCTGGCTGGCCGACCGGTTCGCCGCCGCCGGGCTGGCGGTCGAGCACTGGCCGCTGGACCTGCCAGCGCTCACCGCGGACCCGGACTTCCCGGGCTGGGAGGTCCCCCGCGAGCGGGCCCACGGGCTGCTCGGCCGACTGCCCGGCGCGCACCCCGGCGGCACCGCCGGCTCGGGAGCACCGTCGCTGCTGCTGCTCGGCCACGCCGACGTGGTGCCCCCCGGGGATCCGGCGCTGTGGACCACCGACCCGTTCAGCGGCGAGGTCCGGGACGGGGAGCTGTACGGCCGCGGCAGCTGCGACATGAAGGGCGGCCTGGTTGCTGCGCTGGTCGCGTCGAGCGCGATCGCCCGGTCCGGCGTCCCGCTCGACGGGGACCTGCTGCTCGCCTCGGTCGTCGGCGAGGAGGACGGCGGGCTGGGCACCTTCGGCCTGCTGCGGCACGGCGTCACGGCCGACGCCTGCGTGATCACCGAGCCGACCGACCTGGACGTCATCTCGGCCAACGGCGGCGCGCTGACCTTCCGGCTGTCGGTCCCCGGCCGCGCGGCGCACGGCTCCCGGCGCACCGAGGGTGTCAGCGCGGTGGACAAGCTGCCGCTCGTGCTGGCGGCCCTGGCCGACCTCGAGCGCGAGCGCAACACCGACGTCGACCCGCTGATGTCCCGCTGGGACCTCGCCTACCCGATCTCGGTGGGCACGGTGCGGGCCGGCGAATGGGCGTCCACGGTTCCCGACCTGCTGGTCGCGGAGGGCCGCTACGGGGTCGCGCTCGGCGAGTCGGTGGACACCGCCAGGACGGCGCTCGAGGACGCGGTGGCGCGCGCCGGCGCGGCCGACCCGTGGCTGGCCGAGCATCCGGTGCGAGTCGAGTGGTGGGGCGGCCAGTTCGCCCCGGGCCGCACCGACCCCGGGCACCCGCTGGTCGAGGCGACCCGCCGGGCCCATGCGGCCGCCGCCCCCGGCGTCCGGCCGGCCGAGGTGTTCGGCGGCCCCTACGGCAGCGACCTGCGGCTGCTGACCGGTCTCGGCGGGATCCCGACCGTGCAGTACGGGCCCGGCCGGGTGGACCTCGCCCACGCGCCCGACGAGCGGGTGCCGCTCGCCGACGTGGCCCAGGTGGCCAGGGCGTGCACGCTGCTGGCCCTGGACTGGTGCGGGATCGCCGGCTCGGCGCCCTAGCAGATCCGGCCTGTGGAGCGGGCCAGCCGTCCACAGCCGGCCGGCCGCATGCTGCCTCGGTGACCACCCGCCGACCGGCCCTCCCGCCGTCCCTGCGCCGCCTGCGGCGCGGGCCGCGCACCCTGCAGATCGGCCGTGATCCGGCCCGGGCCCTCGTGCTGGACGGCGTAGGCCCGGCCGAGGCGGCCTTCCTCGGACTGCTCGACGGCCCCCGTGAGCGCGCCGAGGCGCTGCGCGACGCGGCCGAGGTCGGGGTTCCACCGCAGGAGGCGGCCCGACTGCTATCGCTGCTGGAGGGCTCAGGGCTGCTCGACGACGGGGCTGGTGACGTCACCGCCGTCCGCCGGCTGACCCCGGCCGACCGGGACCGGCTGGGCCCCGACCTGGCCTGCTGGGCGCTGCTGCGCGGGGGAACGGCCGGGGCCGCCCGGGCGCTGGGCCGGCGGCGGGCGGCCCGGGTCGCGGTGGCCGGAACCGGGCGGGTCGCCCGCGCGGTCGCGGACCTGCTGGGCGCGGCCGGCGTCGGGCAGGTCGCCGAGCAGGACCCAGCGACCGGCGACACCCTCGCCGTGCTGTGCAGCGACGACGGCGCGCTGGTGCCGCCCCAACTGAGCGACCGGCGACACCCTCGCCGTGCTGTGCAGCGACGACGGCGCGCTGGTGCCGCCCCAACTGAGCGACCGGCTGCTCCTCGCCGGTGTCGCGCACCTGGTCGCCGAGACCTACGAGACGCTCGGCTCGGTGGGGCCGCTCGTCGTTCCCGGGCGCAGCGCCTGCCTGCGCGCGCTGCCTGGACCTGCACCGCCGCGACCCCCGCTGGCCGGTGGTCGCGGCCCAGCTCACCGTTCCGGCGCCGGTCCCGGCGAGCAGCGACGGCGTGCTCGCCGCCACGGGTGGCCGCACACGCGGCGCTGGCGGCCGTCGCCCACCTCGACGACCCGGCCGCACCCTCTCCGCTGGAGGGGGCGCTCACCGAGTTCAGGCTGGCCGGACGGCGGGCTGCGACGACGCCGGTTCGCGACGCATCCCGCCTGCGGATGTGCCTGGCCGGGCGTCCGGCAAGCCGGTCAGCAACCCGCCGGATGACCGAGCAGGTCACAATGGCCAGGTGACCGACCTGCCGCGCAAGGCTGTGACCCGCTCCGCGCGGCTGGCCACGCTGCCGCTGGGGTTCGCCGGGCGCACCGCGATCGGCCTCGGCAAGCGGGTCGGGGGCAAGCCGGCCGAGGCGGTGGCCGCGGAGATGCAGGCCCGCACGGCCGAGCAGGTCTTCAAGGTCCTCGGCGACCTCAAGGGCGGGGCCATGAAGTTCGGCCAGGCCATGTCGATCTTCGAGGCCGCGCTGCCCGAGGAGTTCGCCGGGCCCTACCGGGCCACCCTCACCCGGCTGCAGGACTCCGCCCCGCCGATGCCGGCCACGACCGTGCACCAGGTCATGGCCCGGGCGTTCGGGCGGCAGTGGCGGCGCCGGTTCGAGTCCTTCGACGACCAGCCGGCCGCGGCGGCGTCCATCGGCCAGGTGCACCGCGCGGTGTGGCACGACGGCCGCCCGGTCGCCGTGAAGGTGCAGTACCCGGGCTCGGGGGACGCACTGGCGGCCGACCTCGCCCAGATCGGCCGGCTCAGCCGGATGTTCTCCGCGTTCGCGCCCGGGTTGGACGTCAAGTCGCTGGTCAACGAGCTACGCGACCGGATCATGGAGGAGCTCGACTACACCCTCGAGGCCGGCTCGCAGGGGGCGTTCTCGCTGATCTACGCCGACGACGAGGACTTCGTCATCCCGGGGGTCGTCGCCCAGTCCGAGTCGGTCCTGGTGACCGAGTGGCTGGACGGCCGCCCGCTCTCCGACGTCATCGCCAACGGCACCCAGGCCGAGCGGGACAGCGCCGGGACCCGGTACCTGCGCTTCCTGTTCTCCGGCCCGGCGCGGGTCGGGATGCTGCACGCCGACCCGCACCCCGGCAACTACCGGGTGCTGCCCGACGGCCGGCTCGGGGTGCTCGACTTCGGTGCGGTGGCCCAGCTGCCGGACGGGTTCCCGCCGTCCATCGGTCGGCTGCTGCGCACCGCGCTGGACGGCGACCACGTGACGGTGCTCGCAGGGCTGCGCGACGAGGGGTTCGTCAGGCCCGGCGCGACGGTCGACCCGCAGCCGCTCCTGGACTACCTCGCTCCGTTCGTCGAGCCCGCCCAGCACGACACGTTCCGGTTCGACCGGGACTGGATGCGCGAGCAGTTCAGCCGGCTCAAGGACCCCCGCCGGGACAACTGGGCCATCGGGCTGAAGCTCAACCTGCCGCCGGAGTACCTGCTGGTGCACCGGGTGTGGCTGGGCGGCATCGGCGTGCTGTGCCAGCTTGGCGCCGAGGTGCCCATGCGCGCGGAGCTGGACCGGTGGCTGCCCGGGTTCGCCGAGGCCTGAGCCGGCTCAGAACCACTCCGAGTCCAGCCGGCCCTCGATGGCGCGCAGGTTCTCCCGCGAGCAGCGCTCGCAGTACCAGACGGTCCGGCCGCGCTCCATGGACGACGTCCAGGTGAGCCGGGCCGCGTCGGCCGGCGGCACCGCCCCGCACAGCTGACATGTCACGGTCATACCCACATCCAACGGACGCGCCGGGCGGGCCGTCTAGGGTTTGGGCGAGGAGGATTCCCGGTGCAGCTGGAGCGGTGGCAGCAGGCGGCCCTGGGCGCGGTCGCCCTGGTGGCCCTGATGCTGGCCGTCACCCGGGTTCCGGCCGTGCGCCGGCGCCGGTTCGCCCCCGGGGTCGCGCTGGCCGCCCGTGAGGGCGCCATCGTGCTGGTCCTGTTCATGCTGTGGCAGCTGGTCGCGCGGGTCGCGATCCGGCACGTGACGGGTGCCTTCGAGCACGCCCACACAGTGCTGCACGTCGAGCGCCTGCTGCACCTGCCCAGCGACCTGGCGATCCAGCACCTGGTGCTGCCGTATCCGCGCCTGGTGGAGTCGCTCAACGTCTTCTACCTGTACGCGCACCTCAACGGGATGGTGCTGTTCCTGGTCTGGATGTTCGTGCGGCACCGTGACGTGTACCCCCGGGCCCGCAACGCGATCGTCATCGTCACGGCGGCCTGCCTGGTGATCCAGACCGTGCCGGTCGCCCCGCCGCGGATGCTCACCGACCTCGGCTTCGTCGACACGGCGCTGGAGTACGGCCAGTCGGTGTACGGGCCGTTCGGCTCCGGGATGGCCAACCAGCTGGCGGCCATGCCGTCGGTGCACGTGGGCTGGGCGCTGCTCATCGCCTACTTCGTGGTCACCGCCAGCACCAGCCGGTGGCGGTGGCTGGTGCTGCTCCACCCGGTCCTCACCGTCTTCGTGGTGGTGGCCACGGCCAACCACTTCCTGCTGGACGGCATCGTGGCCGCCGTCCTGCTGGCACTCGCCCTGCTGGTCCTGGCGGCCTGGGACCGGCGGCTGCCCGCAACGCCGGAGCCCCGGCCCGCCGAGATGGCGGAGACCGGGGCTCCGGACGGGGTCCGACCCTGAGGTCCACGGCTCACAGCATCGCAAGTGCGCGATGGGCCCGCTGCCGGGCTCGGGCGGCGCGACGCTCCCAGCGCCGGGCCGCGACGAGCGCGTAGGCGCGCCGTTCGCTCTGGGCCCTCAGATGTCGCTCCCGCATCTGTGCGCGAGCGAGGTCTTCGGAAAGCAGCAACATGGCCGTGCTCCGTTTCGGGTCGTTCGACGAGTGGGTCACTTCGGTGGTCGCGTCGTGGGTCACGCTGCGACCTCGCACTTGCGCGGGCGGCCACGCGGGCGTTTGCGTGGCACCACCACGCCCTGGATGAAGAGCTCGCCGCCCCAGACGCCCCACGGCTCGGAGCGCTCGAGAGCGCCGGAGAGGCAGGTGCCGCGGACGGGGCAGGCGGTACACAGCGACTTCGCGTACTCGACGTCCGCCGGGCTCTCCGCGAAGAAGAGCTCGGGGTTCTCGGACCGGCACGGAATCGAGGCACCGCCGTGCTCGAGCTCGGCGATCAGGCTGAGCAGCATCGGTGTCACCTCCAGGTGGACCTCGTTGCGGGTGGACGGGGGAAACGAAAAGGCCGCGGATCCCGGGTTACGGGTTCCGCGGCCTGGAGGTGTTCCGGCCAGCTGTCGGGCTAGACCGGTGGGCTCCAGGTGCGGAAGGCCCGGGTGCCGTCGTTCACGGCGGCGAACGGAGCGGTGGTGCGGATGGACGAAGCGGTGCCAAGCGGCTTGCGGAAGTCGGTGTGCACCTGCACGCCGCACCCAGCCATGGGCAGACCCGTCCCGTACCGCGCACGCGCGACGGTGACCGCGCCAGCGGTCACCGTGAACGTCTTGATGCTCTCCACCGCGGGTCACCTCCCTTGGTTCGTGTCGCGGTGCCCAGGTCGCGAGGTGCGTCCTGACGTGAACGGAGGTTAGCGCAACCCCACCTGGGGCACGCAAGCGTATTAGCTGCTGACGTCGGTGAGCACCGTCAGGACGGTTTCGCCATAGCGCTCGAGCTTGGCCGGACCCACCCCGTTGACCTTCGCCAGGGCGGTCAGCGAGGTGGGTCGGGCGGCCGCGATGGCCTCCAGGGTGGCGTCGGTGAACACGACGTACGCCGGCACCGAGTCGGTGCGGGACCGCTCCAGCCGCCAGGACCGCAGCCGCTCGAAGACGGCCTCGTCGTAGCCGGGCGGGCAGTCGGCGCACCGGCCGCGGGTGCGGTCGGCCGCGGTGGCCAGCGGGTGGCCGCAGCCGGAGCACACTGTGGGCAGCACCCGCCCGGCCTTGGCGCCCCGTTTCGAGCGCCGCGGCAAGGCCGCCTGCTCGTCGTCGAGGTCGGCGGGGCGCAGCCTGTCCAGGAACCGGGACGGGCGCCGGCTGGCCCGACCCCCGGGCGCCCTGGCCGCGGACCAGGACAGGTGCAGGTGCTCGCGGGCCCGGGTCACCCCGACGTACAGCAGCCGGCGCTCCTCCTCCACCTGCTCCGGGGTGTCCGCGTGGATGAGCGGCAGGGTCCCTTCGACCAGGCCTACCAGGAACACGGCGTCCCACTCCAGGCCCTTGGCCGCGTGCAGCGAGGCCAGCGTGACGCCCTCGACGGTGGGCGCGTGCTGGGCCGCGATCCGCTCGTCCAGCTCGGTCACCAGCTCGGACAGCCCGGCGGACGGCTGGGTGGCGGCCACCTGCTCGGCCAGCGCCACCAGCGCGTTGAGCGACTCCCAGCGGTCCCTGGTCGCGCCGGAGCCGGACGGCGGCTCGGACCGCCAGCCCCGGGTGCCGAGAACCGCCCGGACATCGCCGGCCAGCGTGCCGTCGGCCGCCGGCGCGCCACCGCGGGCGGCACCACGCAGCAGGATCACCGCCTCGCGGACCTCGGGACGCTCGAAGAACCGCTCGGCGCCGCGCAGCAGGAACGGGATCCCCAGGTCGGCCAGCGCCTCCTCGAAGACCTCCGACTGTGCGTTGATCCGGTACAGGACGGCCATCTCGCTGGCCGGGGTCCCCGCGGCCAGCAGCTCACGGATCCGGGCCGCCACCCCCGCGGCCTCGGCCGGCTCGTCGGGGTACGGCGTGAACGTCGGCTCCGGTCCCGAGGGCCGTTGGGCGACCAGCTCGATCTTGCCCCGGGCGGCCGCGCCGTGCGCCCGGCGCAGCACCCCGTTGGCCAGGCCGACCACCTGCGGGGTGGACCGGTAGTCGCGCACCAGCCGGACCACGGTGGCCTGTGGGTAGCGCTGCGGGAAGCCGAGCAGGTAGTTCGGCGTGGCGCCGGTGAAGCTGTAGATCGTCTGGCTCGCGTCACCGACCACGCAGAGGTCGTCCCGCGGGCCCAGCCACAGGTCGAGCAGCGCCTGCTGCAGCGGGTTGACGTCCTGGTACTCGTCCACCACGAGGTGCCGGTACTGGGCGCGCACCTGGTCCGCGACGTCGGCCCGCTCCTGCAGCACCGCCACCGTGAGCAGCAGCACGTCCTCGAAGTCGAGCACGCCCCGCTCGCGCTTGGCCGCCTCGTACCCGGCGTACAGCCGGCCCACCTGGGCCGCGTCGAGGTCGGCGGGGGGCTCCCGACCGGCCGCGGCGAGCGCGGCCGGGTAGTCGTCGGCCGCGGTGCGGCTGACCTTGGCCCACTCGATCTCGGCCGCGACGTCGCGCAGCGCGGGACGGGACAGCGCGATCCGGGCGGCGCCGGCCGCCTGGCCCACCAGGCCGATCTTGCTCTCCACCAGCCGCGGCACGTCGCCGCCGACCACCCGCGGGTAGAAGTAGCCCAGCTGGCGCAGCGCGGCGCTGTGGAAGGTGCGGGCCTGCACGCCCGAGACGCCGAGCTCGCGCAGCCGGCCGCGCATTTCACCGGCGGCCCGGGTGGTGAAGGTGACCGCCAGCACCCGCTGCGGCGCGTAGACCCCCGAGTGGACGCCGTAGGCGATCCGGTGGGTGATCGCCCGGGTCTTGCCGGTGCCGGCACCGGCCAGCACGCAGACCGGGCCGCGCAAGGCGATGGCCACCTCGCGCTGCTCCGGGTCGAGCGCGGCGAGCACGTCGTCGGCGGTCGGCTGCCGCGGAGGGGGTGGCGGTGGGGGCATGACCGTCCCATCCAAACACCCACCCCCGACGGGCGGGAACAGCGACCGCCACCTAAGGTGTTGGAAGCTTCAAACACCAGCGACGAGGCTGGCCGGCGACGCTCGGGAGTACGCACACGATGTCGATGACGATGTACACGACCACCTGGTGCGGCTACTGCCGGCGGCTGAAGAGCCAGCTGGAGCGTGAGGGCATCGGCTACACCGAGGTCGACATCGAGCTCGTCCCGGGGGCTGCCGAGCTCGTCATGAGCGTCAACGGCGGCAACCAGAGCGTCCCCACGGTGGTGTTCGCCGACGGGACCGCGCTGACCAACCCGAGCGTCGGCGCGGTGCGCGAGCGGCTGGCCGCGGCGAGCTGACCGGTCCTGTCGACCGGCCGGCTACCAGCGCCGGGCCTCCTCCTCGACGACCGGGCCGCCGTACCAGTGCTCGACGAGCCTCCGTGCGATCGACACCGGCGGCGGCAGCAACACCTCGCCCGCTGACGCAGCCGCGTGCAGCTCGGCCCGGCTGAACCAGCGCGCCTCGGTCACCTCCACGCCGTCCGGCACCGGCTCGGCGCCGTCGTCCAGCGCCTGGGCCCGGAAGCCGAGCATGAGCGAGGACGGGAACGGCCACGGCTGGCTGCCCAGGTAGGTGACGTGGCCGACCCGGATCCGGACCTCCTCGGCCACCTCGCGCACCACCGCCATCTCGGCGGACTCCCCCGGCTCGACGAAGCCGGCCAGGGTGGAGAACCGGCCGGGCGGCCAGGCCGCCCCGTGGCCGAGCAGGGCGCGCTCGCCGCCCGCGTCGGTGACCAGCACGATCATCGCCGGGTCGGTGCGCGGGTAGTGCTCGGACCCGTCCGCCGGGCAGACCCGGACGAAGCCGCCCTGGGTGATCGTCGTCCGGGTGCCGCAGCGCGGGCAGTGCTGGTGGGTGGAGTGCCAGTTGCCCAACGCGGCGGCCAGCACCAGCAGGCCGGCGTCCCGGTCGTCGAGGACCGGGCCGACCTCGCGCAGCCCCTGGGGCACGGCGGCCGAGCCCAGCGGTGCGCGCAGCGGGCCGTCCTCGCGGACCGCGAACCAGGCCATCCCGTCGTCGTCCACGCCCAGGAAGTAGCGCTCCCGGTCGGTCTCGAAGGGTCCGCTGGGGACGATGCGGCCGTCGTCGACGAGCGTGCGGCCGTCGGCGATGCGCAGCACCCGGGTCCCGGGGTCGGCCCAGGCCGCGGCCAGCCAGGCGTCGTCCTTGCGGTGCTCGGCGGCCCGGTCGGTGGCGGCGCGGGCCAAGGCCAGCCGCCCCAGCGGTCCCTCGCTCACGCCCAGGACTCGGCCAGGTCGGCCCACAGGTAGGCGACGGCCTCGGCGCCCTTGAGCAGCAGCGGGACGTCGACCTTCTCGTTCGGCGCGTGGATCCGGTCGTCCGGCAGGCCCACCCCGAGGAAGACGACCGGCACCGCGAGCACCTCGGCGAGGTCGGCCTCCGGACCCGAGCCGCCCTCACGGGTGTAGAGCGCCTCGACGCCGAAGGCGCGGCTCATCGACCGGGTGACGGCCTGCAGCACCGGGTGGTCCAGGGGGGTCAGGCAGGGCCGGACGCCGTCACCGAAGGCCTGCAGCTCGACCTCGATGCCGGGCGGGAACTGCTCGACCAGCCAGGCCCGGAACCGACCCATCACCCGGGCCGGGTCCTGGTCGGCGACCAGCCGGAAGGACACCTTGGCGTGCGCCTCCGCCGGGACGATGGTCTTGTGGCCGGGGCCGGTGTAGCCGCCCCAGATCCCGTTCACCTCAGCCGTGGGGCGCGCCCACAGCCGTTCCAGGGTGGTGTACCCGGCCTCGCCCTTCGTCGCCCCCGACTGCGCGTCGGTGAGGAACTGCGACTCATCGAACGGCAGCCGGGCGAACAGCTCGCGCTCCCGCTCGTCCAGGGCGCGGACGTCCGCGTAGAAGCCGGGGATGGTCACCCGCCCCTCGTCGTCGTGCAGCCGCCCGAGGACCCGGGCCAGCTCGGTCAGCGGGTTGGGCACCGCGCCACCGAACGAGCCGGAGTGCAGGTCGCCGGCCGAGCCGCGGACGTCGACCTGTCCGTCGACCAGGCCGCGCATCCCGGTGCAGACCGACGGCACTTCGCGCGACCACATGCCGGTGTCGCTCACCACGACGACGTCGCCGGCCAGCCGGTCCCGGTGCTCGCGCAGCAGCGCCGCGAAGTGCGGGGAGCCGGACTCCTCCTCCCCCTCGACGACCACCTTGAGGTGCACGGCCGGGCTGGTCCGCCCAGTGGCGGCCAGGTGGGCCTGCAGGCCGAGCAAGTGCATGAGCACCTGGCCCTTGTCGTCGGCGGTGCCGCGGCCGCGCAGCACGTCGCCGTCCCCGGCCGGGGTGAACGGCGGGGTGTCCCACAGCTCGACCGGGTCGACCGGCTGGACGTCGTGGTGCCCGTAGACGACGACCGTCGGTGCCGTGGCGTCGTCCGAGGGCCACTCGGCGAACACCGCGGGGTGACCTGCGGTCTCCCACACCTCCGCGACCGGGAAGCCGTGGGCGCGCAGCTCAGCGGCCAGCCATTCCGCGAAGGCACGAACGTCGGACGCGTCGGCCGGGTCGCCGCTGATCGACGGGATCCGCAGCCACTCGCCGAGCCGGTCGAGGAAGGCGGACGCCGTCTGCTCGACGTGGGCGCGCACCGCCGGGTCGTGGGAGGTCATGCCGCCGACCCTATGACGGCCGCCCCCGTAGGCTCAGCGGGTGAGCACTCATATCGGAGCCAAGGCCGGCGACATCGCCGAGCGGGTCCTGATGCCGGGCGACCCGCTGCGCGCGCAGTGGGTGGCCGAGACGTTCCTCGACGGCGCCGTCCGCTACAACGAGGTCCGCGGCATGTTCGGCTACACCGGCAGCTGGAAGGGCGAGCGGGTCTCGATCCAGGGCCACGGCATGGGCATCCCCTCGGTGTCGATCTACGCGCACGAGCTGTTCGCCGAGTACGGCGTCCGGACGGCGATCCGGATCGGCACCTGCGGCGCCCTGCGCGAGGACGTCCGGGTTCGCGACGTGATCCTCGCCATGAGCGCCTCCACCGACTCCGCGACCAACCGCACCCGGTTCCCCGGCATCGACTACGCGCCGGCCGCGGACTTCGACCTGCTGACGACGGCGCACCGGCTGGCCGGCGAGCACGACCTGCAGGTGCGGGTCGGCCAGGTGCACAGCGCGGACCTGTTCTACGGCGACTCGGCCGCGACGCTGCGGCTGGCCCAGTACGGGGTGCTGGCCGTGGAGATGGAGGCCGCCGCGCTGTACACGCTGGCGGCCCAGTTCGACGTGCGGGCCCTGACCGTGCTGACCGTCTCGGACCACCTGGTGACCCACGAGGAGACCTCGGCCGAGGAGCGGCAGACCACCTTCTCCGAGATGGTCCGGCTCGCCCTCGACACCGCCGTCGCCTAGCGTCGCGCCATGTCGGTGCTGCGGGTCGCGACGTTCAACCTGCTGCACGGGCAGTCGCTGCGCGACGGCTCGGTCGAGCCGGCGCTGCTGGCCGACGCGGCGCGGCGGCTCGGCGCCGACCTGGTCGGGCTGCAGGAGGTGGACCGCCACCAGCCGAGATCCGGCCTGGTCGACCAGACGGAGGTAGTCGCGGCGGCCCTCGGCGCGGCCCACTGGCGGTTCGTCCCGTCGCTGCACGGGACGCCGGGCCACGGCGATCCCTGGACGGCGTCCGAGCTGGACGACGGCGACGGCAGCGAAGGCCCGACCTACGGGATCGGGCTGGTGTCCCGGTTCCCAGTGCGGTCATGGGCGGTGCGCCGGTTCGCCGCGGCGCCGATCTCGCTGCCGCTCGTCGTGGCCGGCGCCCCGAGGCCGCGGATCATGCGGGTCAGGGACGAGCCGCGGCTGGCTCTGGCTGCGGTCGTCGAGGGTCCGGCCGGGCCGTTCACCGCGGTCACCGCGCACCTGTCCTTCGTGCCGGGGTACAACGCCCGACAGCTGCGGGCCATCGCCTCGTGGGCGTCGACGATGCCCGAGCCGGTGCTGCTGTTCGGCGACTTCAACCTGCCGGCCGCGCTGCCTCGCTGGCTGACCGGCTGGATGTCGCTGGCGCAGGCGGCCACCTACCCGTCCGCGCGGCCACGCGTGCAGTTCGACCACCTGCTGGCCCGCGGGCTGGCCGCCGACCGGGTGCGGGCCGAGCACGTCCTGGCGCTGCCGGTCAGCGACCACTGCGCCCTGGCCGTCGACCTGGAGCTGTGAGCGGTCGGCTCAGCCGGCGACGCCGGTGAGCAGCCGTTCCAGCTCGGCCCCGGACGGCAACGCAGCCGGGCGCTCGACCCTGCCGCTGCCCACGTAGTAGAACGCGGCGCCCACGGACTCCTCGGCCACGCCGACGATCTGCGCCCACGCGGTGCGGTAGATCGCCAGCTGGAGCGGGTCGGCGGCCGCCGAGCCGGTCTTCCAGTCGATGACGTCGTAGCCGCCGTCGTCGGTGCGGTACACGGCGTCGATGCGGCCCCGCACCACCCGGCCGCCCAGGACCAGCTGAAACGGCGCCTCCACCCGGTGCGGGGCCAGCCGCGCGTACGGCCCGGCCAGGAAGGCCTGCTGCAGCGCCCGGAGCTGGGTGTCCGGCACCAGGTCGTCGTCGGCCGCACCCTCGAGGTCGCTGCGGTCCAGCAGCGGCTGCTCGCCGAACAGCGACTCGACCCAGGCGTGGAACCGGGTGCCCCGGTGCGCGGCCGGCGCGGGGGGCCGAGGCATCGGCCGGACCAGGTCCCGGGCGAAGCCGTCCGGG
>Ga0208851_1000584_pt1 | contig 15223 bp, 15 predicted proteins | sample NGESurshal092012_FD_184481 | JGI IMG/M metagenome (GOLD analysis project Ga0208851, IMG submission 184481) | Arctic peat soil microbial communities from Barrow, Alaska - NGEE Surface sample 415-2 shallow-092012 (SPAdes) | ecosystem: Environmental > Terrestrial > Soil > Wetlands > Peat ... | reverse complement strand
TGCGTCACCGATCCGCCAGGCCAATGAAGGATGACGTCAGACACAGGCACCAGTCTGCCTGAAGTTGACCCCTGCCGTCGTCACGATGGGTACAGGCGATGCCCGGTTAACCCGAACGCCACATCGATTCAGCCGAAGCTCAGCTGTCCCGCGGCCCGCTCACCGCCCCAGGAACGGAAGCACGGCGGCCGCAAAGCCATCCGGGTCACTGGCATGCCCCCGTTTGGTCCCGGCCAGATCGGTGCGCAGCGCGCCCGGGATTGCCGCGGCGAGCAGATCGAGCAGGGCGCGATCGCCGGTGTCGGCGCCGCTGCCGACGACCAGGGTCGGCGCAGTGACCTGGGAGAGCGACGCCCACCACCGGGGGTCGGCCTGCGCGAGCTGATCAAGGACGGCCTTGGCCCTGGAGAAGCCGAGCATGTTCTGCTTGATCCGGCCGCGGCGGAGCGTCGTCATCGCCCCGCTGATCGCCATTCCCGGCGGCATCCGGCTGCTCACCGGCGGACCAGAGCGGGGTGGCAGGGCCGGGTTCTCCAGCACCAACCGGCGCACCAACTGCGGGTCCTTCGCCGCCACACTCGCGGCCAGGTAGGCGCCGAAGCCGCATCCGACGAGGTCGATGGGCTCCGTGCTCAGGTGCTCGACCACCCGCCGGATGTGGTCCACGAAGGCGGACAGGTCCGAGCCCCGGACGGGGTCGCAGTGGCCGGTGCCGGGTAGGTCGACCGCCACGAGTTGCCGGTCCTGCTCGACCACGCGGTGGGTCAGGCACTCCCAGGTTGCCGCCGACGAACCGAGATCGGGGAGCATCAGCACGGGCTCACCGGTGCCGTTGGAATAGACCCGGGTGTCACGCTCGTCGATGACGAGGTCAAAGATCGCACTGAAGGCCATCCGGGCATGTTCTCATCGTTTGCCGATGCCCACCGGAACGAGCCTGCCGTCGCTCAACCGGGCGCGGCGGCCACCAGATCGTCGATCCGATCGCGGTCCGGTGCCGACGCGCCCGCGCCTCGCCGGGTGGTGGCCAGCGCGCCGGCGGCGCAGGCCCAGCGCAACGCGGCCGCCGGTGCCGCGCCGTGCGCCAGGGCCACCGCCAACGCGCCGGTGAAGGCGTCACCCGCGCCCGTGGTGTCCACGGATCGGACCGCGGGCGGCAGGGCCGACGCCGTCACGCCCCCGGGGCCGCGGTAGCGCGCGCCGGCCGCGCCCAGGGTGGTCACCACGTGCGGCACGCGCGCCAACAACTCGGTGCCCAGCGCGTGCTCCTCGCCCTCGTTGAGCACCACGATGCTCAGGGCCGAGACCAGTTCCGCGGGCAACTGCCGGGCCGGCGAGGGGTTCAGCAGCACCGGGACGGAGGCCGCCACCGCGGTCCGAGCGGCGGCCAGCACGGTCTCCAGTGGTACCTCGAGTTGCAGCAGCAGCATCGCCGCGCCGCCGATCAGCTCGGCGTCCGCGCCGGTCAGGCCGGTCAGCCGGCCGTTGGCCCCGGGCGCGACGACGATGGTGTTCTCCGCTGCGTCGTCGACGGTGATCACCGCGACCCCGCTGGCGCCGGTCAGCCGGCGTACCCGGCGGGTGTCGATGCCGTCGGCGGTCAGCCCGGCCGCCAGTTCGTCACCGAACGAGTCGGCCCCGATGGCGCCGATCAGTGCCACCTGAGCACCCGCCCGGGCGGCGGCGATCGCCTGATTCGCACCCTTGCCGCCCTGCGAGGTGCTGAACCCGGTGCCCAGGATGGTCTCGCCGGGCGCGGGCAGCGCGGGGGTGTGGACCACCAGGTCCATGTTGATGCTGCCCAGCACGACCAGCCGGGGGCGGGGCGGCCGCTGCCGGCCCCCGCCCGAGTGGGCCGCTGTGGAGTCCGAACCAGGGCCGACGGGGTCGGTGAAGGGGGCGGGCATGTCGCCGACGATATCGGCCGTCCGGTTTCCGCACGCAGCGCCAGAGCAGGCGGTGGCGCGCTGCACAGATCGAGCGTCGCGGTGCCCTACGGTGTCGGGAATGAGCGCGTTCATCGATGCACTGCGCCGATCGGCCCAGGGCGGTACCGGAATGACCACGGGCGAGCCCCACCACCCGGTCCGCACCACGTGGGCACAGGTCCATGCGGCGGCCTGTGCCGGGGCGCGGGTGTTGGTCGAGAACGGGATCCGCCCGGGTGACGCGGTCGCGGTGCTGGCCGCGAAACCGTTCGAGGTGGCCCCCGTGGCGCAGGCGGCCTGGCTCGCCGGGGCGTCCGTCACGATGCTGCACCAGCCCACCGCGCGGACCAACCTCGCCACCTATGCGGCCGATACCGCCGCGGTGCTGGCGCTGATCGGGGCGAAGGCTGCCGTGCTGGGTGAGCCGTTCACCGACTTCGTGGACATGCTGGACGGATCGGGGGTGCGGGCCTTCACGGTAGAGGACCTGGTGTCGTCTCCGGGCGGGCCGGCCCCGGACGTCGAGATCGGGGAGGACGACCCGGCGCTGCTGCAGCTCACGTCGGGATCGACGTCGACGCCGAAGGCCGTGCTGATCACCCATCGCAATCTGTGGGCCAACATCGGGTCCATGCGGGAGAGCGCCAAGATCCAGCCGGGCGAGGTGATGGTGTCCTGGCTGCCGCTGTTCCACGACATGGGCATGGTCGGGTTCCTGACCCAGCCGATGTGCCTGGGCATCGAACTGGTCACCGTGACCCCGTCGGACTTCCTGTCCGCCCCGCTGCTGTGGCCGACGTTGATCAGCAAGTACTCCGGAACCATCACGGCCGCACCGAATTTCGCCTACGCGCTGACCGCGAAGGTGCTCGCCAGGGCGGCCGGGACCGCCGCCGACCTCGACCTGTCGAGCATGCGGTTCGCGCTGAACGGCGCCGAACCCATCGACGTATCGGCGGTGCGGGCGTTTCTGGACGCCGGGGCCGGTTTCGGCCTGCCGGAGACGGCGGTGGTGTGCGCCTACGGGATGGCCGAGGCCACCCTGGCGGTGTCCTTCCACCCCTGGGGCACCCCGCTGAAGGTCGACACGGTGCTGGCCGACGAGCTGGAGCATCAGCGGCGGGCGGTGCCGGCCGGGGAACCAGCTGCCGTCGGCGGCGCCGGCCCGGTCGAGCACGTCGGAGAGGATGAGAACGCCGGCCCGGCAGACGCTGTCGCCGCCGACCCGGTCGCCGGTTCGGGGCCGGCCACCCGATCGTTCCCGGTGCTCGGCCCCCCGCTGCGCGGGATCGAGGTCGCGGTGGTCGGCCCGGACGGCGCGCACCTGCCGGAACGGCAGGTCGGCGTGTTGCACCTGCGTGGCGAGTCGGTGACCGACCGGTACCTGACGGTCGACGGTCCGGTCCCGACCAAGGGACCGGACGGCTGGCTGGACACCGGCGACCTCGGCTACCTGGTCGACGGCGAGGTGGTGATCTGCGGCCGGGTCAAGGACGTGATCATCATGGGCGGCCGGAACATCTACCCCACCGACGTCGAAAGGGTCGCGGAGGAGGTGGACGGGGTGCGGGCCGGCAACGCGGTCGCCGTGCGCTGGACGACGCCGGGCGGCCGGGAATCCTTCGCGCTGGCCGTCGAGTCCCGGCAGGCCGGTGACGAAGCCGCTGCGGAGCGGATCGCCGCCGCCGTCCGGTCGGCGGTCACCGCCGCGATCGGGGTCCGTCCGGCCTCGGTGACGGTGCTGCCGGTGGGCAGCCTGCCCAAGACCCCGTCGGGCAAGCTCAAGCGCTCCGCGGCCGCCGCCCTGATCAGCTGAGCCGGTCGACCGAAGGCCTACGGCCCAGCACGTCAGGGCGCGTGCAGCCGGTTCTGGGTGGCCTCCAGCCCGACCTCGATCAGGGACTGCACCGCGTCGGCGGCGTGCTCGAGGTCGACATCGAGTTCCTTGCGCTCGGCCGCGGAGAAGTCCCGCAGCACGAAGTCGGCCGGCTCCATCCGGCCGGGCGGCCGTCCGATGCCGAACCGCACCCGCAGGTAGTCCTTGGTGCCGAGAGCGGAGCTGATCGAGCGCAGCCCGTTGTGGCCGCCTTCGCCGCCGCCGAGTTTCACCCTGACGGTGGCCGGCGGCAGGTCGAGTTCGTCGTGCACCGCGATGACGCGGACCGGCTCGATACCGAAGAACCGCACCAGCCCGGCGGTCGCCGCACCCGAGAGGTTCATGTAGGAACGGGGTTTCGCCAGGACGACGCGCGAACCGGCAATTCTGCTCTCGACGATGTCGGCGCCGGCCTTGTGCCGTTTGAACGAGGCGGCAACCCGGCCGGCCAGCACGTCGGCCACCATCGCGCCGACGTTGTGCCGGTTCCGCGCGTACTGCTGACCGGGGTTGCCCAGACCGACGACCAGGAAGGTCTCGGCCGTCACGGTCAGCCTTCGGTCTCGGTCTTCTCGTCCCGCACGACGCCGGCGTCGGCCTCGGCCTGATCGGTCTCCGCCTCGACCTCTTCAGCGGTCGGCGCGCTCTGTACGGCGACGACGAGCGCCTCCGGGTCGGTGACCAGGGTGGCGCCGGCCGGCAGGGTGACGTCACCGGCCAGGAACTGGGTGCCGGCCGGCGCGCCCTCGATGTCGACGACGAGGTTCTCCGGGATGCTCATCGCCTCGACCTCGACGGACAGCGTGTTCGCGTCGGTCAGCACCAGAGTGCCGGACGCGGCCTCGCCGGTGATCAGTACGGGGACGTCGACGGTGACCTTCTCGCCGCGACGGATCAGCAACAGATCGACGTGCTCGACGTAGTCGCGCAGCGGGTGCCGGACGACGGACTTCGGCAGGGCCAGCTCGTCACCGTCGGGGAACTGCAGGGTGAGAACCGTGTTGGCGCCGCCCTTGAGGGCGTGCGAGAAGTCGCGGGCGGGCAGGGACAGGTGTCGCGGATCGGTGCCGTGGCCGTACAGGACGGCGGGGATCTTGCCGGCGCGGCGAGTCCGGCGCGCGCCGCCCTTGCCGAATTCGGTGCGGATCTCGGCAAGCAAGCGAACCTCAGACACTGCGGACTCCTCAAAGCGGCAATCGATCAGCTGGTAATCGAACTGCACATGATCAAACGGGCGGTGGATGACTGCTCGCTCCGGCGCACGACACGGGGGAAGCAGGACCCACCGCGTCGATTACGGCAGATCCGGTGACGTCACGTCGACCGAATCGCCCTCGCCGAGGCAACCCGTCTATCTTACGCGGCGGCCGGCGTTGCCCCAAACCGGCCCGGCCAGCCGGTCAGCCCGTCGCAGGCGGTGCGGGCTCGGCCAGCCAGCCCAGTACCTCATCGGTGTGCTGGCCGAGCAGCGGCGGGGCGGTGTGCTCGCGATGCCACTCCTCGCCGGACGGCTCGAAGAACCGCAGCGGCGGGCCGGGAAGCTGGATCGGGCCGAGCACCGGGTGTTCCACGTCGATCAGCAGGCCCTGTGACCGGGTCTGATCCCACTCGTAGACCTGCTGCAGGTCCTTCACCTCGCCGCTGGGCACGCCGACCTGCGACAGCTTGGCCAGCAGGTCCGGCGTCGAATACCCGGCGAACGCCTCCTCGATCGCGCCCCGGACGACCGCGGAATTGCGCACCCGATCGGAGTTGGTGGAGAACTCGGGACCCTTGAGCGGGATGCCGAAGGCGGGGGCGAACCGCGCCCACAGGCCCTCGGACCCGACCGAGATCTGCACGACGCCGTCGGCCGAGTGGAACAGGCCGTAGGGGCAGATCGACGGGTGGTGCGGGCCCTCGGCCCTGGGGATCTCGCCGGCGACGGTCCACCGGGTGCCCTGGTAGGCGTGTACGCCGATGACGCTGGCCAGCAGCGACGTCCGGACCAGGCCACCGCGGCCGGTCCTCGACCGCTCGTGCAGTTTCGCCACCACCCCGTAGGCGCCGTACATCCCGGCCAGCAGGTCGGAGATCGGCACGCCCACCTTGGTGGGGGTTTGCGGGTCCGGGCCGGTCATCGACATCAGGCCCCCCTCGCCCTGGGCGATCTGGTCGTAACCGGCGCGCCCACCCTCCGGGCCGTCGTGGCCGAAGCCGGAGATCGACAGCACCACCAGCGCGGGGTTGAGCTCGGTTATCCGGTCCATCGTGAAGCCCAACCGGTCCAGCACCCCGGGGCGGAAGTTTTCCAGCAGCACGTCGCCGCGTCGGATCAATTCGGTCAGCCCGGCCCGACCGTCGGGACTCTTCAGGTCGAGCACCACCGACTGCTTGTTGCGGTTGCAGGACAGGAAGTAGGTGGAGATCTCTTCGGCGTCAGCAGGTCCGGCGTCGGCACCAGTCACCTCGGGTGGCCCGACGAACGGCGGCCCCCAGCCGCGGGTGTCGTCCCCGCCGCCCGGGTTCTCGATCTTGATCACCCTGGCACCCAGATCCGCGAGCATCATCGCAGCGTGCGGGCCGGCCAGGGCGCGGGTCAGATCGACGACGGTGATGTCGGCCAGTGGTCCGCCGGTCACGGTGCCTCCAGGTGCTCGGTACGCGGGAGCGGCCTACTTGATCTTGACGTTGATCTGCTTGATCTGGGTGAACGACTCGAGGGCGCCCTCGATGGAGAACTCGCGGCCGATGCCGCTGGTCTTGTAGCCACCGTAGGACTGGCCGATCACCTGCCCGCCGCCCTGGTTGACCTGGATCCAGCCCGACTCGATGCGGTGCGCCGTGTCCAGCGCATCGGTGAGGCTGTTCGACCAGATGTAGGCGCCCAGGCCGTAGTGGGAGTCGTTGGCCATGGCGATCACTTCGTCGCGATCCCGCCACGGAATGGCCACCAGCACGGGGCCGAAGATTTCCTCCTGGGCAATGCGCCAGGTGTTGTCGACGCCGGCAAGAATGGTCGGCCCGGTGTAGAAGCCGTCCAATTCGTCATTGTGGAACGAGGCGCCATCCAAGGGGACCGTCACGCCGGGCTGAGACTTTCCGTCCTCGATGTAACCGAGCACCGATTCGTACTGCTTGGCATTGATGATCGACCCCATGTCGGTGGCCTCGTCGAGCGGGTCGCCGACCTTGAGCGCCCTGACCTTTTCCACCAGGACGGCCAGAAATGCGTCATAGACGTCGGCGTGGACGAACAATCTCGAACCGGCCGTGCAGGACTGGCCCTGCCGGGTGAACCGCATGGCGGTCAGCACGCCGTCGGCGGTGGCCTCGATGTTCTCCGGTGTCGCCGCGTCCGGGAAGACGATGTTAGGGCTCTTCCCGCCCAGTTCGAGGGAGACGTGGCCCAAACGCTTTCCGACGGTCTGGGCAACGTGGATGCCGATGCCGGTCGACCCGGTGAAGGACACCTTGTCGACGTCGGGGTGGCCCAGCAGCGCTTCGCCGATCACCGAGCCCTTGCCGGTCACCACATTGAGCACGCCCGGCGGTAGGAATTCGGAGGCCATCTCGGCCATTTTCAGAATAGTGAGCGGCGCCTCCTGCGCTGTCTTCAGGATCAGGGTGTTACCGGCCGCGAGCGAGGCCGGAGTCTTCATACCGGCAATCATCAACGGCGAATTCCAGGGCAGGATTCCCGCCACCACACCCAGCGGTTCCCGCCGGGTGTACTGGAGCTGATCGTCACCGGCGGGCAGGACCGTGCCCTTGAATTCACCGGCCACGCCACCGAAATACCGGAACAGGTTGACCAGCGTCTGCGACTCCGGCCGGGCCTGGGTGCGCAGCGCGTTTCCGGTATCGGCCGCGGTCAGCAGGGCGAGGTCCTCGGCGCGCTCCTCCAGCGCGTCGGCGATACGCAGGAGGATCTTCTGCCGGTCCTTGAAGTGCAAGGCGCGCCAGGCCGGGAATGCGGCGCGGGCGGCGGCGACCGCACGGTCGGCGTCGGCCACTCCGCCAACCGGAACGCGAGCCAGCACGGTTCCGCGGCGACCCGGCGATGCCACGTCACTCCAGTTGCCGTCCAACGCCGGCACCCATTCCCCGCCGATCAGCATCGGCTGGTCGGGAATGACGGCCGCTGCTGCGGCCGGGTTCGTGAGTGTCGTCGTCACGGATTCCTCCATCGTCTCGGCCCGTGCGGGCCCTGCTGTCTCGGTTGGTCTGCGGCGTTGACGCGCGCCCGCGGTGGCGACGCCGGTGGGGTCCGGTCAGTGATCAACCAGGGTCACCTCGAACGAGTACTGGCTCGCCCGGTAGCAGTGCCGGCCCCACTCGACGGGTCGGCCCGAATCGTCGTGCGCGGCCCGCTCCATGGTCAGCACCGGGCTACCGCGCTTCTCGCCCAGCAGCGTGCATTCCTCCGGCGTCCCCGTCCTGGCCCCGATTCGCTGCTTCGCGACCCGGATGTTCACGCCCTTGGCCCGCATCAGCTGGTAGAGGCCGCGCGCCGCGAGATCCATCTCGCCGAGACCGATCAGGTCGCCCGGCAGGAAGTTCTCCATGATCGCCAGCGGTTCACCGTGCGCGTACCGCAGCCGGCGCAGGTGCAGCACCGGGCTGGCCGCGGGCACCGAGAGCATCACCGCCATCTCGTCGGTGGCCGTCACCACCTCGTTGGCCAGCACCGTGGTCGTCGGCATCTGGTGATGGCTGGCCAGGTCGTCGAACAGGCTGGTCAGCTCCACCGGCCGGGTGACCTGACCGTGCACGACCTGGGTGCCGACGCCGCGCTTGCGGACCAGCAGGCCCTTGTCGACCAGTTCCTGGATGGCTCGGCGCATTGTCGGCCGGGACAAGCCGAACTTTTCGGCCAGGCTGATCTCGTTGTCCAACCGGTCCCCGGGGGCGAGACCGCCCTGGTTGATGGCATGTTCGATCTGCTGGGCGACCTGGAAGTACAGCGGAACTGGGCTGGACCGATCCAGGTCGACGAACAACTCGGTCATCGATCCTCCCGCCGTCGGTGGCCCTGATGCTAGTGCATGTCAGCCCGACATCAATATGACTATATGTCCTATCAAAGTATTGACGTTACCCGCCCGACCCGCCAGAGTCCTTCTGGTCACGGCGACGCCGCCGCCCGAGCAGTCCGGACGGCGCAGCGGACCCGTCGGCACGGCGGCACGCCCGGTGAAGACACGGAAGGACCCTCAGTGGCCGAGCATTTCGAGGTGTTGACCATGGGGAGGGTCGGCGTCGACCTCTACCCCCTGCAGGACAATGTGGGGCTGGAGGACGTCGACACCTTCAGCAAGTCGGTGGGCGGCAGTGCGGGCAACGTGGCAATCGCGGCCGCCAAGCACGGGCGCAGAACCGCACTGATCTCCCGTACCGGGCCGGATGCGTTCGGCCGGTTCGTGCACCGAGCGCTGCGCGAGATGAACGTGGACGACCGGTTCATCACCGAGCTTGCCGACCTGCTGACCCCGGTGACGTTCTGCGAGATGTACCCCCCGGACCATTTCCCGCTGCTGTTCTACCGGTTGCCGATCGCCCCCGACCTGATGATCCGGCCGCAGGAACTCGACCTCGCGGCGATCGCGGACGCGGACATCTTCTGGGCCACGGTGACCGGGCTGTCGGCCGAGCCCAGCCGGTCCGCGCACCACACCGCGTGGGAGGCCAGGGCGCGCCGCCCGCTGACTGTGCTGGATCTGGATTACCGGCCCGTGTTCTGGTCCGACCCGGCCGACGCCACACGTGAGGTCAGGGCGGCGCTGCCGCATGTGACGGTGGCGATCGGCAACAAGGAGGAATGCGAGATCGCGGTCGGTGAGACGGAGCCGATGCGCGCCGGAAAGGCTTTGCTGGACGCCGGTGTCGAGCTGGCGATCGTCAAGCAGGGCCCGAAGGGCGTTCTCGGGATGACCAGGGACAGCGTGATCGAGGTACCGCCCATGCCGGTGTCGGTGATCAACGGCCTGGGTGCGGGGGACAGCTTCGGCGGCGCGGTCTGCCACGGTTTGCTCTCCGGCTGGGACCTGGAGACCGTTCTTCGGTTCGGCAACGCCGCCGGCGCGATCGTCGCGAGCCGCCGCGAGTGTTCCACCGCCATGCCGACGACCCAAGAGGTCCAGGCCCTCCTGGAAGAGGTTTCGCATGTCTGATCTGGCCAACGGTGTGGTGACAGGGCCTGCGGCACCGGTGGTCTCGGGTGCCACCAACCGGGAGCGGTACGACCTGTTGACCAAGGTCAGGGTGCACGATCCGGGGGCCATCAGGCGGGCGGCCGACGCCAGGACCAAGCGCAGCCTGAGCGGTGACGACTGCCGGCTGATGATCATCGCGGCCGACCACCCGGCCCGCGGCGCGAACGGTGTCGGCGACCGGCCGCTGGTGATGGGCAACCGGGTCAGCCTGCTGGAACGCCTCGAAACCGCCTTGGCCAGGCCAGGTGTCGACGGCCTGCTGGCCAGCCCGGACATCCTGGAGGACCTGCTGCTGCTCGGCGCGCTGGAGGGCAAGGTGGTTGTCGGGTCGATGAACCGCGGCGGCCTGCAGGGCGCGGCGTTCGAGCTGGACGACCAGTTCACCGGCTACGACGCGCAGGGCTGCGCGGACATGGGACTGAACGGCGGCAAGACGCTCACCAGGATCGCGCTGGACGACCCGGGCACCGTGGCCACCATGACGGCGACCGCGCAGGCGATCAACGAACTCGCCGATCGCAAGCTGATGGCGATGGTGGAACCGTTCTGGTCGTCCCGGGTGAACGGCAAGGTCCGCAACGACCTGTCGGCGGACGCGGTGATCAGGTCCGTCGGCGTCTGCAGCGCGCTGGGCCGGACCTCGGCCTACACCTGGATGAAGCTACCCGTGGTGCCCGAGATGGAGCGGGTGATGGACTCGACCACGCTGCCGACCCTGCTGCTCGGCGGCGATCCGGACACCGACCCGGAGGAGACGTTCGCGTCCTGGCGGGCCGCCCTGGCCCTGCCCTCGGTCCGCGGTCTGGTGGTCGGCCGGACCCTGCTGTACCCGGCCGACGACGACGTGGCAGCCGCCGTCGACACCGCAGTCTCGATGGTGCGGTGACCGACGTGGCCGCTTCGACTACCGCTGCACCACAGCGGTCCTCGATCTTCCTGCCGGCGGGTTCGACGACCGCGGACGGCTTCGATCTGCTGATCACGCCGGAGTCGGCGGGGTGGGGCTACTCCAGCCTGCGGATCCTCACCCTCGCCGCGGGTGAGGATTTCGAGTTCGCAACAGGTTCCGACGAGATGATCGTGCTGCCGCTGTCCGGTGGTACGGACGTCGGCATCGGCGACACCACCTTCCAGCTGGCTGGTCGGGACAGCGTCTTCACCGGGGTGACCGACACCGCGTACCTGCCGATCAATGCGCAGGTGCGGCTGACCAGCGCGGGTGGCGGCACGATCGCACTGCCCGGTGCCCGGGTCGACCGCGCCCTGCCGTTCCGCTTTCAGCCCGCCTCCGCCGTCGACGTCTCGCTCCGGGGCAGTGGCTCCAGTACCCGGCAGGTCAACAACTTCGGGATGGGCGCCGGCATGGAGTGCGTCAAGTTGCTGGCCACCGAGGTGTTGACGCCGGCGTCCAACTGGTCCTCCTATCCGCCGCACAAGCACGACGAAACCGCCGGCTCCGAGGTGGAGCTGGAGGAGATCTACCACTTCCGGTTCGCCTCGGCCGCGCCGGCCGTCGACACCCCGGTCCGTCGCGCCAAAGCTGTTGGCTACCAACGGGTGTACGGGACGGCTGACCGGCCCATCGAGCTGCTGGAGGAGGTCACCGAGGGGGACACGGTGCTGGTGCCGCACGGCTGGCACGGGCCGTCGATCGCCGCGCCGTCACACCACATGTACTACCTGAACGTGATGGCGGGCCCCGGTGCGGAGCGCGTGTGGGGGATCAGTGACGACCCCCAGCACGCCTGGGTGCGCGCGGCCTGGGCCGATCAGCCGACCGATCCGCGGCTGCCGTTCTACCGGGCGCCCACCGGCACGGCGCCCACCGGCCCGGCGCCGGCGGACACGGACCAGGCGCCACCGGCACCATGACCAGCGTCCGCACAGCAGAACCTTTTTCTGGAAAAGGAGTGTCCTGGTGAACAATGCCAGCAGCGTGGCAGGCTCCGCCGCCGGCGACGTCATTCGGTTGACCGTCGCGCAGGCCATCGTCAAGTTCCTCGGTCAGCAGTACTCCGAGCGGGATGGGGTGAAGCGCAAGTTCTTCGCCGGCTGCTTCGGTATTTTCGGGCACGGCAACGTGGCGGGGCTGGGTCAGGCCCTGCTGCAGTCGGAGCTGCTGACCCCCGGGGAGTTGCCGTATCACCAGGGCCGCAACGAGCAGGCGATGGTGCATCTTGCCGTCGGGTACACCCGGCAGCTCGACCGGTTGCAGGCGTTGGCGGTGACCGCGTCTGTCGGGCCGGGCGCCAGCAACATGCTGACCGGCGCTGCCTTGGCGACGATCAACCGGCTTCCGGTGTTGTTGTTGCCCAGCGACATCTTCGCCACCCGGGTGTCGTCTCCGGTCCTGCAGGAGCTGGAACAGCCTTATGGGTATGACATCTCGGTCAACGACGCGTTCCGCCCGGTGTCCAGGTTCTTCGACCGGGTCTGGCGGCCCGAGCAGCTGCCGGCAGCGCTGCTCGGGGCCATGCGGGTGCTGACCGACCCGGCGGAGACCGGCGCCGCGACGATCGCGCTGCCCGAGGATGTGCAGGCCGAGGCGCATGACTGGCCGGTCGAGCTGTTCAGGGAGCGGGTGTGGCGTATCGCCCGGCCGGTCCCGGAGCCCGAGGTGCTCGAGACGGTTGCCGCGGTCATCCGGTCGGCCCGCTCGCCGATCATCATCTCCGGCGGCGGGGTGACCTACTCCGGGGCCAACGATGCGCTCCGGGCGTTCGTCGAGGCCACCGGGATCCCGAACTCCGAGACCCAGGCGGGCAAGGGGTCGTTGCCCTTCGACCACCCCTTGAACCTGGGTGCGGTCGGGGCCACTGGTAACCCGGCGGCGAACCTGTTCGCCCGGGAGGCCGACGTCGTGATCGGGATAGGCACCCGGTACACGGATTTCACCACCGCGTCGCGGACCATCTTCCAGAACCCCGATGTGCGATTCGTCAACATCAACGTTGCCGCGATCGACGCGGTCAAACACGCCGGGCTACCGGTGCAGGCCGATGCCCGACGGACGCTCGAGGCGCTGACCCCGCTGCTGGCCGGGTACGGCGCGGATGCGGAGTATCAGCAGCTGGCCACCGCCAAGGCCAAGGCGTGGGACGACGAGGTCGTCGCCTCGTTCAACTCCGGCCACGGCGCCCGGACCGGGGTACTGGCGCAGGCCGAGGTGCTCGGCGCGGTCGACGAGGCGATGGACGCCCGCGATGTGGTGGTCTGTGCCGCCGGGTCGCTGCCCGGTGATCTGCACGGCATGTGGCGGACCAGGGACCGAAAGGGCTACCACGTCGAGTACGGCTACTCGTGCATGGGGTACGAGATCCCGGGCGGCATCGGCGTCGCGCTGGCCGCCCCCGATCGCGACGTGTTCGTCACCGTCGGCGACGGCTCGTACCTGATGATGCCGACGGAGCTGGTCACGGCGGTGCAGGAGGGCATCAAGATCATCGTGGTACTGCTGCAGAACCACGGCTATGCCTCCATCGGCTCGCTCGCCGAATCCCTTGGCGTGCAACGATTCGGCACCAAGTATCGGTACCGCAACACGGAGTCGGGACGGTTGGACGGCGGGCTGTTGCCGGTCGACCTGGCCGCGAATGCGGCCAGCCTGGGCGTGAAGGTGCTCAGGGCCTCCACCCTGGTCGAACTCAAGGACGCGCTGGCCAGGGCGAAGGCGTCGGAGACCGCGGTGCTGGTGCACGTGGACACGGACCTCGAGTACCAGTCGCCCGCAGGGGACGGCTGGTGGGACGTGCCGGTGGCTGAGGTCTCCGAGTTGGACTTCACCCAGCGGGCCCGCACCACCTACGACGGCCTCAAGGCCCTGCAACGCCCCCTGCTCTGACCCCCCGCTCCCCGCCCCCCGCCCGCCGCCCGCGCGGATCAACTTCGCCCGCGCGGCTCAACGTCAGCGAAATGTGACTGCAGTGACAGTTGTCAACCACTTCATCCGCGCGGAGGAAGTTGGTCCGCGCGGGTCCCGGAGGAGAACCTGATCATGACCACCATCACCGACCCAGAAGCGCTGCCCAGCGCGTACTCCCGCGCCATCCCCGGAGAGCTGTCGACCGTGCCGCATTGGAGGGCCGGCTCACCGTTCGCGGGGGAGAGCACCCGCAGCTCCGATGTGTTCGACCCGGCCACCGGTCGGGTGACCAAGCACCTGGCGCTGGCGTCACCGGCGGACGCCGACGCAGTCATCGCGGCTGCACATGCCGCCTGGCCGGCCTGGCGGGACATGTCGCTGGCCCGCCGCACGCAGATCCTGTTCCGGTTCCGTGAGAACTGCTCAACGAGCGCAAGCACGAGGCGGCCGAGATCATCACCAGCGAGCACGGAAAGGTGCTCTTCGACGCCCTCGGCGAGGTGACCCGCGGCCAGGAGGTCGTCGAGTTCGCCTGCGGGCTGGCGCATCTGCTCAAGGGCAGCCTGACGGAGAACGCCTCCACCAAGGTGGACGTGTCCTCGCTGCGGCAGCCGTTGGGCGTGGTCGGGGTGATCTCCCCCTTCAACTTCCCGGCGATAGTGCCGATGTGGTTCTTCCCGATCGCGATCGCCGCGGGCAACTGCGTCATCCTCAAGCCGAGCGAGAAGGACCCGTCCACGGCGAACTGGCTGGGCGCGCTGAGGAAGGAGGCCGGACTGCCGGGGCACCGCGATCTTCACCAATGACGGTGGGGCGGCGCGCCGGTACCAGAACGAGGTCGAGGTCGGCATGGTCGGGATCAACGTGCCGGTCCCGGTGCCGGTCGGGTACTACTCGTTCGGTGGCTGGAAGGCCTCGCTGTTCGGCGACACCCACGCCCACGGCACCGAGGGGTTCAGCTTCTACACCCGCAACAAGGTCATCACGACCCGGTGGCTCGACCCCAGTCACGGCGGCCTCAACCTCGGCTTCCCGCAGAACGACTAGCACATCGTCCGGCGCCCGCCACCGGCAATGCGGGCACGATCCTGCGGTCCCCGAAGGAGCGGGAGGTACTGCGCCCGTGACGGTTTCGTGAACGCTGAACGGAATGTCGGGCGGGCGGCGGCACGGGCTGAGGATTGCTGGTCAGCAGAGATCACAAGTCGGTTAAGACGTAAGAATGTCAGTACAAACTATTGACATCAGATGTGGCCCGGGCCACTCTTAACACTACAACCGCAGGACGTGACCTGATCTGACTGGCCGGGCATGGGCGCAGGCGCTCGCCAAAAGCGAGAATGGTGCGTTGACCGTGCTTGGA
>Ga0208851_1000583_pt1 | contig 15231 bp, 15 predicted proteins | sample NGESurshal092012_FD_184481 | JGI IMG/M metagenome (GOLD analysis project Ga0208851, IMG submission 184481) | Arctic peat soil microbial communities from Barrow, Alaska - NGEE Surface sample 415-2 shallow-092012 (SPAdes) | ecosystem: Environmental > Terrestrial > Soil > Wetlands > Peat ... | reverse complement strand
CAGCCAAGGGGAATTGCATTGAGACACGCCTTGCGTGACTAGAGACATTTCCTGTGCCTATTTTTGAACCGTGACACGCCCATCGGTACCAACGGACTGTGCAACTACGGTATGGCCCGTGCGCTTTACTTCGGCAAGGGTCTTGGTAACTGCATAGCGCTGATTAATCGAGTTGATCAGCTCGGTCTGGTTGTGCTTTTTAGCAACGCCCCAAAGATCAGCAATCAGATCAAAGGAACCATCAGGATTGCGAGACCAACCGAGGTCATACTCTCCTTCGAGAACAGCTACGATGTCAGCACGGACGCGCTGGCCATTGTAACCACGAACATCAGCTTGGGTCTTGACGCTAACTCCCACGTCACGCAGAGATGACTTAAGGATTTCAGCGTCGGTGATCTTGGTACGGAGTGTGCTGAAGTGAGACATGGAACTTCCTCCTGAAAATTACAAAAATAGTCTTGGTTTTGGTTATAAATTCCCAGAGATTGTAGAAAGACTTAGGTTGCGGATGAAACAACCTTAGCGCTGCGGAACCACCTCCTCCGGGTTAGCTGTGGGGTAAAACATGGCTAGAACTCCATGCGTTGATATTCCGCTACCGAAGAAGCGGCGGGACGAGCTCTTTGCCGTGCCCATTCGCGCAGGCTATTCACCTGTTCATGATGGGTGCGAGAAAGAGGCTGGGTGGACTTCAGGGCAGCCAGTATATCGAGTTGATTGAACTCACGACCCTGGGCGAAAGCTTCGTACATCGCTGCAACGATTCCCTGTTCAATTTCGGCTCCAGAGAACCCGTCACAGGTTGAGATAAATTGGTCCATATCAAAGCGGGCAATATCCTTACGTCGCTTAGCCAGATGGATACGGAAGATTTCTTTACGCTCTTCATAATTGGGCAGGTCGACAAAGAAAATTTCGTCGAAGCGACCCTTGCGCAAAAATTCAGAAGGTAAGCGGTCAATGCCGTTTGCTGTTGCAATCACAAATACGGGGGAAGCCTTTTCTTGCATCCAGGTCAGGAAACTTCCAAAAATTCTTGAAGAGGTGCCCCCATCGGAATCGGCAGAACCACCGGCACCCGCGAAAGCTTTGTCTACTTCATCAATAAATAGGACGGCCGGAGAAACGGATTCGGCAACCCTTAGGGCATTGCGCAGATTGGCCTCAGAACGGCCCACCATAGAACCGTCATAGACTCGGCCAATATCTAAACGCAACAGGGGTAATCCCCATAGACGAGCGGTGGTCTTGGCAATCAGAGACTTACCACAACCAGGCACACCCAAAATAAGCATTCCTTTAGGCTGGGGAAGACCATACTGTCTGGCCCGTTCTGTAAAAGCATCTGCTCTCTGGGTCAGCCAACGCTTTAGCTCTTCCAGTCCACCCACAGAGTCTAGGGTATCTTCCACTTCCAGATATTCCAGGATGCCGTTGCGCCGGATAATCTGCTTTTTCTCAGATAGGACGATATCAACTTCACCCTCCGTAAGCTGACCAGACATGACTTCGGCTTTACGGTAAACCTTATCCGCTTCATCACGGGTCAGACCGAGGGCGGCCTTGAGCAGCTTTTCCCGATTTTCTGTGGTCAGGCGACGCCCGCGGCCATTTTTCTTGAGATGTACGTCCAGGACTTCATCAATTTGCTGCATGTTGGGGAGGGGATATTCCACCACCACCACATCTTTTTCTAGTTCAACGGGAATAGTCTGGACGGGAGACAACAAGACTAAAGTCTTCTGGAGGGCTTTGAACCCTGCTACGGCATCTCGGAGCCAACGAGTGACTTCGGGATTCTCGATAAAGGCATGTAAATCTTTGAAAATGAGAATGGCAGAATCTTTCTGTCGGACAGCCCACTCAATGGCAGCCTGGGGGGATACGGTGTTGTGCTGGGTTAAGGTGCGGGGTTTACCATATTCCACAATCCCGTGGGTTATGGTCCAGATGAAAAGTCGCCGATTGGACTTCTGGGCGACGCTGGCAAGAATTTCCTCTGCCCGTTCCTCCTCGAAAGAAACCAGGTAGATCAGAGGATATTGTGCTTCTATCAGAACTTCAAGTTCGTGCATATCACCAATCACCCATAGGACTAAGGAACTAACGAGGACCCCTACGCACCTACTAACAGGTTACGAGCTGCTCTTTAGGCGTCGTTTCCAAGGCTTCTTCTTGCATCTGCTGAGGACGCGGTAGCGGACGAAGCTCATGGTCGCGGAAGATTAAAGAGGTATCGCACTGAGGGCAAGAGTAGATTTGATGGGCCATGCCCATCTTTTTCTCCACGACCTCAGGATGCTCTAAGTAAAATAACAAGGCTTCTTCAGCCAAGGCAGACATCGGCAGGTCATCCACTGCAGAGCGGATTTTGAGTTTTCGGTGCAGCTCCTGGGGGAGATACAGAGTAACTTTTTGCTTGCTTTCGTGATTGTCAGCCATACGCTTGAATACGCCTTACTGTTTACCGTAGGTTGTAACAACAATATCCCTCGTGACGCTTTAGCGTCAGTATAGAAATATTTCTTTACATTTAAAGAATCCGTATGATTTTGGTAAGCCTTTTCGGACCTATGCTGTAGTGGCAATAGCGATAGTGTTTATAAAGCGGGGAGCGCCTTGGATACAGATCGGGATGTGCACGGGTTGGCCCATGAGCCTTCAGAGGTTGGAACTTGTCCTCTGCCAAGTTCCCTAGCCATGGCCAAGGTACAGTGTGGTTCCCTAGAATTGCGTAGGGTCACCGTCGCCTACAAAGAAGCTGAATCCTCCAGTGAGAAAGCCGCTCACAAGTTAGTACAGGCCTTGGAAGAATTGGGCTGTAAAGTCCTTTGTAGCCCCAGCGGTCCAGGGATTAATCCCTATCCGGAATTTCAAAAAAAATTCGGCACAGCTTCCATAGATTTGGCTGTAGTGCTGGGGGGAGATGGGTCTACCTTGGCGGCCGCTCGCCAGCTGGCCCCTCTAGGAGTCCCGATTCTGGCTATCAATATTGGAGGCAACTTAGGTTTCCTGACCCAGTCACCCGATGTCCTGAACCGTGGGGACTTGATTCAACGTTTGCAGGAAGGAGACTACTATCTCTATGAGCGCAGTATGCTCCGCGCTAGCTGCTTTAAGGATAATCAACATCCAACCCAAGTAGCAGGGCCATTTTATTGCCTGAATGAGATGATTCTGAAACCTTCCATAGAGGATCGTTTGCCGACAGTAGTTTTGGAATTGTCCATCGATGGAGAAGTCATCGACCAATACCATGGGGATGGCCTGATCATCAGCACGCCCACAGGTTCTACTTCCTATACCCTCTCTGCCAATGGCCCGATTCTCTCCCCGGATCTTGGCGCTATGGCTATCACTCCAATTTGTCCGCTCTCTCTATCGAGTAGACCAATCGTGCTTCCTGCCAGTCACCAGATTGAGGTGTGTGTCTGTGATAGCCATAACCACGAGGTAAAGCTGTGGGCCGATGGCATTCTGACGGCTACGGTAGAAAAAGACGAATGGGTATCGGTCGAACAAGCGCCAAAACCTGCCCAGTTCCTCATTCTCGAAAAGAATTACTCATACTTCGCGACGCTCCGCGAGAAGCTGCGCTGGGGTAGTGGCCGTCCTCGTCGTCGTTAGACTTAGTAGGTCTTCAGGGCACTTTCCAGAGTCATGGTTAAGGGTTGACCGGGAGCAAGCTTGACTACGGGTTTCTGTTCTTTGGCGTAGCCTGCAGCCGCCCCTGCGCCTGTACCCATCAAGACTACAGGTAAAGCCAAACCACCTGTAACGATAGTCAAGGCGACTCCCCCAGCAAAGCCGTAGGCAGCTCCTTTGAGGGCAGGGTCTTCCCCTACCACCTTAGGATCTTTGCTGGTAGGCACGTACAATGTTTTGCCAAGCAGGCTATAGCTTTGATTGCCGATGATCAGCGTTTTGGCCTCAAAGCGATTTCCTACTATCACCGATTGTTGGTTGACCCTATAGCTGGAGCGTTCCCGACTTTCAACGGTGCGAAAAACAGGTACAAAGTTTCCGTCCACTTTGCTTCCCCGAGGGACGACGACTCGGCCGTCCTGGTCCACCACGTTCTCTGTGACTTCGAGGGTGACAGGTAGCGTTTGTTGGGGGTTGAAGTTCGTTTCTGCCGGTACGGCAAGAGGTAGGGTCGACCCTATAGGCAAGTACCCTGCTTCGGCTGCCGCCACAGGAGTTTGGGGCCGAGAGAGAGGCTGTTGTAGAGGAGCTTTTTGAGGCTGTTGGGTCGTTGGAATATTAAGATTTGGGGGAGGGGGTAATACCTGGGGTGAAGCAGAGCTCGGGGCGGGGCTTATTGCCTGACTTGGTAGTGGATTGGGTTTGCTGTAGGGGGCGGGGCCCAAGGGAGCCGGAGTTGCCATCGTTGATTGGTTAGGAGTTTGGATTGGTGCGGGTGTGGAGCTGCTAGGGCTTAAGGGCGGAGCCGGATTGGGCGTGCTGTAGGGTGCCGGATTTACAATCGCTGATTGGCTAGGAGTCTGGATTGGTGCGGGGGTTGAGCTGCTGGGGCTTAAGGTTGGAGCCGGACTGGGATTTGCCATCGGTGATTGGCTGGGAGCCTGGATTGGTGCGGGGGTTGAGCTGCTGGGGCGCTGGAATGTATAGTCTTGTGCCAAGACTATTTGCGCGGAAGATCCAGAAGCATAGGCTGCTAACAGTAACGTTGCGAGAACACGACGGGTCATAGAATTATCCCCATTTTGGCACTGAGTATAGCGTAGGCTTGTTTTCAACGCTATAGGTAGTGTTCACTGAATTCAATGGGTCTTAAAACAAACCAAGGATGACCGTACTTTTAGCCACAAAATCTGGTACATTCCGGTGATATAGATTAGTCACGGTTTTTGCAACCTTTCCATGTATTCGTGTGCAGGAGGAATATTCTTGAAGAAAGTTGAAGCCATTATTCGCCCTTTTAAGTTAGACGAAGTCAAGGGAGCCCTGGTCAATGCGGGCATTATTGGGATGACCGTGACAGAAGTCCGGGGGTTTGGTCGTCAAAAAGGACAAACGGAGCGCTATCGTGGCTCTGAATACACCGTGGAATTTCTACAAAAACTGAAAGTAGAAGTAGTGGTGGATGATGATCTCGTAGCCACGGTAATCGACAAGATTGCCATGGCTGCTCGTACGGGTGAAATCGGAGACGGAAAGATTTTCGTCTCTCCAGTAGATGGAGTTGTCCGCATCCGTACCGGCGAAAAGAATCAAGTTGCTCTTTAAGCTTTGCGGCTGATAAGAGTACCTGAGTACGTGAACCATGGCCGCTTGGTCATGGTTTTTCCATTTCGATTACGAAGGGTGATGTTAGCCTTGGAAGTAATGGATAAACCCAGCTATGCAATCTTCCCCAGTCGGTATTGATCGCACCTCTCTCTTACCTCCGCTCAAGACTTGGACTTGGCAAGATCACCGCATTGCCTACCGTGAAGTAGGAAGTCAAGGTCCTCCCCTGGTCCTGATTCATGGGTTTGGCGCATCTTCGATTCATTGGCGAAAAAACTTTGCCCAGCTATCTCAGCAGCATCGAGTCTGGGCCATCGACCTGCTAGGGTTTGGGGCTTCGGCAAAGCCGCGGGAAGTTGCCTATACTTTTGATACTTGGGCTACCCAATTGGAGGCTTTTACCGAACAAGTTGTTGGAGCCCCCAGCCTCTGGGTCGGTAATTCCATTGGCTGTATTGTCTGCCTTCAGGCTGCTGTTAACCGACCTGATTTGGTCCGTGGCTTAAGTCTCCTGAACTGTTCCTTGCGCTTGTTGCATGAAAAAAAGCGCCAAAGCCAACCCTGGATCCAACGGGTAGGAACGCCGCTGGTCCAAAAATTGCTCACACAAACGCCCTTAGGCCGAGTGTTCTTCGACCGTCTACGCAATCCCCGAGCCCTGCGCAAGGTCTTACTCCAAGCCTATGCCCAGCCAGAAGCTGTCACCGATGAATTAGTAAATCTCCTCTTAGAGCCTGCTTTGGACGAGGGAGCCCTAGAAGTTTTTTTGGCGTTTATCAACTATGCCTCTGGTCCCCTGGCTGAAGAGTTGCTGCCCAAACTCAACCAGCAGCAGTGCCCCGTGCAATTTCTCTGGGGGGAAAAAGATCCTTGGGAGCCGATCAATTTGGGACGGGCCTATGCTGCCTACCCCTGTGTAGAAGAATTTATTGCCCTTCCCCATGCGGGCCATTGTCCCCAAGATGAAGTACCCGAACTCGTCAATGGGCATATATTACGGTGGGCTGAACGGGTATTTGGGGAAAAGTAAATCAGCCAAACATCAAAAAAAGCTTCGATAACTTCTGCACGCAGATCCTCCTTCGTTTGACCGTAAAAGAACCTACGTCTTAAACAAGCAGAACCTGCGTTTTGAACAATAGGATTTCTTGGTCGAATCTCAGAGACTAAAAGAGTCAAAGCGTACAAAGCGCTTCGGCACAAAGGATGCTCTGCATCTTTAACCAAGGGTCATAAATCACACCGCTTCTGAAGGAATGAATCCATGAAATCGTCTGCATTTTTGAATGTTGCTTTGGTAATGAGCTTGCTCTCCTCTGCTGCCTTGGTCGCCATTTCCCCAGTTGCTGAGGCCCGTGCAAAAAATCGTAAAGCCTACTACTATACCCGTCAGCCGATGACTGCGGTCCCTCAGTTTAGTGCTGAAGCCACTACGCTCCAAGCTGGAACTCCTGTCCTTGTTGGCTATGACGGCGAAACAGTCTACATTGCTCCCAATGAGCGTCGGGACTTTGAATTCAAGCTACGCCAGCCTGTGAAAAATAGCCAGGGGAAAACCTTGTTGCCCTACGGTAGCGTCGTATCTGGACGTTTTGAACCCGCTCCAGGTGGTACCCGTTTTTTTGTAAGGAGCATTGCTATCAATCGTCGTAGCTATCCCCTTTCTGCCCAATCTAAAGTAATCAACGATGTGAAAGACCCCCGCGAAACCAGTGCAGGAGCCATTGCCGGCGATGCTGCTATCGGTGCTTTAGGGGGTGTGGTCCTGGGCGGTTTGACCGGAGACCACGCCATCGCGACGGAAGAAGTACTGGCCGGTGCTGCCGCTGGTGCCGCAGTGGGCAACTTTACCGCTCCCCAAGTGGTAGTCCTAGACGCCAATACCGACCTCCAGCTCACCTTAGATAGAGATTTCCAAATTCTGTAGGCGCAGATTCCTGTTCTTCTCGTGCAATTCCGCGATTGATATAGGTATCTGCATCCGTTCGCAACTTATTTGGTTAGGGTTGTTGTTGCGGTGACAACGGTGGGCGCAACACTAGATAGAGTGCTGGCCCCAACAGCGGAATGAAAGCGAGTTTCCACAAAATATCTCTCTCTGTGAGCTTTCGATAGGCCAAGTCTTCCCGGATTAATATTGGGAGGCAGCTACAGAGCAATAGAAAATCCAGACTCATCACATGGACAAATCGATTGCTATGAAACTGGGTGAGGTAGTTTGTCCAATCCCCTTGACGCAAACCATAAAATCCAAGTCCAAAGACCCCTAGAACTGCGATCAACGCTATCCAACGATTATCAAATATTCGTTGAATCCAAGACAAAGACTTTTGGGTTGGGGAGGCTTGAGAAGAAGGGCTTCGCAGGGCTAAATAAGGCAACAAGGCAAATCCTCCAGCCGCCAGCATCCCAAGGGCAAAAGGCCAGACTGGAATTTTTTGGATGCGGCTGTCGGGCGCGAGCAAGAACCAATACCAAATCGGCAAGATCCCCATGATGTTGAATAAGGCAATCAAAACGGGATTGAGTCCTTCGGTTTGTGCCAAAATAAGTTTCATGAGAAGCTTAGGGGTATCCGGGGTACTCGGTGGAGCGAAGAATACGGCATATCCCAAAAAGAGTAGCCAGACGGTAAAAAATAGCATTCTCTGGACAGTGATCGGTACTGACATGGTTCGTACTGGGGAGCGCTGATTTAATAACAGCAAAACAGACAAGCAGGAGCGAAGACAAGGGACTGCTAATCTTAAAGGGTAGGAATGTTTGGCCAGATCTAGGAGAATCCGTTTGATGGAGAAGCGCCGCGTTGTCGTTACAGGCATGGCTTGTTTTACCCCCATAGGCAATGGTCTGGAAGACTTTTGGACCGGCCTAAGTACGGGCAAAAATGGGGTAGGGCCGATTACCCAATTTGATTCTTCCAATCAGAAAGTGCATTTTGCTGCGGAAGTAAAAGATTTTGATGCCCTCCATTTCATCGACAAAAAAGAAGCCAAGCGCATGGACCGCTTCACTCAATTTGGGGTGGCGGCTTCTATCCAAGCTTTGCAAGATGCTCAATTTGTGATCAATGACTTGAACAGCGAACAGGTCGGTATTCTTATCGGCTCTGGGGTTGGTGGAATCAGAATCATGGAAGAGCAACAGGAAATCCTGTTAACCAAAGGGCCTGACCGCTGTTCACCTTTTATGGTGCCGATGATGATCTCGAATATGGCTTCGGGACAGGCAGCGATTCATACGGGGGCTAAAGGACCTAATTCCTGCACCGTGACGGCCTGTACCGCAGGTACAAATGCTATTGGCGATGCCTTCAGAATTATTCAGATGGGACATGCCCAAGCCATGCTCTGTGGGGGCACGGAATCGGCGGTTACTCCGCTCAGTATTGCTGGTTTTGCAGCGGCTCGGGCTCTTTCGACGCGCAATGATGACCCCGAACATGCCAGTCGTCCGTTTGATAAAGACCGCGATGGATTTGTCCTGGGCGAGGGCTGCGGCATTCTGCTCTTAGAAGAACTGACCTATGCTCAGGCACGAGGGGCCAGAATCTATGCCGAACTGGTGGGGTATGCGATGACGTGTGATGCCTATCACATGACGGCCCCAGTTCCTGGTCATGAAGGCGCTGCTCGCGCTATGCGTCTGGCGCTTAAAGATGCCAGCATCGCACCAGAGCAGTTAGATTATCTCAATGCCCATGGCACGAGCACCCCAGGCAATGATGCCAATGAATCGATGGCGATCAAGACGGCCTTGGGGGACCATGCCTATAAAGTCTCTATTAGTTCGACTAAATCCATGACCGGGCACCTCTTGGGGGCTTCTGGAGGGATTGAGGCGATAGCATCGGTGTTAGCCATGCAACATGACTTAGTACCACCAACGATCAACCTGGACAGCCCAGATGAACTCTGCGACTTGGATTACACCCCAAAAGTAGCGAAGGCCCGCACGATCAACTACGCTATGTCCAATTCTTTTGGCTTCGGCGGACACAATGGCTGTCTAATCTTCAAAAAGTTTGTAAGTTAATCCGCACTCAACCGGCCAGGGTATGCGTTGTCGATGGTATCTGATGCCACGCGAGGTATTCTACAGTCAGCCAGGTGTTGTTGCACGTCAAACGTGAATGAGCTACTTTCAACATCATGATTTTTCGCCACTCAATTCTTTTAGGTCATGGTCAACCATCAATTCAACCAATTGTTTAAAAGAATACTCAGGCTTCCAGCCTAGGTCATCTCGAATCTTATTGATACAGCCGATGAGTTGCACAGATTCATCAGGCCGATAGAAGGAAGAATCTACAGCAACATAGTCTTGCCAATCCAGACCAACACAGCCAAAAGCACATTCCACTAGCTCCCGAACGGAGTGAGCTTCGCCACTAGCGATGATGTAGTCATCCGGCTTTTCTTGCTGAAGCATCAGCCACATGGCATGAACAGCATCTTTCGCGTAGCACCAATCCCGGCGAGCTTCCAAGTTGCCTAGTTTGAGTTCTTTGGCCAAGCCAAGCTTGATCATGGCAGCAGTATGCGTGATCTTGCGAAAGACGAATTCTGTGCCCCGTCGAGGAGATTCATGGGTATAGGTGATACCACAACAGGCATAGAGGTTGTACTGTTGCCGATAATTGATCGTCATCCAGTGAGCATAGGCTTTAGCGACTCCATAGGGGTTACGCGGGCGAAAGGCAGTGCGCTCGTTTTGAGGAGATTCATCGGGTTGACCAAAGACCTCGCTGCTTGAGGCTTGGTAAAATCTAGCGTCAGGTTTACAGCGGCGAATAGACTCGAGAATGCGCGATACTCCGAGCGCCGTGTATTCGGCCGTGAGAGATGGCTGTGTCCAAGAGAGCGGAACATAGCTCTGAGAAGCCAAGTTGTAAATCTCATCAGGCTGGGATTCAGTGATGACATCCATCAAGGAGGATTGGTCTAGAAGATCACCTGAGAGAATTCGGATACCTCCTGAGAGGTGACTAATCCGGTCCAGGTTGCTGGAACTAGAGCGTCGAACTAGACCAAAGACCTCATATCCTTTAAGGAGGAGAAGTTCAGCGAGATACGAACCATCTTGTCCCGTTAATCCTGTTATCAGGGCTTTTTTCACCATTCTCTTGATCCTCTAAACTACTGGTAAGCTACTGGGCTTTTTATTGGTCTGCACGTCCCTAATCTTCGTCTAAGGGTAAACCAGCCTTTACACGCCCGCCGAAAAACGAAGGCTTTTCACGGGGGAAATATTGTCCAAATTGGAGTTCGTATACTTCATCTTCACTTTGGGTTTCTACAACTAGGTCAGAACAAGGATAGCTGACACAAAGTAAGGCATATCGCTCCTTCTGGAGTTCAGGGGAAAGCCCCATGGCCTCAGGCTGTTGCAATTGTCCTGAAATAATTTTCACCGCACATTCCGTACACGCTCCGTTGCGGCAGGCAAAAGGCAAGAACACCCCTTGCGTTTCTCCGGTTTGGAGAATGTATTGATCCTCTGGCACCTGGAAACGGTACTCTTTTCCCTGATGCTGAACCAGGACAGTATGCTTCTTCATGCTCTTATCATTCTCGGATTTGACCAGAACCTGCAATCACATACTTCACAGAAGTTAGTTCTGGTAAGCCTACAGGTCCACGAGCATGCAGCTTTTGGGTAGAGATCCCGATTTCTGCTCCAAAACCGAATTCAAAACCATCCGTAAACCGAGTAGAAGCATTTACATAGACCGCTGCCGCATCTACCCGTTGCGAAAATTTCTGTGAATCCTGATAGGAATTGGTCACAATCGCCTCTGAGTGACGGGTGCCATAGTGATTGATCCAATCAATCGCCTCATCGGTAGAGTCCACCACTTTAATCGCCACAATCAGGTCTGAATATTCAGTCCCCCAATCGCTTTCTGTGGCTGGAGTAATCTGAGGAGAAAAAGCGACAGACCGAGGACAGCCCCTCACTTGCACACCAGCTGCCGATAATTCGCTGAGCAACGGGCCCATATGGGAAGGTAAGCATTCTCGATGAAGCAGAATTTTTTCGAGGGCATTGCAGACAGAAGGCCGTTGAACTTTGCCATTCAGCACAATCCGACAGGCCATATCCACCTCGGCGCTACGGTCTATGTAAACATGACAATTTCCTACGCCCGTCTCCAGAACAGGCACGGTGGAATGGGCCAAAACATAGTTAATGAGACCGGCGCCCCCCCTAGGAATAATCAAATCTATATAGTCATTTAGATGAATCAGCGGGTCCACCATCGCTCGGTCTCCAGGGAGTTGCTGGATCACGCCATGGGGAATACCATTTTCATAGGCTGTAGTGCTGAGGAGCTGGGCAATCGCTTGATTGGAATAGTCAGCTTCTTTTCCTCCTTTGAGCAAAACGCCATTGCCTGACTTTAGACACAGACCAATAGCATCACAGGTCACATTCGGGCGGGCTTCATAAATCATGCCAATCACGCCCAAAGGAACCCGCACCCTTTTGATTTCCATGCCATTCGGATGACGCCAACCCCGGTCAATTTCCCCTAAGGGGTCTTTGAGAACTGCCACCTGTTCTAACCCCTGGGCCATATCTTCGATCCGTTGCGGATTGAGCTTCAATCGGTCCAAAAGGCTATTGGACATCCCATTGGCTTTGCCTGCTTCCAGATCTTTGGTATTGGCCTGAAGAATAGTGTCCTGTTCTTCCCGCAGGGCTTTTGCCATAGCCCGTAAAGCGGCATCTTTCGCTGCGGTCTTTACCTGAGCAAGCTTCTGTGCCCCTTGAGCCACATTCCGGGCTAAGGATTTAAGGTCTGTTTCCATATACTTCGGATACCCATGTGGAGTAATTATCCTCTGAAGGCTGTGAGAAAGAACAACGGCTTATGGGGGTTGTTGAATTTGTATTTTTAGGAGCATACTACCCACAGCTCCTAACGCTACACTAAGTATTACGTCTTGATTCAATTAAACTGGTCTTATGAAGACTCTGATATTCTCCCCCATCCTTGCTGCGCTGTGTGTGACCATCTTGACCAGCGGGCTCTCATCGGTATCAGCTCAAACGACCAATAAAACGTTTGAGGGTCAGGCCGCGACTGACACAAGCGATAATTATGTACCAGGTTCAGGGGGCGGCGGCCTAGACTTCACGAGCATTATTCACAATGCAGCTCTTACCAATTCGCGGTCGATGGGACAGTTCCGCAAAGCACAAGATGAGAACATGGCGGACGAGGTAGAAAAGTTTCGCAATCGCCAACCCGTTCAAATTAAAGGAATTGGGGGAAAAGTAGAGGCAGCCTCTCCAGAAGCAATAGAAGGAGCACCTGCCTCCAAAGAAGTGATTAAGACCCCGTGAAGGTCACTATCCTCGGAGGTGGGGCTTGGGGGAAAACCTTAGCTCAGCTTTCACAGCAGGCTGGTCATAACACCCGCCTCTGGTTACGCTCCGAATCTTTGGCAGAAGCTTTGGTCGGAGTGGACTATATTTTTTCTGCCCTCCCGATGAAGGCCGTACGGGAAATTGCCTACCGAGTGCAAGCGGAAAGCCTCTACCAGCCAGGAACCCTACTGGTTAGTGCGACCAAAGGCTTAGAACTTGAATCGGAAAAAACGGAGGTCAGCACGGCTCCCTTAAAAACAGCCAGTCAAGTTTGGGAATACTGTTGCCCAAGCCTGACCGTTGCCGCCTTATCCGGTCCTAATTTAGCCACAGAAATAGCGCAGGGACTCCCCTGTGCCACGGTGGTAGCCCATCCCGACCCTGCGATTAGTGCACGTGTGCAACAGGTATTGGCCCAAGAGCGCTTTCGAGTCTATACCAGCCCAGACCGGATCGGCGTCGAGCTCGGTGGAGCTTTGAAAAATGTAATGGCCATTGCAGCAGGAGTGAGTGATGGTCTCGGCCTCGGGACCAATGCCAAAGCAGCCTTAGTTACCCGAGGCTTGGCTGAGATCGTCCGCGTGGGTGTTTATCTCGAGGGGCAGTTAGAAACGTTCTATGGTCTGTCGGGATTGGGAGACTTATTGGCTACCTGCAACTCTTCTCTTTCTCGGAACTATCGCGTCGGGTTCTCTCTGGGGAAAGGACAGCCCTTGTCCGAAATTCTCGATCAGCTTCAAGGAACGGCGGAAGGGCTGAATTCTGCCCAGGTTCTTTCCCAGTACAGTGCTCGCCTAGGGTTGAAAACCCCGATTACCGACCAAGTCACCGCCCTGGCAAAAGGAACAACGGAACCGGCTGCTGCGCTTAAAGCTTTAATGGGACGCTCTCTCAAACCAGAGCAGTTAGTCTAAGCTGTAGCTCAGGGCTACTTATCCAATCCGCAGGCCTATGCTTACCCATCTATCGATTACCAACTTTGCCTTGATTGAACAATTGGACCTGGAATTTGGCCCAGGGCTCAATGTGTTCACGGGAGAAACAGGAGCGGGCAAATCGATCATTCTAGACGCGCTAGATGCCGTTCTAGGCGGCAAAGTAGGCCACACCATGGTCCGCACGGGAGCAGACCGGGCTTTGATTGAAGCGACGTTTACTGTCCCTGAAGCCTTACAAGCCTGGCTCGGTCAAGAAGAGATAGAACCGCTAGAAGAGCAGTTCGTCCTCAGCCGCGAATTGAGTATCAAAAAAACAAGCCGTTCCCGGATCAATGGCGTGCTTGTAAACCAACCCACGATTCAGAGGCTACGCAATCGTCTATTGGAAATTACGGCCCAGGGGCAATCCTTAGACCTAGAAAAGCCAGAGGTTCAGCAAGAGCTTCTCGATAGCTATGGGGGTCCTCCACTCACACAGCAGAAAAGTAAAGTTGCTGAACCGTTCACCGCTTGGCAAAAGGCTCGTTTAGACTTGGAGTACCATCGCAAGAATCATCAAGAACAACTCCAGAAATTAGATCTTTATCGCTTTCAGAAACAAGAGCTGGATGAAGCTCAGCTCAGCAACCGAGGAGAGGAAGAGGAATTACTCAGTGAAGGAAATATCCTGAGTCATGCGGTGGAATTACAAACGATGGGACAAGACTTGTCTCAACTACTCTATAAAGGCAGTCAACGCACGCCAGCCATCATTGATCAATTGGTAAAAGCCCAAGAATTAATCAGTAAGATGGTTGATTTTGATGAAACGGTGCAACCTCTACATGAATTGCTTGAAAATGCCAGTATGCAGTTAGAAGAATGTGTCCATCAACTTTCTCGCTACAATTCAGGGTTGGAAGCGGACCCAGACCGCCTGGAAAAAATAGAAGAACGTCTACAGTTGTTCAAGAAGTTAGCCCGCAAGTATGGGCCTAATTTCACCGATGTCTATGACTACTATCAGCAAGTGCAAAAGTCACTAGAGACACTGGAATCCGAGGATATTTCTCTAGAAACCTTAGAAGAAAAAGTCCATATTCTCCATAAAACTTGTCTAGATGAAGCCCAAAAACTTACTCAACTAAGACAAGCCACTATTCAAAAATTAGAATCTAAGCTAATCCAAGAGTTAGCACCTTTGGGCATGGCCAAAGTGCGGTTCCAAATAAAATTAGAGTCGAATAAGCTGACAGCTACTGGCTGCGATAAAACCACCTTTCTCTTTAGCTCCAATCCCGGTGAACCCCTACAACCGCTTACAGAGATAGCTTCTGGTGGGGAAATGGCCCGTTTTCTCTTGGCCCTTAAAGCCTGTCTAGGCCATGCAGACCAAACGGGAACTTTGGTATTTGATGAAATTGATATTGGGGTCTCAGGAAAAGTGGCCCAAGCCGTAGCAGAAAAGTTATGTCAACTGGGATATTCTCATCAAGTCCTCTGTGTCACCCATCAGCCTCTCGTCGCCGCGATGGCCGACCAGCATTTCCGAGTTTCTAAGCAGGTCCAATCTATCCATGAGCAGGAGCGGACTTCGGTACAGGTGCAGGCGTTAGCTTCTTCTAAAGAACGGATTGAAGAATTGGCCCAATTAGCAAGTGGACGTTCTGCGAAAGAAGCC
>Ga0208851_1000581_pt1 | contig 15237 bp, 9 predicted proteins | sample NGESurshal092012_FD_184481 | JGI IMG/M metagenome (GOLD analysis project Ga0208851, IMG submission 184481) | Arctic peat soil microbial communities from Barrow, Alaska - NGEE Surface sample 415-2 shallow-092012 (SPAdes) | ecosystem: Environmental > Terrestrial > Soil > Wetlands > Peat ... | reverse complement strand
CGTCCTCGACGTCCACCACCGCCACGTTGAGCCCTTCGCGGGCCCGCTGCTCCGCGAGCGGACGCAGGCTGGGCAGCAGCTCCCGGGCGCCGATGATGACCAGGTCCGCGCCCTCCGACGCATGCCAGCTGCTCGACCAGTTCGCCACCAGGGCAGGCGTGAGGACGTCCTGGTCGCGGTAGGCGTAGAGGATTCGGTTCCCCGCTCCGCTCGCCGCCACCCGCATCCCCCCGGAAGACGCCGAGCCGGCGACGGTGACCGGCCGGATGGCGCTGGTGATGTCCAGGACGCGGGTCGAGGCGTCCGCGCCCGAGAGCACCAGGTCCGAACCGCCCGGCGCGGTGAAGCGCAGGGGGCCGGCGAACGAGTACTGGCGGGGATAGGTCAGCCGCTGCGAGAGCTCGACCGCGATCTCGCCGTTCGTCCGCCCGACGAGCGTCACCTTGTTGTCTCCGGGGAGGAGCGTCCCCGGGGGAAGGGTGAAACGCGCCTTCGCCACGTCCTGGAAGATGCTCTGGACGGTGCCAACGCCGACGCCGTTCACCAGGACGTCGAGGGTGTGGGCGCCGCTGGTGAGACCCTGGACGCTCACCTCGAGGACCGCGGCGTCGGTGGCCTGGACCGCGAGCGCCGGGGTGGAGAACACGCGGTTCATCGGCTTCGTCCCGACGATGGGCGAGCCGAAGAAGCCGTCGGTGTCCGGGTTCATCAGGGCGGAGATGTGCAGCGTGCGGTCGCGGATCTCGAGCGTCTCGAGGAAGCTGGTCTGGGTGAGGTTCACGCTCGCGGCCGGCGCCCGGTCGATGAAGACCGGGCTGCCGAGCCCCGTGGTGACCCAGTAGACCCGCGTGGCGGTGTAGCGGGTGTCCGCCGCCTGGCCGAAGAACTCGAGCGCGTCGCCGGCCGGCGTGACGCGGAAGGCGACCGGACGGCCACCCGCCCAGAGCTGCACCGCCGACATCGGCGTCCCCGCGGGGAGCCCGGCCCGGTGGAGCTGAGCGGCGCTGACGCGATAGACCCCATCCTGCCGGACGAGCAGCTTCATCGCACCCGCGCTGGACGCGACGTCCCACTGGCGCCGGAGGTTCCGATCACGCCACGACCGGTCCAGGCCCGGCGGGTCCACCTGTCGAGCGCCCGATCCATCCTGCGCCATCACCAGCGAGTCCGGGGCGATGGGTGCCACGAGCGCCCCCGAAGCCGCGCGAAGGAGCACCCCGCGCGTGCGGCGGACGTCCACCGGGCCGAGCCACTGGCTCTTGCCCTGGAGGTCCAGGGCCTCGATCCAGTACCGACCGCCAAACCGGGCCGCGGGGTCGGTGAAGGCGTAGTTGCGGCCGGCCAGCGGGTCGAAGCCGGCACGAAGCGCAGAACCCGCAATCAGCCCGCTGACCTGACGGCGATCTCCGTTCTCCTCGCGGTAGACTCGGTATCCAAGGTTCCGCAGCTCGGTGCCCGCCTCCCACGTCACCTGCGTCGAGCTTCCGTCGCTGACCGCGTCGAGCTTGACCATCTCGACCGCCGTCGCCGCGGGACCCACTTTCAGCAACACGCTGTTCGCGATGGCCTGAACGTCGTACGAGAAGCCGGGCGGGAGCGTTCCACTTCGGAGACCGTTCGGGGTGATGGCGCCTGTCGCGGTCATCAACGTGTAGGTCTGCCCCGCAGCTACGGTCCCGTTGATGTTCAGGATCCCGTCCAGGATCAATGCGCCGTTGACCGTCCCGGAAGTCGTGGGCCCCCCCACGTTGAACGTCAGAACCGACGTGTCGCTCAAGCTCAAATCGTTGGTGGTGAGGGTCCCGGTGCCACCGCTCCCAGGCGTGTAGCGCGCCCCGTTCGCGACCGTGATGGGTCCGGTCCCCGACTGGAGCGTACCGGAGCCCCCGAGCCCGCCGCCGTTGTTGATGCTGATCGTGTTCTCACCGGTGAGCGTTCCGTTGGCCACCAGGGTTCCGGCGTTCACCGCGATCCCGCCGTTGTGAGTGTCGATGCCCGGGCCGAGGATCAAGGAGCCAGCGCCGTTCTTGGTCAGTGCACCGGAGCCGGCCAGGATGCCGCTGATGGTGAGGTCGGTCCCGGTGTCGATCGTTCCTGCCGCGTTGAGCGTGAAGGAGCCAGTCAGCGTCTGGGCGACGTTCCGGACGCGCCAGGTCGCGCCGCCCGTCGTGAAGAAGGTGACGCTCGGTGGAGGCGGAGCCGCATCGGTCTGGAAGCTGAGCCCGTCGTAGACGGCGACGGTGTTCGCGGTCACGGCGGCGTTGGTGAACTCCACGGTGTTCCCCGCGCTGCCGCGCAGCTGGATGTCGTTGGGGTTGCCGGGCGCGTTGAAAGCGCTGGGCCCGAACTGGATCGTCGCCCCTCCCCTCGGAATCAAGATGAGGCGGCCAGCACCGCCGAGATTGACCGTGCCGGCGAGCGTCAGCGTGGTCGCCCCGTCGGCGCCGATCATCGCGGAGTTGCCGCCGGCAGTGGAGGAGATGACCGAGTTGACAGTGGCGCTGCTCTGGAAGTGCAGACCTTCGTCGAGCTGCGCTCCCGCCGGACTGGTGAGCCCGATCAAGATGTTCAGGGTGCTGCTGGCAACGTCGGAGACGCTGCCGTTGACGTAGATGCCTCCGAAGTCCTGCTTGAGCAGAGTCGATCCGGCACCGAGTGTGAGGCCACCCATCTGGAGCTTGACCGCGTTCGTGCCTCCCAGAAGCTCCTGGACCGTGACACCCGGCGACACCGTCAGCGGACCGATGGCGTGCTGGATGCCGGCCGTTCCGTCCACCGCCACCAGCTCGCCGGAGCCGGTGGCGATCACCGGGTTGTCGAGCGTCAATGCACTCGTCGAGCTCAACAGGATGGCCGCCGTCGCACCGCTGAGGGTGATCGGAGTGAGCGTTCCAACGCCGCTCGCCGCCATGGTGAGGACGCCCGCGCCCCAGTTGAAGGCCTGGAAGCCACGGGGGGCGGCCACGTTGAACGTCAGGTCGCCCGACCCGGTGACCGTGATGGTGGTGGTGGCGGCGGTCAGGGGCGGAACCGAGAGCGCCGAGTTGAACGTGCTTCCGATACCGTTGATCACCCAACTCTGGCTCGCGGCCGGGATGACCTGGGTGATGCTGTTGAGAATGAACGGGCCATCCGCGTTGATGCCGGCGTTGATCGTGAAGTTGCGGAGAGAGCCGCCAGTCAGCGTCAGGGCCCCCCCGGCCAGGACGTTCACCGACCCAACCGTCGTCGTCCCGGCGGCGAGCGTGGGGTTGGCCGTGACGGTGTTGAAGCAAACGTCGGCGCCCGAGGCGGGCACGCCCGACGGATTCCAGTTCGTCCCGGTGACCCACGAGCCCGCACCGTCGAGCCAGATACTCGCACCACCGGGACAGGTGACCTGCGCAAGACTCGGCGTGCTCGCCAGCACGAGCACCAGCGTGGCCAGCCTCACTGGCCTCCAGACACTCACGGGACGACCCCCTTACCGACGTTTGCCACCTGCGCGTCCAGGCCGACACGCCAACGCAGGTCTCGACGCACGAAGTCCGCCGCACGACGCACGCACTCTGCCACCTGCACCGCCGATCTCGGAACGGAACGGAAGGGGGCGCGGAGGTGCACCGTCGCGCTGACCGGATCCGGCCAGCGGGCGCTGAGGGCCTTCAGCGCACCGGACCAGCCCATCTTCCGGATCTCGTAGAGCGACGGCGGCATGCTCTCGTAGCCGTTGATCCAGCCATTGAAGACCGCCCGTCGGAGCCAGCCCGGCACCGTGACCGCGGGAGCTCCCGCCGCCGCCCGCGCTCCGAGCAGCTCCTGTGCGAGCGCGATGCAGACCAGCACTCCTTCGCTCAGGTGCGCATCACCGGCGAGGCACAGCGACCAGGAGAAGTCGGCCGGAAGCGACTCGACGAGGATGCAGACGTCGACCAGCCAGAGGGGCCTCCAGGCTCCGTGGTGGAGCTGGTGGAGGGTCACGAGGCGAAGGTGGTCCTCGGGAGCCAGCGTCCGGAAGCGAGCGCCCTCGAGGCTCTCGGCCCGGGCACGGCCGAAGAGCTCCGCCTCGGTCCGGTCGGGCAGATATCGCCCGAGCGTGGTCGCCGTATCCACATCCGCGCGTGACTGGAGGTCCGGTCCGAGCGACCGGAGGGCCGTGCGCGCTCGCTCAGCTTCTTCCCTGCGCACGAGCAAGTCGAAATCGCCGAAGGGTCGCAGCGCGCGGTGGGGATAGAGCCGGGCGAGGCTCCACCCCTTGAAGAGGATGGGCTCGATCCCCTCCGCGTTGAAGTGGGCCAGCAGATGCGGGAGGTCGCGTGCCTGCCGCGCTGAAGTCAGCGCGTGATGCTGGAAGGCTGACCGGAGCGGTGCGAGCTCGGGCGTCGGGGCAAGCTCGGTTTCGCGGAGTCGCCACCACGCGAGGCCACCGACGCCGCCATCGACGAGCCGCTGGACCCAGCGCTCCAGCTCCGCCCGCGACGGGATGACCGGGGCCGCCCCGTCCGGGTCCCAGGCCCTCCTGAGCACGCCCGCCATGGACAGCGCCAGGCGCTGCGCCGACACCGTCATCCACACGTCCCGAGGTTTTCGTTGCACAAACCGGAGCAGCACGGCGTCGTCGGGCTACAAGCCGCCCCACCGGGCAAACCCACCGTGCACGCCGACGCCGCCTCGGCCGCGCGCGGCACCGTGATCGCCACGATGAACGGGAGTGCCACGAGACCCGCACGCACCAGCCGACGGCGCGACAGGTCGACGCTCGGCAGCGTCGGGAGCTCCTCCAGGAGCCCGACGTCGCCCATCTCGCGAAGCGTTCCGCCCACCAGGTCCACGTGGAGCGACGCCCGGCGCGCGATCTCGGCGACGTCCGACGACCCGTCGATCGCCTCCCACACCCGCGCGGCGGGCGAATTCAGGCAGAACGCCTTGTGCGTCGCCTCGACGTACAGCAGCACTTCACCGTCGAGGTTCTCGGTCACCACGCCACTCGGCCGACGGCGCGGGACGAAGCCGCTGGATGGGCCCATGCGGTGAGAGTACCACCCCTTGTCCGCCTGACAGCCAGCGTGGCGAGGGCCCGCAGCGGCAATCACCCGCGTCGGAGGGGTCGGAGAACTGCCGCACTCGACTGGAAAGGAACCGTCACCGCGCAACGCACAAAGGTGGGAGTCCGGGCTCGGGGTCGGACGCCCCGCTCGTGTCGCGCGTGCCCCGCCACCCCCCAGCGCTGAAACTCGGCTTCACCCGCGTTTGCAAACAACTCGCATTGCGTTGCGAACGCTGCGCGTAAGCACCTGAAATTCCGCGTGGCAGACGTCTTGCTTCACGCAACCCAGTGCTCGTTTGCGCACCCTGGGTCCTGGCCTCCCTCCTCGCCGTCGCAACCGGTCCGGAGTCACTCGACCTTTCCAACCTCCCGGGAGAGCCCGAGCTCGTCGAGCTCCTCTGGGCCCGCTCGCCGGACCTCGTCTCTGCGCGCGCCAGGATCGGCCAGGCCCAGGCGGACGTGACCCGCGCTCGGGTGTGGCCCAATCCCGGCTTCGACTTCGCCTGGGGCACCATCCCCGTGGGCCCCACCAACCCGCCCGGGCTCGACAGGCTCGCGGACGTCCCCAACTACGGATTCACCCTCAGCCAGGCGGTCGAGATCGCCAAGCGGGGCCCGCGCCAGGACGCCAGCCGCGCCGCCCGGGACGCCGCCCTGCTCGACGCGGTGGAGATGCTCCGCCAGCGCTGGTTCGATCTGCTCGAGCGCATCTCCGAGATCGCCACCGCCGAGATCCGCGTCGGCGCGCTCCGGGAGACCGTCCGGGACGCCCAGCGCCTCGCCGACCTCCAGCTCGAGCGCCAGAAGCGCGGTGACATCGCTGGGCTCGACGTCGACCGCGCCGTCCTCGAGGCCGAGAAGTACGCCTCCAACCTCGGACAGGAGCAGGAGAAGCTCGCCGCGGCGCTCCTCCTCTGCTCCCAGACCGTCGGCATCCCCTGCCGCCCGTTCGGGGCCATCGACGCGGCACGGGGATTTCTCACCCGACGGCTCACCGCCCGGCCCCCTCCGCTCGACCTCGACCAGCGCCCCGACCTCCGCTCGCTCCAGGCGCAGGAGGCCTCGGCCCGCTCCAGCCTGACGCTCGCACAACGGCGCTGGATCCCCGACCCGACCTTCAGGCTCGGCTACGTCCTCGACCAGTTCGTCATCGCCGGCAACCAGCACCAGAGCCTCCTCTTCGGGGTGAGCATTCCCCTGACCTTCTTCGACCACGGGCAGGCGGACGCGCAGGCTGCCTCCGCCCAGGCCGCCGCGGCGGTCGAGGCGCAGGTGCTGATCCGCGCCGCCGGCCTCCGCGACGCGTCGTCGCTCGAGCTCCAGCGCGGAGAGGCACTCGCCCGGCGCCAGCGGCTGCAAGAACGCACGCTCCCGCTCGCCCGCGACGTGGTCCAGCGACTCGAGACCGCGGTCACCCGCGGGGGCGCGCCACTGCCGGATCTCCTCCTTGCCCGCCGCACGCTGGGCGAGCTCCAGCTCGACGCGGCGGACCTCGACCTCTTCGCCTTCCACCTCACCGTCGCCCAGGCCCGTGCCGCCGGCGAGCTGCCCCCGTTGCCCGAGAGTGTGCCTCATGTCCCTTGACGCTGGCTCCGCGTTGGCCGGCGTTCGCCGCGCCCGTCCTTCGCTGCTCGTCGGCGGCGCCATCGCGCTCGTCGCGCTGGTCATCCTGAGCTGGCTCCTCCTCCGGGGCCGGGAGACGACCACCGAGGCCGTCCACCGCCCCACCGTTCAGGGGAACACCATCAACCTTCCCGAGCAGGCCCCGCAGTGGCGCTACGTGGAGCTGTCGGTCGCCGTCGAGGCCCCTCCGCTTCCGCCGCCGCCCGTCCCGGGCCGGGTGAGCTTCGACGAGAAGCGCACCGCCTCCCTCAGCGCGCCCCTCCCCGGCCGCGTGGAGCGGGTGCTGGTCCGCGTCGGCGACCGGGTGAAGGACGGCGACCGGCTCTTCAACGTCCGCTCCGCCGCCTGGGCAGACCTGGAGCGCGAGATGGCCTCGGCCCGTGCCAACGTCGAGGTGAAGAAGCGCATCGCCGCGCGCGCGCGAGAGCTGGTCGAGATCCGCGCCGTCCCGGAGAAGGACGCCCTCGCCGCCGAGGCGGACCTCCACGAGGCCGAGCTCGGCGCGCGCGCCTCCGCCGCCAAGCGCTCCTCGCTCCGCATCGCCCCCGAGGGCGACAACCTCTTCTGGGTGGTGTCCCCACGCTCGGGGACCGTCGTGGACCTCGACGTGGTCGCGAGCCAGGAGGTCCAGCCCTCCGGAGACAAGCCCCTGGTCCGGATCTCCGAGCTGTCCGAGGTGCTGGTGCTCGCCGACGTGCAGGAGAGCGACGCCTACGACCTGAAGGTCGGCGGCGAGGTGACCATCCGCACCCGCGCCGGCGCGGTCACCCGGGCCGGGACCATCGAGCGGATCTCCGAGGTGGTCGACCCAAAGCGGCGCACCGTCGAGCTGCGCATCCGCGCCGCCAACGAGGATCGCGCGCTCCGCCCCAACTCCTTCGTGGACGTGGAGCTCCAGTCCGACCAGTCGCAGAAGCGCATCCGGGTTCCGTCCGAGGCGGTGGTCACCGACGGCCAGAACTCGGTCGTCTTCGTCGCCCGCGGCGAGGGGCGCCTCGAGCGGGTCACCGTCACGCCTGGCCGGCAGCGCGCGGGCGAGGTCGAGCTCCGCGCCGGGCTCGAGCCAGGAAGCCGCTACGTCAGCAAGGGGGCCATCCTGCTCCTGAACCAGCTCGAGCTGGAGCACTGAGCCCGTGTTCCAGCACCTGGTCGATTTCTCGCTGAAGAACAAGGCGGCGGTCCTGGCGCTGACCGCCATCGTCGCGGTGTGGGGCTGGCTGTCGTTCCGCGACCTGACCGTCGAGGCCTTCCCCGATCCCACCGAGACCCAGGTCCAGGTCATCACCCTGTACCCGGGCCAGCCGGCAGAGGAGGTGGAGCGCCAGCTGGGCCTTCCCCTCGAGCGCGCGCTCAACGGCATCCCCCAGCTGTCTCGCCTGCGGAATCTCTCGCTGTTCGGGCTGTCGTACGTGACGCTGACGTTCAACGACGGCACCGACGGGCTCTGGGCGCGCCAGCAAGTGCTCGAGCGGCTCCGCGAGGCCGACCTGCCCGAGGGCATCGTCCCCCAGCTGGGCCCCTACGCCACGCCGATCGGCGAGGTCTACCGCTACACCCTCGTCGGCGCCGGCGGGGATCCGATGAAGCTCCGCACCCTTCAAGACTGGGTGGTGCGCCCCGCGTTCCTCCGGGTGAACGGCGTGGCGGACGTGGTGAGCATCGGCGGGCTGCAGCGCGAGATCCACGTGCAGCCGGACCCGTCCCGGCTCGCCGCGCACGGGCTCACCTTCGCCTCGCTGGAGCAGGGCATCAAGAACGCCAGCGTGAACGCGTCCGGTGGCGTGCTGGAGCGCGGCGCCGAGCAGCTGGTCATCCGCAGCGAGGGGCTCTTCACCACCGTCGAGGATCTCAAGGCGGTGCGACTCGCCACCGAGGAGGGCACACCGGTCTTCCTCAAGGACGTCGCGACCGTCACCGAGGGCTGGTCGCCGCGACAGGGGGTGGTCAGCCGCAACGACCAGATGGACACCGTGCAGGGTGTGGTGCTGATGCGCCGGGGTGAGAACCCCTCCGCGGTCCTGGGGCGGATCCGCGCCGCGGTGCAGGACATCGATCGCCGCCTCGCCGGCGACGGGGTGAAGCTCGATCCGTTCTACGACCGCACCGATCTGGTCGGGACCACCCTCCGCACCGTGGGCCGCAACCTGCTCGAGGGCGCGGCGCTGGTGACGCTGGTCCTCTTCGTCTTCCTCCTCGACCTGCGCGCGGCGCTGGTGGTGGGGACGCTGATCCCGCTCTCGCTGCTCACCTCGTTCATCTACCTGCACTTGAGGGGGATGAGCGCCAACCTGCTCTCGATGGGCGCGGTGGACTTCGGCATCATCGTGGACGGCGGGGTGGTGATCGTCGAGGCCATCCTCGCCCGCATGGCCCTGGCGAGCATCAAGGACCACGGCGTGGAGCAGCAGATCCGCGAGGCCACCAAGTCGGTCGTCCGGCCGACGGTGTTCGCGCAGCTGATCATCATCGCCGCGTACCTGCCCATCTTCCTGCTCCAGCGCGTCGAGGGGCGGATCTTCGCGCCGATGGCGAACACCGTCGTCTCGGCGCTGGCCGGGGCGCTGTTCTTCTCGGTGACGCTCATCCCGGTGCTCGCCGCCCTGGTGTGGCGGAAGCCGGTGACTCACCGTGTGTCGCCGCTGCTCACCTGGGTCGACCGGCGCTACGAGCCCACGCTTCGCTTCTGTCTCAAGCACCCCGCCCTGCTCATCGGCTCGGTCACCCTCCTCCTGGCCGGTGCGGCGGTGGTGCTCCCGCGGCTCGGGAGCGAGTTCCTGCCGGAGCTGAACGAGGGCGCGCTGTACATGACCTTCACCCTCCCCGCGAACAGCTCGCTCAGCGAGGGCCGCAAGCTCGTGCCGCGCATCACCCAGCTGCTCGAGGGGGCGCCGCAGGTCGAGACGGTGCTCTCGCAGCTCGGCCGCCCCGAGGACGGCACCGACGCGAAGCTGGCCAACAACCTCGAGTTCTTCGTGAAGCTGCGGCCTCCGGATCAGTGGCCCCGCGACACCCCGACGCTGGGGAGCGTGCTGGACGTGCTCCAGGGCCGAATCGCCGAGATTCCGGGCATCGAGGTGAACTTCAGCCAGCCCATCCGCGACAACGTCAACGAGAGCATCAGCGGGCAGCAGGGACAGATCGCGGTGAAGCTCTACGGCGACGATCTCGCCACGCTGCAGGCGCAGGCGGAGAAGGTGAAGGCGGTCATCGCCAAGGTGCCGGGGGCGGCGGACCTGGCCCTGGTCAAGAGCGCGTCGGTCCTCCAGATCCGCGTGAAGCCGGACCGGGTGACCCTGGCCCGGTACGGGATGGACCTGGGCGACTTCCAGCACGTGTTCCAGACGGCGCTCGGAGGGCGACCGGTCGCCGACTTCTGGGAAGGCGAGCGGAAGTTCGACGTGGTGCTCCGGCTGCCTCCGGCCGACCGCGACGACGTGGAGAAGATCCGCTCGCTCCGCGTGCCAGTCGACGGAGGGCTCACCATCCCGCTCTCGGCACTGGCCGACGTGGGAACGGGCATCGGTCGGGCGAGCATCAACCGGGAGAACGGGCGCCGCTACATCGGCATCCGGATGAACGTCCGGGGCAGGGACATGGGCGGGTTCGTGAACGAGGCCCGCGAGCGGGTGGAGCGCGACGCCCCCCTCGGGAAGGGCATGACCATCGAGTGGGGCGGCGAGTTCGAGAACAAGGAACGGGCGATGGGCCGGCTCGCGACCGTGGTGCCCGTGGCACTGCTCATCACCCTGGTGCTGCTCTTCAAGGCGTTCGACTCGCTCTCGCTCGCCGTCCTCACCCTGCTCAACGTGCCCTTCGCTCTGCTGGGTGGCGTGTTCGGGCTGTGGGCCTTCGGCTTCCCTCTGAGCGTCTCGGCGGCGGTGGGGTTCATCGCCCTCATCGGGCAGGCCTCGCTGAACGGCGTGCTGGTGCTCTCGGCCATCGCCGAGCGGCGGGAGGCGGGTGCCCCACTGGACGAGGCCATCCTGTCGGGGGCCCGGGAACGCCTCAGGCCGGTGTTGATGACCGCGAGCCTGGCGGCCCTGGGCCTCGTCCCGGCGGCGCTCTCGCGGGGGATCGGCAGCGAGACCCAGCGACCGCTGGCGGTGGTCATCGTCGCCGGTACCCTGTCCGCCTGCGCGCTGACCCTCCTGCTGCTCCCGGTGATGTACCGCTCCTGGGAGCGGTTGCTCGCGCGCACGCGTCCTGCGGCCGGGTCGCGGACCGCACCCGAGCCGGTGGCCGGACCGATTTGACAGTTCGATTTCGATTGTCACGTCGCCGGCGGAACTTTGGTTGACGTGGATCGGCTGGCGAGATCAGCCTGCGCGCCTCACATGGTCGAGATACGGGCGGTCCCGAGGCGGGGGCGGGTGATGGTGGTCTAAGGCGACTGGCCGACCTCCTCGTTCCCGCGGGTCTGCGCACCCACGTCCGGGTGGTGGGGCGGAGTGGCCAGACCGCGCTCCAGTTTCACCGGATCGGACGGTCGGCCGGCTACGAGTCGCGCCTGGCGTTCTCCCTGGGCGAGGCCGAGGCGCTGCTCGACGGGCCAAGCTGACCGGGGTTCCACCGTCGTCCACAGGAGTCCTCCCCAACTTGGGCCTGGCCCTGTTCGAAAGCTGTGGGAAGGTGTGGGCTGATGTTCGGGTCGGCGGGTGACAGATTCTGGGCCGGCGTGCGTGAGCCGTGGGAGCTCCTCGGCCGCATGCGCGCGGACCGGCCGCTGTGGCGAAGGTACTGGCGCACCGTCCTGTTCCAGGCCGCGCTGACACTCGTCGCCGGCGGGGCCGTGTTCTGGGTCGGGAAGCAGGGTGCCGAGGCCTGGAACGATGCCTTCGGGCCAGAGGAGCCGGCGGAGGCCGTCACGCCAGCCGCGTCCGTCGCCCCTGCCACGCCCCGCCAGGGCCCCCCGCAGGCCCCATCCGTCCCCGCGGTGGTCCCTCTGCCGGCTCCGCCGCAGGGCTCGCGCCGCCCGGCCGCGGCAGACAGGGCTCCTCCGCCGGATCCCGCCCCGGGGCACCCGGCGGCCTCGGCTCCCGGAGCTTCAGGCCGGGAACCGCCGGTCGTCGACAAGCACGCCAGCGCCGATCCCGAGGCGGACGAGGACTCCGGGTCGGCGGACATGTCGGATGACGCGTCCCTCGAGAAGCAGATCGAGGCGCTGAAGAACGCGCCCCCGGCGGAACGGGCGAAGCGAACCGCCGAGCTCGTCGCCGCCGCCATCGCCCGGGCGAAGACGGAGGCGGGCGGGGCAAAACACTCCGGCAAGATGGGCAAGGGAAGCGACCCGGCCCAGGATCTCGCCGAGGCGCGGAGCGACGTCACCGAGACCATCGACGCCCTGGCGCTCGAGGCCGAGGCGCTGGCCAGCGTGCCAGCGGGCAAGGTCGGTGAGTCGCGGCATGCGCGGCGGAAGCTGGAACGGCAGCTCGACGACGTCGAGCGGGAGGCGGCGGCGCTGGCCCGCCAGGGCGCCGCACCGCTCTCGAGCGCCGAGCGGGCCCGCCTGGACCACGCCCGGGCGTCACTCGCCGTCGCACGGCGGCACGAGCGAGGGTTCGCCGGTCGACTCGGCGCGGTGCTGGCCCTGCTCGCGGCGATCTACGCCTCGCTCGGCATCGCCCAGACGGGCATCCTGGCGCTGTCCCGCGACTTCCACGACGTGCTCTCGCGCGACCTCTCGCTGCTCGTCCAGGTGGCTCCAGAGGATCCGCCGATGCGGCCGAAGGTCCGGCTCGACGTGCCCTGGGTCCGTCGCAAGGCGAACCGGCGCGCACAGTTCTTCCTCGGGTTCCTTCCGGGCCAGGCGCTGATCTCGCTCTTCGCCAAGTTCGTTCCCCCGCATCGGGTGCTCGCCACGGTGCTGACCACAATCTGGGCGTCGTACTGGTGGATGGTGATGACCGCCGGGCAGAGCGCGCGGGCGTGGAGCCCACCCGAGAGCACGCCCCGGCCCTGGTACCTGCGCGCGTGGTTCGCGCTCACCGACCGGGTCATCCTCTTCCGCTGGGCGCTGCCCCGGATGTGGGGACGGCTCTGGGAGCGATTCTCGCGGCGCTTCTACGGTCCAGCGGAACGCGTCGCCGAGCAGCCCCTCGAGTTCGCAGGACTCGCTCTCAGCCGCGCGTTGACGCTCTTCCCCGTGGTGAAGCTGCTGCTCCGTCCCTTGTTTCCGGTCTGTGCGGCGCACCTGCTGGTCGAGCATGCGGCGACAGCGCGATTGCCAGTGGCGGTCACCGCGGCGGAAGTCGCGGACGCTGCCGCCCACGCGCCGGACCCCGAAGCGCGGGCGCACTCCGGAGTCCAGGTGCGCTGAGCGAGGGCCCGCAGTCGAGACCCTCCCGAGCCAGGAGTTGGCGTGCGCGAGCAACATCGGGTGGCCCGTCACCCGCTGGTTGCTCGCCGGCTCATCCCGCAGCGCCCGGCAAGAGCTCTACGGCAGCTCTGGTCGATGCGTCTTCGACGGCGCACGTGGGCGTCGAACCCCGCCTGCGCGCGCCGGCTTCGACCCGGTCCGCTTCCCGGGCTTCGCCCCGACCGCACGCGCAGAGCTCGACCGCGCCCCGCGCTTCGGCCTCGCGGCCGAGGTGGCAGCGCCTCCCGACCCGCCGCGGGCCATTGCGATCAGCGCCCCCGCCGTCTTCGCCGCCGGTCCCCGGTCACCCCGGACGCCGCGGGCACGGGCGCTCGCGCGGGCCAGCACCGCCAGAACCTCGGCAGGCCGGTCGCGCGCCGGGACCGTGTTCGACAGGAGCGCCAGCACGCACTCGCCGGTGGTCAGCGGGACCGGCGCCCAGCGCGCGCCCGCGCGGTACCGGGTCTCGACGACGAGCCCGACGGGGAGCGGTGTCCGACCGTGCCCGTGCGGAACGGGATGCCTCTCCTTGCCCCCTCCGCTCACCCGCACGCTCGGCCGCCGCGGGTAGGGGTGGACGTGCCCGGCTCCATCGAGCACGGCGTACTCGTCCGAGTAGTACGTCGCCCCGGCCTCGACCAGGGCGCGGACCAGCGTCGTCTTCCCGCTCCCGGAGCGTCCCGGGACCAGGATCGCCCGGCGACCCACGCCGACCACGCCGGCGTGCACGAACACCTCGGGCCGGGCCAGCCGGGCAACGCAGAGCTGCAGCTCGCTCTCGAACACGTCGAGCGCGTCCGGATGGCTCAGCCCACGGGCGACAGGGTGCCCGTCCAGCCGAACGGACAGGCCGTACACGGGCGTGGACCTCCTGCGCGCGCCCACCTTCCGCTCCGCGGCACGGTCCATCCAGAACGAGGTGTCAGACACCTCGTGGATCAGCGAGAGGACGAGCGCCGGCGGTCGGTGCGCGTGTGTCCAGCCGGGCGGGAGCCGTTCCTCGACCGCCGGAAGCAGCCGCGCGTCGTCCACCCGGACCTCGAACGGCACGCCGAAGGCCGCGGCGCGCAGAACTCCGGCTCTCGGGGCAGACGTAGGCATCGGGTCCATTCAGACCCTAACGCATCCGGCCACCCGGACGGACACCGGATCACATCCACGCGCAGCAGGGCTGATCCGCTCACGGTGACAGGGCCCACCTCGCGACCGATCATCCGGCCTGGTTCGACGGCCGATCGAAGGGGTGCAACGTGCGCGGAACGGTGGTGGTGGCGGAGGACGACGCCGGGCTGCGCGAGGTGCTCCTTCACGTGCTCCATGAGGCCGGGTACCAGGTGCACCTGGTCTCGGGCGAAGCCGACACCCTCGCCGCGCTCCGCCGTCTCGGCGCGCGGTGCCTCCTCATCCTGGAGGCGAAGCTCCCCGACGGGGCGAGCGAGGCCATCCTCCGCGCCTTGCAGTCTGGCCCTGCCGCCCTGCCTTGCCCGGTGGTGCTGATCAGCGGCCCGCCAGTCGAGAGCCGGTCTGCCAGCGTGGTGGGCGTGCTGCGAAAGCCCTTCGAGCTCACCCGGATGCTCGCGCTGGTGCGGACCTTCTGTCCTGGGCCAGCGCTCGCTCCCCCGCCTGCCCGGGGTTCCGCACCCGTCTCCGCGTGACGAAAGTTTCGCCTCCCTGCGACAAAGGAGACGACGCAATGGCTGGATTCATCGACAAGGCGAAGGGCAAGGTCAAGGAAGTCGCCGGTGCCGTCACTGGTGACGCGGCGACCGAGAACGAGGGCAAGCTCGACCAGGCGAAGGGCAGCGTGAAGAACGCCGGCGAGAACCTGAAGGACCGCGCCAAGGAGGCGCTCGGCGGCGCCGCGGACAAGGCCAAGGACACGGCCGACCGGGCGGAGCGAAGCACCAGCCGCGACCCCGACCACATCTAGCGCGAGGACGCGACGCAGCTCGTCGAGGAGGGCCGCCGGGCACACGCTCGGTGGCCCTTCGTCGCGTCAGGGGGCCGGGAACAGTCGCGCGAGCGTCCGCGCCAACCGCGCCACGCCTTCGCCGAACTGCGCGGGGGCCGGCAGGAGCGACAGGACCAGCCAACGCCCGCGCGGGAAGTCGTAGAAGTGCCCGGGCTGGACCTGCACGCCGGCTTCAAGGAGCGCGAGGCAGACCTCGACCTCGTCGGCGGTGTGCGGCAGCCGGAGCACCGCGGCCCAGCCCCCGGCGGACGGCATCACGTC
>Ga0208851_1000580_pt1 | contig 15238 bp, 12 predicted proteins | sample NGESurshal092012_FD_184481 | JGI IMG/M metagenome (GOLD analysis project Ga0208851, IMG submission 184481) | Arctic peat soil microbial communities from Barrow, Alaska - NGEE Surface sample 415-2 shallow-092012 (SPAdes) | ecosystem: Environmental > Terrestrial > Soil > Wetlands > Peat ... | reverse complement strand
CAGGCGGTGTTCGGCTTCTCGATGCTGGAGTCGGTCAACTACCTCGAGCACTACGGTCTGCTGCGGCAGACGACCGAGAGTGGCCGCTACGAGCGGTGCACCCCCCGGCACAGCTGGAACTCCGATCACCTCGTGACCAACCTGTTCCTCTACCACCTGCAGCGGCACAGCGACCACCACGCCAACCCGACGCGTCGCTACCAGACGCTGCGCAGCATGGACGGCGCACCGGAACTGCCCAGCGGCTACGCAACCCTGATCGGCGTCACCTACTTCCCGTGGATCTGGCGCCGGATGATGGACCACCGGGTGCTGGAGCACTACAACGGCGACATCACCAAGGTGAACATCGAGCCGCGTCGCCGCGCCAAGATCCTGGCCCGCTATGGCGATGAGCGCTTGCGCGAAGAGCGATCGGGTGGGGCGTCGGCATGAGCGCCTACAAGTGCCCGGTCTGCGACTACGTGTACGACGAGGCCAAAGGTGCTGCCCGGGAGGGATTCCCGGCCGGCACCGCCTGGGCCGACATCCCCGACGAGTGGTGCTGCCCCGACACCGACTACAAGCTCTTCCTCTGCGTGCAGTGCGGCTTCGAGTATGACGAAGCCAAGGGCTGGCCGGAGGACGGCATCGCCCCGGGCACCCGGTGGGACGACATCCCCGACGACTGGAACTGCCCGGACTGCGGCGCCGCCAAGTCCGACTTCGTGATGGTGGAAGTCGCCCGGCCATGACCCTTCTCGGGTCGGTTACGCTCGCGCGTGTGAACAAGCCTCGGGTTCCCTATCCCGAGGCCTCACGCGCCCTGCTGCGCGACACCGTGCTGGACGCGATGCGGGAGGAGTTGCTGGCCAAGGACTGGTCGGCCATCACGCTGTCCGACGTCGCCCGCACCGCGGGCGTCAGCCGGCAGACCATCTACAACGAGTTCGGCTCGCGTCAGGGCCTGGCGCAGGCCTACGCGATGAGGCTGGCCGATCGGTTGGTCGGTGCGGTGTCCGGGGCGATCGAGACCAACGTCGGCGACGTCCATGCCGCGTTCCTGCAGGGCTTCCGGACCTTCTTCTCCGAGTCCGCGGCCGACCCGCTGGTGATCTCGCTGCTCTCAGGTGAGGCCAAGCCCGACCTGCTCCAGCTCATCACCACCGACAGCGGCCAGATCATCACGCACTGCTCAGCGCGGCTGACCGACTCGTTCATCACCAGCTGGGCCGGCACCACCGAAGAGGATGCCGGTGTGCTGGCCCGTGCGATCGTCCGGCTGGCGATGAGTTACGTCTCGATGCCGCCGGAGGCCGACCACGATGTCGCCGCCGATCTCGCGCGCCTGATGACGCCGTTCGCTGAACGGTATGGCGTGGCGGACATTTCCTGACGTACGGTGCGCTGATGACCGAACGAAACCACCGCTTCCTCCTTCGTCAACGTCCCTCCGGGCGGATCGGGCCGGACACCTTCGAACTGACCGAACAGCCGGTTCCCGAGCTCGGCGACGGCGAGGCGCTCGTCCGTGTCGACTGGATCTCCCTCGATCCGACCAACCGCATGTGGATCAATGACACGCCCACCTACCTGCCGCCGGTCGGCATCGGCGAGGTCATGCGAGCGGCCGGCATGGGCCAGGTGGTCGCCTCGAAGAATCCCAACTACGCAGTCGGCCAGACCGTGCAGGGCCTGCTGGGCTGGCAGGAGTACGCGGTCCTCTCCGATGCCTCGATGGTGAACCCGGTCGACCTCGCCGACGGCATCTCGCCGAGCGCCTACCTGGGCACACTGGGGATGACGGGGCTCACCGCGTGGGTCGGCATCCGGGACATCGGCAAGCCGCAGCCGGGCGAGACGGTCGTGGTCTCGGCCGCCGCGGGTGCGGTGGGCTCGGTCGCCGGTCAGCTCGCCAAGGCAGCGGGCGCACGCGTGGTCGGCATTGCCGGTGGACCGCAGAAATGTGCGCTGCTCACCGACGAACTGGGGTTCGACGCGGCCGTCGACCACCGCGCCGACGACTGGGCCACCCAGCTCAAGGCGGCTACCCCCGACGGTATCGACGTGGACTTCGAGAACGTCGGCGGCGCCTTGATGGATGCGATCTTCGGCAGGCTGAACATCGGCGCCCGGGTGGCGCTGTGCGGACTCATCTCGGAGTACAACGCCGAAGATCCCCCGCCGGGTCCTCGGGCTTTCGGCAACCTGCTCATCCAGCGCGCACTGGTCAAGGGCTTCATCGTCCTCGATCACTTCGGGCAGGCAACGGAGGCGATCACCGAGATCGCCGGCTTGATGCAGCAAGGAAAGCTCAAGCCGCTCGAGACGGTCGTCGAGGGCTTCGAGCAGCTGCCCACGGCGATCAACATGCTATTCGACGGCAAGAACGTCGGAAAGCTGGTCGTCAAGCTCGGCTGACCCGATTTGGTCCCGGCCCGGTGGCCCGGGATAACGTTGTGGCCATGACTTTGACTGCGGACTCCCGCAACGGAATCGACTACAAGGTTGCCGACCTCGACCTGGCCGAGTTCGGTCGCAAGGAAATCCGGCTCGCCGAGCACGAGATGCCGGGCCTGATGTCGCTGCGCCGCGAGTACGCCGACGTGCTGCCGCTCAAGGGCGCGCGGGTCTCCGGCTCGCTGCACATGACGGTCCAGACCGCCGTGCTGATCGAGACCCTCGTGGCGCTGGGCGCCGAGGTGCGCTGGGCGTCCTGCAACATCTTCTCGACCCAGGACCATGCCGCCGCCGCGACCCTCGTCGGTCCGCACGGCAGTCCGGAGGAGCCCAAGGGCGTGCCGATCTTCGCCTGGAAGGGCGAGTCGCTGGAGGAGTACTGGTGGGCCGCCGAGCAGATGCTCACCTGGCCCGGCGAGCCGGCGAACATGATCCTCGACGACGGCGGCGACGCCACGATGCTCGTGCTGCGCGGCGCCCAGTTCGAGAAGGCCGGTGTGGTCCCGCCCGCCGAGGAGGACGACTCCGCGGAGTACAAGGTCTTCCTGAGCCTGCTGCGTGAGCGGTTCGAGACCGACAACACCAAGTGGACGAAGATCGCCGAGTCGGTCAAGGGTGTCACCGAGGAGACCACCACCGGCGTGCTGCGGCTGTACCAGTTCGCCGCCGCCGGGGAGCTGGTGTTCCCGGCGATCAACGTCAACGACTCGGTGACCAAGAGCAAGTTCGACAACAAGTACGGCACCCGGCATTCGCTGATCGACGGCATCAACCGCGGCACCGACGTCCTCATCGGCGGCAAGGCCGCGCTGGTCTGCGGCTACGGCGACGTCGGCAAGGGCTGCGCCGAGGCGCTCAAGGCGCAGGGCGCCCGTGTCGCGGTCACCGAGATCGACCCGATCAACGCGCTGCAGGCGCTGATGGACGGCTTCGAGGTCAAGACCGTCGAAGAGGCCATCGGCTGGGCCGACATCGTCATCACCGCCACGGGCAACCAGGGCATCATCACCCTCGACCACATGCGCTCGATGAAGCACCAGGCGATCCTGGGAAACATCGGACACTTCGACGACGAGATCGAGATGGCCCGGCTCGAGCGCGATCCAGACATCCGCCGGATCAACATCAAGCCGCAGGTCGACGAGTTCGTGTTCCCCGACGGTCACTCGATCATCGTGTTGTCCGAGGGCCGGCTGCTCAACCTCGGCAACGCCACCGGGCACCCCTCGTTCGTGATGAGCAACAGCTTCTCCAACCAGGTGATCGCGCAGATCGAGTTGTGGACCAAGAACGACGAGTACGACAACGAGGTCTACCGGCTGCCCAAGCACCTCGACGAGAAGGTCGCCAAGATCCACGTCGAAGCGCTCGGCGGTTCGCTGACCAGGCTGACCAAGGAGCAGGCCGAGTACATCGGCGTCGACGTCGAGGGACCGTACAAGCCGGAGCACTACCGCTACTGAGGTTCTGTCACCTCAGCACTAGGCTCGCTGCGTGCTCATCGTCATCGAAGGCCTCGACGGAGCCGGCAAGCGCACGCTGGGCCAGGGCCTGCAGCACGCCTTCGAGGCCGACGGCCGGTCGGTGACCACGCTGGCCTTCCCGCGCTACGGCGACTCGATCACCGCCGACCTCGCCAGCGAGGCGCTGCACGGCCAGCACGGTGATCTCGCGGACTCCGTCTACGCGATGGCGGTGCTCTTCGCGCTCGACCGCGCCGCGGCCAAGGACCAGATCGCGGCCCTGTGCGCTGCGCACGACGTCGTCATCCTCGACCGCTACGTCGCCTCCAACGCCGCCTACAGCGCCGCCCGCCTGCACCAGGGCATCGCCGGCGAGGTGGTGCCGTGGGTCGGCCGACTCGAGTACGACCGGTTCGCCCTGCCCCGGCCCGACCGCCAGATACTGCTCGACGCCTCAGTCGAATTGGCCGCTCAGCGCGCCCGGCACCGCGCCGAGCAGGAGGCCGACCGGGTGCGAGACGCCTATGAACGCGACGACGGCCTGCAGCAGCGCACCGGCGCGGTGTACGCCGAGCTGGCGGCCGCCGATTGGGGCGGAGCGTGGTCGGTGGTGGCGCCGGACGTCGACCCGGCCCAGCTGGCCCGGTTATTGCACGCAGGGTAAATGTCGCAACTCGCCGTGTGGTAGCCGGGGTTTGTCGCGATTCGGTGACACCATGGACACCATGAGGCAAAGGATTCTGGTTGTCGACGACGACCCGTCGTTGGCCGAGATGCTCACCATCGTGCTGCGTGGTGAGGGTTTCGACACCGCGGTCATCGGCGACGGTACGCAGGCGCTGACCGCGGTGCGGGAGTTGCGCCCGGATCTGGTGCTACTGGACCTGATGTTGCCCGGCATGAACGGCATCGACGTGTGCCGGGTGCTGCGCGCGGACTCCGGTGTGCCGATCGTCATGCTGACGGCCAAGACCGACACCGTGGACGTGGTGCTCGGCCTGGAGTCGGGCGCCGACGACTACGTGATGAAGCCGTTCAAGCCCAAGGAACTCGTGGCGCGGGTTCGCGCCCGGTTGCGCCGCAACGAGGACGAGCCGGCCGAGATGCTTTCGATCGCCGACATCGACATCGACGTGCCGGCCCACAAGGTCACCCGCGAGGGCGAGCAGATCTCGCTGACCCCGCTGGAGTTCGACCTGCTGGTGGCGCTGGCACGCAAACCCAGGCAGGTGTTTACTCGTGATGTGCTGCTCGAACAGGTGTGGGGATATCGCCACCCCGCGGACACCCGTTTGGTGAACGTGCATGTCCAACGCTTGCGGGCCAAGGTCGAGAAGGACCCGGAGAACCCGCAGGTAGTGCTGACCGTTCGAGGAGTGGGATACAAGGCCGGACCGCCGTGACCCCCGGCGGCTCCGGGGAGGAGCGCCGCTTGTGATTTTCGCCTCGAGGCGGCGCATCCGCGGCCCTTGGGGACGTCCGGGTCCCCTGGTTCGGGGTACGAGTGCGCTGAGTCGGGCAGTCGCGCAGATCTGGCGTCGCTCGTTGCAACTGCGCGTCGTCGTGCTGACGCTGGGTCTGTCGTTGGCCGTCATCCTGGTACTCGGCTTCGTGCTGACCAGCCAGATCACCAATCGGGTGCTCGACGTCAAGGTACATGCCGCCACCGAGGAGATCGACCGGGCGCGCAACACCGTCAGCGGCATCGTCGGCGGTGAAGAGGCGCGCTCGCTGGACAGCAGCCTGCAACTGGCCCGCAACACCCTGATCTCCAAGACCGGACAGTCCTCCGGCGCCGCGCTGGCGGGCACCTTCGACGCCGTGCTGATGGTGCCCGGCGACGGCCCGCGGGCGGCGACCGCCACCGGACCGGTGGACCAGATCCCCAAATCGCTGCGCGACTTCGTCAAGGCCGGGCAGGTCAGCTACCAGTACTCCACCGTGCATACCGAGAGCATCTCTGGCCCGGCGCTGCTGATCGGGACCCCGGCCCCGTCCCGGGTGCCCAATCTCGAGCTGTACCTGATCTTCCCGCTCAACAGCGAGGAGAGCACGATCACCCTGGTTCGCGGGACCATGGCCACCGGCGGCCTGGTGCTGCTGGTCCTGCTGGCCGGGATCGCGCTGCTGGTCTCACGGCAGGTGGTGCTGCCGGTGCGCTCGGCGTCCCGGATCGCCGAACGCTTCGCCGAGGGCCATCTCTCCGAGCGCATGCCCGTCCGCGGCGAGGACGACATGGCCCGGCTCGCGGTGTCGTTCAACGACATGGCCGAAAGCCTGCAGCGCCAGATCACCCAGCTCGAGGAGTTCGGCAATCTGCAGCGCCGCTTCACCTCCGATGTCAGCCACGAGCTGCGTACCCCGCTGACCACCGTGCGGATGGCCGCCGACCTCATCTACGACCACTCCGAGGAACTCGACCCCGCGTTGCGGCGCTCGATCGAGCTGATGGTCAACGAGCTCGACCGGTTCGAGACCCTGCTCACCGACCTGCTGGAGATCTCCCGGCACGACGCCGGTGTGGCCGAGCTGTCGGTGGAGGCGGTCGACCTGCGCTCGACGGTCAACAGCGCGTTGGGCAACGTCGGGCATCTGGCCGACGAGGCCGGTATCGAACTGGTGGTGGACCTTCCCGAGCAGGAGGTCATCGCCGAAGTCGACCCCCGCCGTGTCGAGCGCATCCTGCGCAACCTGATCGCCAATGCCATCGACCATGCCGAACACAAGCCGGTGCGCATCCGGATGGCCGCCGACGAGGACACCGTCGCGGTGACGGTCCGCGACTACGGCGTCGGCCTGCGCCCGGGGGAGGAGAAGCTGGTGTTCAGCCGGTTCTGGCGGTCGGACCCGTCGCGGGTGCGCCGCTCCGGTGGAACCGGGCTGGGCCTGGCGATCAGCATCGAGGACGCCCGGCTGCACCAGGGCCGGCTGGAGGCGTGGGGCGAACCGGGCAAGGGCGCGTGTTTCCGGCTGACGCTGCCGCTGACCCGCGGCCACAAGGTCACCACCAGTCCGCTGCCACTGAAACCCATTGCGACGGAACGCCGGGAAGCCCGAAAGCAGCAACGACAACTACGCCAGCGCGAACCCGCGCAGGAGAGCGTGTGACGCGCCGGTTGCTGACCCTGCTGATGGTCGGACTGGTCGCGATGTTGACGGGTGGATGCGCGGGGGTACCGAACTCCTCTGCGCCGCAAGCCATCGGCACCGTCGAGCGGCCCCAGCCCAAGAGCCTGCCCAAGCCGACGCCCGGCATGGACCCCGACCAGTTGTTGCGCGAATTCCTCAAGGCCACGGCCGATCCGGCCGACCGACACCTGGCGGCCCGCCAGTTCCTCACCGAATCGGCGTCGAACGACTGGGACGACCAGGGCAGCGCGCTGCTGATCGACAAGGTGGTATTCGTCGAAACACGCACCCCGGACCGGGTTTCGGTGACCATGAAGGCCGACATGCTCGGCTCGCTGTCCGACATCGGCGTGTTCGAGACCGCCGACGGGCAGCTGCCCGATCCCGGCCCGATCGAGCTGATTCAGACGGCGGACGGCTGGCGGATCAACAAGCTGCCCAACGGGGTGTTCCTGGACTGGCAGCAGTTCCAGGCGACCTACAAGCGTGCCACGCTCTACTTCGTCGACCCCACCGGCAAGACCGTGGTGCCCGACCCCCGCTATCTTGCGGTCTCCGATCCCGACCAGCTGGCCACCGAACTGGTGAGCAAGCTGATCGGCGGTCCGCGGCCCGAGATGGCCAAGACCGTGCGCAACCTGCTCGGCCCGCCGCTGAAGATGATCGGTCTGGTGACCCGTGCCGACGGCGGCAAGACCGGCATCGGGCGCGGCTACGGCGGTGCCCGCATCGAACTGGAGAACCTCACCACCACCGATCCGCACAGTCGGCAACTGGTTGCCGCGCAGATCATCTGGACCCTGGCCCGCGCCGACATCAAGGGTCCGTACGTCATCAACGCCGACGGCGCCGCCCTCGACGACCGGTTCGCCGACGGCTGGAACACCACCGACCTGGCGGCCACCGACCCGGGAGCGGTGGACGGCGCATCGGCCGGTGTGCACGCGCTGCTCGGCGGCGCCATGGTGTCGCTGGACGGTCAGCGGGCGGCCCCGGTGCCCGGATCGTTTGGCGCGATGGGGGACCAGGCGGCGGCGGCGCTGTCGCGCACCGGCCGCGACATCGCCTCGGTGGTGACCCTGCGCCCCGGTGCGCCGGACATGGCGTCGTCGCTGTGGATCGGCCCCAACGGCGGGGTCGCCGCGCAGGTGACCGACGCCCGGTCCCTGACCCGGCCGTCGTGGGCGCTGGACGATGCAGTGTGGGTGGTGGTCGACGGCAACAGCGTGGTGCGGGTGATCCAGGAGGAGGCCTCCGGCCAACCCGCTCGCATCCCGGTGGATTCGGCCGCGGTCACCTCGAAGTTCCCCGGCGCCATCACCGAACTGCAACTGTCTCGCGACGGCACCCGGGCGGCGATGGTGATCAACGGCCAGGTGGTGCTGGCCGAGATCGAGCAGACGCCGGTCGGCGAGTTCGCCATGACCTATCCGCGCCAGCTGGGCTTCGGGCTGGGTTCCTCGGTGGTGTCGCTGTCCTGGCGCACCGGCGACGACATGGTGGTCACCCGCACCGATGCCGCCCACCCGGTGTCCTACGTGAACCTCGACGGCGTGAACTCCGACGGGCCCAGCGGCAACCTGGTGATCCCGGTGTCATCGGTGGCCGCCAACCCGTCGGCGGTCTACGTCTCCGACGCCCGCGGCGTGCTGCAGCTGTCGGGCACCACCGCCGAGAACGGCCAATCCTGGTCGGCTGTACGGCCTTTCATGGTGCCCGGCACGGTGCCGGTGCTGCCCGGCTGACAAGGAGCCTCGCGTGTCCGGACCCGTGCTGCCCGGCGTGATCCGCCAGATCGGTTACATCGTGCGTGATTTCGACCAGACGCTGGACAAGTGGGTCCAGCTCGGCGTCGGCCCGTGGTATGTGCTTCGAGGCATTACGCAGTCGGGGCTCTATCGCGGTGAGCCGTGCACGGTGACGTTGACCATCGGTTTCGCCAACAGCGGTGATCTGCAGATCGAGGTGATCCACGCCGCCTACGACACCCCGTCGATCTACTCAGAGTTCACCGATGCCGGCGGCGACGGCTACCACCAGCTGGCCTACTGGGCGGAGAACTTCGACGACGCGCTCGCGGCCGGCCGGGCCGCGGGCTGGCCGGTGGTGTGGTCCGGTGGCGATCCGGACTCGGCGCGGTATGTGTACTTCGAGCCGCCGGCCGGGACCGCGACGGTCATCGAACTGATGGAACTCACGCCCGCGACGGTCGGAATGGCCGAGCTGGTGCGTTCGGCGGCGGAAGGCTGGGACGGCAGCGACCCGATCAGGGTGCTGATGGGATAGCTAAATCGTTGACCTACACCAGGTTTCGTTCCTAGTTGGTTGGATCGGAAACCCGGGGTGGTTCAAGGTGACAGCCGTACGGTGCGTGGTTTGGCGGGGCCGGGTTTTGTCGGACCGGGGTGCGATGATGCTGTTATGTCCTTAACCGCAGCGCTCGGCACGGCTGTATCGCCTGATCAGCGTCTTGAGGTGTTGTTCGAGGAGTTGGCGGAGTTGGCCGGTCAGCGTAACGCGATTGATGGACGCATCGTGGAGATCGTCGCGGAGTTGGATCGTGACGAGTTGTGCGGCTCCACAGGTGCACGGTCGGTGGTGGGGTTGGTGGCCTGGAAGCTGGGCTCGTCCTCGGCCAATGCCCACACGATTTCCACGGTCGCGGGTCGGCTTGCGGAGTTTCCCCGCTGCGCCCAAGGCATGCGGGAGGGTCGACTGTCGCTGGATCAGGTCGGCGTCATCGCGGCGCGCGCCGGTGCGGGCTCTGATGAGCATTACGCGCAGCTGGCCGCGGTAGCCACGGTCAACCAGCTGCGTACCGCGGTCAAGCTGGAGCCGCGCCCTGACCCTGATCCCCGCCCCGACCCCCAGCCTTCGATCAGCAAGACCTCCGATGAGCAGTTCAGTTGGTGGCGGATCAAACTGCCGCACGCCGAGGCGGCGAAGGTCGAGGCGGCGCTGGCGTCGCATCGTGATGCGTTGGTCACCGAGTGGAAACAGGCTTGCGACACCGGTGACCGCGCATCGCAGAGCGCACCACCGATGCCCGGTGACGTCGAAGCGTTCCTGCGTCTGGTCGAGGCCGGTTGGGACGCCGAGGCGACCCGCCGCCCGCACGGGGCGCACACCACGGTGGTGGTGCACGTCGATGTCGCCCAGCGCGCCGCGGCGCTGCATCTGGGTCCGCTGCTCACCGATGCTGAACGCCGGTATCTGAGCTGTGATGCCAGCTGTGAGGTGTGGTTCGAACGTGCCGGCCAACCCATCGGCGCCGGGCGTACCACCCGCACGGTCAGCCGGCGGCTTCGCCGCGCGCTCGAGCACCGCCACCGGAGCTGCGCGGTCCCCGGTTGCGGTGCCACCCGCGGACTGCATGCCCACCACATTCGGCACTGGGAAGACGGTGGCCCCACCGAGTTGGCCAACCTGGTCCTGCTCTGCCCGTATCACCACCGGGCACACCACCGCGGCGTCATCACCATCACCGGACCCGCCGAGGACCTCACCGTCACCGACAGCTGCGGGCGACCACTGAGCGCAGGATCACTCGCGCGCCCACCCAACCGTCCCCGACCCGCCGTGGCACCGTGTCCCGGACCAACCGGCGAACGCGCCAACTGGTGGTGGTACCAACCCTTCCAACCACAACCACCACCCACCACCAACTAGGCCGGCCGCCTCGATCATCAAGGCCGACAACCCAACCCGCAAATCCACCGGCCCACAACCCGACGATCCCAACTACGCCCTCGCCACAATCCCAGCTGACATGCTCACCAACTTGAGCCAAGTCGGGAGAACAAGACGCGCTCCTCGTTGTCAAGCCTGGTTGGAAACGCGGTGTGCCGATGTAATTGCCCCTCAGGTCGTCTGGGTCGGCACGGCAGCCGACGTCGAGGGGGCGTTCGGCCGCACTCTGAGCTGTCATACCCTGGCGGCACACTGACAACATGCTCGATCTCGTGCTGCCGCTGGAATGCGGCGGTTGCGGCGCGCCGTCGACCCGGTGGTGTGACGTCTGCGCCGCCGCGCTCGAGGTCAAGTCCGACGAACCCCACCTGGTCACGCCGCGCGTCGACCCCGGCGTGCCGGTATTCGCCCTCGGCCGCTACGCCGGCCCGCGCAGGCAGGCCATCGTCGCCCTCAAGGAGCACGGCCGCCGCGACCTGACCGCCCCGCTGGCCCGCGCCCTGGCCATGGGGGTCCACCGCCTGATCGGCTGGGGCATTCTCGACACCCCGGTCACGGTCGTCCCCGCCCCGACCCGCGCCTCGGCCGCCCGCCGCCGCGGCGGCGACCCCGTCGCCCGGATCGCCACCGTCGCGACCCGGGCCCACCCCGCCGTCACCGTCGTGGCGGCCCTGCGCACCAGGGCGATGGTCCGTGACTCCGTCGGCCTGACCAGCACCGCGCGCGAGCGCAACATCGCCGGGCGGGTGCGGCTGATCCGCTCGGTGGCGGGTCCCGTTCTGCTCGTCGACGACATCGTCACCACCGGCGCGACGGCCCGCGAATCGGTGCGCACGCTGCGAACTGCAGGGGCGGAAGTGACGGCTGTGCTGGCCCTCGCGCACGCGTGACTTTGGTCCTTGTAACGAAGGTCGAAAGAACTGAAAACAGGTGCGTCAAAAGGTGGCACCACCGTGTGAACTCCGACTACCGTCGGGGCCAACACACCGTGAACACATCACGGGGGGACCTAGCACACAGGTCCGCCACTTCACCGAGAACGGTAGGAGGTGAGTTCTTCGACCTCTGGCGCCGGCGGGGGAGAGTCCGTGCCTTCCCTGCTCGGCGCAGTCATCGAATGACAGGCCGGGCACGCCCCAGTGCGTGCAACCCGTAAGAGAAACGAGTTGTCAAGCATGTCAACCCAATCCGTGAACGCCGATCAGCTGACCGACACCGACGAATCCTCTACGACCGACGCAGGCGCCGAGGTACAGGTGACGGGTCGCAACGTCGAGGTCCCCGACCACTATCGCGTCTATGTCGCCCAGAAGCTCGCTCGCCTCGAGCGGTTCGATCGCTCGATCTACCGCTTCGACGTCGAGCTCGAGCACGAACGCAACCGTCGCCAGCGCAAGAACTGCCAGCACGTCGAGATCACCGCGCGCGGACGCGGCCCCGTCGTCCGCGGCGAGGGCTGCGCCGACAGTTTCTACGGCGCCTTCGAAGCCGCGGTGCACAAGCTCGAGAACCGGCTGCGCCGCAGCAAGGACCGCCGCAAGGTCCACTATGGCGACAAGACCCCGGTCTCGCTGCACCAGGCCACCGCGGCGGTGGACGCCGTCGCGGCGTTCGCCCCGAACAAGGACGCCGCAACCGGCGAGCAGGCCGTCGCCGAGGACCACGAGCCCGGCCGCATCGTGCGCACCAAGGAGCACCCGGCCAAGCCGATGACGGTCGACGACGCGCTCTACGAGATGGAACTGGTGGGGCACGACTTCTTCTTGTTCCAGGACAAGGAGACGGATCGCCCCTCGGTCGTCTACCGTCGCCACGCCTACGACTACGGCCTGATCCGGCTCGCCTGAGGCTGACGGGGGCGAACGAGCGCGTCACCTAGGATGGAGGGCGCTCAAGCCTCCAATCCACAGGGGAAGCCTCCTCTGTCTATTCCAGGGGAAGATTGTGCTTTCGAAGTTACTGCGCCTCGGCGAAGGTCGCATGGTCAAGCGCCTCAAGGGGGTGGCTGACTATGTCAACACCTTGTCCGACGACGTAGAGAAGCTCACCGACGCCGAGCTGCGGGCCAAGACCGACGAGTTCAAGAAGCGCGTCGCCGGCGGCGAGGACCTCGACGACGTGCTGCCCGAGGCCTTCGCCGTGGCCCGCGAGGCGGCCTGGCGGGTGCTCTCCCAGCGCCACTTCGACGTCCAGGTCATGGGTGGTGCGGCCCTGCACTTCGGCAACGTCGCCGAGATGAAGACCGGTGAGGGCAAGACCCTGACCTGTGTGCTGCCCGCATACCTCAACTCGCTGGCCGGCACCGGCGTGCACGTCGTCACGGTCAACGACTACCTGGCCAAACGCGACAGCGAGTGGATGGGCCGCGTGCACCGCTTCCTGGGACTGGACGTGGGCGTGATCCTGGCCCAGATGACGCCCGACGAGCGGCGCGTCGCTTACGGCGCCGACATCACCTACGGCACCAACAACGAGTTCGGCTTCGACTACCTGCGCGACAACATGGCGCACTCGGTCGAAGAGATGGTCCAGCGCGGCCACAACTACGCCATCGTCGACGAGGTCGACTCCATCCTCATCGACGAGGCCCGCACCCCGCTGATCATCTCCGGTCCGGCCGACGGTGCCTCGCACTGGTACAGCGAGTTCGCCCGCATCTCGCCGCTGATGGAAAAGGACACCCATTACGAGGTCGACATCCGCAAGCGCACCGTCGGCGTGCACGAGCTGGGCGTGGAGTTCGTCGAGGACCAGCTCGGCATCGACAACCTCTACGAGGCCGCCAACTCGCCGCTGGTCAGCTACCTCAACAACTGCCTGAAGGCCAAGGAGCTTTTCCAGCGCGACAAGGACTACATCGTCCGCAACGGCGAGGTTCTGATCGTCGACGAGTTCACCGGCCGCGTGCTGATCGGCCGCCGCTACAACGAGGGCATGCACCAGGCCATCGAGGCCAAGGAGAACGTGGAGATCAAGGCCGAGAACCAGACCCTGGCCACGATCACCCTGCAGAACTACTTCCGGCTCTACGACAAGCTCGCCGGCATGACCGGCACCGCCGAGACCGAGGCCGCCGAGCTGCACGAGATCTACAAGCTCGGCGTGGTCCAGATCCCCACCAACATGCCGATGGTCCGCAAGGACCAGACCGACCTCATCTACAAGACCGAGGAAGCCAAGTACATCGCCGTCGTCGACGACGTCACCGAGCGCTACGAGAAGGGCCAGCCGGTCCTGATCGGCACCACCAGCGTCGAGCGCTCGGAGTACCTGTCGCGCCAGTTCCAGAAGCGGCGCGTGCCGCACAACGTCCTCAACGCCAAGTACCACGAGCAGGAGGCCGGCATCATTGCCGAAGCCGGCCGGCGCGGCGCCATCACGGTGGCCACCAACATGGCCGGCCGCGGTACCGACATCGTGCTCGGCGGCAATGTCGACTTTCTGCTCGACCAGCGGCTGCGCGAGCGGGGCCTGGATCCGGTCGAGACCCCCGACGAGTACGAGGTGGCCTGGCACGAGGAACTGCCCAAGGTCAAGGCTGAGGCGGCCGAGGAGGCCGAGGACGTCATCGCCGTCGGCGGTCTCTACGTGCTGGGCACCGAACGCCACGAGTCACGTCGTATCGACAACCAGCTGCGTGGACGCTCGGGACGCCAGGGCGACCCAGGTGAGTCGCGGTTCTACCTGTCGCTGGGCGACGAGCTCATGCGGCGGTTCAACGGCGCGACGCTGGAGTCGCTGCTGACCCGGCTCAACCTGCCCGACGACGTGCCCATCGAGGCCAAGATGGTCACCCGTGCGATCAAGAGCGCGCAGACCCAGGTCGAGCAGCAGAACTTCGAGATCCGCAAGAACGTCCTCAAGTACGACGAGGTGATGAACCAGCAGCGCAAGGTCATCTACGAGGAGCGCCGCCGGATTCTCGAGGGGGAGAACCTGCAGCAGCAGGCCCACGACATGCTGGTCGACGTCGTCACCGCCTATGTCAACGGTGCCACCGCCGAGGGCTACTCCGAGGACTGGGACCTCGAGCAGCTGTGGACCGCGCTCAAGCAGCTCTACCCGGTGGGCATCGACCACCACGACCTCATCGACTCCGACGCTGTCGGCGAACCCGGTGAGTTGACCCGCGAAGAGCTGCTCGACGCGTTGGTCGCCGACGCCGAAAAAGCGTATGCCGCAAGGGAAGCCGAGATCGAGGCGCTTGCCGGCGAGGGCGCCATGCGTCAGCTGGAGCGCAACGTGCTGCTCAACGTCATCGACCGCAAGTGGCGCGAGCACCTCTACGAGATGGACTACCTCAAGGAGGGCATCGGCCTGCGGGCCATGGCGCAGCGCGACCCGCTGGTCGAGTACCAGCGCGAGGGCTACGACATGTTCACCGGCATGCTCGAGGGCGTCAAGGAGGAGTCGGTCGGCTTCCTGTTCAACGTCCAGGTCGAGGCCGTGCCGCAGACGGCGCCGACGGTCGCCCCGGTCGCCACCCCTCAGGGGCTGGCCGATCTCGGCGCGCCCGA
>Ga0208851_1000579_pt1 | contig 15247 bp, 10 predicted proteins | sample NGESurshal092012_FD_184481 | JGI IMG/M metagenome (GOLD analysis project Ga0208851, IMG submission 184481) | Arctic peat soil microbial communities from Barrow, Alaska - NGEE Surface sample 415-2 shallow-092012 (SPAdes) | ecosystem: Environmental > Terrestrial > Soil > Wetlands > Peat ... | reverse complement strand
CGGCGTCCCGCCATCCGGAGTCACCGGGCGGTAGATGCGGACCAGGGCCTGCGTCACCGGGGCCCCGGCGGCACGGAGCACGCGGGCGGTGAGCTGGCGCCCGGCGGGAACCTGGACCGGGGCGAGCTCGGTTCCACCCGCGGGGACCTCGACGAGGCGACGCACGGCCGGGAGGCCATGCGCTGCCTGCACCTCGAGCTGGTAGGTGCCGGGATCCAGCCGGACGGCGAAGGTGCCCGTCTCGCTCACCGTCGCGGACGAGCCCCCGGGCGGCTGCGGGTGCGGGGGGTCGCTCCCCCCGGCAGGGTCGGCCCGGAGAGAGCCGCCCGCGAACGGGCCGGCATCCGGAAGGAGCAAGGTTCCACGGAGCAGGGGCCGGGCCGGGCAGGTCACGGTCATGGTGACCGGAGCGCCACCGGGCGCGCTGACCGACGTGAGGAGCAGCCCGGCGGTCGACCCAGGCGGCGGAATGGCCCACAGCACGAGCGTGTCGGGCCCTGCCTGCGGCAGCGTCTCGAGGCTGAAGGTGCCGTCGTCGGCCGAGCGGCCCGGGCCGCTGTTGCCCCAGCCACCGCCCACGACGGTGCCCTGGACGTACACCGTCGCGTTCGCCACCGGCGCTCCGTCCGGGCCGAGGAGCGTCCCGGACACCCGGACCGGCGGGAGGGAATCGCCCACGATGAACGGCTGGGCAAACCGCGCCGCATCGTTCACGGGGAAGGTCGCCTGAGCGCCGAGCACGCCGGTCGCGGGAGAGACCTGGAGCACCGCCCCTCCGCCGAGTACGCCCACCTGCACCGAGAGCTGGAATCCGCCCGAGGGGTCGGCGGTCCTCCGGGCCGAGAGCGGACGCCCGTCCGCGGCGAGGAGCTGCACGTCCGGCGGCGCCGGCTCCGGCTGTCCCGGACCGGCGAGCACGACCCCGGCGAGCATCTGCAGCCGGCTGGCCTCGAGGAGGGTGACCGTCAGCGGCGTCACCCCGGCGTCGATCGCGAGGCCGGTCTGGACGGCCGGCGGAACGCCTGGGTCGAGGGGGCTGACCACCAGCGTGTACAGGCCCGTCGAGAAGGGCACCCGCAGGACCCCGGAGCCCTCGGCGCCCTCGGACTGCGCGACGCGCGTCAACCCGGGAATGAGCGTGCTCTGCCCGGACGCGAGGAGCTGAACGGGCGCGGGATAGACGCCTCCGCCGCGGCGTACGGAGAGCGCGAGCAGCTGCGCGTCCGGCAACACCAGCGGAAGGTTGGCGACGGCCGGACCCACCGGGAGATCCACGGTCGACACACCGCTGGAGGCCGAGGTGGTGACCTCGGCGAGCAGATCATCCGGCAGCTTCCCGCAGCCGTCGACGTAGCAGCGCTCGCCGCCGATGCAGTCCTGATCGCGGGTGCAGCTGCCCGGGGGAGGCCTGGGCTCGGTGAAGAGGTTGCACCCGCCGAGCAGCAGCGCCACCAGCGCCACGCGCCTCACGGGCAGGCTCCGGCCACCACCGTCACCGTCCAGGCGTAGCTGACGGCGTAAGAGGCATCCTGATAGGTGCCTCCGTCCGGCAGGCGCACCGGCTTGGGGGGCTGTGGGGTTCGCCCGACGAGCGGCGCATCTGCGACCAGCACCTCCACCACGTGGTCCCCCGGCTGCTGAAGCGGGTTGGCGGTGGCGAAGCTGATGTCGTAGGTCGCGGGCTCGGACCGGACCACCTGTCCGTCGGCCCCGATGACGCCCTGCTTGACGAAGCCGGGGTTGAGGTCCGCGTCCACGAAGAAGTCGTAGTACAGCGTGTCAGCGAGGTCTGGGTCCGCCACCGTGGCCACGAAGCCGAGGTTCGGGCAGCCGGAGCCATTCCTCACCGTGACGAAGCGACCGGGCGGTTGCAGCGTGTCCTCGAGGATCCGCGGCGGGCGGTTCAGCGCCTCCGGGATCGGCTCGACGAGAATGTTGTCGGTCTGGGGGATGATGCAGGCCGGGAGCGCCAGCGCCGCGGCCAGCACCATCGGAACGACACGCTGGGCCCTCACTCGGGGTCCTCGCCGGGGTCCGCCGCCGCGCCGTCGAGTCGCTCCAGGAGGCGGAAGATGGTGCGCGCGTCGACGCCGAGCGCACGGGCGGTTCGCGCGCGATTGCCCCCGTGCCGCTGGAGTGCCTGGAGCACGTAGCGGCGCTCGAACTCCTCTTTCGCCTCCTGCAGCGGGGCGAGCGGCGGAAGCTCCTCGGGCGGCAGGTCCAGGTCCTCGGTCCGCACCAGCGGTCCCTCCGAAAGCACCACCGCCTTCTTGATGCGGTTCTCCAGCTCGCGCACGTTCCCGGGCCAGGGATGGCGGCGGATGGCGGCCAGCGCTCCGGGGGTGAAGCCCCGGGCCGTCTCGCGGTAGGTCTCGGCGAAGCTCTTGAGGAAGCCCCGGGCCAGCACCACCACGTCCTCCCCGCGCTCGCGGAGCGGTGGAACCCGGAGGGTGACGGTGGCCAGCCGGTAATAGAGGTCCTCGCGGAACGCGCCCTTCTTCACCTCGTCCTCGAGCGTCCGGTGGGTGGCGGCGAGGACCCGGATGTCGACCAGCTCGTCCCGGTGGTCCCCGACCTTCTGGACGGTGCGGTCCTGGAGCGCCCGGAGCAGCTTGACTTGAAGCACCGGTGGCATGTCGCCCACCTCGTCCAGGAAGAGCGTTCCACCGCTGGCCTGCTGGAAGCGCCCCGGCCGGGTGGCCACCGCGCCGGTGAAGGCACCCTTCACGTGACCGAAGAGCTCCGACTCGAGCAAGGCCTCCGGAAGGGCGCCGCAGTTGATGGCGACGAAGGGGCCGCTGGCGCGCGGGCTGCGTCGGTGAAGCTCGCGGGCGACCAGCTCCTTCCCCGTCCCCGTGTCCCCCACCACGAGCACCGAGAGGTCGGTGGGGGCGACCTTCTCGATCTGCCGGTACACCTCCTGCATTCCGGGGCAGCTGCCCAGCAGGTCTCCGAAGCGCTGCTGCTCGAGCCGTGCCCGGAGCCCCCGGTTGTCGGCCCGCAGCTCGTCGAGGAGAAGCCCGTTCTGCACCAGGAGCGAGGCCTGCGCGGCGAAGATGGTCAGGGTGTCGAGCCCCCGCCGGTCGAAGTGCGTGCCCACACGGTCGCTCCCCACGTAGACCACCCCGAAGGGCCGGCCCCGGTGCATCAAGGGCACGCAGAGGACCGAGGACAGCTTCAGATTGACCACCGAGGTGCTGGCCGAGAACTCCGGGTCCGCCGTGGCGTCGGACACCAGGAGCGGCTCGCCGGTGCGCAGGACCCGGTCCACCACCGTGTCCGAGAGCCGTTCGACGTCCAGAGCGAGGTTCTCCCGGCTCACGTTGCGGGCCACCCGGACGCTCCGCCGGTCGCCCTCGACGAGCACCAGGAAGCCGCGGTCGCCTCGGGTGAGGTCGATGGCCTCGTCGAGCAGGGCCTCGAGCAGCGCCGGGAGCTCGCCGGACTGGAGCAGACGGGCGGAGAAATCGGTCAGACGCTGCAGGGTGGAGAGGGCCTCGCGCCCGGGGTCTGTCACCGCTGCGGGCTCGGCCGGCGCGTCGGTCATCGACAACGCAATCCAGGTGTCGGCCACGCGGATGACGTCGCCGTCCCGGAGCACATGGGCCTCCCGCCTCTTGCCGTCGACCAGGAAAGGTGTCCCCACGCTGCCCGCGCGGTAGGTGCGGCCGTCCCACAGGAGGGTGAGGGCGTGCTCGGGTGCGCCCGCGTCCTCGAGGCGCACGTCCACGTCCGCGCCCCGGCCCACGCTGGTGATGCGCTTGACGAGGGGGACGCTGCGCACGGCGCCGCCGGGGGCGGTGAGGACGAGCCTGGCCATGGTCAGAACCGGACGGTCACCGACGCTCCGAGCATCCCCGGTCCTGGGCCGATGCGGGCCTGGGGAGGCGGCGGCGGTGGGGGTGGCGTCTCGACCCGCGTGGTCACCACCGGGTCCTGGTGGTGGATGATGGCGTCGGCCACCCCGGCCGCCCAGACTCCGTAGAAGCCGAGGCCAGCGCCAATCTTCAGGGTGCGCCACACGTTCGCCTCCTCGGCGCGATTGGCCGGGATGCCGGTCTCGGTGATGGTGACGGGCCCGCCCGCGCGGTTGTCCAGCGTGACGGTGCGGGTCTCGATCATCGAGCCGTAGGCGAAGTAGGCCACGATGCTGGTGATGGCGAGCAGCGATTCGGCGATGGCGAAGCCCGTTCCGGCGGCCACCCGTCCTTGCTGGAACTGCCCGGCGCCGAAGGGAACGAAGTTCACCAGGAAGCTGCGGCGCTCGACGGTGCGCACCGTGACCTGGCGAGACATCTGCTCGATCTGCCGGCGCTGCTCCTCGGCCTCCCGGGCCAGCGCGGCGCGCTCCTCCGCAGCCCGCTTCGCCGCCGCGTCCGCGGCACGGCGCTCGGCGCGGATGCGATCCAGCTCGGCCGCGAGCGCCGTCCGCTGCTTCTCGACGAAGGCGACGGCGGTCGGCGGATAGACGAACGGGTCGAGCGCGAAGTCCGGGTCGATCCGGAGCAGCGCGGCGATGTGCCGCTGGGCCTGCTCGTTTCGCTTGAGGTTGAAGGCGGCGAGGCCGGCGAGCTTGTGCCACTGCGCCAGCGAGGCGTCGTCCACCGCGCCTCGATCGATGCGACGCTCGGCGCGCTCGAGCACGTCGCGGTAGTGACCGAACTCGAACTCCGACTGCACCGCCGCGAGATCGCTCGCCTCACCCGGAGCGCGCCCCTGCTGGGCGAGCACAGGCGATGCGAAGAGGAGGAGCCAGAGGGCGACGACGCCCCGGCGCCTCATTCGGGCACCAGCCTTCCGGCGACGGTGCGCGTCGTGCCGGGGATCAGCTCCACCGTCGCGTGCACCGGCTGGTAGCCCGGGGCGGTGACCTCGTACTCGACCAGGTGCACGAAGCGCGTGGGCGCGCGGGGCGAGGCGATCTCGAACGGCTGGGCCAGGGAGGCCTCGGCGGGGCGGGTGACCTCCCCGACCCGGACCCGGGCCGAGGGCGGCTCGAACGCGAAGCGCAGCTGCGCCGGCTTGAGCCGCGCAGGGATGGCGAGGGTCTCGGGCTTCCCCGCCAGCACGTCGACCGGGACCACCTGGTCGTCACACCACTGGCAGCTGACGCGCAGCTGGTGGTGCCCGGGCGTGAGGGAGAGCGTGTGGACCGAGAGCGCCTCGGAGCTCTTGCCGCCATCGACCGACAGCCAGCCGTAAGGGCGAACCAGGACCTGGTAACGCACCGGTGCAGGTCGGCTGGCGGCGGGCGTGACGAACGTGGGCGATGGTTCGGTGACCCGGGTGGGCACCGGACCGCCGGCGGGCTCGGGATCGACCACGCGGGGCGCTGGGGCGAGGGTCGCCGAGGGGGTGACGAACGTGGCGCTCGCCCCGACGGCGTCGGGAAGGTGCTCCGTCCGGAGGAAGGCGATGGCGCCGGCGACGATGCCGACGACGGCGGCGCCGCTGCCGGCGACGACCCATGTGCGGCGTCGGGCCCGACCGTGCCGGAGGCTGGTCTGCAGCTTCTCCAGCAGCGCGCGTGCCGCGGGCGCGTCGGGCTCGAGCGCCAGCGCCTGGTCCACCCGGGCCAGCGCGCGCGGGAGCCGGCCGGCGGCCGCCTCCTCCGCGCCCCGGGCGAGGAGCGTGGACACGAGGCGCTGCACGAGCACGGTCCGGGCCCCCTCCGGGTCGGCGAAGAAGGTGGCGAGCAGCGTCTCGGCATCGGTGAGGCCGAGGTCGTCGAGCGGCTCAGCCAGGGCGAGCTCCAGCTGTCGAGCGGTCGCGAAGCGGTTCGATGGCTCATGGGCGAGACAGGTGTCGAGCACGCGTACCAGCGCATCCGAGATCGCCGGGCAGACGCCCCGCGGATCCTCGTACGTCCCGGCCAGGATGCGCTTCAGCGTCGCCGGCGTGCTCGGGGCGGCGAAGGGCAGCGTCCCGGTCCACAGCCAGTAGAGCAGGGTGCCCAGCGAGAAGACGTCGGACTCGGGCGTGGCCGGCTCCCCGTCGATGACCTCCGGAGCCATGTACGCGGGCGAGCCCACCAGCGCTCCGGTGACGGTCATCCGCTCGCCCGGGTCCAGCACCCGCGCGATGCCGAAGTCCATCAGCTTCAGCACACCGTCGTCCCGGACCATCACGTTCTCGGGCTTGAGGTCGCGGTGAATGACCCCCGCCTCGTGCGCGTGTCCGAGCGCCCGGGCGAGCTGCTGGATGACCAGCGCGGCCAGCTCGGGCGGGAAGAGGCGCTCGCGCTCGGCGAAGCACTTGAGCGTCTCGCCCCGGACCAGCTCGGTCACCAGGAATGCGTCCTCGGTGGACGACGGGTCGGCGAAGTCGAAGACCTCGAGGATATTCGGGTGCTGCAGCCGGGCCACCGCCCGGGCCTCACGTGCCAGGCGGGCGCGAGCGTCCTGCTGGCGTGCCAGGTGCGGGTGGAGGACCTTGACCGCGACCTCACGGTGCAGGGAGGTGTCCAGGCCGCGATAGACGACCGACATCCCTCCCGAGCCGAGTGGCTCGAGCAGCCGATATCGCCCCAGGTGCCGGCCCTCGAGGCTCATCCGTGAATGCTTCCTCCGGACCGCAGCAACGCGCGGCTCCCGGGGAACGTTCCGCTGTGTTCCGGGCTGGCAGCGCATGGAGCCATGTCGGTCTCGGACGGCCCCGGGAGAGGCCGATTCAGCCCCTGCCCGGTCCGAGCGTTTCCGGCATCTTACGCGCCGTTCCCCGCGGTTCAACGTCCGGGACGGCACAAAGACAGATGCCGCCCGAAGCGGACTCCGGACGGCATCCATCAGGGCGGCCGCAGTCAGCGAGGAGTTCGTCGGGCGTTCGCCCAGGCTCCTACGCCCGGATCTCGGGAGCGGGCGGCGGCACGACCTCGGGCTTTGGCAGGTCGGGCGTCGAGCCCCCGTCCGGCGTGCCCGGGCGGACCTTGAAGGGGTCCGACTCGAGCGCGTTGCGAAGGACCTCGTCCATCTGGGTGACGAAGATGAACTCGATGTCCTTCCTGGCCTGCTCGGGCACGTCGTTCAGGTCCTTGCGAACCCGCTCGGGGAGGATGACCCGCTTGATGCCTGCGCGGTGGGCGGCGAGCACCTTCTCCTTGATTCCACCCACCGGCAGCACCAGGCCGCGGAGGGTGGCCTCACCGGTCATCGCGGTGTCGCCCCGGACGCGAATTCCGGTCATGAGCGAAGTGAGCGCGGTGAGGATGGTGACGCCCGCCGAGGGACCGTCCTTGGGGATGCTCCCGGCCGGGAAGTGGAGGTGGATGTCCGTCTTCTCCAGGAAGTTGGGCGAGATGCCGAGACCATCCGCCTTGCTGCGGAGATAGCTGAGCGCCGCCTGGGCGGACTCCTTCATCACGTCCCCGAGCTGTCCGGTGAGGGTCATCCCGCCCTTGCCGGCCATCTTGGTCGCCTCGATGAAGAGCAGATCACCGCCGACCGCGGTCCAGGCCAGCCCGGTGGCCACCCCTGGCACCTCGGTGCGCTCGGCGACCTCGGAGTAGAAGGCCTCGGGGCCGAGGATCTCCTTCACCCGGTCCGGGGTGATGATCTGCTTGTCGGTTTTTCCCGCCGCGACCTCCACGGCGACCGCGCGGCAGAGGTCGGCGATGCGCCGCTCGAGGCCGCGCACGCCCGCCTCGCGGGTGTAGCTGGTGATGAGGGTGAGCAGCGCGCCGTCCTCGATGGAGATGTGGTCGGTCGACAGCCCGTGCTCCCGGAGCTGCTTCGGGACCAGGTGGATGCGGGCGATCTGCTGCTTCTCCTCGAAGGTGTAGCCGGAGAGCTCGATGATCTCCATGCGGTCGCGGAGCGGGCCGGGGATGGGGTCGAGCTGGTTGGCGGTGGCGATGAACAGCACCTTCGACAGGTCGAACGCGACGTCCAGGTAGTGGTCCGAGAAGCTGTTGTTCTGCTCCGGATCCAGCACCTCGAGCAGGGCGGCCGACGGGTCGCCGCGGAAGTCCGCGCCCAGCTTGTCGATCTCGTCCAGCATCATGACTGGATTCTTGGTCCCGGCCTTCTTCATGCTCTGGATGAAGCGGCCGGGGAGGGCGCCCACGTAGGTGCGGCGGTGGCCGCGGATCTCCGCCTCGTCTCGCACGCCGCCGAGGGAGAGCCGGACGAACTTCCGGCCCACGCTCTTGGCGATGGACTGCCCGAGCGAGGTCTTCCCCACGCCCGGCGGGCCCACCAGGCAGAGAATGGGACCCTTCATGTCGTTCTTCAGCTTGCGGACGGCCAGGTACTCGAGGATGCGCTTCTTCACCTTCTGGATGCCGTAGTGGTCGGCATCGAGCGTGGCGCGGGCGTTCTCGATGTCGAGGTTGTCCTCGCTGGTCTTGGCCCACGGCAGGTCGGCGATCCAGTCGAGGTACGTGCGGGCCACGGTGTACTCGCTCGAGGCCGCGGGGATGGTCTTGAGGCGGTTGAGCTCCTTGGTGGCGACCTTCTCCACCTCGGGCGGCAGGCCGGCCTTCTTCAGCCGTTCCTGGAGCTCGTCCAGCTCCTCTTCCTCCTCGCCCATCTCGCCGAGCTCTTCCTTGATCGCCTTGAGCTGCTGGCGCAGGTAGTACTCGCGCTGGGTCTTCGACATCTCGCCCTTCACCGCGGAGTCGATCTTGTTGGAGAGCTTGAGGATCTCCCGCTTCCGGTTGAGCAGCTCGAGGACGAGCTTCATCCTCGCCTTGAGGTCCACGGTCTCGAGGACCGCCTGCTTCTCCTCGATGGGCACGTCCACGTTGGCGGCGATGAGGTCCGCCAGGTGACCGGGGTGGGTGATGGACTCCACCAGCTCGGTCGCTGCCGCCGGGAGCTCCGGCATCAGCTCGATGACCTCGCGGGCGAGCTTCTTGAGGTTGATGCCCAGCGCCTCCACCTCGACGTTCTCGGCCGAGGTCTTGTCGTCTGCGGGCTCGATGCGCGCCTTGAGGTAGGGGCTCTCCTGCACCAGGTCCAGCACCCGGAAGCGGGCCAGCCCCTGGACGACGAGCGAGTAGTTGTCCTCGCCCATCTTCAGGAGCTTCACGATGCGGGCGACAGTCCCCATCGCGTAGAGGTCACTCGCCCCCGGATCCTCTTCCTCGGCCCGCCGCTGGGTGACCACGCCGATCAGCTGGTCGTCACGCACCGCGTCCTTGATCAGCGCGATGGTCTTCTGGCGACCCACGGCCAGGGGTAGGACACCACCCGGGAAGAACACCGAGTTCCGAAGTGGCAGGATGGGCAGGACCTGTGGGATGTCGTCCTTGTTGATCAGGGCCGGGGGAGGACCCATGGCCGAGGTCATCGCGGTGGCGGACTGGCCGCCCTTCTTCTTCTCGTCGACCGACATGAAAAGTCGCGCTCCGTTCAGGTGCGTCGGAAACTGCGGCGCCTCGTCTCGTCCCGTACTGCCTGGAACAGAGGCTAGCAATCAAAAGTCCTTCGTAGGGAAACGGCGGAAATGCAGCGTCTGAGGCTTACCGATACGGCAGAACCTGACGCCGTCAAGCGACGGGGGGCCCTGGTCTGCCTCGGAGTGGCTGGAATCGTCGGGACGCTCGCAGGGTGCACGTGCGAGGCGCCGCCGGACAGGGCCGGGTCCACCGTGCCGCGGAGCTGCGCCTATGACGCGCCGCTCTTCGAGCCGGTCGAGACCGACATCCTGTTCGTCGTGGACGATAGCAACTCGATGAGCGAGGAGCAGGCGGGGGTCGCCCGGGAGCTTCCCACCTTCGTCGAGGTGCTCCAGGCCGGCGCTGGCGTGAAGCAGAACCTCCGGGTCGGGCTGATCAGCACCTCCGTCTACTCCGCCTACTCGGCGCGCCCCGGCCAGCTGTTCCTCACCCGCTATGATCAGGGTGGCTGGCTGGTGCCGTTCTCCATGGTGGATGGCGGCGTCCCCGATGGTGCGCGCTTCCTGACGGATCCGGACCCGGGCATCGTTCCGCGGCTCTCGGCGTCCATCCTCGGGCTGGGCATCAACGGGTCGTTCCAGGAGACGCCCTTCGAGGCCGCGCGCATCGCCCTGACCGGCACCGGGTTCTGGACCACGCTTCCGGACGGGGGCAATCCCAACGCTGGCTTCCTCCGCCCCGGCGCACGCTTGCTCGTGGTCGCGGTGAGCGACGAGGACGACTGCAGTGAGATGGACTTCCGCTCGCCGAAGGTCTTCTACACCGACGCCGAGGGGCAGGACTTCTGCACCCTGCACGAAGATCTCCTGACGCCGGTCGGGGACTACGTGACCGCGTTCACCCGGCTCGACGGCGGCAACGGCCGCCCCCGCGAGGTGCTCTGGGGCGCGATCGCGCCGGTTGCCCGCTCGAACAAGGTGGCCCAGGGCGTCCAGGGCGCGCTCGGGGACGGAGGTCCGGTCATCCAGAACGTGGATTGCCCGACGAGCGGGGGCCCCGGATACCGGCACCGGGCGATGGCGCTGGCGTTCGATTCGTCCCTGACCAACCTCGACTCGGTGTGCGCGCCGGACTACCACCAGAGCCTGGTCTCCATTGCCCAGGTGGCCTCGGTCTCGCAGACCCTGGTCCTGACGCAGGGGGTGCCGGATCCGCGGCTCCTCGCCATCGACATCACCCGCGCGGGTGGAGCGGTGCAGCGCTGCACCCTGGCGAACGGCGGCATCGTCTACGTGCCGGCAGACTCGACGCAGAAGGCGGCGGTGAGATTCCAGCCTGGCTGCCTGCGCCGTCCGAGCGACACCCGGGTCGAGGTCACGCTGCTCTGCGCGGGCTGACCTCCCTCCACCACCGCGCGCCGTCAGTGGCCCGTGCATACTGAACGGGCGTATAGAGCGGCGGCAGGAGGCTGTGCGCGTGGCCGAGGCGTCGGCAGCCGGGGCAGACCCTGCAGTGCTCGAGCGGCTCCGGGAGCGGATCCGGACGCTGCAGGCCGCGCCGCGCCAGCTGCTCTCGGTGCTCCGGACCGGCCTGGCCCCCGTGGACGGAGTTCTCCCCGGGGGCGGCTTTCCGCTGGGGCAGGTGGTCGAGCTCTGGGGAGAGCCGGCGTCGGGCCGGGCCCGGCTCGCCTTCCGTGCCATCGCCGAGGCCCATCGGGCGCTGCGGCTCGCCGCATGGGTCGATGGACCGCGCATGCTGTATCCGCCCGCGCTCCCGCCGCTCGGCGTGCAGCTCGATCAGCTCCTCGTCGTACGCCCCCCCGAGGCAAGGCAGCTCGCCTGGAGCGCGCTGCAGCTGCTCCGGAGCGGCGCCTTCGCCGCCGTGGGGCTCGACCTCACCCACACCGGCGTCCGCCTGTCACCGCCCGAGTCCCGGCGGCTGGTCGACGCCGCCACCCGGAGTGGTGGGCTGCTTCTCCTGTTGACCCCCGCGGAGGCGCCGGCCGACGGCACGCTGCGACTTCACGTCATGGCCAGCGGCGCGCGCGGGCTGCGGCTGGAGGTGGTCCGGAGCCGGCAGGGCGGCACGGCGCGCGTGGTGGACGTGCCCTGGGAGCTGCTCACGCCCGGCGCTCCGTCCGACCTCGGCGCCGGGAGCCGGGGCCTCGACGCGCCGCCGGTGCCCACCGAGCCCTCCCTGCCGTTCCGGCGCGTGCGCGCCTCTGACCTGCGCAACGGCCTCATCGGCATCCAGGGGCAGCGGCCGGGCAGGGATCTCCCGCTCCCATCGTTCGCCCAGGCGCTGGGGGTCGCACCGTGAGCCAGCGCGTGGCGTACGTGCACCTGCCGCGCTTCCCGGTGCAGCGCCGGGTGCTCGAGGAGCCGGCGCTCGCCAGTCAGCCGCTGGCGCTGGTGCACGACGCGAAGGGGACGCTGCGGGTGGCCTTCGCCTCGGGCGCGGCACAGCGCGAGGGCATCCGCACCGGGATGACGCTCACCGCGGCACGGGCGCTGGTGCCGGCGCTGCGCGACGGCCGGGTCGACGCGGTGGCCGAGGTGCAGGCGCTCTCCTCGCTCGCCGAGACGTTCCTTCGCTTCTCGCCGGCGTTCATGCCCTCGCCGCCGGACGGGCTATGGCTGGACGCCTCGGCGGCCTCGCTCTTCGGCGGCGAGCTGGGGCTGGTGGACCGGTTGGAGGCGCAGGCCCGCGCGGCGGGTTTCCGGGCGCGGGTGGTGCTCGCCTCCGAGCTCTTCACCGCGCGCGCGCTGGCGCGCTTCGGCGCCGGGACCCGCGTCTGCGTCGATCCCGGGGACTCCGAGCGTGCCCTCGCCGGCCTTCCGTTGCAGGCGCTCGAGGACGCGCCCGACGTCGTCGCCTCTCTGCGGGCGCTCGGGCTGTCGACGCTCGGGGAGCTCGGGGCGCTCCTGCCGACCCAGGTCATCGCCCGGCTCGGCGCACAGGGGCTCCGCGCCCAGCGGCGGGTCCGGGGGCAGGACGGGTCCCGGCTGCTCCCGGCGGCGCTGCCCGAGGTGGTCGAGGAGGTGCGGACGCTCGAGGCGCCGGTCGAGTCGCTCGAGCCGTTGCTGTTCTCGCTCAAGTCCTCGCTGGACCAGCTGTCTGCGCGGCTCCGTGGACGGCAGCGCGCGGCGGTGCGGCTGACGCTCACCCTGGTCCTCGAGCCCACCGGCCCGTTCGCGGTGCCGCTCGCGCTGGCCCGGCCCACGACGGACCCGAAGCTGCTGCTGGACCTGGTGCGCCACCGGCTCGAGTCGGTCCGGCTCGACGCGCCGGTGGCCACGCTCATCCTCACCGTGAACGAGTCCTGCGACGACCGGGGGCAGCAAGGCGTGCTCGGTGATGCGCCTGCGGGCGACGCCGCGCTGGAGACGGTGCTGGCACGACTGGCCACGGCGCTCGGGCCCGAGGCGCTGGGCAGTCCCGTGCTGGCGGATGACCACCGGCCCGAGGCGGCGCACGCGCCGGGTCCGTTCCGTCCTCCCCGGCGCGAGCCCGGCATGTTCGCCGAGGCCCGCCGTGCCCTCGCCGTCGAGGCTCCACTTCCGCCCGACTGGCAGCTGGAGCGGCCGGTCCGCCTCCTCGCCGGGGAGGGCGAGCCCATCGACGTCGAGCTGGACCGGCTCGGGGCGCTCCGGTCGGCGCGCGTGCTCGGGCGACGCCGGGCGGTGCTGGCCATCGCGGGGCCGGAGCGGCTCGGCGGGCAGTGGTGGAGCGAGGCGCCGTTCCAGCGCGACTACTACCGCGTTCATCTCGAGGGGCTCGGACCGGCCTGGCTGTACCGGCGGGCGGGGGAGGGACGGTTCTATCTGCACGGGCTCTTCGACTAGGAGGACGCACGGCCATGGCGCGACCGCTCGATCTCTCCACCGTCCCCGTCCGTGAAGGTTCGACCTGCCCGGCTCCCTTCGATGCGCCCTGCCGCAGCCGCCGTCGTCAGCGCCGCCGAGTACCCGGACATCGATCTCCGGTCCCGGCCCGAGGGCTTCGTCCATCGGGACGGGCACACCGTACCCTTGAGGGCAAGCGCACGCTGGCCCACATTCGCCGAGTTCCGCGCCATCGACAGGCGCGTTCATAGGACGCTCGTTTCATGCATCCGGTGAAGGGCGCGGTAATGTTCCGGCTCGCCTTGCCCGTAGAACGCTCACGCCCCGCTGCTGCCTCGCGACCCGAGAGCCTGGTCGAGCCGGCGAACGCCCCCCCGCATGGCGCGGCGGCCGGTCGTGCGTTCGGGCTTGCGGAAGTCCACGCCGTGGCGTCCGGCACGGGCCTGGACCCAGGCCTGGTCCGGCCGGACTTGCGCGCGCTCGACGACGGTCCAGGTCAGGGACTCGGCGCTGCCCTGGCCGGGGCGCCGCTCCGGCGGGTGATCGAACGGGAGGTGGACGGCGAGGTCGGCGGCGAGAGCCAGGAACGACTCTCGCAGGAGATCCGGAACGTCCTCTCGTCCACGAGGGCGGGGAGCCACTGGGTGCTCCCTGGCGGCATCTCCAGCATCGGCCGGAGCCTCACGCTCTCCGGCTTCACCGGCACGAGCTCGCTCGAGGTCGACGTCGCGCCCCGGGAGGGGAAGACGCTCATCCGCCTCAGCTCCGACCGCTCGCAGCTCGCAGGCGGGCTGTTCGGAGGCATCGTGGGTGGGGTGGGCGGCGGCTTCGGCGCGAACGTGGGCTGGATGATCCCCACGCTCCTGCACCTCCCGGCCGCCGCCGGGCTGTTGGGGGCTGCGCTGGTGGTGCTCGGCGCGTATCTGCTGGCCCGAGGCATCTTCGTCACGAACGCCCGCAGCCTCGACCGCAAGCTCGACGCGCTCGCCGACCGCCTCGAGGCCGTGGCGCGGCAGACGACGGAGCGGCGGTCGATGCCCTCCGCCATTCGCTGAGCCATTGCGCCGCGAGCGCGGGGGCGACATGCATCGGGGTGAATGTTCCCGGTTGCTTCAGCGCAGCCGCTCGCGCGCGTACGTCTCGTCTCGTCGGACCCGCTGGTCCGTGCGGGGCTGATCGGGCTCCTGGCCGGCTCAGGGACTGGCGTGACGGTCGAGGTCGGCGCGGCGGTGGACGCGGTGGTCTGGGACACGGCGAGCGCCCCGCCTCCTCCGCCGGAGCCGGGAGGGGCGCCCGTGCTGGCGCTGGTGCACGGTGAGCAGGACGCCCGCGCTGCGCTCTTGGACGGGGCGGACGGCGTGGTGCTCCGCACCACGGACGCGGCCACGCTCCAGGCGGCCCTCGTCGCGATCTCACGAGGCCTGGTGGTGCTCGAGCATGGCTTCGGCTCACTCCGGCCGGCGCCTGGAAGTCGTGCCGGAGCGAGCGCCGAGGCATTCACTCCGCGCGAGCGCGAGGTCCTGGCGCTGCTCGCCCGCGGTCTGTCGAATCGTGACATCGCCGACGCGCTGGAGATCAGCGGGCACACGGCGAAGTTTCACGTGAACTCCATTCTCCAGAAGCTCGGCGTGGAGCGGCGAACCGAGGCGGTGGTGCGGGCCGCGCGAATGGGGCTCGTCACTCTCTGAAGGGAGCCACGGCTGCCCGCGCTGGACTCACGCGGTCCTGCACGCGTGCCCCGAGGGAAGGCGGCCCACCCGGACTCGAGGACGTGCCACGTCCCGGGCGGCCTGCGCGATCTTCGAGCGCTCCGGAGTGGGGACAGCGAAGTGCACCGGTTGCTTTCGGGGGCCGCCGGGGCGACCGGTGCCGGGCGACGAGAGGCTATAGCCAGAACTCATTCCCGGAGTGAAGGCCGCCGACCAGGTTCCAGTGGTTTACAAGCGTCGGTCACGTACTCGGTGTCCAGGTTCTTGCTATAGCCTCTGGACGCCGGGGGCACCGCCCGGGGGAGGCCCTTCCCCTTCCGACACGGCCGCGCCCGGGCATCCGGGGAGGGGGCCAC
>Ga0208851_1000577_pt1 | contig 15280 bp, 15 predicted proteins | sample NGESurshal092012_FD_184481 | JGI IMG/M metagenome (GOLD analysis project Ga0208851, IMG submission 184481) | Arctic peat soil microbial communities from Barrow, Alaska - NGEE Surface sample 415-2 shallow-092012 (SPAdes) | ecosystem: Environmental > Terrestrial > Soil > Wetlands > Peat ... | reverse complement strand
CCTCAGGCCACCACATCGGCCGCGACGTCCGACACGCGCGCGGCGAGCGTGGAGATCATCTCCTCCTCGCGCAACAGGCCCCCTCCCACGGTTCGGCACCCGTGCTCGGTCGCGCTCGTCGTGACGACGTCGAGCAGCCGGCCCGGGGCGAGCAGCCACGGGACCACCGCCGCCCCACCGGGCCGGGTGGCGTCGGCGACGCGGCGCCCCGGCCCCGTCGCATACGCCGGCACCGCGGGAACTCGCGTGCGGGCCGACGCCGCGGCCACGGCGGCCGCGAACGCGCGTCGCTCGTCGTCGACCCTGGTCCCGGCCGCGACGACGACCGCGGGGCCGTCGCACCGGCGCAGCAGGTCGTCGAGCACCGGGCCCGGGTGGCCGACCGGCTGGAGCAGCACGACGTCACGATGCAGCGCCGCGACGGCGGCCGGCACGTCGACCCGAGCGTGGTAGGCCGTCGACAGCAGCAGCGGCAGGACGACGACGCGGCGCTCGCCGTCGAGGTCGGCGACCGCGTGCGAGAGGTCTCGCGCGTCGTGGTCGAGGAACGCCGCGCTGACCGGTGAAGCAAGGCGCGCCCCGACGGCCGACGCGGCGTCGCGCACCGACTGCTGGGAGCGCGGGTCGGGCGACCCGTGGGCGAGCAGGACGACCGCGGTCACGGTCGCTCCGGCGCGAACGCTCCGAGCTGTGTGCGCATCGTGACCACGTCACCCACGACCAGGACCGCGGGCGACCCGACGGCGCGCGCCTCCGCGAGGTCTGCGATGTCGGCGAGGGTACCGACGGTCGTGCGCTGGCGCGGCGTCCAGCCACCCTCGACGATCGCCACCGGGGTCGACGCGGCGCGACCCGCCGTGACGAGCGCGGCCGCAGAGTCGCGCAGCAGGCGGACACCCATGAGCAGCGCGAGCGTGGTCGTGGTCGGGTGCTCCGACGCGGCCAGCTCGACCGCGCCCACGCCGTCGTGCGCCGAGACCAGCGCGAACGACGACGCGATCCCCCGGTGCGTGACGGGGATCCCCGCAGCCGCGGGGACCGACACGGCGGAGGTCACGCCCGGCACCACCTCGACCGGGACGCCGGCCGCGTGGCAGGCAAGCGCCTCCTCGCCTCCGCGGCCCAGGACGAACGGGTCGCCGCCCTTGAGCCGGACGACGTCGTAGCCCTGCAGCGCCCGCTCGACCAGCACCGCGTTGATCTGGTCCTGGGTGAGCTGGTGGTGCCCGGGGGTCTTGCCGCAGTCGATCACCTCGACGTCGTCGGCCAGTCGCTCGAGCAGGCCGCGAGGTGCGAGCCGGTCGACGACCACGACGTCGGCGGTGGCGAGAAGGCGACGGCCGCGGACCGTGATGAGTCCGTCGTCGCCGGGACCGCCGCCGACGAGGTGCACGGTTCCCGGCCCCTCACGTCGACGGCTCCGGGTCGCTCGCACCGGGAGCTCGCCGGTGTGCTCGTCGGTCTGCGGCCGGACGACGTACTGCACCGGGAACCGGAACGGCTCGAGGGCGGGGTCCTCGCCGACCGGCACGGCCTCGAGGTGCTCGTACTGGTCGGCGAGGTCGCCGATGCGGTGCAGCACCGTGCCGCTGACCCGCCCGACGGTCGGCGCGGCACCGACGTACTTGCGGCCGTCGCTCTGGTCGTGGACACCGACGTGGTCGCGCCGCCAGGCGTACGCCGCAGGGGCGGGTCCGTCGAGCAGCGGCCGCTTCAGGTACTGCGTCTCGATCACCTCGCGCACCTTCGCCGCGCCCCAGTCGTTCACGAGGAACTTGAGCCGGGCACGGGTGCGCAGCCGTCGGTAGCCATAGTCGCGGAAGACCGAGATGACCGCCTCGTAGACGTCGGGCACCTCGTCGAGCGGGACCCACGCCCGAGCCGCTGCGCGAGCATCGGGTTGGTCGACAGGCCGCCGCCGACCCAGACGTCGAACCCGGGGCCGTGGTCGGGGTGGACCACGCCGACGAACCAGACGTCGTTGATCTCGTGGGCGACGTCGTGGCGCGGCGAGCCGGACACGGCGGACTTGAACTTGCGCGGCAGGTTCGAGAAGCGCGGGTCGCCGATGCAGCGGCGCACGATCTCGCGGACCGCGGGCGTGCCGTCGATGATTTCGTCGGCCGCGACGCCGGCCACCGGGGAGCCGAGCACGACGCGCGGGGTGTCGCCGCAGGCCTCGTTGGTCGTGAGACCGACGGACTCGAGGCGCTGCCAGATCGCCGGGACGTCCTCGATCCGGATCCAGTGCAGCTGCACGTTCTGCCGGTCGGTGATGTCGGCGGTGTCGCGCGCGTAGGTCTGCGACACGTCCGCGATGGCGCGCAGCTGGTCGGGGGTGAGGATTCCGCCGTCGCTGCGAACGCGGAGCATGAAGTACTCGTCGTCGAGCTCGTGCGGCTCGAGGGAGGCGGTGCGACCGCCGTCGATCCCGGGCCTGCGCTGGGTGTAGAGACCCCACCAGCGCATCCGACCGCGCAGGTCGCTGCGATCGATCGACGCGAAACCGTTGTGCGAGTAGACGTTCTCGATGCGCGCGCGGACGTTGAGGCCGTCGTCGTCCTTCTTGAACCGCTCGTTGGGGTTCAGCGGCTCGGTGTAGCCCAGCGCCCACTGACCCTCGCCCTTGGGCGGTCGGGCGTTCGGGCGCGGTGCGACGGTGCTGGGCTCGGGGGCCACGGGGTCGTCTCCTCAGGGGAGGACGCACGAGCCACCAGGGTGAGGAGCGCACGACGACGTCGGCGAACGCGGGTGCCCGGGCGGCGCCGTTCGTCGGGGTGCTGCTGGATGCAGGGACGTCGGGTCAGCCGCAGCGGCGACACAACGCGCTGTTCACTCGCATGTGGTCGACGTGACGTCGAACCACGAGGCGGGTGTGCGCGGACATGGGTAGAGACTGAGGGTCACCTCACCCCGGGGGCAATTGGGTCCCACCATGCGAGACGTGTGACCGGATGCCGGACTACCTGCGAAGAGTTCGCGGTGACCGCGCCGCGGTGGCCGAGGTGTCCTGCGGGTCCTGCGACACGCTCCGAGGAGGCCGGTCACGGCGCGTGGACACGGGCGATAGCGTCGCGGCCATGACGACACCTGGGATCCCCGGCATCGACGCCGGCTCCGTCACCCCTGTCCCGATCGACGGCGAGCTGGTCACGGGCTCCGCCTCGACCGAGGTGCGTGCCCCGTACGACGGCACCCTGCTCGGTTCCATCCCGGCGCTCGGCGCTGCCGAGGTCGACCGTGCGGTCGTCGCAGCCAAGAAGGCGCTGCACGAGTCACCGCTTCCGCAGTGGAGGCGCGCGGAGATCCTCGACAACGCGGCGCTGCTGCTCGCCGAACGCGAGGAGGACTTCGCCCGCTGCATCGCGCAGGAGGCGGCCAAGCCGATCCGCACCGCGCGCGGCGAGGCCCAGCGCGCGGTGTCGACGCTGCAGTTCTCCGCCGCGGTGGCGCGGTCGCTGGCCGGGGAGGTCGTGCCGCTCGAGGCGTCGTCCGCCGGCGAGGGCAAGCTCGGCTTCATCCTGCGGGTGCCGGTGGGCGTGGTGGGTGCCATCGCGCCGTTCAACTTCCCGCTCAACCTCGTCGCGCACAAGCTCGGCCCGGCTATCGCGGCCGGGTGCCCTGTCGTGCTCAAGCCGGCGTCGCAGACGCCGTTCTCCTCGATCCTGCTGGCGCGGGTGCTCTTCGAGGCCGGGCTGCCCGAGGGCTACCTCCACGTCGTCACCGGCGGCGGGTCGACCGTCGGGAACGCGCTCGTCGACCACGACGACGTCGCGCTGATCACCTTCACGGGCTCCCCGGAGGTCGGCTGGGGGATCCGTGCGCGGGCGCCGCGCAAGCGGGTCGGCCTCGAGCTCGGCAACAACGCGCCGCTCATCATCGAGGGCGACGGCGACTGGCGGACCGCTGCGGCGAAGGTCAAGGTCGCGGGCTACGCCCACGCGGGCCAGTCGTGCATCTCGACCCAGCGCATCTTCGTGCACTCCTCCATCGCCGACGACTTCGTGCGCGAGCTCACCGCAGCGGTGAAGTCCATCGTGGTCGGCGACCCGCTCGACGAGGCCACCGACGTGTCCGCGCTCATCAGCACCGGCGAGCGGGACCGCGTCGCGGGCTGGGTGCGCGAGGCGGCCGAGGAGGGTGCGGTCGTCGCGGCCGGTGGCGAGATCGGTGCCGACGGCGTCCTGCGTCCCACGCTGGTCGTGGACGCGACGCCCGAGATGAAGGTGTGCTCCCAGGAGGTCTTCGGCCCGGTCGTCGCCGTGACCCGCTACGAGGACTTCGACGACGCGCTGCGGATGGCCAACGACACCCGATACGGGCTGCAGGCCGGCGTGTTCACCTCCGACGTCACCAAGGCACTCAAGGCCGCCCGGACGCTCGACTTCGGCGGCGTCCTGATCAACGAGGTCCCGACGTGGCGCGCCGACCAGCAGCCCTACGGCGGCCTGCGCGACAGCGGCAACACCAAGGAAGGACCCGCCTGGTCCGTCCGCGAGATGACCGAGGAACGCCTCATCATCCTCAATGGGTGAGCGCGCGAGACCCTCGGGCGTCAGGCGAGCCGGTCGGGTGGATCAGGCGGCGTGCGGCGTGCCCCACCTGCCGGCGAAGGCGATGTCGGCCAGCGGCTTGCGCTCGCGGGGCGCGGTCTCCCGCTCGGCCGCCCAGGCCGGGAGCGCCTCGGGGTCGCCGAGGCGGCCCACGGCGAGCACGACCACGGTCCGGTACTGCGGCGGTATGCCGAACTCCGCGCTGATCTGCGCGGCGTCGAAGCCGCCCATCTGGTGCACGTGCAGGCCGCGGGCGGCCGCCTCGACGGTCAGCTGCGACACCGCGAGGCCGAGCTCGTAGGGCGCGATCTCGCGCGCCGAGCCGTCCTCGTGCTCGACCTCGACGACCGCGGCGACGAGCACCGGGGCGGCGGAGGCCCACAGCTGGTTGAACTCGGCGAGCGCGTCGTAGATGCCCTTGTACGTCGAGTCGGCGCCCTCGGTGCCCTGCCGCCCGACGAGGAAGCGCCAGGGCTGGTAGTTGTTGGCGCTCGGCGCCCAGCGGGCGGCCTCGAGCAGGGCGGTCACGTCGGAGTCCTCGAGCGGGGTGCGGTCGAACGCGCGGGGCGACCACCGGTCGGCGAGCAGCGGGTGGAGGTCGACCTCGGTCGACGCGGTGCGGGGGGCGACGACGGTGCTGGACATGGGCTTCTCCTCGGATCAGGTAGTTGACTGTTCAACAACGCGAGGTCGGAGGTATTCCGCGACGTGCGGCGGTCGTGAGACGTGACGTGGGGCACCGTTTCGACCGGGTGGGCCACGGGCAGGTTCGAACCAGGGTGACGCTGCGTCCCCGCCCGTCTCTCCCACCGAGGTCGCCATGTCCAGCACCATGACTCCCGTCGCCGCGCCCGCGGCGTGCACCTGCGGCGCCGTCGTCCGCACCTGGTCGTCGAACCCGAGCGACCGCGGCCGCCGGCTCGTGCACCTCGACCGGGCCGTCGGCTCCGGCCAGGTGACCGTCGCCGAGGCCGCCGAGCGCCGCGTGGAGCTGCTCGCCCGCTGAGCGCCGTCGGCGTGTCCTGCGCCGGATCGGCCGCCGACGGCGCCACGCTGATGGGGTCGAACGGCAGCCCCCGGGCTGCGGGGAAGCGGTCGGCGCGAGCACCCGACGGGTGTCTCGCTGCCGCATGCCGTCCCGTGGAGTGCCCGTGCCCCTCGACACCGACGCCCTCGTCGCGCTGAGCGACCTCGCGGCACGTCCTTCCGGTGCACGCCCGTCCGGCGCGGGCGGCGCTGTCCCGTCCCGTCCCCCGGCCCCGCGCCGCGACGGGGACGACCCGGCCGAGAGCCGACCGAGGTCCGGGCCGGCAGTCGCGCCCGCGGCCGCGATCTTCCGGCGTCGCGTGGCCCTGCTCGCGGCGGGGTCGGCCATCGCCGGGCTCGTGCTCGGCGTGCTGCTCCCCGCCCCCGGGCCCGCGACGACGGTCCAGACGGCTGCCGCGCCGCACCGCTCCGCCGTCGTGGCAGCGCCCGCGCTCCTCCTGGCCGCGTCGGCCTCGCCGTTCGCCGCCGTCCCGGTCCGCGCGGCGACGCCCACGGGGCTCACGGGGACCGCGGCGACCCGCACGCCCGCGCGAGCGCAGCGGACCACCCCGACCGTCGCGGCCGCAGCCACGGCCGTCGCCCGGCCCGTCGCCCCGGCGCGGTCGACCACCTCCCGGGTCGTCGCTGCCGCCGCCCTGCTCGTCGGCGTCGCCGGCTCGCCCTCGACGTACGTGCCCAGCCGTCCGCTTCCCGCACGCAGCGGTGCGGGCCGTCGCATCGTCTACGCCGAGACCGCCGCCCATCTCTGGGTGGTCGGCGACGACGGAGCGGTGCTCCGGGACTACGCCGTGACGGGTCGGGTGGGTCGGCCGAAGCCCTCGGTCTACCACGTCTACTCGAAGTCCACGGTCGCGACGAACCCGGGTGAGAAGCTCCGGTTCGAGTACATGGTGCGGTTCGCCGTCGGGCTCACGGGGGCGCGCATCGGCTTCCACACGATCCCGCGCTACGTCGGCGGAGCGCCGATCCAGTCGGAGAGCCAGCTCGGTCGAGCCATCGGGTCCGGAGGGTGCGTCCGGCAGTCCCGGGCCGACGCCGTGTGGCTCTACGGCTGGTCGCGGGTCGGCGACGAGGTGGTCGTCCTGCGCTGAGCCGTACACTGGGGGCTGCGCGCCGCTGGCCCGCCCCCCACTGTGCCGCCGGAAGGACCCCGAACGTGACCCGAGCACGCGCCCTGTGCGCCGTGGTCCGGCTCCCGCTCCTGCTCGGCGCCTCGGTCGCCCTGGCGGTCGGTCTGCTCGCCGCCCCCGCGGGAGCGGCGACAGTCGCACCGACCCCGACGCCGGTCCCCACGGCTCCGGCCCCGCGACCCGCGCCGCCCGCGCAGCCGATCCCGACTGCGGCCTTCCACGTCACCGTCACTCCGGCCGCCGGCACCGTCATCGGGGTCGCCTACCCGATCACGGCGAAGTTCAGCGTCCCCGTGGTCGACCGGGCGGCCGCCGAGCACCGCATGCACGTCTACGTCAACGGGTTGTTCTCCAACGGTGCGTGGTACTGGCGCAACAGCACCACCGCGATGTTCCGCCTCCCCGGATTCTGGCCGGGTCACGCGACGATCGAGGTGCGGCTTACCCTCGCCGGCGTGGAGGTCGCGCACAGCCCGACCCTGAGCTACGTCGGTGACGCGTCGACGTCGCGCACGCACACGCTGCGCACCGCCCGCTCCCTCATCGCCATGGTCGACGGCGTCAAGGACCGCTTCACCGTCGTCATCGACGGCAAGCCGGTGAAGGTCTTCCGGACGTCCTTGGGCAAGAAGGGTTTCGAGACCCGGTCCGGAATCAAGGCCGTGATGGAGAAGGACGCACTGCGCCACATGACCAGCGTCGCCGCCGGCATCACGGACCCGAAGGACCAGTACGACCTGCAGGTTCCCTGGGCGGTGCGCATCACGCCGACCGGCGAGTTCGTGCACGGTGCGCCGTGGGCCACCGCGAGGTTGGGCCGCTACAACGGGTCGCACGGCTGCACGAACCTGACGACGTCGGACTCGCAGTGGTTCTTCGACCACGTGATTCCGGGCGACGCGGTGGTGACGACCGGCACGCCGCGCGCGATGGAGTTCTGGAACGGCCTCGGTGCGCCGTACAACATGCCCTGGGCCCAGTGGCTCGCACACAGCTCGACCAAGGGCAAGCCCTAGTCCCGACGGCGCTCAGGCGTCCGCCGACCCGCGCGGCACCCGCACGGTGAGGGCTCCCGGTCGAACCCGGGCCTGGATAGTGCGGCCCTCGCCGACGAGGTCGCCGTCGACCTGACGCGGCTGCGGCTCGGCCGCCACGATCCACGCGCTCGAGCCCTGCAGGTGGAACCGTGAGGTGTCCTCGACACCGCGGCGCGCGATGATGCGCGCTCCCGTTCGTACCCAGTCGACCGGACGGCCGAGCGGCAGCACGATCACGTGCAGCTGCCCGTCGGCGACCTCGGCCTCGGGCGCGACGTCCATCCCGGCGAGCAGGCCGCCGGCGTTGGCCACCAGGACGCTGCGCGCAGAGAACCACCGGGGCGCTCCGCCGTCGACCGCGACGCCCACCCGCATCTTCTTGTGCCGCAAGGCACGAACGGTGTTGAGGACGTACGCCGACGGCCCGATGGCGCTCTTGAGCTCCTCGGACGCGTCGATGAGCACCGCGTCCATGCCCAGGCCGGTGATCACGGTGCTGGTCGTCACGGACCCGCCCAGGCCGATCTCGAGGACGTCGATGCGACGATCGGCACCCTCGAACGCCACGGTCGCCGCGTCCCCCAGCGAGAGCGGGATGCCGAGGTTGCGCGCCAGGAGGTTGCCCGTCCCGGCGGGCACGACGCCGAGCGGTACGCCGGAGTCCGCGAGCCCTTCCGCGATCGCGCGCACCGTGCCGTCGCCGCCCCAGGCGAGCACGAGGTCGGCGCCCGCGGCGACGGCGTCGCGCGCCTGCTCGGTCCCGTGCGAGTCCGGCGTGGTCGTCACGACGTGCGGAGTCGGGACGCCCGCGGCATGGGCCCAGCGGGACAGGCGGTCGGTCGCCGCGTCGAGCCCGCCGGACTTGAGCGGATGGACGATCGCGACGCACTCGCCGGTCACTGCGGGACGCCGGAGACCGTGAGGTTGCCCTGGTCGTCGTCCTGATGGACCTCCACGTCGAGCTGGTTGCCGTCGTCGGTCGTCACCGAGCAGGTGAACGTCGTCCCCGCCTCGATGTCGACCGAGTCGGGGCAGTCGACCGTGGCCACCAGGCCGGTGCGTTGCGCGACCCGGTGCGCGATGTCGTTCTCGACCGCTGCCATGTCGAGCTTGCTTCGCGAGGAGAGCGAGCCGAGCGCGGCGACGGACCCGGCGACCAGGGCGATCGCCACCACGATTGCGCCGACCACGAGCCACAACGGGCGCATCGACCGGCGGGGGACCGCGTCGTCGCCCTGGTCTGGCGCGCCGGCCACGGGGGCGAGGGCCGGCTCGAAGGCCCAGGGCGACGAGGCGGACGGCGGGGCCGACGTGACGACGGGCGTCACTGGTGCCGCGGAGACCGGGGTCGCCGACGCCCACGGGCTCGCGCGCACGTCATCGGTCCACGTGATGCCCGTCCACCAGCGCAGGCCGTCGCCCCCGGCGGGATCGGGGTACCAGCCCGCGGCAGGAGTGGTCGGCACGGTCACGGGTCGAAAATAGCGCGCGCGAGCGCAGCCCGGATGCGCCGTGCCGACCTCACGCCGCTCAGACGGTGGTGAGCCGGTGGTCCGCGGCAGCGCGCTCGCAGTCGCGCACCGTGTGGAAGCCCGACTCGAAGCCGCAGTCGTGACAGACCGCGATCGAGGCGCTCCCGAGGTGGACGACCTCGACGCTGTGCGGACGGCAGCATGACCTCGAGTGCGCGTGGTCGCGCCGGTGGACCGCCGCGAGCATCGCCCGCACGATCGGCTCCGGGCTGTTCGGTGTCATGACACTCGTATCGGACCGGTCGGAGGTGTACCTGAGCGCTCCGCAGCAGTTCGAGGTGACGAATTCCCGGTGACCGCACGGCGTACGGGGCACGTCGGTGCCGGTACCGTTCGCGCCATGGCTCCCGTCGCGCGCCGCCGCCCCTCGCGAGGACCGAGGCGTTCCGGGCCGCCGGGCGGCACCGGCCCGGACGCGGCCCGGCTGCGTCACCAGCCCCCGCTGGACGTGCTGATGTGCGAGCTCGTGCGCATCGGCGAGACGGGTGACGCGTTCCGCGTCGAGGGAGTTGTGGGCTACCTGCTCGGGCTGCTCGACGTGCGCGGACCGGGTACGGACCGTTCCTTCGCCGCCTTCTGCCGAGACGCGCTGGCCGATCCGCGTGCCGCCACGTCGTTGCTGGGCCTGCAGTCGGTGGTGTGTCTCGCGACGCTGGGTCACCCGGACGTGCGCGCGGACGCGGCGGCTCTCGTCCGTGACGCCGACCCCGGCCTCGTCGCGGACCTCCCGCGCTGGTGCGCACACGTTGGGCGAGTGCACCTCGTCGAGGCGGGTTCTCTGCGCACCCCCGACGAGAGCGAGACGGTGCTGCACGTGGTGCTCGACTACGACGACCCGGCGGCCGGCTCGCGCCACCTGCTCTCCGTCGCCGTGGAGCACGCGGCACGGCGCGTGCACCTGCTCGATGTGCGCGCCCGCGAGCCGCACGACTCGATCGCGCCGATCGCGGACACCTACGCCGGGTCGGCGTCGGCGGTGTGGGCCTGGCGCGGGACGGACGAGGTCGAGGCCTTGGTGGGCGACGCCGTGTGGACGACGTGGGGCCACGGGGTCGACGACTGGGTCGTGCAGGACGTCGAGGGGAATCCCACTCCTGCATGGGCTTTCGGCGTGCGCCGGCTCGAGCTGCTGACGGGCGCGAGGATGCGGGGCTAAGTCAGTCGCGCAGCGTCGAGTCGAACATCCGCTGGATCCGGTCCCACGCGTCGGCGGCCGCGGTGTCGACGTATCCGGCATGCAGCGGCCGCGTGAACGGCTTCATCCACCCGGGCGTCCCGGAGTGGTTGAGGAACGAGTGACCCGCCTCCGCGTACTCCTTCACGTCGTGCTCGACACCGGCCGCCTCGAGGGCGGCCTCGAGACGCGTGGCAGCGCCGGTGAGGGAGCGGTCGCGACCGCCGTAGGACGCGACGACCGGGCAGGCGCCCGCGGCGGCGGCGTCCAGGCGCGCGGGGAGCCGTCCGTAGTTGGCCGCGCTGGCGTGGAAGCCGCGGTTGGCCATGAGGATCGCGAACGCTCCGCCCAGACAGAACCCGGCGATGCCGATGCGTCCCGTGCAGTCCTCGCGCTCGGCGAGCCAGGCCCGGGAGGCGGCGATCTCGGTGAACGGCCGGCCCTCGCCCTTGCTGAGCGCCCGAGTCACCGTGACCAGGCAGCGCACGGTGCCGCCGTAGGACAGCAGGTCGGGGGCGATCGCGTGGAAGCCGCGCCCGGCGAACTGGTCGGCCAGGTCGCGGACGTCGGCGTTGAGGCCGAACGCCTCGTGGACCACCACGACGCCCGGTGCGGCGCCGTCCACCCCGCGAGCCGGGGAGAAGTACGCCGGAAGGGCGCCGGTGGCCTGGACCTGGAGGGTGACGTCGGGCATGGCGCTCCTTCATGACCGCCGCGTCAGTGGGACGCGCTCGCCCGCAGGCTACGGACACGCGCGGACAGCGCGCAGCGGACCACCCGACCCGGTCAGCCCCAAACCCTCGACCACAGGTCGAGGGTGAGTCGATCCGGACTGGACCACCGCCTGAGACTCTGCGGTCGTGGCTCCACAGGACCTCACTTCTTGCGCCGGACAAGCCGGGACGGGGCCGTTCTGATCGACAGATGCCCCCGTTCGGACTAGCGTCATGTGTGCTCTGCGGGGAAGCAGAGCGCCACGAACGGACCGCCGAGTCCCGTCCACGGTCGTGGCCCGAACCCTTGGACGGGAGTGGGGGAACCACATCCGGCCGTCGAACCTGACGGTCTCGGGGTGAAGTCGCGCGAGCGGCAGGCCGACCTCCGGCCCAACCCGACAGCTCACCTCGCAGGCGGCGGAGGAACCACGTCATGGCGTATGTCATGCCCCTGCGCGCGCTCGTCGGCGTCGCCGTGCTCACGACCGCACTCGGTCTGTCCCTCGTCGCTCCGGTGACCGCGAACGCTGCATCGGTGCGCGGGACCACGATCGCGCGGGCCTCGACGGTCGACCCGACCCTCTCGCGCACCATGCGCTCCTCGACGGCGGCCCGCGCCGCGCTCCCGTACGCGACCTGGCTGAGCTCGGCGCACGGTCGCGCCATCGTCTACCGCGAGTCCAAGGGTCACTGCACCGTGCGGTCCTACAACGGGCTGTGGCGCGGCAAGTGGCAGATGACGCTGGGGCTGTGGCGGGCCAACGGTGGTCTCGCCTTCGCGAGCGCCCCCGAGAAGGCCACCTGTGAGCAGCAGGACACGGTCGCGCATAACGTCTGGGTCGCCGCCGGCTGGGGTCCCTGGGGCGGCTGACCGCTCACGCGCTCGGCGTCACGCCGAGCGCCGCACGAACACTAGGTCGGCGACCTCGTGCCCCTGGTCGAGGCCCTGCCGCTCGAACTTCGTCATCGGCCGTTCGAGCCGCGGCGCGTAGTCGTCGTAACGGTTCGCCAGCGAGGGCTCGGCCCGCAGCACCTCGAGCATCTGCTCGGCATACGGCGCCCAGTCGGTCGCGCAGTGCAGCACCCCGCCCGGCTCGAGGCGCGCGGCCATGAGCGACACGAGGTCCGGTCGCACGATGCGCCGCTTGTGATGTCGGGCCTTTGGCCACGGGTCGGGGAAGAACACCCGGATGGCCGCGAGCGAGTCGTCGACCAGCCGGTCGCGCATCACTTCTACAGCGTCGTCGTGCACCACACGCACGTTGTCGAGGTCGTGCTCCTCGATGGCCAGCAGGAGCCGACCGACGCCCGGGGTGTGCACGTCGACCGCGAGGATGCCCATCGTGTCGTCGTCGAGCGCCATCTCGACCGTGGCATGGCCGAGCCCGAACCCGATCTCGAGCGCCACCGGTCGGCCGCCGAACAGCGCGGCCGAGTCGATCCGCCCCTCGGGTACGCCGTAGCGGGGCAGCAGACGGGAGACTGCGTCCACCTGGGCGCCGCTCATCCGACCGCGGCGCGGGTGGAAGGTCCGGATCTCCTGCATGGCGCGTCGAGCCTACGACGCCCTGCGCGGGTGAACGCGGACCGTCGATGTCCCCGAACCGGTTGTGGCAGTTCGGGCCCGCTGAGAAGGTGCCGGTGAGGCAGTCGACCCCCAGGGGGATCTCATGACGGAGCAGGACGGCGCGGAGCCCGGGGACGCGTTCCGACGGGCGTTGGACGCGGCAGTCGAACGCGGCGAGGTCGTCCGCGGGGCGCGGGCGCTGTACCGACCCGGTCAGCTGGTGCTCTCCTACCGTGCGGTGCGGCTGCTCGGCGAGGAGCTCTCGTCCATCGCCGACGCGGACGGCGAACAGGGCGAGTGGCTGGCCCGCGTGGGTCTGCAGCTCTGGCGGATCGTGCGCGGGGAGAGCGCCGAGTCGCTGGTGGAGGTGGCCACCCGGCTGCAGGGCATCGCCCTCACGCGTGCGGAGCGGGACCCCGCCGCCGACGAGCCCGGCGGCGACGACCCGCCGATCACCGTGTCGCTCAACCACGTCCTCGTCGGCGAGCCGCACCCGCGCGGCGGTCCGGCCGGTCCCCCGTCGGCCACCGCCGCGCATCCGTCCCTGGACCCGGCACCGGACCGGTCGGTCCCCGACATCGCCGTCCTCGACACCGGCGTTCCGAGCCACAAGCTGCTGTCGAGCTGGCACCCGCAGCTCGACGCCGCGATCCGTCGCGACCCCGGCAACCCGGTGTTCCACGACGACGAGGACCGGCTCTACCCGGTCGCGGCCCCGACCCTGGGAGCCGAGGCGGGACACGGCACGTTCATCGCCGGGCTCGTGCGACGAGTCGCGCCCGACCTCGTGATATGCCCCTACGCGGTCCTGGATCCCGACGGGATCGGCGACGACGTCTGGGTGGCCCGCGCCCTGCTCGCCGTCGGCTCGCGTCCGATGGCGGTGCCGGTCGTCAACCTGTCGCTGGGCGGCTACACCTTCGACGACAACCCGCCCGTCGTGACCCAGGCGGTGCTCGACCAGCTGCCCCGTACGACGGTGGTCGTGGCCGCTGCCGGCAACGACGGCATCGACCGGCCGTGGTGGCCTGCGGCGTGCAAGCACGTCGTCGCCGTCGCGGCCGTCGACGACCTCGGTGGCGTCGTCGTCCCGACCGAGTGGAGCAACTTCGGCCCGTGGGTCGACGTCTGCACGGTCGGGAGCGACCTGCTCAGCTCCTACGTCGAGGGCACGTACCCCACGGGCGCCGTGTTCGCCGGTCCGCACCCGTTCGCCCGGTGGAGCGGCACGTCGTTCGCCGCGCCGCTCGTCGCGGCGGAGGTCGCCCGTCGCGTCCGAGAGGACGCCGAGCTCGGGCATGCCCCGACCGGGCCGCTCACGGCCGACGAGGCGTGGCGCCAGCTGGCGGCAGAGCTCGTGCGTCTGCCCAGTGCGCGAGCCGTCGGCCTCCTCTACTGGCCCCCGGAGGACCCGCGGCAGCCGCGGCTCCCGTGAGCCCGGCGGCGCAGGTCAGCTCCCGAGGCAGAGGAACGACGCCGCCGTCGCGGACACGAGCGGGTCCTCGTCGTCGAGGAACACGGCCTGCGCGGCGGCCAGGGAGTGGGCCACGGACGCGCCGTTCGCGAGCCGCGCGTGCAGCTCGCGCATCACGGGCACCGTCGCCTCGTCCGGAACCGCGCCGAGCGTCGCGACGACGGTGGCGGCTCCGCAGCCGAGCAGGGTCCAGGCCAGCCCTAGCGGCTCGTCGGCCACGGGGCCGCGTGCCTCGCCCGAGTGGCACGCAGGGAGGACCACCACGCGCGGCGCGCGCGGCAGTCGCTCGAGCTCGTAGGCGGTGAGCGGTCCGTCGGCGAGCGCGAGCGAGCTGAAGAGCGGGTTGTCGACGCGCAGCGACCCGTGCACCGCGAGGTGCGCGATGTCGGCGTCCACCAGGCGTCCCGTCACCGCCGCCGTGCTGGCGTCGTCGGCGCGAAGAACCTCCACGCGGGCATGCGCCCGGGCGACGTCGTCGACCTCCGCGTCGGCCCAGGCGAGGTGCGGTCCGGCGACCGCGAGGACCGTGGGCTCACTGGGTGCGACGCGATCGGTGCCGCGGCACCACACCGTGGCGGACGGGGTCAGCACAGTCGGTCGTCCGCGCAGGGCCGGCAGCCAGGCCCAGGGGAGTCGCCACAGCGACCCGGTCGGCGAGATCACGAGCTCCCGGTCGCGCACGAGGTCGCGGAGCGGGTCGAGCACCAACGTCGCGGCCCGCTCGGCCGCCTGCACCGGGCCGCTCGCGTGGGCGGGCGAGGCGAAGCCGGACACCGACCGGCGTAGGAGGAGCTCGAGGCGGGTCACCGCGGCGTCGACGGGGCCGATCGGCCCGAGGGGTACGACGCGGGTGCGGCGCTCGTCGACGACCACGGCGACCAGGTCGCCGCGCAGCGCCGTGTACTGCACGAGGCACCGTCCCCCCAACCGCTCGCGGACTGCGGTCGCGGTGGCGGGGGATGCGGGTGCCCGGCTCGCGGCGGCGTGCCGCGTGAGGCGTACGACGTCGCGCTCGATCTTGCGGCGCTCGGCCGCGAGCGCCGGCCCGGG